>Ga0207702_10000134_pt1 | contig 88324 bp, 82 predicted proteins | sample KBSCornC62_FD_184302 | JGI IMG/M metagenome (GOLD analysis project Ga0207702, IMG submission 184302) | Corn rhizosphere microbial communities from Kellogg Biological Station, Michigan, USA - KBS Corn C6-2 (SPAdes) (version 2) | ecosystem: Host-associated > Plants > Roots > Rhizosphere > Soil ...
AAAGTCGTCGTCGAGTGGATCGCCGAGGGCGAGCCGAGCCTCAACCTCTGGCACATGGACATCCGCCGCTTCGGCAGGCAGTACCGCTCCCCCGCCTACACCCACGCGCGGATCAAGGAGACCTACGAGACCTACTACGACATCCGCTACCCCAACCACGAGCGGCAGGCGGGGCGGCCGCTGCGGGTCTCGCCGGCGAACCTCTGGCACCGCGAGCACGAGGCGGCCTTCGGCGAGAAGTCGGGCTGGGAGCGGGTCAACTGGTACGAGCACAACGCCGCCGCCGGAGACGAGCAGCTGCGGCCGCACGGCTGGGCTGGCCGGCACTGGTCACCGGCGATCGGCGCCGAGCACCGCGCCACCCGCGAGGCCGTCGCCCTCTTCGACGAGAGCTCCTTCGCCAAGCTCGAGATCGAGGGTCCGGGCGCGGCCGCCTTCCTCGAAGGCCTCTGCGACAACCGCGTCGCCCGCGGCGTCGGCCAGATCACCTACACGCAGATGCTGAACCGCCGCGGCGGGATCGAGTGCGACTTCACCGTCGCCCGCCTCGGCGAGACCTGCTTCTCGATCGTCACCGGCACCGCCTTCGGCAACCACGACCGCGAGTGGATGCGGCGGCACCTGCCCGCTGACGGCAGCGTGCGGATCGGCGACGTCACCTCGCAGTGGGCCTGCTTCGGGATCTGGGGGCCGCGGGCGCGCGAGGTCCTGCAGCCGCTGACCCCCCAGGACCTCGGCAACGACGCCTTCCCGTACATGTCGCTGCGCGAGGCGACCGTCGGCAACGTGCCGGTGCGGATGCTGCGGGTGACCTACGTCGGCGAGCTCGGCTGGGAGATCTACTGCCCGACCGAGTACGGGCTCGGGCTGTGGCGGGCGCTGTGGGAGACGGGGCGGCCGCACGGGATCGCCGCCGCCGGCTACCGGGCAATCGACAGCCTCCGGCTCGAGAAGGGCTACCGGGTCTGGGGCAGCGACATCACCCCGGACGAGGACCCCTACCAAGGGGGCGTCGGCTTCTGCGTCAAGCTCGACAAGGACGGCGGCTTCGTCGGGCGCGACTCCGTGGCAGCGGCGAAGGAGCGCGGGCCCCGCTCGCGCCTGTGCTGCCTGACCCTGGAGGACCCGCGACGGGTCGCGCTCGGCAACGAGCCGGTCCGGGTCGGCAGCGAGATCGTCGGCAGGGTCACGACCGGCGGCTACGGCTACACCGTCAAGCGCTCGATCGCCTACGCCTACCTGCCGCCGGAGCGAGCGGTGCCGGGGACCCCCATCGAGGTCGAGATCTTCGGCCGCTGGGTCGGGGGCGAGGTCGCGGCCGAGCCGCTCTTCGACCCCGAGGGCGAGCGCATCAGGGCGTAGGCGCTTTTCCGAGCCAGTGGTCGGGAATAGCGCTAAGCGCCGGCCGACTCGAGCCGCAGCGGCACCGGCAGCAGCCCGGCGAGGATGTGCTCGGTGCCCTCGGTGTGCTCGCGCATCTGCCGCACCGCGCGGGAGCCGTCACCCTTGCGCAGCGCCTTGACCAGGCGCGCGTGCTGCTCGTTGGAGATCGCCAGCACCTCGGGCGGGTGGGCGATCAGCGCGATCAGGTCGCTCATCTGCGCCTCGACGTCGGTCATCGCGCTCAGCAGGCGCGGCGACTGGGCCGCCTCGGCGATGCCGATGTGGAAGCGGATGTCGGTGCGCCTGTACTCCTCGAAGTTCTCCAGCTCGTCGTCCATCTTCGCCACCAGCTCGTCGAGGCGGTCGAACTGAGCCGCGGTGCCGCGCTCGGCCGCCAGGACCGCCGCCCCGGCCTCGATCGCGACCCGGTAGTCGAGGACCGCCCAGGCCCCCTGGTCGAGCGGCTCCCCCGCCTGCTCGCTCAGCGGCGGCTCCTCGGCGACGAAGGTGCCGCCGGTCCGGCCGCGCTGAGAGACCAGGTGCCCACTCTGCACCAGCGCGGTCAGCGCCTGCCGCAGGGTCGAGCGTGAGATCCGCAGCCGCCGCGCCAGCTCCCGCTCCGGCGGCAGCTTGCTCCCCGGCGCCAGGAGGCCGAGCCGGATCGCGCTGCCCAGCCTCTCCACCGTCTCCTCGAAAGTGCTCGCCGGCCGCACCGGCATGAACACAGCCTCGAGCGCCGCGTCCGTCTCCATGGCAGACAACCGTACCGCCGATCCGGCTCCCCCGCTACGAATCGAGGTACCGCTCCAGCGCCTCGCGCGCCAGGCTGCTCAGCGAGCGCCCCTCTTCGTCGGCCCGTTTCCAAGCCGCTTTATAGACATCCATCGGGACGCGGCAGCTTACGCGCGGCGACCGACCTGCGTCACTCAGAGACGGGCGGCCAACGTATCGCCGCTCGAGGGTGGACGGATCCGGCGGGTTCTGCTCGATTTCTTCGGCCCACTGTTCGGCCAGCTCCTCGGTGATCACCGTGCCGCCGAGAGTCACTCCCAGCGGCGCATCCTCATCTGCCTTCGGCTTCCTCACCTTCGCCATTCTCTTGCCTCCTCGTACGACTCCAAGAACTTGTCTCTGAGGTTCATCGCGTGGATCACCGTGAACTCCTCGTCCCCGGTTTGAGCTGCCACAACCTCGAGCCGAACTCCCTCCAGGTCGTCGCCGAAGAAATACACGCGCTTGTCGGGCCCGCTCCTGAAATCCTCGCTTCGGCGACGCTCGACGATCTGGAATCCGCACCGCTCGATGACGTAGAGAGCTCGCTCTCTGGAGATCCGATGCTTCGTCGCTGAACGCGCAAAGCGGATGATCGGTTCGTCGGGCCAAACATTTTGTCTGACACTATAGCGGTGCTCTAGCTCCTCTTCGAGAACGCGGTGGAGGAGCCACGGCGGGTTGACCTCCTCATAGCGCTCTTTCCCGACGTAGACAAAGGCTCGCCCTTCGTTGTCGAGATGGAGGTAGTTCCGGTTCCAGTAGTGCTTGTAGGCCTGCAGCCGGGTCCCATCGGTGAGCTGGACGGCGAACATCCACATGAAGTCGCCGACGTGGTCGGGAGCGAAGTTGAGCAGCGGCTCCCATTCCGGCTCGCCGGCGGGGAGCATCCGGCCTTTTCTCAGCTTCCGTCTCGGCACGCCCTCCTAAGGCGCGAGCGATGTCGATTTCTCCCCCCTCTGTTCGTCGTTGGGGTAAAAGGCACGGAACGGCCGGCCGCAAACGAGGAGGAAGAACATGGGAAGGATCGTCGTGACCGAGTTCATCTCGCTGGACGGGGTGATCGAGGACCCGGGCGGAGCCGAGGACTACCGCCACGGCGGCTGGACGTTCGAGATCGAGCGCGGCGCCGAGGGAGACAAGTTCAAGCTCGAGGAGCTGCAGGAGGCCGAGGCGCAGCTGCTCGGCCGCCTCACCTACGAAGGCTTCGCCGCCGCCTGGCCGAAGATCGAAGACGAGGCCGGCTTCGCCGCGAAGATGAACGCGATGCCGAAGTACGTCGTCTCTTCGACCCTCGAGCGGGCCGACTGGGAGAACACGACGATCCTCAGCGGCGATCCCGCGACCTCCGTCGCCGGCCTGAAGGAAGAGGTCGACGGCGTCATCCTCGTCGCCGGCAGCGCCACCTTGGTCAAGGCCCTGATCGAAGCCGACCTCGTCGACGAGCTGCGCCTGATGGTGTTCCCCGTCCTCCTCGGCCAGGGCAAACGCCTCTTCCCCGAGGGCGAGAAGAAGCGTCGGCTGAAGCTGATCGAGGCGAAGACCGTCGGCAACGGCATCTCGCTGCTCCGGTACGAGCGGGTGTAGCCGCGGCGGAGGCGCCCCGCCCCGCGCACCCTAGGGCTGCGGCTGTTCGAAGGTGTGCTGGTACTGCGTGCTCGGGCCGCTGCCGTAGATCGGTTCGAACGGTCGCTGCTGCTTGCAGGGTGGCGCCGCGATTTCGGAGGTGCTGGTCTTGCCACCGAACGCGTACCCCTGGATCCGTTCAAACAAGACTTTGGCGTTTTCATCCTGGGATTTTCTTTTCGAAGGATCGGGTTCGCCGGTTTCGGTTTTGCCTTCAGTCGTGGTCGCTCGTTCTTTGAAGGCTTCCGATTCCCAGTCGTTCGGGTCGAGGATGGCGGTGATCCCGCTCGCGCACTGGCGAGTGTCGAAGCTCGGCAGGCCGGCGAGGAGGCCTTCGGCCCACTTGGGCGGGCTGTAAGGGCTGTTGCGGTTGATCGCGAGCCGGCGCGGATAGGTTGCAAGCGTTTCCGGATTCAGCCCCCCCACCACTCGCAGGTAGTGCGGGTTCCCTGGTTCGGCCAATTCGCCCTGGAAGGTGGCTGCCAGATTCGCAAAGAAGGAAGTAAGTTCGGTCTTGTAGAGCTTCAGGCCGACCAGGATCGGGTTGAGGTTGCGGATGAACGGATCAAGCGCCCGCAGCAGCGGTGGGAATTCATCGCCGAAGAGTTTGCGGAAGGCGGCGAAGCCGCTCGGCGCCAGCTTGATCACCGGGCCGAGGCCTTCGAACAGGGCCTTCGATTCCGGCGCCAGCTTCGAGAGCGCGATCAGGGTCGGCGAGAGTTCTTCGGCCGCCGGCACCAGCTGCTTCATCAGCGGGTCGGCCTCTTCCGAGAAGCCCTTGAGGCGGCTGAAGGTGAGCCGGGACTCGTCGAGGAAGGTCGGGAAGGCGCGGAAGAGCGCTTCGATGTCGCGGTTGCGCTGCGCCGTGGTCGAGAAGACTTCGTCGGAGCTGCGGATCAGGTCGGCCAGCTCGCCGTTCTGGCCGCGCAGGGCGGTGAAGGTGGTGGCGCCGTTGCGGAAGAGCTGGCCGACGGCGAGGCGCTGGCTGTCGAGGACGCGGAAGAGCTTGTCGAGTTCGGTGAAGGTGGGTTCGAGGCCGCCGATGGCATAGGAGAAGTTCTGGCCCTGGCCGTTGATCGCGACCGCCGATTCCCGCATCCACTCCTGGAAGGCGGCGCGGGTCTTGGCGTTGAAGGTGCTGAAGATCTCATCGAGCTGGACCGATTCGGCGACGTTGGCCTCGGGAAGCGTGCCGCCGTCGGGCATTTCCGGGCCCTTGCGCGAGCCGGGCGTCAGTTCGATGTAGGTCTCGCCGAGCAGCGTCTTCGTCCGCAGCATCGCCCGGGTGTCTTCGGGCAGCGGCGCGTAGCGATCGTCGATCGCCGCCGTCGCCAGCGCCTGCTTGCCGTTCGGCGCCAGTTCGATGCTCTGCACTTTGCCGACGTTGACGCCGGAGATGCGGACGTCGGACTGTTCGGCCAGCTGCGTCGCCTCGTTGAAGGGGATTTTGACCTCGTAGGTTTTCGCCCGGAACGGGGTCGGGCCGCCGAAGGTGACCCAGAGGAAGAGCAGGATCCCGAAGCAGGACAGGGCGAAGCCGGTGATGACCAGGAGCTGGGCGGTGCTGGGGGCGCGCTTGCTCATTTGGTCTTTTCCACGAATTCGCAGGTGTTGCCGGGTTCTTCGGTTTTGAACGGCACCGTAATTTCCTTCGCCCGGGGCACCTGCAGCGTTTCCAGCAGGGTTTCGAGGAAGGGTTTCCCGATCCGGGTCTGGTTCAGCGCTTCGGCGTAGCCGAGAGAGGCGCCGGTGCAGGAGATCAGCACGACCCCGCGGAGGATCGGCCCGCCGGCGTCCTGCAGGTTGAAGGCGGCGTTGAAGTCGTGGTTCAACCAGGGCAGGTAGAAGAGGTAGCTCGGCTTCCCCTTCGGCTTGTAGGAGAGCTCGTTGAGGAACGAGTTGAAGCCGCTCAGCGAGTTGCCGAAGTTCCTCACGGTCTTTTCGAACGGCCCGGCGGCTTCGGCACTGCGGGCCAGGAACGGGCGCACTTCGCGGCTGAAGGGGCGGATCTGGTCGCGGATCGGGGCGGTCGTTTCGGCGAAGAGCTGCTCGGTCGCCTTGAAGGCAGGGGTCAGCGCCTGCGCCTGCGGGATCAGCTTGACCAGGCTCGGGTAGGCCACCTGCGAGAAGCGGTTGGAGCTGGCGAGGCCGGCCTTCGCCGCTTCCAGCGAAGCAGGGAATTCGCGGAAGGCATCCTGGACCGATTCCTGCTGGTTGGCGAAGTTGCCGAGGGCGTCTTTCGAGGAGGTGACGAAGCGCTTGACCGAGCCTTCGCGGCGGGCGAGTTCGCTCGTCAGCAGGTTGAAGTCGTGGATCGTCCGCGCCAGGGCGACGTGGCGGGCCGCCACCGCTTTGTTCAGCTTCGCCGTGTAGTGGACGAAGGGGCCGAAGCGGCGCAGGGCGTTGCCGAGCTGCTTGCCGCGGCCGCCGATCCCCTGGGCGCCGCCGGCGACCAGCAGCTGCAGGTACTGGCGGGTGTCGGCGTCGAGGGTGCTGAGGAAGGCGTCGAGGTTGGTGTTCGGTTCGGTCTGGGCGAGGGTGAATTCGGTGCCGTCTTCGACGTGCCCCTTCCCGGTTCCCGGTTCGACCTCGACGACCATGTCGTTGAGGTTCGTTTTCGGCCGCAGCAGGAAGCTGGCGTCGGGATGGATCAGCTTCATGTACTTCGGTTCGATCTCCATGCCGACCACCGCGTGGCCGTTCTCGAGATTGACCGAGGTGACTTTGCCGATCTGGATGCCGGCGACGTCGACCGCCTGCCCCTGCCCAGGCGTCACCGCCTGGGCGCTGGAGAACTGGGCGGAGATGTGTTCGAATTCTTCGCCGACGAAGGGCAGCCACGAGGGCAGCGAGGCGTTCTGCTGGGTGAAGATGCCGAGCATCATCACGATCCCGGCGATCGCCAGGACGATGATCGCAATCGTGTCCTTGCGGCGGCCGCGCGCCTGCCGCGTCAGCCAGGCGCGGTAGTGGGTGAAGCGGCTGGTCTTTCTCGGCTCGCTCATGGCTGGCCTCCCGCAACCGATGGAGACGCCGGCCCGACCTGGCCCAGCGGCCCGTTCACGTCGGGGACCGGGTTGGTGTAGCAACGTACTTCGGGCTTCAGCGGCGGGCGGCCGCCGAGCTGGGGCTGCGTCCCTGACGTGAACGGGCCGCTGGGCCAGTAGTTGGTCGTATCGCTGAGGGTCGCGGGATTTCCGAAGGGGTCTGGTTCTCCGACCAGTACCGGTCCGCCCCCGACCTGGGCACGGGTGTAAGGCCCGTTGCCGTCGAAGTTCTGCGCCGCGCCGGCGAAGTTGACGAGGTTGTAGAGGAACTCGCGGTAGTTCGGGCCGCCGGTGCTGAAACGGTCGTTGATCACCTCGTTGCCGGTCGGGACCATCACCTTGCTGGTGCAGAGGCTGAGCTGGTTGATCTGCGGCAGCGTCACCTTCTTGCCGGCGAGCGCCGCCCCCGCCAGGCCCGGGGTCGATTCCTTCAGCAGCTTCACGGCGCCGCCGGCCTCCTTGCCGGAGAGCAGCGGACGGACCTGGGCGAGAAACGGTTTCGAGGCGCTGATCAGGCCCGGCAGCTCGGCCACCGCCGGTCGCAGCTCGATCGCGTAGGTGCGCAGCGGCGGCAGCGTGCGGTTGAGGCTGACCAGCGAGGCGTGGGTGATGCGCAGGGTCGGCGCCAGCAGCCGCACCGTCGCCGAGAGGTTGGTGGACTGGCTGGCGAGGGCGCCGGTGAAGGTGTCGAAGTTGTCGATCAGGCCCTGCAGGTCGCGCTGGCGGGCGGCGAGGGCGCCGAAGGCCTGGCCCGAGCTGGCGACCAGCTTCGCCAGGTCGCGCTGCTGGGTACCGAGCAGGGCGTTGGCCACCTGGGAGCTGTAGCGGCCGGCGTCGCCACCGTACTTGAGGGCATCGTTGAGGGATTCCGCCCCGCTGCGGCCTTTCACCTCCGGCAGCTGGGTCTTGTCTTCCGCAGCGGTCGGTTCGTGGGTCAGTGCCTTGCCGTAGCCCTCGAGCAGGCGGCCGAGGTCGGCGCGGACGGGTGACTGCAGAGCGCCGAGAACCTGGTCGATCTGGACCGCGGTGGAGGTGTGGCTGACCGGAATCGTGCCGCCGCTTTCCAGTTCCGGCGCACTGGGGCTGCCGGGGTTGAGTTCGATGAAGAAGTTGCCCTCGAGGAAGATCCGCGGCCGGACCGCGGCAAAGGCATCGTCGTGGATCGGACGCCCGGGGCCTTCGACGGTGAAGGTGACGGTGGTGTTGTCGCCTTCGCGGCTGGTGCCGATCACTTTGCCGACGTTGACCCCGGCGACCCGGACCGGCGAGTTGGTGGCGATGTTGGCCGAGTTAGAGAAGGTGGCCTTGACTACGTAGCCGTGGCTGGTGAACGGCACATGTTTGGTGAAGGCCAGGTAGGGACCGATCGTGAAGATCAGGATGAAGAGAATCGCGACCATCACGTTGCCCGGCCGCCAGCCGAAGCGCCCGCCCTTCGAGGCCGCCGCCCGCTTGTCCCGCTCCGGCAGCCGGCTCATTCGTTGACCTGCCCGGTGGTCGTCCCGAAGAGTTCCGGAGCGTGGCCGACGACGGTCTTTTCGGGGATGTAGACCTCATTGCCCGCTTCGCAGACATCGTTTTGCCCGGGGGCGGCGGTCTGCGGCACCGGGTTGTAGTGGAGGTGGTTCGCCCGTTCTTTCTTCCCCGTCCCATTCGCGGGGGCGCTGGCGAAGGTGCTCTCGCTGTTCGGGCCTTCCGGAGGCGCGTAGGAGACAAATTGGAGCCAGTTGCCGTTGCTGTTGCCCTGCGACGCCGCGCTGGCGATGTCCCGCAAGGTCAGCGACCAGTAGTGGCAGACCGTCTCGCTCGGGACGATGTAAGTGAGCGAGGGCTTCAGCACCCGGTTGGTGTCGGTGAGCAGCTTCAGGCCGGTCATCACTCCTGGCGCTTCCTGGAAGTCGAGCAGCGTTTCCGCCGTCGGCGGCAACTGTTCGTTGAGGACGGGCGAGGCGTTGAGGACCGGGATCCCGGCGTGCAGCGATTCGGCGATCACCGGCGAGGTCTTCGCCAGCGCCTTGACGCCGGGGCGCAGGGCGGTGAAGAAGCGGGCGGTGTCGGTGAGGAAGGGCCGCAGCACCGGCAGGTCGGAGTTGACCTCGTCGAGCGTCGCCGGGCTCTTTTCGATCGTTTCCTGGATGTAAGGGCGGGAGACGCGGGCGAAGGCGGCGAAGGTGCGATCGAGGGCGACGAACATGCTCGCCTGCGTCTCGGCGACCGGCGCCACGGTTGCCGAGAGGTTCTCGAGCGAGCGCCAGAAGCCGGCGAAGTTGCTGCTCGGTTCGACGATCTTCCGCAGGACGGGTTGGCCGCTGACGACAGCCCGCCGCAGCGCCCCGAGGGCTTCGTTCAGCTGCGGCCCGCGGCCGGCCAGAGCGTTGCCGAAGCCGGCGAGGTTCTGCCGGATCGACTGCCGCGTTTTTTCGTCGAACATGTCGAAGAACTGGTCGATGTCGACCGGTTCTGGGTGGGTCGCGGTGACCGGGATCGTTTCGCCGGCCTTGAACCCGTGTTTCGATTCGCCGGGGGTGACCTGGAGGAACTTGAGCCCGAGCGCCGACTTCGGCCGCACCGTGATCGTCGAATCGACCGGCAGCGGTTCGACGCTCTTGTCGAGGCTGAGCGAGACTTCGGCCGCCACCTTGCCGTCGCCGAGGTTGACCGGGACGACCTTCTTGACGACGCCGACGCGGACGCCGCCGACGCGGACCTCGTTGCCTTTGAGCAGGGCGTCGGCGTTCGGCACCCGGGCCTTGAGGTTGTAGGTGGAGACGAAGGGCAGGCCGTTGTTGGCGTTGTAGGCGAGGAAGACCGCGACAATGATCACCAGCACGGTGACCGCCCCGACCAGGACCGGGCTGCTGGCGATGCCGCTGATGCCGCTGCGGTTCCTCATGGCCCGAGCAGGTAGTCGAGGAGCGGCTTGGTGCCGCTGCCGGTTTCAGAGGCTTCGGACACTTCGGCTTCGCCTTCGGCCGGTTCGGCCGGTTCGGCTTCGGCTTCGGCTTCGGCTTCCGGCGAGGTGCTGTTGCTTTGACCGATGCCGATCGAGGGTCCCGGTTCGATGCCGGTCCCGCCGTTGCTTTCTTCGAGATGCCGCAGCAGCAGGCTGTAGATCGCGGAGGCGCTGGTTTCCGCCCCTTCTTTCGCGTTCGGCCCGTTGAACCTGGAGCTGCAGCCGCCGCCTTCCTGCCCGCCTTTGTTCGCCTGGTAGGAGGTGCAGACCGAGAGGGTCACGCGGGTGCGGCCGAAGTGCCCGTACTGGTCGAACCCGTTCAGCGAGGCGGTGGTGTTGTAGATCAGTTCGGTCAGCTTGCCCCAGCCGCCGCTCTTCTTCAGACCCACCAGCAGGCTCGCGAGGTCGCGCGTCGGCACCACGCCCGATTTCGCCAGCACGCTTGCCTGGCGCACCACCGGTTCGGCTTTGGCGAAGTAGGGCCCGGATTCTTCGCCCGCCCGGCCGAGGCTCTTCAGCGAGACCGTCAGCGCCTTCGAGAACGGCGTCAGCGTCCGGGTCGCGTCGGTCAGCGACGGCGCCGCGGTGCCGAAGTCTTCGAACAGCGGCGTGCCGGCGTCGGAGAAGGTCTTCAGGCTGACCATCGTCTTGCGGAATTCGCGCAGGAAGGTGGGGAACTTCTGCAGCGCTTCTTCCAGTTCCGGACCCTTTTCCGAACTCGCTTCGGCGGCCGCGCCGGCGTTGGTGAGGAAGCCGGCGACGGCGCTGCGCTCACGCGAGAGCGGGCGCAGGATTTCCTCCGAATCGCTCGCCAGCCGGGCGAGCTGGTTGCGCTGGGCGGAGAGGACTCCGAAGAAGCGGTCGACGTCGCGCAGGACCGGGTTCGCCCGTTTGACCAGGACTTCGATGTCTTCGCCGCGCCCGCCGAGGCCGGCGCCGAGTTCGTTGAGGATGAGGCGGAAGCGCTGCGCGTAAGGAAGCGTGTAGATGTCGTTGATCAGGTCCGGGTCGACGCTGGTGCCGTTGTTGCCGAGCGGCAGCAGGTACTCGCCCGCACCAGGTTCGCCGTCGGGGATCTTCTTCAGCGACGGCGGCGGCTGGCTGCCCGGCGCGCGGGGAAGCGTCGGCCGGCAGTCGACGTATTTCTCGCCGATCAGCGACTGCGGGCGGATCTGGCAGCTCGCGTCGGCGCGGAAGTCCTGGAAGCCGGGGTTGGCGATGTTCATGACGATCACCGCCTTGCCGCCCTTCTTCACCGCCTTGCCGTTCTCGTAGGCGACGGTTTCGTCGGGCATCGAGACGTTCACTTCTTCGATTTCGCCGACGTTGGCGCCTGCCACCCGCACCTGCTCGCCGGTGACCATGAAGCCGCCGTTGTCGAAGATCGCCCGCACCCGGTAGCCGCCGTCCGAGCTGCCGCCGCCGCTGACCAGGAGGACGACGACGACCACCGCCGCCACCACTGCCGCCGCGAGTATCAGCCGCCTGATCATGGTCCGGGGGGCACGTCGCCGGGGTTGCATTCAGAGGAGCTGACGCTGCCGCCGCCCACCCAGGGGCTGGATCCGTCGGCGGCAGGCTGGGTCGCGCCGCCGGGGCAGCGGCGGTGCGTGTGGACGTTTTCGAAGGGCGCGAACTGTTCCGATTTCTTGATCGGTTCCAGTTCGGAGTTGCCGCCGTTGTAGCGGAAGAGGTTCTGGCCGGCGGTGACGGCGCGGACGTAGTGGCCGTTGCCGTCGTAGTAGCCGGCGACCTGGCCGAACTTGCCGATCGCGTTGAAGAGGTCGGGAGTGTAGGCGCGGATGAAGTTGAGGTTCGGCTGGAAGCCTTCGATCGCCCCTTCGGAGTGCGGGAAGGCACTGGAGGCGAGCTGCTCGACCCGCGGCAGCGTCGCCAGCAGGTCGGCGGCGTCGTTGCCCTTGCCGGGCCGCGAGACGACCAGCCGCAGGTTGTGGGTGAAGGGGACGAGTTTCTGGAAGACCGGCCGCAGTTCGGCGAGGAAGGGAGCCAGTTCCTTGGTCGCCGGCTTCGCAGTTTCGACCAGCGGTTCGAGATCGTCGAGGGCGGCGCGGAGGTTGACGAAGGTCGTGTTCGACTGGCGCAGCACCGGCGGCAGCTCGCGCAGCGTCGCGTCGAAGTTTTCGTTTTGGGAGGCGATCGCGCTGAAGGCGGTCGTCGCGTTGCCGACCGCGCTCGAGAGCTGTTCGCCGCGACCGGCGACCGCCGTGGTCAAGCGCGCCGAACTGACGACGAAGCGGGCCAGCAGCCGCTGGTCGGCGTTGAGTTCGCGGGCGAAGGCGCCGGTCCGGTTGAGGGCGGTGCCGAAGTACTTGTAGGCGTCGTTGCCCTTCTTGCCCTGGCCCGAGTAGATCTCGGCGTTGCCCTTGATGAAGTTCGCGAGGCCCTCGCGGACCTTCGGCGGGAAGGTGTTGAAGAACTGGTCGATGTCGACCGGCGTCGTCGTCGAGGAGAGGCCGAGTTCGGCGCCGTCTTCGAGTGCGGGGTTGCTGTTGGGGCCGGGGCTGATCGAGACGTAGTGGTTGGCGACGCCGGAGAGCGAGGTGGCGCGGATCGTCGCCGTCGTCCCTTCGTGCAGTTCCTGGTCGACTTCGACGTGGACTTCGGCGAGGTTGTCGTTGCTGAGGCCGATGCTTTCCACCGAGCCGACGGGCGAACCGCCGATCAGCACCTGGTTGTCGGGCACGAGCTGGCCGGCGTTCTGGAACACGAGGGTGTACTTGTGGCCGCCGCCGCCCCCGAAGAAGACGACCGCGAGCACGATCACCGCCACCGCGAGCGCGGCGATCGCCGCAATCCGCGCGGGAGTGGTCCCCCGACCACCCGCCGGTTTAGTCTCCTCGCCTAAAGGTTTGGCAGCCACGAATAGTCGCTTGCTTTCAAAGTTCTCCGGCCCCTCCGACCCGGTAGAACGGCTGCAAGATCGTACTTGAGGGGGTCCCTGCCAAGACGCGACTGAGCAGGGACTTAACTGGAAATCAACGCGTTTCGAGCAGGGCCTAAACGCTCAATTTCGGAATCACCCGCGCCAGCGGCTTCGGCAGCCACCAGACGCGGTCGCCGATCAACAGCATCAGGGCCGGGAGGAGGACGATCCGCACCACCGTCGCGTCGAGGATGACGGCGACGGTGAGGCCGACGCCGAGCTGGCTGACGGTCGCAATCGGGGCGCCGGCGAAGGCGATGAAGACGGCCATCATGATCGCCGCCGCGCCGGTGATCACCCCGGCGGTGCGCTCGAGCCCGAAGTTGACCGCGGCGGCGTTGTCGCCGTGGGTGTCGTAGTGCTCGCGCATGCGGATCAGGAGGAAGACCGCGTAGTCGATCGAGAGGCCGAAGACGAGGCCGAAGATCAAGGTCGCCCCGACCGCGTCGACGAATTTGTGGCCGCCGAGCGGCCAGTCGGCGGGGATGTGGGAGAGGACGGTGAGGACGCCGAAGGCGACCGCCACCGTCAGCAGGTTGAGCCCGACCGCGATCGCCGCCAGCGGCAGCGCCCGCAGGACGATCATCAGGACCAGGAAGGTGGCAAGCGTGATCGCCATGACGATCCAGGGGATGCGTTCCCGGGTGACGTGGCTGTAGTCGTTCAGCTGGGCGGCGCCGCCGGTCACCCCGGTGGTCATGTCCGCTTCTTCAGAGAGCGTGGCTGCGTCTTCGTTCAGCTTCTTGTTGAGCCGGATCGAGCCGGGAGTGTTGAAGCTGTAGTCGGAGACGACCAGCATCGCCGTCGCCTGGCCGCCGTGGCGGAGGTCGATCGTTTCGCCGATCTTTTCCCGCGTTTCCGGCGGCGTGCCGTCGAGGGCCGAGAGCACGAAGAAACCGGAGTTGAAGAGCCCGGGGGTGGTGTCGGCCACCCGCGTCGCCTGCCGGTTGATCCGCTGCTTGCCTTCGAGGACCTGGACGCTCGCTTCTTCGAGCCCGCTTTCCAGCGGCGCGCTTTCTCCGGCGCCGCCGAGCAGGCCGTTCGCCAGCGCTTCGGCGCCACCGCCGAGCCGGTCGATCCCGCCGACCAGCGCTTCGGCGCCACCGCTGAGCCGCGTGAGGCCGTTGCCGAGCGTCTGCGCCGCGCCGGCCAGCCGCTTCGCGCCGGAGGCGAGCTTGAGGTCGGCGCGGTGCAGTTTTTCCAGCCCTTCGGTCAGCTTCGCGGCGCCATTGCCCAGTTTTTCGATTTCCACGATCGCCGAGGTCAGCCAGTCGGTGATGTGCTGCGTCTGGTCGACGTCGGCGAGCAGACGTTCCTGGAGCCCGGCCAGTTCCGTCGGCAGGCCGGCGTAGGGCTCGACCGCGGGCGTGCTCGGGATCGGGTCGTAGGGGGCGCCGGTCACCGGGTCGGTTCCGCTGACCGCAGCGTCCGCCTGCCGGACCGCTTCCAGCGTCGCCGCGTAGTTCGGATCGTCCTTGCCGACCGTCATCCCCTGCAGCTTCGCCAGCGCTTCCTTCAGCTGTTCCTCGGTGACCTTGGCTGGTTCGATCAGCTCCGGGAGCTTTTCGCCGGCCTCTTCTTCCAGCGACTTTTCGACCTTTTCGGATCGGTGCAGGGCGTTGGCGCGAAGGCCGGGGACGGTGCCGGTCCGCAGCTGCAGTTTCAGCTGCAGCGCTCCCAGCGAGGCGGTTTCCTGGGCGCTCGCCAGCCGTTCGGCGCCTTTGGCGAAGCGGTCCAGGGCGGCGATCGCGCGCTGACTGCCGCTGGTCGCCCGACCGAGGCCGTTGGCGATCAGCTGGGCGCCGTTGCCGGCGCGCCCCGCCCCCAGCGCCAGCAGCCCGGCGCCGTTGCTCGCTTCGGTGATCCCTTCCCGCAGCTGCCCGACCCCGCCGGCGGCGACCGCGAGGCTGCGGCCCAGCTTGCCGATCCGCTTGACCGGGCCGTAGTTGCCTTTAGAGGAGAGGACGGCGTTGCCCAGTTCCTGCAGCGGGGCGACCTGCTTGGTCGCCCGGGCGGGCCCGATCACCGTCTGCACGCCGGGAGTCTTCGCCAGCTTGCGCTGGAAGTCGTTGATCGCGGCGAGGTTCTTGGCGCCGGTGATCGGACCTTCCCTGGAGACCGCGATGACCTGGAAGGGAGCGTCCCAGCCCTGCCCGACCGTCCGATCGATGAGTTCGGCTTCCTGCCGCGCCGGGTTGTCGCGCGAGAGCTGTTCGGGGCTGGGCGGTCCGGTCTTCAGCCCGAGCGCCGGGGCGGCGAGGAACAGCAGCACCAGCCCGATCACCAGCACCGCCAGCGACGGCTTGCGCAACGCCGCGCTGACGAACGTCATCAGCCGCGACCGCCCCGCCTTCGGGGGGCCGCCGATCCGCCAGAGGTTGACCCGCGGCCCGACCAGGGTCAGGATCGCCGGCCCGCAGACCGTCGCCACCGTGACGCTGAGGATCACCACCATGCAGACCGTCCCCGCCAGCGAGGCGAGCAGCGCCCCCGGCAGGAGGAACAGCGAGACGATCATCGAGAGCAGCAGGGTGCTGCCGGCGAAGATCACGGTGCGGCCGGCGTGGCGGCGGGTCAGCCGCGCGGCCACGATCGGCTCGGCTCCCGCAGCCAGCTCCTCGCGGAAGCGCGAGACCATCAGCAGCGAGTAGTCAACCCCGAGCGCCAGGCCCATCATCGAGCAGACGGTCAGGGCGAAGGCGTCGATCTCGAACCAGCCGGTGAAGAAGTAGAGGATCCCGCGCGAGGCGATCACCGTGATCGCGCCGAAGCCGAGCGGGATCGCCGCGGCAATCGGCGAGCGGAAGACGAGCAGGAGAATGATCAGCAGGAACGGGAAGGCGATCAGCTCGCCCTGGCTGGTGGCGTCGATGCTCTCGTCCTGGAGCGCCCGCGAAAGGCTCGCGTAGCCGGTCTGCGTCACCTGCACCGGCGGTTGGATCGTGTCGGCGAGGACGCGCTTGAGGTGCGGCACGACGTCGTTGACCGCGGTGCGGGTGTCGACGTGGAAATCGACGATGACGAGCGCCTGGTCGGGCTTCGGCCGCAGCCGCTGGACCGAGCCGGTGTCCCAGGGCGAGAGCGTGGTCACCTTCGGGTCGCGCCGCAGCACCCTGATCATTTCCGGGCCCTGGCGGTCGATCGCCGCTGCCGGCCCCTGCAGCAGGATCGCGAACGGGGCCGAGGGGCCGAAGTGGGCGCGGAGGAGTTCGTTGCCCTCCAGCGACTTGGTCCCCGGCACGTCGATGGTGGTCGGGTCGAGGCGGTTCTCGACCCCGGTGCCGATCACGCCGAGGACGACGAGGACGATCGCGGCGACCGCCAGCACGCCGCGGGGATGGCGAAGCAGCAACGGCTCGTTGTGCCGAGGCTGTTTTCGCGGGGACTTCACGCGCCCCCTGCCGATCCTCCTTCCCACGGCTGGTAGTTTGGCGCTACGGCCAACGAAGGGGAGGATTTTGTGCAGAAGACTCTGTTAAGGGTGCATGTACTGGCTGCGGTGGTGGTGCTCGTCGTGGCTGCCTCGGCGGCGGCGATAGTGCTCCACGCGTCCAATCTGGTGATCACCACCGACGGAGGCTTCACGCCGACGACGCTGCCCAAACACGGCTTCGCGCCGATCAAGCTGCACGGCTACGGCAACATCGCGACCGAAGACGGCTCGCCGCCGCCGGTCCTCGAAACGGTGACCATCTGGTTCGATAAGCACGGCAAGGTGGAGACCCGCGGCCTGCCGACCTGCACGCCGCAGAAACTGGCGGCGACGACGACCGCGCAGGCGCGCAGGCTCTGCCCCGGCGCGATCGTCGGCACCGGCTTCGGCAAGGCCGTCGTCGACTTCCCCGAACAGGGGCCGATCCCCGCCTCCTCGCCGATCACGCTCTTCAACGCCAAGCCCAAGCACGGCAACCCGGTACTCCTCGCCCACGCCCACCTCACGGTCCCCGGCCCGACGACCTTCGTCGTCCCGATCGAAATCCAGAAGGTCCACGACGGCCGCTACGGCTTCAAGACCGAAGCGAAAATCCCGAAAATCGCCGGCGGCTACGGGATCCCGCTCTACGCCCGCATCAGCGTCGGCCGCGAATGGAAGTTCAAGGGAAAGACTTTGAGCTTCGCCAATGCCGGCTGCCCCGACGGGCGGCTGCAGGCGAAAGGGCAGTTCAAGTTCAAAGACGGCACCTTTCTCCAGGGTTCGGTGTTCAAACGGTGCAAGGGGAAGTGATTGAGGAGCCGCACGCGCAGAATCGCCGTCTTCGCCGTCCTTCTGGCGGCCGGCGGCTGCGCGAGCGCCTACGCGATCACCGCTGAAGTCGGGCCGGTCTGGGTCAGCGCCACGGCGACCGTGAAGCCGCGGGAGCTGCCGGCCCACGGCAACCGACCGGTCTTCCTCAGCAGCGTCACCCGGGTCGGCACCCACGACGGCTCGACCCCGCCGACTCTGCAGACCCTGCTCTTCGAGCTCGACCGCAACGGCACCGTCGACACGAAGGGGTTGCCGACCTGCACCGTCGCCAAGCTCGAGGGGACCACCCCCTCCCAGGCCCGCAAGCGCTGTGCCGGGGCCCTGGTCGGCAAGGGGACCGGCAAGGCACTGGTGACGATGCCGGGCCGGCCGCCGTTCCAGGTCACCTCTCCCCTTTCCTTCTTCAACGCCCCGCCCGACCACGGCCGCCCGGCCCTGATCGCCCACGCCTACGAGACGGTCCCGGCGCCGCAGGCGCTGCTGGTCCCGATCACGATCGAACGCGTCGCCAAGGGCCGCTACGGGTTCAAGGCCGAAGTCCACCTGCCGGCGATCGCCGATGGCTTCGGCGCCGCCACCCTGGCCGAAGCGAAGATCGGCGCGGTCCGCCGGCGCGGCGGTCGCGAAGTCGGCTACATCAACGCCCACTGCGTCGGCGGCCGCCTCCAGGTCCAGGGGAAAGCCGAGTTCACCAACGGTGACTTCTTCCCCGTCACCCTGACCTCGCCATGCCACTTGCCAAGGTAATCCGCACCATCGTCCTGGCGCTGGCGCTGCTCGCCGTCGCCGCCGCTTCGGCAGCCGGCGACGGCGCCCTTGTCGAAGTCAACGACATCGTCCTGCGCGCCGACGGCGGCTTCGAGCCGCAGACCCTGCCGCGGCGGCAGTTCGCCCCGATCGAGTTCCAGGGCCACGTCGACATCTCGGCCCGGCGCGGCGCCCCGCTCTCACCGCTGCGAGAGGCGCTGATCGACTTCGACCGCGACGGCCGCCTCAGCGTCGCCGGCCTGCCCACCTGTGCCCCCGAAGCGATCGCCCAGCAGGGCACGGCCGAAGCGCGCCGCACCTGCCGCGGGGCGATCGTCGGCCGCGGCCACGTCGGCGCCGCGATCTCCGCCCTCGGCGGCAGCGTCGAAACGAGGGTGCCGCTGACGATCTTCAACGGCCCCCGGCTGGCGACCGGCCCCAGTGTCGTCCTCCACGCCCGCACTCCGATCCCGACGCCCGAAACCTACGCGATCCTGGTCCCGATCGAACGCCTCCGCGGCGGCTTCCGCTATCGCGCCCGGATCGAGCTGCCGCCGCTGGCCGGCGGCCTCGGCGCGCTCACCCACATCGACGCCAGGATCGGCCGCCGCTACCGCGCCGGCGGAATCTCCCGAAGCTACATCTCCGCCCGCTGCAGCGACAACGTCCTGCTCACCCACGGCGACTTCACCTTCGCCGACGGTACCGAGATCTCCGGCCAGGTCGAAAAGTACTGCGAAGACAAGTAGCCGGGACCGGGTGTTTGAGTGGGCCGTGAAGGGCTCGAACCTTCGACCTTGAGATTAAGAGTCTCCTGCTCTACCAACTGAGCTAACGGCCCGGGGACGGGCAAGTATAGGAAGGTCGGCGGTTCGGGTGAAGCGCAATCGCCCGGCGCTTATTCCGCCAAGCCGGAGGAAGCGCCGAAGGGATTAATCGGGCTCTTCAAGCTTTCAGGGTTGCCCTTTTGTTCCTTGGTTGCGGCTTTGAAAGCGGCTTCGGCTTTCTTGCGCGCCTTCGTGTATTTGACCGCCCGTTCCTTGACTTCTTTGAGTTGTTTGGCGAGCTGTTCGCGTTCGAATTTTGCGTTCGTCAGCTTGGCGGCTTGAGCTTGAGCCTTTTCGGCCGCTTTGAAGTCACCGGTGAAGTAGGTGTAGAGGGCGAGGGTGCTGAGAGAGTTCAGGCTCGGCCGCTGCTGGGCGACGATCTTCTGGGCCTGCGTTGCCGCTTCAATGTTGGACTGCACCCGCGGATAGGTTTCTCCTCGTTCGGCGAGGCTCAGCAAGGCGGGCGCCATCAGCTGCGCGGTGCCGGCGCTAGGTTCATTCGTCGCGGCCAGGTATTCCGACCAGGCCGCGCTCGCCAGCTGGTACTGCTGCAGCGCCTTCGTCAGCCCCGCTTCGGTGGGTTCGGCCGTCAAGGTGCTCCTGCCGGCCGTCACCCGGGCTCGGGCGAGGCTCTCCAGCAGCTGCGGGTCTTCCGGTTCTTTTTTCAGTTTGACTTCGAGATGTTCGGCCTGTTCTTCGAACGGCTTGGCGACTTCGCTGGAGCCGCCGCCGCCGCTGTTGAAGAGTTCGCCGATGTTGAACTGGCCGACGACGAGGAAGAGGCTCGACCCCATCAGCACCGCGAGCAGGGCGTAGACGACTTTGACGACGTGTTTCCGCCGTCCGCGCACATCGAAGACCATCCTGTGCTCTTTGCCGCCCTGTGCCATCTCTCCCTCTCTACTCCTGCGGTGAGGGCTGGGCCATGCCGCTGGTCGGTCGCGGCCTGCCCACCACCCGTGCAAGCACGATACTCAACTCATACAGAGCAAGCAGTGGGACCATCTCCAGCAGCATCGAGACCGGGTCCACGCCGGGCAGCGCCGCGGCGACGATCGAGATCGCCAGGTAGGCGTAGCGGCGGTTCTTCCGCAAGCTCTCGATGCTGACGATCCCGAGCCGGGTGACGGCGACGATCGCCAGCGGCATCTGGAAGACGAGGCCGCAGGCGATCTCGGTCATCGAGAAGAAGCTGTAGTAGTCGCGGGCGCGGAGCTGAACGTTGAACTGGTTGTTGTTGAAGTTGAGCAGGAAGTGCAGCGCGGCGGGCATGACGACGAAGTAGGCGAAGGCGAGCCCGGCGAGGAAGAGGACGGGGAAGAGCAGCAGGATCGGCAGCACCGTCCGCCTCTCGGCCTCGCTGAAGGCGGGCAGGATGTATGCGTAGAGCTGCCAGAGGACGATCGGCAGCGAGAGCACGATCGCCCCGTAAGCGGAGACGGTGAGGGTCGTCGTGAACGGCTCGGTCACCCCGAAGGTGATCAGCCGGTCGTGGTTGCCCGGCAGCGGGCCCTGGGCGATTTCCAGCAGCAGGTGGTTCTGCCAGAAACAGAGCGCCAGGGCGACGCCGAGGACGGCGAGGCAGACGATCAGCCGGGCGCGCAGCTCGTCGAGGTGCTCGACCAGGGTCAGGCGGTCTTCGTGGGAGACCGCCTTGACGCGAGGGGGCATCCTCGCGTCCCCTCAGCTCGACTTGTTGCGGACGACCTCTGCCTCGGCTGCGGGGTCGCCGTGGGCCTTCGCCGGCTCCGAGGGAGCGAGCTCCGGCTTGTCGTCGCCCTCGTCGTGGTCGTGCTCGCCGCTGATCGAGCCTTTGAACTCGCGGATGCCGTTGCCGAGGCTGCGGCCCAGCTCCGGCAGGCGTTTGGGCCCGAAGACGAGCAGGGCGATGATGAGGACGATCGCGATCTCTGGAAGTCCGATGTTTCCTGGCATCTCCCCCATGGTAACGGTGCCGCCGCGCCATCGGATCAGCCTCGGCGAGGTTTCCCCCGCCTGATCGCGATCGGCGGCTGGCGGGTATAGCCTCGGCAGATGGCGGCGAGAGACCTGAGCGGCGCCGTGGCCCTGGTCACCGGGGCTTCGAGCGGGATCGGCGAGGCGACCGCGCGGATGCTCGCCGGCCGCGGCGCCACGGTGGCGATCGCCGCCCGCCGCGCCGACCGGCTCGAGAAGCTCGGCGCGGAGATCGCCGCGGCCGGCGGCACTGCGCTCCCGGTCGAGCTCGACGTCGGCGATCGCGACGCCGCCGAGGCCGCGGTCGCCCGCGTCGTCGAGGAGCTCGGCCGCCTCGACGTCCTCGTCAACAACGCCGGCGTGATGCTGCTGGGGCCGATGCTGGAGGCGCCGGTGGAGGAATGGCAGCAGATGGTCGAGGTCAATCTGCTCGGGCTGATGTACATGACCAAGGCCGCGGTCCCGCACCTGCTCACGGCCGCCGAGGGGGAGCGCGGCGTCGCCGACGTCGTCAACATCTCCTCGGTCGCCGGCCGCATCGCCCGCCGGGGCAGCGGCGTCTACAACGCGACCAAGTTCGGCGTCGGCGCCTTCAGCGAGTCGCTGCGCCAGGAGGTGACGCGGCGCCGGCTGCGGGTTGCCCTGGTCGAGCCGGGAGCGGTCGCGACCGAGCTGCAGAGCCACAACCGGCCCGAGGTGAAAGAGGAAATCGAGAAGCGCTTCGTGGACATGGAGGTGCTGCAGGCGGAGGACATCGCCGAGGCGATCGAGTTCGTCGTCACCCGCCCGCCCCACGTCGCGGTCAACGAGGTCCTCGTCCGCCCGACCGAGCAGGAGGGCTGATTCGTCGCCCGGCTCCCGGACTAGGGACCACCCTGTCGGTCAAGGCGACCTCGCGGACTCAGCTGTAGCGCTGGACGACGCCGTCGGCGACCAGCGAGAGGAGCTGCCGCTGTTCGGGCTCGAAGCCGCTGCGTTCCAGCGCCTGCTTGGCCTCGCCGACGAGCGCCAAGGCGCGGGCGCGGACCCGCTCGAGAGCGCCGGTCGCCTCGATCCGGTCGCAGAGGGCCTCGGCGCCGGCGGCGTCGAGAGCGTGGAGATCGACGGCGGCGATACCCGCGTCGCTCTTGGCGGCCTCGATCAGCGGCAGCGTGATCGTGCCGTCGAGCAGGTCGGTGCCGCGGGCCTTGCCGGTGCGCTCCGGCGGGCCGGCGACGTCGAGGACGTCGTCGAGCAGCTGGAAGGCGAGGCCGATCCCGGCACCGTACTCACGCAGCTCTTCGACGTCGCGGCCGAGCAGACAGGCGCACTCGAAGAGGCGGGCGGTCTTCAGCCGGCAACGGTCGAGGTAGCGCTCCTCGCCGACCGCGAAGTCGAAGGCGTCGCGCCGCTGCGCCAGCTCGCCGCGGGCGAGGGCGACCGAGGCGCCGGCGAGGAGAGCGACTGCACGCCCGTCCCCGGACTCCGCGAGGAGGGCGAAGGCGCGGGAGAAGAGCAGGTCGCCGGTGGCGACCGCGCGCTCGCGGCCCGAGGTCGCGGCGACCGTCGGCAGGCCGCGGCGCAGCGGCGCCGCGTCGAGGACGTCGTCGTGGACCAGCGTCGCCATGTGGACGAGCTCGATCGCCGCGGCGGCGCGGACCGCCCCTTCCCCGGATTGCGGGCCGGCGCAGAGCAGGACCAGCATCGGCCGCAGGCGCTTGCCGCCCGCGGCTAGGGTCGCCGCCGCGTCCTCACCAAGGACCTCGCCATGCCCGCCGACCGCCCCCCGCAGCAGCTCCTCGACCGCGTCGAGCCGGGCGGGCAGCCAGCGGCTGGAGGCGTCGAGGACCGCCGTGACGGGCGGCGGTACCGAGGACGGCCGCGTCATCGGGATCCCATGTCGCGTTTGTGGCCTATATGGCCACTAAAGCGACATGACCTCACCGGCGGGTGCCGGAGTGGATCGCGATGATCCCGCCGGCCAGCACCGTGTAGCGGACGTCTTGCAGGCCGGCGCCGTCCATCTTCTCCGCCAGGCCGCGCGGGCTGGGGAAGCTGCGGACCGACTCCGGCAGGTAGGCGTAGGCCTCCGGGTTGCTGGAGAAGGCGCCGAGCAACGGCACGATGCGGTCGAACCAGAGCGAGAAGAAGAGCGAGAGGGGCGGCCGCGTCGGCTGGGTGATCTCGAGGATGACGAGGCGGCCGCCGGGGCGCAGGACCCGCGTCATCTCCCGCAGGCCGCGGTCGAGGTCGGCGAGGTTGCGGACGCCGAAACCGACAGTGACCGCGTCGAAGCGCTCGCCGTCGTAGGGCAGCTCGAGGGCGTCGGCCCATTCGAAGCGGACGCCGTCGGCGCCGCGACCGGCGGCCTTCTCGCGCGCCAGGTCGAGCATCGGCTCGGAGAAGTCGCAGCCGACGACGTGGCCGCCTGGAGCGACGAGGTCGGATAGCCCCAGGGCGAGGTCACCGGTGCCGCAGCAGACGTCTAGCGCGGAGTCGCCGGGACCCAGGTGGGTCTGTGCCGCCGCCCGCTCGCGCCAGCGATGGTGCAGACCCGCGGTCATCAGCGAGTTGAGCGCGTCGTAGCGACCCGCGACGCGGTCGAACATGCGGTTGACCTGGCCGGCGAAGTCCGGCGATTGGCGGTTGTCGTTGATCGTGTCCATGGGATTCAGGGCTCCCCTGCCCCGCCCCCGGCCGCCGGTTTAGTCCAGGGAGGAGAGGAAGTTCGCCAGCTGTTCGATCTTCTGCGGCGGCAGTTCCCGGAAGGAAGGCATGATGCCCGGCCCGATTTCCACCGAGCGGATGATCGCAGCCCGCGGGATCCGGGCCCCGATGTGGGTCAGTTCGGGGCCGGGCCCGTTGTTCCCGTTCTCGCCGAGCTTGTGGCAGGCCAGGCAGCCGGATCCGGCCACGACCTCCTTGCCTTTTTCGTATTGCGGTGCCACCTTCATGTCGATCTCGGTCGGGGAGCCGCCGGTGGCGCCGAGGTAGGTGAGGTAGCCCATCGCGATGATCGTCAGGCAGCCAGCGGTGGTGGCGATCGGGCGCCGGTCGGGACGGCGCTCCGGGCCGCGGTCGTAGAACGGCAGCAGCAGCAGCAGGACCATGCAGACGGTCGGGATCCCGATCGTCGCGATCGGGACCAGCTCTGGCGGCTTGATCACGCGCAGGAGCTCGAAGAGGAAGAAGAAGTACCACTCGGGGCGCGGCACGTAGGTGGTGGTGGTCGGGTCGGCCTTCGGCCCCTGCTCGGCACCGAGGATCAGCGCCATCGCGATGATCACGGCGACGACGATGCAGGCCATCACCGAGTCCTTCATCACCGCATAGGGGAAGAACGGCTTCCCCTTCTTCTTCAGAAGCTCGTATTCCTCGAGGTACTTCTGCTTGTCCTGCGGTTTCACGACGCGGCTCCGTTGCTGCCCTCACCGGAAACGGGGGCCCCGTTGGTGCGGTTGCCGTTGACACTGCCGTTGCCGTTGGCCCCAGCGTCGAGCTGAGCCAGCGGCGAGGCGCCTTTCGGGCGCTCGGCCTTGACCCAGGGGGGCGCCGTGGTGCCGAGCTTGACGACCAGGTACATGTGGGCGCCGATCAGGGCGATCAGGGCGCCCGGCACAAGCAGCATGTGGATCGCGTAGAAGCGGGAGAGCGTGGTCGCGCCGACCTCGGGCCCGGCGCGGAGGAAGTCGCTCAGGTACGGGCCAACCACCGGGCCGGTGCCGTTGATGTTGATGCCGACGATCGAGGCCCAGAAGGAGCGCTGGTCGAACGGCAGCAGGTAGCCGGTGAACGCCATCGTCATCGTCAGGATCAGAAGCACCACACCGATCACCCAGTTGAGCTCGCGCGGGTACTTGTAGGCGCCGAAGAAGAAGGTCCTCCCCATGTGGAGGAAGATCAGGATCACCATCACGCTGGCGCCCCACTTGTGCATGCCGTGGACGAACTGGCCGAGCGGGACGTCGTTGTTGATGTGGGCGATCGAGGCGTAGGCCTGGGTCGCCGAAGGCGTGTAGTACATCGCCAGGAAGACGCCGGTCACGGCCTGGACGACGAAGGCGAAGAGGGTGGCGGAGCCGAGCGTGTAGAACCAGTTGGTCCCCTTCGGCACCTTGCGGTAGAGCATCCCGGTGAGGAAGCCGCTGGCGGCCATCCGCTGGTCGACCCAGCCGAGGGCGTCGATCGGGGCTTCTTTGCCGCGGTCGAGCAATCTGTCGCCGTGCGAGGGCCGCTCCGGCGGGGCGGTCTTGAGGTCCGTCGGCGCCTGGCCCTTCGGGGTGCCGCCGCTGCCCGGCTTGGCGGGTTTGCGCAGCGGCGGCGGGACGACCGCGTCGGGGATCTTCGGTTTCGGGAAGCTCGGCATCAGGGCGCCGGGAAGGTAGAGGGCCGGGGTGGGTAGAGGTATTCCCAGATCCCGCCGGTGAACTCGCCGGGGTCGCGGGCGCGCACCGGTTCGAGCTGGTTGGTGACGCTGTAGCGCGGGCCGAGTTCGACCTGGCCCTTGCGGACGCGGGTCTGGAAGTGGTCGAGCGGGCGCACCGGCGGGCCGCCGATCCGCTTGCCCTGGAAGTCGTAGACGCCGCCGTGGCAGGGGCAGATGAAGTTGCCTGCGGCCTCGACGAAGCGGACCGGGCAGCCGAGGTGGGCGCAGCGGTTGGAGACAGCGACGAACAGGCCCGGTTCTTCGCCCAGTTCCTTCGAGCTCTTGCGCACGTAGGCGGTCGTCTTGCCGGCGTCGCCGATCCCCTCGGTTTCGGTGAAGACGACCTGGCGGTAGGTGTCTTCGACGAAGTCGGAAACGGGGCCGACAGCCTCCCAGCGCTCCTTGCCGCGGTGGAAGATCGGGGCGATCGCGAAGCCGACGGCAGGCAGGATGATCCCGGCACCGGCGAGCCCGCCGAGCGCCTGCGCGCCGACCGTGAAGGCACGGCGGCGGGTCATCGACTCGCCCTCGAAATAGCCGGGCGGGTCGGGCTTGGCCCGCTCCTGCATGGGGGGCTCGTTGACCCCGTTTACCTGTTTCCCGTCGTCAGCCACAGTCGATTCGCGTAGGGCAATGAAGTCTATTCATTAGGGGCTGTGACTTGCGTCACAGAGACCCAATCTCCGTAGAAGCTCGGACCTGCGGGGGGAGAGTTCCGGCGCCCTGCGACTTGAACCCCCATGAAAAAGGGTAGTGAGACGAGAGGCCGCCTGGTTGCCGCCTGCTTCCTCCTGGGTGTGGGCATCTCGATCCTGCTGCTCGCGAAAGGTCTCTACCCAGTGGATCTGCCGCCGAGCCGAAATCCGGACTTCGTCGACAACGTCTTCGACAACCGAGCTGTCCTTTGGGCGGCCCGCCTGCTCCTGGTGTCCGCGGCCGGGGTCTTGGCCTTCGGCGGCATCTTCATCGTCGGCTCCATCTGTATCCGGATGAGGAACAGGGAGTGGCTGCGACGCGCCGGACCCTTCGAGATCTCTGAAGAGTCGACGTATAGGACGGAGGACGAGGCAGACTTTTGGCGTCGAGCAGCTCGGGCAAACCGAGAGGAGGCCGATGTCTTACGGGAGCGCCTACGCCGATCTGAAGAGCTGCTTGAGAGTTCCGAAAACGCCCTATGATATTTTTTGTCTGAAAGGATGAAACGGATGACTCGCGAGGAACTACGCAAGAAGATCAATCTGACCCTGGCCGAGAATCGCGCCGTGCTCGAGAAAGCCGATGCCTATTTCCGCTGGTTCGATCGGGAAGCGCCGATCCACGAAGTCAGAACGGAGCGCGCCTTCCGGGAACTGCGCGAATCCGTCCGCCGCCGTAGCCGTTGACGCTTAGTGCTGCCGAGCGCCGATCTGTTCCGCAGCTTGACGCCAGAGTGCGGGGATCGCCTCGGGATCGCCACTCACCTGCAGGCGAGCGCAGTCGCTGATCAGGTCGGAGAGGATGGCGATGGCGCGGGTGTCCTCGAGGGCCGAGAGCCGGTCGAGGCCGAGGGCGTAGAGGTAGTCGCCGGCGAGGAGGGCTAGGTCGGGGTCGTGGCCCGCGAGCAGGCGGGGCTGCTCGTAGTGGAGCAGGTAGCCCTCGCGGATCGCCTCGACGACGAAGGCGTACTCGCCGCCCCCGGCCAGCTCGCCGAGCCGGGAGGGCTCGGCCGGGTCGATCACATGGGGGGCGATCGGGGTGTCCTCGCCGCGTAGCTGGTCCGCGAGCGCCTGCAGCGGGTTCTCCCCGATCGCGTGGGTCCTTTCGGTCGACATAGGTCCGTAAGGAACCACGACTTAGGCGAGGGCCTCTTCGAGGGCTTCGGCGGCAGCCTCCAGCGTCCGGTCGATCGTCCCCTCGTCGTGGGCGAGGGAGACGAACCAGGCCTCGTACTGGGCGGGCGGCGGGTAGATGCCGCGCTCGAGCAGGGCGCGGCAGAAGCGGGCGTGGGCATCGACGTCGCAGGCGGTCGCGCCGGCGAAGTCGACGACGGGGACCGGGCTGAAGAAGAGGGTGACGAGGCCGGGGGCCTTAGCGACCTGCAGGGGCCGGTCCGCGGCGAGCTGCTCGAAACCTCCGGCGAGCCGGTCGGTCAGCTCCCCCAGCCGTTCGTAGGCGGTGGCGTCGAGCTGCTCCAAGGTCGCCAGCCCGGCCGCGACCGCAAGCGGATTCCCGGAGAGCGTGCCCGCCTGGTAGACATCGCCGGCCGGGGCGATCCGTTCCATGTGCCGGCGCGGGCCGCCGTAGGCCGCCGCCGGCAGGCCGCCGCCGATCACCTTGCCCATCACCGTCAAGTCCGGTTCGACGCCGAGCAGTTCCTGGGCGCCGCCGCGGGCGACGCGGAAGCCGGTGATCACCTCGTCGAAGACCAGCAGCGCGCCCGCCTCGCGGGTCGCCTCGCGAAGGAACTCGAGGTAGCCCTCGGTCGGCGGGACGACGCCCATGTTGGCCGCGATCGGCTCGGCCAGCAGCGCCGCCACCTCGTGCTCCTCGAGCGCCCGGGCGACGGCTTCGCGATCGTTCCACGGCGCGACGACGGTCGCCGCCGCCTGCGCCGCGGTGACGCCGGGGCTTCCCGGGACGCCCAGCGTCGCCAACCCGGACCCGGCGTCGGCAAGCAGGCCGTCGGAGTGGCCGTGGTAGGCGCCGGCGAACTTGACCAAGACCTCGCGGCCGGTGATCGCCCGCGCCAGCCGTACCGCGCTCATCGCCGCCTCGGTCCCGGAGCTGGTCATCCGCACCATCTCCACCGAGGGCATCCGAGCCGCGACCTCCTCGGCGAGCCGGACCTCAGCCAGGGTCGCGGCGCCGAAGCTGGTCCCCCGTTTCGCCGCTTCGATCACCGCCACCACCACGGCCGGCTCGGCATGGCCGAGGATCATCGGGCCCCAGGAGCCGATCCAGTCGACGTAGCGGTTGCCCTCGACGTCATAGAGCGAGCAACCTTCGGCGCGGTCGATGAAGACCGGGTCGCGGCCGATCTGCCGCATCGCCCGGACCGGCGAGTTGACGCCCCCCGGGAGAGCCCTTTGCGCGCGATCGAACAGGTCGCTCATTGATTGGCCGTTCCTTTCAGCTGCGGAGCAACCAGGAGGAACAACTGAGGCTCACGAATGTTCCGCCTCCCAGCGGGCATAGTCCTCGGTGAAGTAGTGGAGGCGGATCTTCTTGTACTCGGTCGAGGAGTAGAGGGTGGCGCGGTCCTCAGGTCCCATCCCGCACTCGGCGGCGATCGCGTCGAGGACCGCGTCGCACTCCTCCTTCGAGCGGCCGTGGGCCATCGTGAAGACGCTGTAGGGCCAGTCCTCGTAGGTCGGCCGCTGGTAGCAATGCGAGATGCCGCGGAACGCGGCCATGCGACCGCCGACCTCGAGGATCTGGTCCTCGGGCACCTTCCAGACGCCCATCCCGTTGGCCGAGAAGCCGGCGCGGCGGTGGAAGAGGATCGCCGCGACGCGGCGGAGGATCTTGCGGTCGACCATCCCGCGCAGGCGATCGAGCAGCTCCTCGGTCGAGATCCCGAGCTCGGAGGCAGCGGCGTCGTAGGGGCGGGCGACCGCCTCCATCGGACCCTGCAGCGCCTTGATCAGGGCGATGTCTTCCTCACCGTAGGGCTGCGGTTCCAGCTCGCGCGGCGGCGCCGCTTCGACCGGCGCGGCGAGCGCCTCGGTCCCCTTCTCCATCTCCAGGTTCATGTTGATTTTGAACAGGGTCAGGGTCGGCAGTTCCCGCATCGACTCCGCCCCGGTCTCCTCCATCAACGCTTCCAGCGTGCCCTTCAGCCCGAGCTCGGAGTCGGGCGGGGTGGCGATCGTGAACCAGAGGTTGAACTCGTGGGTGCGCAGGTAGTTGTGGGAGACGCCGGGATGGGCGTTGACGATCTGTGCCGCCCGCTGCGGGTGCTCTGAGTCGACTTTCGCCGCCACCAGCATCGACTCGTAGCCGAGCGCGCGGGTGTCGAAGATCGGCGTAATCTCGCGGATGATCCGGCCGTCGAGCAGGCGCTGGGTGCGGGCGAGGACGTCGTCGAGATCGAGCTCGGCCTCGGAGGCGACGAGCGTGAATGGCTCGGGGTCGAGCGGGAAGCTCGACTGCAGCAGGTTCATCAGCCGCTTGTCGGTCTCGTCGAGCGGGATCGCCGAGCCGCCCTTGCGGCTGCGCGCCTTCGACTGCGGCACTTTCACCGAAGCCACGCGGCGGCCTCCTTCGCGTAGTAGGTGACGATCGCGTCGGCCCCGGCACGGCGGATCGAGGTCAGCGCCTCGACCACGGCGGCGCGCTCGTCGATCCAGCCGTTGGCGGCGGCCGCCTTCAGCATCGAGTACTCGCCGGAGACGTGGTAGGCGGCGACCGGGGCGCCGGTCGCCTCTTTGACCCGCCGCACCACGTCGAGGTAGGGAAGCGCCGGCTTCACCATCAGCATGTCGGCGCCCTCCTCGAGGTCGAGCTCGGCCTCGCGCACCGCCTCAGCGGCGTTGGCCGGGTCCATCTGGTAGCCGCGGCGGTCGCCGTGCTGGGGCGTCGATTCGGCGGCGTCGCGGAAGGGCCCGTAGAAGGCGGAGGCGTACTTTGCGCTGTAGGCGATGATCGGCACGTCGGAGTGGCCCTCCTCGTCGAGCTGGAAGCGGATCGAGCCGATCCGTCCGTCCATCATGTCGCTCGGCGCGACCGCGTCGGCGCCGGCGAGGGCGTGGGAGATCGCGGTTTTCGCCAGCAGCTCGACGGTGACGTCGTTGTCGACCTCGGTGCCGCCGTCGCGGATGACGCCGCAGTGGCCGTGCGAGGTGTACTCGCAGAGGCAGACGTCGGTCATCACCACCAGGTCGGGGTGGGCCTCCTTCAGCGCCCGCACCGCCATCTGCACCACGCCCTCGTCGTCGTAAGCGCCGGAGCCGGCCTCGTCCTTGGCAGCGGGGATGCCGAACAGCATCAGCGCGCCGATCCCGGCCGCGACGATCTCCGCGGCCTCCGCGACCAGGTGGGAGATCGAGAAGCGCTCGATGCCGGGCATCGAGGGAACCTCCTCGCGCACGTCCTCACCGGCGATCACGAAGGCCGGCTGGATCAGGTGCGACGGTGAGAGCTCGGTCTCTCTGACCAGGCCGCGCAGGGTGTCGGTGCGCCGGAGACGGCGCAGGCGCGTTGCGGGGAAGGACATCTCTTTTGAGTCTAGGGAAGGGGCAGGGAGTGCCTCGGCGTGGGCGGAGGCCGGAGCGCCTCCTACCGGACCCGCTCGCTTCGCACGCTCTAAGTGTCCGTACGGAGGCACTCCCGCCTCCTCGATACTTCTGGCAGTAGCTTGTCCGCCGTGGAGGCCACGGGCGTCGTCAAGAGGTTCGGCAGCAGGGAAGCGCTGCGGGGCGTCTCATTTAAAGCAGCTCCGGGGGAGCAGGTTGCAGTTATCGGTCCCAACGGGGCCGGGAAGACGACTTTGCTCTCGATCCTGGCCGGGATCTCTAAGCCTGATGAGGGCGAGGTCGGCTCCACGAGCGGGGAGGTCGGGTGGGTGCCTCAGCAGGCGGGGCTCTACCGGCGGTTGACGGTAGAGGAGAACCTGTTGCTGTTTGCCCGGCTGGAGGGGCATGGGGATCCGCGGGGGTCGGTCGAGGAGATGCTGGAGCTGACCGGGCTGCAGGAGCGACGGGGCGAGATCGTGGCGCGGTTGTCCGGCGGCAACCAGCAGCGGATCAACATCGCGGTCGGGCTGCTGTCGCGACCGGCGGTGCTGTTGCTCGACGAGCCCAGCGTCGGTCTCGACCCGCGTCAGCGCTCACGCCTCTGGGAGTTCGTCTCCGCCCTCGCCGACCGCGGCACCACGGTCATCTTCTCCACCCACGACATCCAGGAGGCTGAGCGGTATGGGGGCCGCCTGCTGGTCCTCGCCGACGGCGAGGCGCTCTTCGACGGGCCCCCGGCTGAGCTGCGCGAGGCGGTGCGCCGCGAGGCGCCCGAGGCCGCCGACCGCGACTTCGAGACCGCCTTCGTCGCCTACCTCCACCACCGGGGCCACTGATGCGCGGGGTCCGCTGGCTGCTGCTGAAGGACCTGCAGATCCTCCGCCGCTCGCCCATGCAGGCGGTGCTGCTGGTCGCCTACCCGATCCTGATCGCGGTCCTGGTCGGCTTCGCGATCTCGCGCGGGCCGGAGAAGCCGCGGGTCGCCTTCCTGAACGAAGTCCCGGCGGGGACGCGGATCACCGTCGGCGGGGCGCAGTTGCCGTCGGCGAACGTGAAGGGCCGGATCTGCAGCCGGGTCGAATGCATCTTCGTCTCAGACCGCGGCGCGGCCGAGCAGAAGGTGAAGTCGGGGGAAGTGCTGGCGGCGCTGATCCTGCCGGCGAACCTCGTCAACAAGATCAACTCGCTCTCGACCCTGACCCCGGGCGTGCCGGAAGTCGAAGTCCTCGTCAACGAGGAAAACGCGGTCAAGGCCGAACTCGTCGACGACCGGATCACGACGCTGCTGGCGCAGGCGAACCTGGCGATCGCCCGGCGGATCGGCACCGAAGGCGGCCGCTACCTGAACCTGATCGTCAACGGCGGCGAGTTCAAAGCGCTCGGCGGCAGCTTCCACATCCTCGGCCTGCGGACGAGCGCGAAAATCCTCGAAGCGGTGACGCCGGCGCTGCCGCCGGGTCTGCAAGGACCGATGAAGGAAGTCGCCAGCTTCGCGGCGCAGGCGCGCGACAACCTCGACGTCGCCAAGCCGCTGATCGCCCGGCTGGCGCAGCCGATCAAGGTCGGCAAGGTCGTGGTCGGGGGCGAGAGCCCGCCGCTGGAAATCTTCGCGATCGCCGTTGCCGCGACCCTCACCCTCGCCTTTGTCGTCGTCCTCCTGGTCGCCGGCTCGCTGGCCCTGGAGCGGGAGGAGAATGCCTTCCCGCGGCTGACCCGCGGCCTGGTCTCGACCAGCGGGCTGCTCGCTGAGAAGGTCCTGCTCGGGGTCTCCGTCGGCCTCGTCGTCACCCTCCTGATGCTGTTCGGGATGCAGTTCTTCGTCCCCCTGGAACTGAGCCGGATCGGCCTTTGGCTGGTGGCGATCCTCTTCTCCGGCGCGGCCCTGGGGGCGGCCGGGGCGGCGCTCGGTGCGGCGGCGCGGGAGGTGCGCGCCGTCTCCCTGCTCGCCTTCATGCTCACGCTCCCGATCGCCTTCCTCTCGCTCGTTCCCTCCGGCGCCGTCAGCCCCGCGATCTTCGACGCGATCCGCTACGTCACCGCGCTCTTCCCGTTCAAGCCGGCGCTGCAGGCGATCGCCGCCGCCCTCGACGAGACGGGACCGGGGATCGGCGGCCCACTGCTGCACCTGACGGTCCTCTTCCTCGCCTACGCCCTCATCGCTCGCTTCGCCCTGCGCCGATTCGCAGCGGCTTGAGCCGATTCCCGAACTTCGCCCCACTACAGCCGGGTCAACCTCGGAAGCGGCTTGATCCCACCGCGCTCGATGCATGCGATGAACTCCTCAAGCCCCAGCTCGGGCGCGGGCCGGGCACGCACCCCCGCCTCAGGATCACTTCCCTCTGCACTGGATCGACCACCGGTTCAATCTCGCAGATAGGGTCTGCCGCGGGATGAGGGTTCTATTCATCGGCGACGTGGTCGGCAGCCCCGGCAGGCAGGGGCTGCGGGAGACGATGCCGCGGCTGCGCGAGCGCTACGCCCCCGACCTGGTGATCGTCAACGGCGAGAACTCGGCCGGTGGGATGGGCATCACCGAGCGCACCGCGAACGACTTCTACGGCGTCGGGGTCGACGTGATCACCACGGGGAACCACGTCTACCGCCATCGCGAGGCCTACGACTTCCTCGATCAGAACGAGAGGGTGATCCGGCCGGCCAACTACCCGCAGGGGAACCCGGGCCGCGGTCACACCGTGGTCGAGGCCGGCGGGATGCGGATCCGCGTCGTCAACCTCAGCGGCGGCGTCGGCCTCCGCGTCGCCCGCTCCCCCTTCGACACCGTCGACTCGATCCTCGCCCACCACGAGCAGGACGCGGTGGTCGTCGACTTCCACGCCGAAGTCAGCAGCGAGAAGGTAGCGATGGGCTGGCACCTCGACGGTCGCGTCGCCGCCGTCCTCGGCACCCACACCCACGTCCCGACCGCCGACGGTCGCGTCCTCCCCGGCGGCACCGCCTTCATCTCCGACGTCGGCATGACCGGCTCGCGGACCAGCGTCCTAGGGGTCAAGCCAGAGCAGGCCTTGCGTTCCCTGATCACCCAGATGCCGACGCGGTTCGAGACGGCCGCGGAGGACGTCTGGGTGATGGGGGCTGTGGTTGACGTGAACGAGCAGGGCCTTGCGGACTCGTTCGAGCAGGTGATGGTTCCGGCCGCTGAGTAGGGGACGGGATACCCCGTCTTCACTCAACTTGCTCGGGTGAGGCGTGTAGGGCAGTCCTAGGTTGCTCCTGCCCGAGAAGTACAAGCCGTTCGGAGGAGGTATCCCGTCCCTTCTCGATCGCGGTCAGTGCTACGAGGAACAGCGGGAACCACCAGACGATGTAGAGGTAGAACCAGTGGTGCAGCGTCAGCTGGAGGAGGATCAGCAGAGCTGCTGAAAGCGCGGCAAGCTGAACCAGACTCTTGCGTCGTGGAACGAACGCGAAGGCGATCGAAGCAATGCCGGTGAGAGCCAGCAGCGCGATCCGAATCGGTTCCGATGAAGGCGCCTGACCCCAGATGCTGAAGGGCGAGGAACGACCTCCTTGAGAGGCGATCGTGCGGTCGTAGAACGTCTTCAGGCCAGGATTGATCGCCGGCCAAGCCAGCACGACAATCGTCACCAGCGCGAACCCGACCAGAAACAGGAGCACTTCCCGACGATGACCCGTGGGTGACGTCGTAGGGGGGACCATCCCCTGCGCAGTTGCAGGGGATGGTGGGTCCCCTGCGGCGGCAGGACCCGCGGGCCGGCAACGCCAGTACATCGGGGCAAGGATTGCGGGGGCGAACTTGGCCCAGGTCGCCGCGGCTAGCATCGCGCCCCGGGCCAGGGGCTTTGCAGCTAAGAGGAACGTGGCGAGGAGTAAGACAGCTACGAGGGAATCGTTGGAGTTGCTCTCTAGGACGTACGCCGTGTAGGGGTAGGCGGCCCAGCCGAAAGCGAGGATGGCCGCCAGGCGCTGGCCCTCGGGGCCGGGGCGGATTCGCAGTCCTATTAGGAGCAGGAGGACGAAGACGGCTACGTCGAAGACGACGGAGGCGGCGTGGGCTGCGGGGACGTCGTCCCAGTGGCCGGAGTAGGGCCAGATCCGCTCGAAGGGAAGGTAGGCGAGGTAGTTGACCGGGCCGTAGGTGTCGCCCTGGGAGACGTCGCGGGGGAAGTTGTCGTAGAGCTGTTCGCCGTGGGCGATCCGGTCGGCGCCGACCACGCTCGCGTAGCCGACGTCGACCACGCCGGCATCGGCGACGTTGAGGCCGACCCGGAACCCCATCAGGAAGAGCGCCGCGACGACCAGCCACATCGTCGGCCAGACCGGCCGCAGGCCCTCTCCCCTCCCCCGCAGCCCGATCCAGAGACTGCGGCCGAGGAGATAGAGCAGCACCGGGTAGACGAGCGGGACCGAGACGCCGATTTCGGCGCGGTTGAAGAAGTAGTGGGAGACGCCGAAGCCGAGCAGGACGAGCAGGTCGAGGTTGGCGACCCGCCATAGACGCCGCCAGTCGATCAGGCCGAGCAGGAAGATCGCGCAAAGGGGCAGCCAGACGTAGGGCGCGTTCAGCTTATGGCCGAAGGCGCCCGAGTAGCCGCGGGCCATCTTCCAGTTGACCTGGTACCCCGTCCAGGACTCGAGCACCGTGCCGCTGTGGGCGTCGACCAGGACCAGCGCCAGCTCGTCGCCGCCTTCGAAGTAGGCGACCTCCCAGTGCCCTTCCTTCAGCGCCGCACTAGGGCCAAGATCCGGGTGCTCCCGTTTCTCCCCCACCACCTTCGGATCGCGGTTCGCGGCAGCAATCGCTTCCGCAGAACCGATCTTCCCTACATCAGCCCGCGCGGCGCCGGGGACCACCACCATCGCCAGCGCGACGAAAAGAAGGACCAGTCGGCCCCTCCGGCGGGTGGCGTCGTAGGGGGGACCATCTCCTGGTAGTTCAGGAGATGGTGGGTCCCCTGCGGCGACAGGACCCGCCGGCCACCAGCCCCCGTCCCTCATCCTTTTTGCGCCACCCCGAAGTGCTCGCGAACAACCGGCGCCACGTCACGCAGCGTCCACTGCTCCCGCTCGTCCGCCGACTCCGGGCCGCAGCCGACGAAGAGCAGCGGCCCCAGCGAGTCGCCGGCGTGCAGCGCCCCGTGGCTGCCGCCGCCGGCGTGGGAGACGCCGCCCCAGTCGACCGCCTCGAAGCCCGGCGCCAGCGAGACAACGAAGTCGCCGGCGTGCGGCGCGGCGAGCGCCGACCACACCCGGGCCAGCGGATCGGGATAGCTGTCGCTGCGCAGGTGCCCGTCCTCGACCGAGGCCTCGAGCGCATCAAGGTCCCCCTCGACGTCCCAGCTGCCGCCGCGCAAGTCACTGACCTCTCCCACCTCTCCTCCGGGCCGGAACCGCAGCGCGCACTCGCCCCGCTCGACCACCGCCCACTCTCCGCCCCCCAGCGGCAGCCCCGGGCTCTCACGGACAAGCGGCATCCCGTCCGCGCCCTCCAGGCGGCAGACCAGGTCGACCCCCTCGATCACGCCGAGCCGCGCCGCCACCGCCGCCGGCTCGGCCCGCTCGCCCTCCCCCGGCAGCAGGTAGACGTGGGCGGCGCGGCCGGTCGGGCTGACCGCCAGCTGCGAATGCTCGGGGCGTTCCTCGGAGGGCTGCAACACCGACCACTCGGCGCCCAGCAGCTCCGCCAGCGGCAGGCCGCGGTGGACATCGGTCTGCGCGTGGTCGGCGAGCAGGATCACCGCGTGGTCTGCGAGGAACTCGTCGAGCCCACCCGCTTCCTCGGCGTAAGTGGCGAAAGCGCGGTCGGCCTTGGCGATCGACTCGACCGTCGCCTCCGGGCCGTGCTCGTGCGAGTAGTGATCGTTGTCGGGCAGTGAGAGAAGGATGAAGTCGTAGAGGTCCTCCTTCATCAGCTCGGCCGCGCAGCAGGCGGCGTAGCCGTCGCGGTTGCCGGGGATCGAGGTCGAGCGGCAGGGGACCTCGCGGCTGGCGTAGAGGTCGCCGTAGAAGAGGTCGGTCGGGCCCCAGGTGTGGTGGTGGAACTTCAGTTTGGTCGCGTCGACCGCGCGGCGCAGCAGGCCGTCGAGCGAGACCTCGTGCCGGCGCCGGCCGCGGTAGATCAGGAACGGCGTGCAGGCGGTCCGCCGTCCCGCGTCTTCCAGGCTCTCGAAGATCGTCTCGACCTCCGGGCTGAGGTGGCCGAGGTTCATGTTGTAGACGAGGTCGTAGAGGGCGCGGAAGACCCCGAAAGCGCGGCTAGCCTCGAACGAGGACCCGTACTCGACGTAGCGGCGCTCGAGCCGGTGGTACCAGTTCATGCCGCTGATCCAGTGGCGGTCGGCGGCGACGCCGGTGGCGATCTCGGCGCTGGCGACGGGCGTCACCGAGGGAAAGCTGGAGACGCAGTCGGGGATCAAGACGCCGCGCTCGATCAGGGTGCCGAAGGTCGGCGCCCGCCCCTCGGCGACGGCCCGTTCGAGCATGTCCGTGCGCAGCGAGTCGACGTAGGTGAGGACGAGCTTCTTCTTCGCAGCCGCCATGGGTCGAATGATGCCCATCCGCCGGGCGCCGCCCGGCGACGCGCGCTAGCGGAGGACGCGGAGGCCGGCGTGTTTGCGCTGGGCGCGGCGGTGACGGGCGACCCCCAGCCAGGCCAGCGCGAGCAGAACGACGATCACGGCCGGGGCGACGAGCAGCGCGACCGCGATCACGATCAGCGCCGCCAGGGCGACGATGAAGGCCAGCGCGGCACCGCCGCTGCCCTCGCGGCGGCTGGCGCCGTGGACGAGGTCGCTGATCACGATGCAGCCGAGGGCGGCACCGACCGCGGCGAGCAGGGCGCCGACGATCCCGTCGATCAGGAACCCGGCCACGAGGCCGATTACGGCGGCGAGAATCGTCATCCGGCCACGGGCGGATCCGTGGGTGCCGGTGGTGCCGGCGAGCATGCCGATCGCGATGCCGATGCCGAGGTCCTTGAGGAAGTCCACGCCCGAAACCTAACCACTTGCGATCGCCTCGCGTCGATCCGCCACACTTCCGGGATGGCGGAAGTACCCGAGCCGACTCACAGGAGGCGCTCCCACGCGGGCACCCGCGACCTCGAGCGCTACGCCGGCCTGTTCGCCGAGCGGACCAAGGTGATGCGCTCCTCGGCGATGCGCGACCTGATGGCGATCACCGCCCGTCCGGAAGTGATCTCGCTCGCCGGCGGCCTCCCGGACACCTCGACCTTCCCGCCGCAGAGCTTCGCCGCGCAGATGACCCGGATCGCCCAGGAGTCGGCTGCCGAAGCGCTGCAGTACGGGCCGACCGAGGGCTTCGAGGAGACCAAGGACTGCATCCTCGAGGTGATGGGCGCCGAGGGGATGCTCCCCGACCCCGACGACATCATCATCACCACCGGCGGCCAGCAGGGGATCGATCTCGTCACCAAGACTCTGGTCGACCCCGGCGACGTCGTCATCTGCGAGGCGCCGACCTACCCCGGGGCGGTGCCGGTCTTCTGCAGCTACCAGGCCGACGTGGTGCAGGTCGAATGCGACGAGGACGGGATGGACATCGAGGTCCTCGAGCAACTGCTCGGGGAGCTGCGCTCCGAAGGGCGGCGCCCCAAGTTCATCTACTCGGTACCGACCTTCCAGAACCCGGCCGGGGTGACGATGTCGCTGCAGCGGCGCCAGCGCCTGGTCGAGCTGGCGCGGGCGAACGAGATCCTCGTCGTCGAGGACAACCCCTACGGGCTGCTGCGCTACGGCGGCGAACCGCTGCCGCCGCTCTACCAGCTCGACGGCGGCGACTTCGTCATCTACATCGGCACCTTCTCGAAGATCCTCTCCCCCGGCATCCGCCTCGGCTGGACCGTGGCGCCCCCGCCGGTGCTGGAGAAGATCGTCCTCGGCAAGCAGGCGACCGACCTCTGCACCTCGACCCTGACCCAGTACTTCGTCCGCGAGTACTTCGCCGAACGGCGCTGGCAGCGCTACATCGACGACCTCGTCGAGATCTACCGCCGCCGCCGCGACGTGATGTTGGAGGCGCTGCGCAACAACTTCCCGGCCGAGGCGACCTGGACCGAGCCCGAAGGCGGGCTCTTCATCTGGGCGACGCTGCCGGACTACATCGACACCAGCGACCTGTTGGCGAAGGCGCTGCGCGCCGACGTCGCCTTCGTCCCCGGACAGGCCGCCTACGTCGATGGCCGCGGCCGCCACTCGATGCGGCTCAACTTCTCCGGCGTCAGCGAGGAGGAGATCCGCGAGGGGGTGCGGCGGATCGGCGAGGTGATCGCCGAGCAGGTCGAGCTCTACGGCACCCTGACCGGCGAGCAGCGGCTGCCGGAGCCGGCTGAAGAGGCGCGGCCGAACGTGGTCCCGTTCCGCAAGGCGGAGGGAGCGTGAGATGAAGGTTGCAGTCCTGAAAGGGGGGCGTTCGCTGGAGCGGGGCGTCTCGCTGCGCTCGGGGGCGCGGGTCGAGGACGCGCTGGAGCGCCTCGGCCATGAGGTGCTGCCGATCGACGTCGGCCCCGACCTGGTCGAGCGGCTGGTCGCCAAGCAGCCCGAGGTCGCCTTCGTCGCCATGCACGGGGTCGGCGGCGAGGACGGGACCGTGCAGGAGCTGCTGGAGATCCTCGGCATCCCCTTCACCGGGCCGAGCGCCGCAGCTTGCGCGCGCTGCATGGACAAGGTGCAAGCAAAGGACGCGATCGAGGAGGCCGGCCTCCCCACCCCCGACTGGTTCGCCTTCAACCAGACCGCCTTCCGCGAGTTCGGCGCCGCCGACGCGCTCGGGCGGCTGGAGGAGACGCTTGGCTTCCCCCTGGTGGTCAAGCCGAGCCGCGGCGGCTCCTCGCTCGGGGTGAGGTTCGCGCGCTCCGCGGGGGAGGTTCCGCAAGCCCTGGTCTCCGCCTTCAGCTACGACGACCGGGTGCTGCTGGAGCGCTTCGTCGACGGGCGCGAGCTCGCCGTCAGCATCCTCGGCGACCAGCCGCTGCCGGTGGTCGAGGCGATCCTGCTCGAGGGCGACCGCTACGACTTCGAGGCGCGCTATGAGATCGGCCGCACCCGCTTCGTCTGCCCGGCCGAGCTGAGCGACGCGGAGGAGCGCGCCGTCACCGAGGCCGCCCTCGACACATACCGCGCCCTCGGCTGCTCCGGCTTCGCCCGCATCGACCTGATCCTCGACGAGGAAAGCCCGTGGCTGCTGGAGGCCAACGCGATCCCCGGCCTCACCGATACCAGCCTCCTCCCCCAAGCTGCCGAGGCAGCCGGGCTCAGCTTCGAGCAGCTGGTCGAACGCATCCTCGACCTGGCACTGCACCCCGCTACCGCCTAAGAGTCCCCCTGGGCAAAATCCTCCGGGGTCACTTCATCTAGGAACTCTTTGAATTTGTCGACGACCTCCTCGGTGTCCTCGACCTCGTGCTCGAACTCGATTGCCGACTCCTCGATCACCTCCTCGGCCGCGAAGATCGGCGCCGCGACGCGGACCGCGAGGGCGAGGGCGTCGGAGGGGCGGGAGTCGATCTCGACTTCGGAGCCGTTGACCGAGACCGTGATCGAGGCGTAGAAGGTGTTGTCGCGCAGTTCGGTCACCGAGACCCGCTCGCACTTCGCGTCGAGGTTGTCGAGCACGTCGGAGAGCAGGTCGTGGGTCATCGGCCGAGGCGTCGAGGCCCCCTGCAGCTTCATCAGGATCGCCGCCGCCTCGGGATGCCCGATCCAGATCGGCAGGAAGCGGTTGCCGTCGACGGTCTTCAGCAGCACGATCGGCTGCTTGCCGACCATGTCGAAAGAGACGCCATAGATCTGCATCTGCTGCAAAAGAAGCTCCCAGGCCAGGTTCGAATGGCAAGTATAGGTCGGGCTTCTACCCGCTCCGGACGAGCGGCTAATCGACGGGAGGGCGAGTGGGCGATCCTGGATTCGAACCAGGGACCTCGTCCTTATCAGAGACGCGCTCTAACCAACTGAGCTAATCGCCCGCGGACGGCGATGATAGCGGCGGTGGTGCAAAGGGTTCGAGGCCCAGCCGCGATGGATAGTAAATCGTCCAGATGGATGCTTTGGCGGACAATCGGGACGAAGCTTAGGGGGAGCGCTTGCGCAGCCGCCGCGCCAGCGCGTGCGCCTCGCGGACGTCGTCGAAATGGAGCTCGGCGACGAGCCCCTCCCCTTTCGTCCGCGTCGTCACTTCATGCCCGATCGCCTCCTCGAGCGCGTCGGCGACGTCGCGCAGGGCCGCCACCGCGTCGGGATCGACCGGTGCTCGTTTCGGCCTTGCTTTTGGCTGGCTGGCCAGCCGAACTCTCTGCTCGGTTTCGCGGACCGACCAGCCGCCGCGGGCGGCGTCGCGGGCGAGGCGGCGGCGGACGTCGTTCCCAGGTACGCCCAGGAGGGCCTTGCCGTGTCCCTCGCTGAGGTCGCCGGACTCGAGCAGACCGAGCGCCTCGTCGGGCAGCTCGAGCAGGCGGATCAGGTTGGAGACTGCGGGGCGGCTGCGGCCGACGCGTTTTGCCAGCTCCTCTTTGGTCAGGCCGAGCTCCTCGACCAGGGCCGCGCAGGCCTTCGCCTCCTCGACCGGGTTGAGGTCCTCGCGGACCATGTTCTCGATCAGCGCCGCCTGCAGCCGCTCGGCCTGGGCCTGCTCTCGCACCACCGCAGGCACCTTGTCGACCCCCGCCTGCTGCGCCGCTCGCCAGCGCCGCTCGCCGGCCACCAGCTCGTAGCTGCCGTCCGGGAGGGGGCGCACCAGCAGCGGCTGCACGACCCCGCTCGCCTCGATCGAGACCGCCAGCGCCGCCAGCGCATCGGGGTCGAACTTGGTCCGCGGCTGCGAGGGGTTCGGCTTGATCAGCGAGACGGGCAGCTCGCGCAGCTCGCCGGCGTCAGTAGCCTCAGTTTCAGGCAGGATCGCGGCCAGTCCCCGGCCGATCCCGCGGCGACCGCTAGCCACGGCTTGCCAGCTCCTTGGAGAGGGCGCGGTAGGCGACGGCACCGTGGGACGAGGGCGCGTGCTCGGTCACCGGCAGACCATAGCTCGGCGACTCGGCGACTCGGACGCTGCGCGGGATCACGGTCTCGAAAACCATCCCGTCGAAGTGCTCCCGCAGCTCGGCCTCGACGTCCTGGGCCAGGCGGGTCCGCTCGTCGTGCATCGTAATCAGCAGACCCGAAACCTCTAGTTGAGGGTTCAGCTCGCGCCTGATCAGGCCCAGGGTTTCCAGGAACTGCACCAGCCCCTCCAGTGCCAGGTACTCCGCCTGCACCGGCACGATCACCCGGTCGGCGGCGGTCAGGGCATTGACGCTCACCGGCCCGAGCGCAGGTGGGCAGTCGAGCAGGGCGACCGCGAAGCGCTCCCGCACCGGCCCCAGCCGCTCCCGCAGGCGGGTCTCGGAGCCTTCGATCCGCGGCAGCTCGACCGCGGCGCCGGCGAGGTCGCGGCTGGCGGGGACGAGCCAGAGGTTGTCCGGCCCCGCCGGCCGTGCCGCCTCGGCGACCGAGGTGTCGCCGGTCAGGCAGTCATAGGAGGAGGGGTGCAGATCCCTGCCGCTGCCTAGGGCGACGGTCGCGTTGCACTGCGGGTCGAGGTCGACTAGCAGAGTCTGGTGGCCATCCGCGGCGGCGCAGGAGGCCAGGTTGACCGCGGTCGTCGTCTTCCCGACCCCGCCCTTCTGGTTTGCGACGGCGTAGACCTTGCCCATCGAGGCCCAGCCTAGATGGTGGATTCCCGGCGCGTTTTCAGGCGGTCGGATAGCCTCCCGCCCGTGCCCGAGAGCTTCGACTGGCCAGACGATCCCGCCGACCGCGCCCAAGAGCTCGTGGAGGGAGTCCTCGACGAGCTCGACCTCGACGGCGAGGTCGTCGTCGAGGAGGATGACGACCGGATCCTGCTGACGGTCAAGGGGGAGGACGATTACGGCCTCCTGATCGGCAAACGCGGCCAGACGATCGACGCCCTGCAGCTGCTCTGCTATCAAGCGGCCTTCCGCGGCCTGCGTGAGCGCAAGCGGGTGGTCGTCGATGCCGCCGGGTATCGCGAGCGCCGGCGCGAGACCCTCGAGAGCCGGGCCGACCGCGCCGCCGAGCAGGCACTTGCCAACAACAGCGTCATCGAGATGGACCCGATGAGCGCACAGGAACGGCGGGTCGTCCACGAACGGCTGAAAGACCGCGCCGGGGTCGAGACCTACAGCGAGGGCGACGAGCCCCGTCGCTGCGTGATCGTCGCGCCTCTGCTGCCCGAGTGAGCCGCGAGCCCGCAGGGGTGCTGGACGAGGAAGCTCGGCGGCGGCTGCGGATTGTTCTCGACCTGCTCGCGGAAGAGCGGGCTTCGGTCAGCTCGGTGGTCGACGAGCGCGCCTGGCAGGTGCATGTCGCCGACAGCCTCACCGGCCTTGAGCTGGCGGAGCTGCGGGAGGCGGGGCGGATCGCCGACATCGGCGCCGGGGCTGGCTTTCCGGGCCTGGTGCTGGCGGTGGCGCTGCCGCAGGCGCGGGTCGACCTGGTCGAGTCGGTGGGCCGCAAGTGCGAGTTCATGCGCCGGGCCGCGGCGGCGGCTGAGGTCTCCAACGCCCGGGTGCTCAACCTGCGCTCCGAGGACCTGGCGTCGGAGCAGGGGCGGGAGGCTTACGACGCTGTCACCGCCCGCGCCGTCGGCCGCCTTTCCACCCTCGCCGAGCTGGCTTCCCCGCTGCTGAAGCCGAATGGGACCCTCGTCGCCTGGAAGGGCAGGCGCGATCCGGACGAGGAAAGGCAGCTCGCGGCGGCCTCGCCGGAGCTGGCGATGGAGGCAGAGCAGATCCTCGACGTCGGCGACCGTGCCGGCAGCCGCCACCGGCACCTCCACCTGATCCGCAAGGCGGGTCCGACGCCGCCGGGCCTGCCGCGGCGGCCGGGGATGGCCAAGAAGCGCCCACGCGGCTGAGCCGCGGCGAGAGCGCTCTAGCGCCGCTTCTTCTTTTTCTTCGGCGGGGGCGGGGGCGGTTTCGCGGCCTGCACCGCCGCTGCGCCCTCGGGGGTCGCGAGCACCGGCACCGGAACAACCCGCCGGATCACGTACTGCTGCCCGATCGTCCAGATGTTGGTGGTGATCCAGTAGAGGATCAGTCCGGCCGGGAATTTGATGACGAAGGGGACGAAGACCAGCGGCAAGACGAACATCATCGTCCGCTGGCTTTTGTCCGCCGACATCGACATCACCAAGCCGGAGAGAAGCTGGGTGCCGATGTAAAGGATCAGCAGAATCACGAGTTCGGTCCCGTGTGCGCTGGCGGTCAGGTCTTCGATGAAGAAAAAGCCGGCCTTGCTGGCGCATTCCCCGGCCTTGCAGCCGATGTCTTCGGGGAGCTCGTTGCGGAGGACGTGGAAGAGGGTGAAGAAGACGGGCAGCTGGGCGACCAGCGGGACGCAGGAGGCAAATGGGTTGACTTTGTTCTCTTTGTAGATGCGCATCATTTCCTGCTGCATGCGCTGTTTGTCGTTTTTGAACTTCTCCTGCATCTCTTTGATCTGTGGCTGCAGCGCCTGCAGCGCCCGCATGCCTTTCAGCTGTTTGTAGGTGAGAGGGAGCAGAACCGCCCGGGTGACGACGGTCAGCGCGATGATCGACATTCCCCAGCTGAGGCCGACGTTGTCGTGGAAGAACTGCAGGACCGAGTTCGCGAAGTCGATCAGCGGCTGCAGGATGTTGGCGGCGGGGAGGATCACGAGTGGGTCCGGTGGTACTCGGCCGGGTGGACGGGGCCGGTGCGGAGCGTGAATCTATCGGGGATGGGGTCGAAGCCGCCGTGACTGAAGGGGTTGCAGCGCAGAATCCGCCAGCCGGCGAGGAGGAAACCGCGGATCACCCCGAACCTTTCGATCGCTTCGAATGCGTAGGCGGAGCAGGTCGGCTCGTAGCGGCAGCGGCGGGGGAAGGCGGGGGAAAGCCAGCGCTGGTAGGCACGGATCGGGGCCAGAGCGATGCGTTTCACGTGGAACGGCCGCCCCGGAAGGAACCGCACCGTTTCATGTGGAACGCACCTTCGCCAGCGCCTCTGCGAGGTTCTCCTTGACCCCGTTCATCCCGTTTTTCTCGATCAGGTGGTTGATCTCAGATCGGGCGACGATCACGAAGTCGTGACGGGGGGGCAGATCGTCGGAGAGCGCCCAGAAGGCCTCGCGCAGGGTCCGCTTCACCCTGTTGCGGTCGACCGCGCCGCCGACCTTGCGGCTGACCGAGACGCCGAGCCGGACGTCATCCCGGTCTTCGTCCTTGCGCGGGAAGGTGTAGAGCACCAGGTACCGCGTCGCGTGCGAGGAGCCGTCGCGGTAGACGCGGTCGAACTCGCCGCTGCGCGAGAGGCGCCGGCGCTTCGAGGCCATCAGATGCCCGGCCGCGTGACCGCGAGCGGCATCTCGATCAGGGGGTGAGGCGCTTGCGCCCTTTGCGCCGGCGACGCTTGAGGACGGCCCGGCCGCCGCGGGTGCTCATGCGGGCGCGGAAACCGTGGGTCTTGGCCCGCTTCCGCTTCTTCGGCTGGTAGGTGCGCTTCATCGCGGCGGAGTATACGGACGGCGCCGAAAATCTTTTCTGCGGGATTTGCGACGGGCCCTGGCTGCCTCGCCAGGCACGGCGCTATGGTCGCCGCCCGGTGTCCGATGACGCTCCCAGAAACGAACTCGACGCCCTCTGGCAGGCGACTCAGGAACGCCTCAAGGCCTCGGTGCCGGAATCGACGTACCGCCTCTGGCTGGAGCCGCTGGAAGCGTCCGGCGTCGACGGCGAGACCCTTTACCTGACGGCCCCCGAGGGGATCCGGGCCTGGGCCGAACGCCGCTACAGCACCCTGATCGCCGAAGCCCTCGCGAACCTGGATTCGCCTCTTAACCAGGTCAGCTTCGCGGAGGCTCGCGGCGTCTCGACCAACCTCGAGCCGCACCCGGAGCTGAACCCCAACTACACCTTCGAGCGCTTCGTCATCGGCCCTGGCAACCGCCTCGCCCACGGTGCCGCACTGGCGGTCGCCGAGGCGCCCTCCGAGGCCTACAACCCGCTCTTCCTCCACGGGCCTCCAGGCCTCGGCAAGACCCACCTGCTGGCGGCGATCGCCAACTACCTGCGCGACAACGCTCCCGCCCTCCGCGTGCGCTACACGACCGCGGAGTCGTTCACCAACGAGTTCGTGGCGGCGCTGAAGTCCTCGGGCAGCGAGGGGTTCAAGGCCCGCTACCGGGATATCGACGTCCTCCTGATCGACGACGTCCAGTTCCTCCAGGGCAAGCCGGCCACCGAGGAGGAGTTCTTCCACACCTTCAACGCCCTCTACGAGTCCGGCAGCCAGCTGGTCCTCTCCGCCGACCGCATCCCGAGCGAGCTCTCGACCCTCGCCTCGCGCCTGCGCGACCGCTTCGAGTGGGGCCTGACCGTGCCGGTGGAGCCTCCGAACCTCGCCACCCGCCTCACCGTCCTGCGGCGGCTGGTCGAGGAGGCCGGGGTCGAGATCGCCGATGCCGGGGCCCTTGCCGAGCTCGCCAATCGGATCGACGCCAACGTGCGGCAGCTGCACGGCGCTCTCACCCGCGTCCTCGCCCACGCCTCGCTGATGGCGCGGCCGCTGAGCTCGGAGCTGATCGCGGAAGTCATCCCCGGCGTGCGTGCCCAGCAGCCGACCTCGGTCGAGGAGATCCAGCAGCGGGTCGCCGAGCGCTTCGGCGTCTCCCGCGCCGAGCTCGTCGGTTCCAGCCGCGCCGCCACCCCACTGCGGGCGCGGCAGGTGGCGATCTTTCTCACCCGCGACCTCACCGACCTCTCGCTGCCGCAGATCGGGCGCCTCTATGGCGGCCGCGATCACACGACCGTGCTCAACTCCCTGCGCCGCGTCGAAGCGGGCCTCGACGACGACCCTGAGCTTGCCGAGAAGGTCCGCGAGTTACGGGGAGCTATCCACAACCCGGTCGGCGACGAGCGCTGACCGCCGCCCGCGCTGTAAGAATCCCCAACCCTCCACAGCGCTCTCCACAAGCCGAAATCCGCAGCCGACCGCCGAATCGCCCGCAAACCCGAACTTCTCCACAAGACCTAACTCAACTCAAGAAGGCCAAAATCAGAAAGCCCATCCCTTGAAGCTCACGACTAAACGCGAAGATCTCGTCTCAAAGCTCTCGATCATCTCCCGCGCGGTTTCGACGCGCGCCGCCACCCAGGCTCTCTCGGGCGTTCTGCTCAGTGCCGCGGACGGCCGCGTGACCCTGGCCGCGACCGATCTTGACCTCGGGCTGGAGACGACCCTCGACGCCGAGGTCGAGGACGGCGGCGCGATCCTCCTCCCCGGCCGTCTCTTCGCCGAGGTCGCCCGGTCGCTCGCCGATCCCACGGTCGAGGTCGAGTCGCGCGAGGCCGAGCGCGACGTCGAGATCCGCAGCGGCGGCTCGAGCTTCCACCTCCGGGTGCTCGCGGTCGAGGACTTCCCGAAACTCCCCCAGCCGCAGGAGGAGGGGGCGCTGAAGATTCCGGCGGCAGCCCTGGAAGAGAGCATCGAGCTGGTCGCCCGGGCCGCTTCCCGCGACGACATGCGGCCCGTCCTCACCGGCGTCTTCGTCACCGCCAGCGGCAAAGAGATGACGATGGTCGCCACCGATTCCTACCGGCTGGCGGTCAAGCGAACCGAGCTCGAGTCCGAGCTCGGCGGCGAGCTGGAGGCGAACATTCCGGCGCGGGCGCTGCGCGAGCTCGGCCGGATCCTTTCCTCCGAGGGCGCCGGCGAAACCTCGATCTCGCTGCTCCCCAATCAGGCCGTTTTCGTGGCAGGGTCGATCCTCCTCTCGACGAGGCTGATCGACGGACAGTTCCCCAACTTTCGACAACTCCTGCCGGAGTCCTACGAGCACGATGTGCGGCTGCCGCGGTCGGACTTCCTCGACGTCACCCGGCGGGTTAGCCAGCTGGCGCAGCGCAACGCGCCGCTGCGGCTCTCGTTCGAGTCGGGGGAGCTGACGGTGGCGGCGGAGACGCCCGACGTGGGGGACGCGCGGGAGACGATGCCCGCCGCCTTCGAGGGGGAGGCGCTGGAGATCGGGTTCAACCCCGAGTTCCTCCGCGAAGGGATCGAAAGCGTTCAGGGCGACGAGGTGCTGGTGCGGCTGATCTCGCCGTTGCGGCCGGGATTGCTGGAGCCGGTAGAGGGAGACGATTTCCGCTACCTGGTGATGCCGATCCGCCTCAACGTCTGAGCGATGGCCTCGCGATCGAGGTGAGCGGCACATGCTCGTCACCGCGATCGAGGCAAAGCCGCTGCGCAGCCTCGAGCGGGTCCGCGTCGAGCTCGCTCCCGGCATCATCAGCGTCATCGGCCCCAACGGCACCGGCAAGACCAACCTCGTCGAGGCCCTCTACTTCGCCCTCACGGGCCGCTCGTTCAGGACCACCGACCGCCGCGACCTGATCCCCTTCGGCGGCAATCTCGCGCGGGCCGAGGCGACGATCCGCAGCGAGGACGGGATCGAGCACACGCTGTTGGCGGCTATCAGCCGCAGCGAAGGCCGCCGCCACCTGCTCGACGGCAACCCGGCCGATCCCGCGACCCTGGCACGCAGCCGGCCGCCGGTGGCGGTGTTCGCCCCCGATCGGCTGACCCTGGTGAAGGGGCCGCCGGCCGAGCGCCGGGCCCACCTCGACGGCTTCGTCGCCGCCCGCTGGGCCGCGCGGGGCGAGCTGCGCAAGCGCTACGGGCAGGCGCTCGCCCAGCGCAACGCGCTGCTCTCGCGGTTGAGCGCCGGCTACGGCGCGCCGCAGGAGCTGCGGATCTGGGACACCGGGATGGCGAAAACGGCCGCGCCCCTGATCGAGGCGCGGACGGAGGCGACCCGCGAGCTGGCCCCGCCGTTCGCCGCCGCGGCGGCGGAGCTGGGCCTCGAGGGGGCGACGCTGGAGTACGCGCCGCGGGCGCAGGGCACCGAGGAGGAGATCGAGACGGGTCTCGAGGAGCGCCGCGACCAGGACATCCGCCTCGGCCGCAGCTCATGGGGACCCCACCTCGACGAGTTGAAGCTGTCGGCTGCCGGGAAGTCCCTGCGCAGGTACGGGTCCCAAGGGCAGCAGCGCACCGCCCTCCTCGCCCTCCTCTTCGCCGAGCGCCAGGCGCTGCTGGCGGCGCGCCGGGTGACCCCGCTGTTGCTGCTGGACGATGTGATGAGCGAGCTCGACCCCGGCCGGCGCGAGCGGCTCGTGGGTCGCCTCGGCGACGGCGGCCAGGTCCTGATCACCGCGGCTGACCAGGAGTCGGTCCCCGGCGCCGCCCGGGAGTCCGTTGTCAGGATGCCACCGTTGCAGACAGAAGGTGACGAAACATGAGCAGGCGCCGCGCCCCGCGATCGGCGGCGAGCGCCTTCCAGGCGGCGCTTCAGCGGGCTGCCCCCAAGACTCCGCTGGCGGCGGTCCAGGTCGCCTGGACCAGGGTGGCCGGAGAGTACCTCGCCTCCGTCGCGGTACCGGTCTCCGAACGCGCGGGAACCGTGACGGTGGAGTGCGCGGACGCGGTGTCGGCTCAGGAGCTCGATCTGATGCAGGAGACCTTTTTGCAGCGCCTCCGGGAGGAGCTTGGGGACGAAGCGCCGCAGGCCCTGCGCTTTCGTGTCAACTCCGCGCGTTTCTAGTCACTGTTTTTGCGAGATTTGCAGGGAAGTTTAACTTTGGCGGCCGCTTGTCCAGGGCCTCGAACTGGTATTCTTATGGCAACTCGCATCATGCCCCGACCCAGGTGGATCGAACTCCTGGGCGTCGGGGTTTTTCGTGTCAACCGGAAGGGACCTTTTGCCTGAGAAAAAAGCCAGCGGCGACTCCTATGGCGCCAAGGACATCACCGTCCTCGAGGGGCTCGAAGCGGTTCGCAAACGCCCCGGCATGTACATCGGCTCTACCGGCCCCCGCGGGCTGCACCACCTCGTGTACGAGGTGGTTGACAACTCCGTCGACGAGGCTCTCGCCGGCCATTGCGACAGCGTCCGCGTCGTCCTGCACCCCGACAACTCCTGCACGGTCGAGGACAACGGCCGCGGCATCCCGGTCGAGACGATGGCCAAAGAGGGGCGTCCGGCGGCGGAGGTCGTGCTCACCGTCCTTCACGCCGGCGGCAAGTTCGGGGACGGCGGCGGCTACAAGGTCTCCGGCGGTCTGCACGGCGTCGGCGTCTCCGTCGTCAACGCCCTCTCCGAGCGTCTGCACCTGGAGATCAGCCGCGAGGGCTACGTCTGGAGTCAGGACTACGAGCGCGGCAAGCCCCAGGGCGATCTCACCAAAGGGGAGAAGACCGACGCCCACGGCACGAAGATCACCTTCCTTCCCGACCTCGAGATCTTCGAAGAGATCGGATTCGACTTCGACACCCTGGTCGAGCGCCTGCGCGAGACCGCCTTCCTCACCCGCGGCCTGAAGATCGGCCTGGTCGACGAGCGCGGCGAGACCAACAGCGTCACCTTCAAGTACGACGGTGGCATCGAGGACTTCGTCCGCCACCTCAACGGCAACAAGGACGAGGTTCACAAGAAAGTCATCTACTTCGAGGGCGGCAAAGAGGAGGGCCAGGTCGAGATCGCGATGCAGTGGAACAGCTCCTACCAGGAGTCGATCTTCAGCTTCGCCAACAACATCAACACCCACGAGGGCGGCTCGCACCTCTCCGGTTTTCGCGCCGCCCTGACGCGGACGCTCAACGCCTACGCGCGCAACAAAGGCCTCCTGAAAGAGAAAAAAGACGACAACCTCGCCGGCGAGGACGTGCGCGAGGGCTTGACCGCGGTGATCTCAGTCAAGCTCCACGACCCGCAGTTCGAGGGACAGACCAAGACCAAACTCGGCAACCCGCCGATCCGCGGCCTGGTCGAGGAGATCGTCAACCGCAAGCTGGGCGAGTACCTCGAGGAGAACCCGGCCGACGCCAAGCGCGTGATCATGAAGGCGATCGACGCCGCCCGCGCCCGCTCGGCGGCGCGCAAAGCCCGTGACCTCACCCGCAAGTCGGCGCTCGAGAACTCGACCCTTCCGGGCAAGCTCGCCGACTGCTCGGTCAAGGATCCGAGCCTGGCGGAGATCTTCGTGGTCGAGGGCGATTCCGCCGGCGGCTCGGCGAAGCAGGCCCGCGACCGCAACACCCAGGCGGTGCTGCCGCTGCGCGGGAAGATCATCAACGTCGAGAAGAGCCGGATCGACAAGGTCTTGGCCAACAACGAGATCCAGGCGCTGATCACGGCGATCGGGACCGGGGTCCACGACGAGTTCGACATCGAGGAAGCCAGGTACCACAAAATCGTGATGGCGACCGACGCCGACGTAGACGGTGCCCACATCCGCACCCTCGTCCTCACCTTCCTCTACCGGCAGATGCCGGAGCTGATCAACCAGGGCTACGTCTACATCGCCAAGCCGCCTCTCTACCGCGTCAAACAGGGCAACCAGGAGACCTATCTGGAGCGCGAGTCCGAACTCGAAGAGCTGTTGCTGCGCGACAAGCTGGAGCAGTTCGAGCTGACCGACGCGAGTGGGGAGAGCCGCAAGTTGACGCCGAGCCGCTGGCAGTCCTACATCCGGCGCTCGAAAGAGTACGAGGGCTGGGGCTCGTCGCTGCAGGCCGACTTCGGTCACGAAGTGGTGCGCTTTCTCGAGGAGTCGAGCCTGCTCGACGAGCAGGTGGCGAGCGTGGCCGCCGCCCGCGAGGTGCTCAATCGCGGCGGTGGTGAGAACGAGCCGTTCGACACCGAGGTTCTGGACAGCGCCGAGGACCAGGTCACGGTGAAGGCGATCGAGCGCAAGAGCGGCCTGGCGAGAACCCACTGCTTGCCGGCCACCCTGTTCGCGCACCACGACTACCGCAAGTTCGCCGAGGTCCACGCGGCGCTGCTGAAACAGGTCGGCCGGCCGCCGTTCGAGATCAGCCGGGGCGAGCGGCGAAACGTCGCGCTCTCCTTCGAGGCGCTGCGCGGGGCGGTGCTGGAGCTGGCCCGTCAGGGAGTCCAGCTGACCAGGTTCAAGGGCCTGGGCGAGATGAACGCCAAACAGCTGCGCGAGACGACGATGGACCCGGCCTCGCGGACCCTGGCCCGGGTCACGCTCGAAGACGCGACCGCCGCCGACACGATCTTCTCGATGCTGATGGGCGACCAGGTGGCGCCACGGCGGGAATTCATCGAGGCACACGCCAAAGAGGTGAAGTTCCTAGATGTCTGAGATCCCTTTTTCGCGGACGCTGCAAACCGGCGCATCTCGCGGTCCTCAGTCGACTCGGATCGGGTCACGCACTGTTAGTGCGCTCCCCTCACCTCGCTCCCAGCGTCCCACGACCTGCTTGGTTTTCGCGCCCGTATCGCTGATCGGAGGAACTACGCATGGCTCTTGATGCTTTGACGGGCAACATCGAGGATCGCGGGCTCGAGCAGGAGATGCGCTCTTCGTACCTGGATTACGCGATGAGCGTGATCGTCGGCCGGGCGCTGCCGGATGTGCGCGACGGGCTGAAGCCGGTGCACCGCCGGGTGCTCTACGCGATGCATGACATCGGCCTGCAGCCGACCCGGCCCTACCGCAAGTGCGCCTTCATCGTCGGCGAGGTGATGGGCAAGTACCACCCGCACGGCGATTCGGCGATCTACGACACCTTGGTGCGGATGGCGCAGGACTTCTCCCTGCGCTACCTGCTCGTCGACGGTCAGGGCAACTTCGGCTCGATCGACGACGATCCCGCCGCCGCCATGCGTTACACCGAGGCCCGTCTCGGCCGCCTCGCCACCGAGCTGCTGCGCGACATCGACGCCGACACCGTCGACTTCGGGCCCAACTACGACGAATCGACCCAGGAGCCCCAGGTCCTGCCGGCGCGGTTCCCGAACCTGCTCGTCAACGGCACCTCAGGGATCGCGGTCGGGATGGCGACCAACATCCCGCCGCACAATCTGCGCGAGGTCGCCGGTGCGGTCGCGGCCTACATCGACAACCCGCAGATCGACCTCGCAGGCCTGATGGAGCACATCAAAGGCCCGGACTTCCCAGGCGGCGGGCTGATGAGCCGCGAGGGGATCCGCGACGCCTATGCCTCCGGACGCGGCAGCATCAAGGTCCGCGCCCGGGCCCACGTCGAGCCTTTGAAGGGGGGCAAGGAGGCGATCGTCGTCACCGAGCTGCCGTTCATGGTGAAGAAGGGCGGCGAAGGCGGCTTGATCACGAAGATCGCCGACCTCGCCCGCGACAAAAAACTAGAGGGCATCTCCGACCTCCGCGACGAGAGCGACGAACGCTCCGGGATGCGGCTGGTGATCGAGCTCAAACGCGGCGGGCCGCCGGCCAAGGTCGTTCTCAACAACCTCTACAAGAAAACCTCGATGCAGTCGACCTTCGGCGCCAACATGGTGGCGCTGGTCGACGGCGTGCCGCGGACGCTGAGCCTGCTGGAGTTGATCGAGCACTACGTCGCTCACCAGCGCGAGGTCGTCACCCGCCGCACCCAGTACGAACTGCGCCGCGCCGAGGCCCGCGCCCACATCCTCGAGGGGTTGCTGGTCGCGCTGGACAACCTCGATGCGGTGATCAAACTGATCCGCGGCTCCGACGACCCCGACGCCGCCCGGGACGGGCTGGTGGATCAGTTCGAGCTCTCCCGGGAGCAGGCGCAGGCGATCCTCGACATGCGCCTGCAGCGCCTCACCGCGCTCGAGGCGGACAAAGTCCGTGCCGAGCACGCCGACCTGATGGAGCGGATCGGCGAGCTGCGGGCGATCCTCGGCGACGAGGCGAGGGTGATGGGGCTGGTCAAGGACGAGCTGGCCGAAATCGTCGATTCCTACGGCGACGAACGTCGCACCGAACTGGCCCACTTCGAGGGCGACGTCGGGATCGAGGACATGATCGCCGACCAGCAGATGGTGATCTCGCTGACCGCCTCCGGGTATGTCAAGCGGCTGCCGCTGGCGACCTACCGGCAGCAGCGCCGGGGCGGCGTCGGGGTGATGGGGATGAACCTCAAAGAGGACGACTACATCGCCCATCTCCACATCAGCTCGACCCACGACTTCCTGCTCTTCTTCACCAACCGCGGCAAGGTCTACCGGCTCAAGGTCTACGAGCTACCGGAGGGCCAGCGCAACGCCAAAGGCAGCTCGCTCAACAACCTGCTGCCCCTGCGTGAAGGCGAGAAGGTAATGGCGGTGATCCCGACCCGGGACTTCAAGGAGAACAAGTACCTGGCCTTCGCCACCGCAAAGGGGTTGGTCAAGAAAACCGAGTTCCTCGCATACAACACGCCGATCCGCGCCGACGGGATCATCGCGATCAAGGTCCGCGACGGCGACGAGCTGGTCCAGGTGCGGCTGACCTCGGGCGAAGACGACATTCTCATGGTCTCCCACTCCGGCCACGCCTCCCGCTTCTCCGAGGCGCATGTGCGGACGATGGGGCGCGACACCAGCGGCGTCAAAGGGATGAACGTCGCCGGCAAGGACAACCGGGTGCTGGCGATGGACGTTGCCCGCAACGACACCGAACTCTTCGTCGTCACCGAGAACGGCTACGGCAAGCGCACGCCGGTCTCCGAATACCCGGTCAAGGGCCGCGGCACGAAAGGCGTCCTCACGATCAAGCTGACCGAGAAGAAGGGCGGCCTCACCGGCGCCCTGATCGTCGGCGAACACCAGGACCTCCTCTTCATCTCCCAGAACGGCATGGTCCAGCGCACTTCCGTCAACGGCATCTCCCAGATGGGCCGCTCGACCCAGGGCGTCAAGGTGATGAACATCAAGGACGATGACCGCGTCAGCGCCGTCGCCCTGGTGGTCGAGTCGGAGGAATCAGAGGCCGCCGCGACGCCCGAGGACAACGGCCAAGAGCCGCTGGCCGAAGCGTCGCCCGACGGCGCCAGCTGACCAGCTTCCTCAGAGGGCTGCGGGCGCAGGTCTCTGAGCCCGCACAGCCGCTCGTCGCCTTGCCCCGGGAGAAAAAGGAGGGTACCCTACAGATTCCGTATGACGGATTCCGTAATACCAATGTGGTGACTCGTTCTTGGCAACCTCCCTAAACCCCTCCGACTTCGACTCGCAGGTGTCGCTCTCCCGGAGCCTGCACGGGCACAAGTACGTGCTCCCGGTCGCCGTATGGATCGTGAAGAGTCGAGCTTCGACGGTGACCGCCTCTGAGGCCATGGTGGGGCTTGAAGGCCGCGCAGATCGTCCGCGGATTCTCGAGGCCTTGGAACGGCTGGCTGCCATCGGAGCTATGGCCGAGATGTCGCGGCCCGATCAAAAAAACGCGCCCCGCTTCTTCCAGCGACTAGACGATCCCTACTGGTCTCTGGTCGAGAGCCACCTCGATCGCTTGACGGAGGCGCGAGCAGTCGATGAATAGCGCTGGAACCCCGCCAACCCCGGGCGACGGGTATGCGCGTTTGCTCCTAGGCGTCATGGGAGTGACGCTGATCTTCTGCGGGATGGTCGCTATCTGGCTCCTGAGGGGCGTCGGGCCTTTGGGGATACCTCCGGGAGCGTTCTTCATCGCCTGCGGACTCCACCTCCTGTACGGATGCGCCTTCTTCGACGATGCGGAAATCGTTCCCAGTCGTATGGGGATTCCATACGTTCGCGTCCGTCGCGGAAAGCAGGAGCGGCCGCCACCAGCGGGTGAGGATGTCGACACCGAGGATGGAGCCTCAGGAGGCTAAGCCGCCGCCGGCAGGTACTGCTGCCAGGCGGCCGGGATCTTCGGGCTCGCCACCTGGATGAAGACGGTGGGGGGCGGGGCCTTGGGGGTCGTCGCCGGGTGCATGTGGATCTCGCGGGGGAGGCGGTTGCCCTTGCGGCGGTTGCACGGGGGGCAGGCGGCGACGATGTTCTCCCAGACGGACTTGCCGCCGCGGGAGCGGGGGATGACGTGGTCGACGGTCAGGCCGGCCTTGGTCGAGCCGCAGTACTGGCAGGTCCAGGAGTCGCGGGCGAGGACGGCGCGGCGGGTGATCTTGCGGCGGTGCGCCTCGCGCGGGATGCGGACGTAGTTGGTGAGGCGGATCACGTCGGGCCGCTCCATCGTCATGTGCTCGGAGTGGAGAGCGGCGCCGTCGCGGCGCTCCAGCAGTTCGGCCTTTTCCTTCAGCAAGAGGACAGCGGCTCGTCTCAACGTGCAGACGTTGATCGGCTCATACGTCGCGTTGAGTACCAGCACCCTGGCCATCGGTTGAACGAAATTGTAGGGCGCTCGGCCCCTGGTGCTCGTCGCAAGCGCCGCCACCGGCCGAAAGGGTGGGCGCTGCGAGGTCGTGCCCGGCGGCTCAGCCGACCGGGTAACTGCCGAGGATCCGAACCGATTCGGCCTTCTTGCGCAGCTCCGCGATCGCCTCGGCGACCGCGGAATCATCCTCCTTGCCCTCGAGGTCGCAGAAGAACATGTAGCGCCCGAGCCCCCGCCGCAGCGGCCGCGACTCGATCCTGGTCAGGTTGATGCCGCGGTTGGAGAACTCGCTCAGCGCATCGACCAAGGCACCGGGGTGATCGGCCCCCAGCTCGGAGAAGACCAGCGAGGTCTTCCAGCCGCCGCCGTCCCCGGCGCCGGGGATCACGGCCCCCCCCGGGGCGATCCAGACGAAGCGGGTTACGTTGTCGTCCTCGTCCTCGACCCCCTGCACCAGCAGCTTGCAGCCGTAGAGTGCCGCCGCCGCCCGCGCCCCCAGCGCCGCCCACGGCCGCGTCGACTCGCTGACCATCCGCACCGCCGCGGCGGTGCTGCTGACACTGCGGCGTTCGACCCCCGGCAGCCGCTCACGCAGGAAGCGCGCGCACTGGGCCAGCGGCTGAGGGTGGGAGAGCACCGCCTCGACGTCCTCGACACCGACCCCCTCGCGGGCGACCAGGTGAACCCGCACCCGGTAGTCGTGCTCGCCGGCGATCGTCACGCCGCCGACGTCGAACGCAAGCGTGTCGAGCGTCGGCCGCACCGACCCCTCGATCGAGTTCTCGATCGGCACCAAGGCCCGCCCCGCCTCTCCCCGCTCAACCGCAAGAATCGCATCGGGAATAGTCGCCGTCCGCAGAGCCTCAAAGCCCTCGTCCCCCATCGCTTCACCCAGAGCATCCTCAGTAAACGTCCCCGCCGGCCCTAAGTAGGCGATTCGCATCCAGGGATCAAACCAGAGCGTGTCGAAGGGCCGGGGGGTGACCTTCGCCGGACACTCAACCGCGAGCCATAAGCGAGCGGTGTCCGCCGAGGGTCACCCCCCGGCCCCACCACCCACGCCGCTATTCGACCAGCAGCGTGTAAGTGCCGACGTTGTTTTCGGTGACGTGCTCGCCCGGCACCGCTTCGACTTCGACTTCAAGCGTCACTTCGCCGCTCGGCGTCGGCGTCAACGGGATCGTCGCGGTGCCGGTTTCCCCGACCGGGAGTTCGTCGATTTCACCCTTGATCGTGTTGCCTTCGACGCTGACCGCGACGGTGACGCCGTTCTCCGTCGATTCGCCCTGGTTCGTCACCTGCACTTCCAGTTCGACGCCTTCTTCGCCGCTGACCGTGGCGGGGGCGCCTTCGGCCAGTTCGGTCCCGTTGACGACCACCCCGGCCAGTTCGGTCCCGTGCAGTCCCGAGGTCGCCGCGCCGCTGTTGCCGCTGATCGCCCCGAGCGCGTCGCTCACCGTGCTTTCTTCGAGCCACTTTTCGTCCGGCAGGACGCTGCTCTTCGGCACGTCGTCGCCGGAGATTCCGTTGTCGGCGAGAACGCCGTTGATTTCCGGCCGCACCACCTGTTCGTAGACGATGTCCCCGGCCAGCAGGTTCTGCATCTGCTTGGCGATCGCGGCCATCGCCTTTTCGGCGCCGGCGTCGCCGAGCGCGGTCGGCATCTTTTCGGCGATCCCGTCCATCGCGCCGGCGCGCAGCTCGTAAACCAGTTCGAGGTTGCGCTGCGGCCTGCTCATATCGCCCGGTGCCCCCAGGTCTTCGACCCGCGAGCGGTAGCCGTCCATCGCGCTGCGGTCGGCGTTGACCTCGTTGACGAAGTCGGTAACCGAGGCGCCGCCGGGATCTTCGAGCCTGGCGAAGAAGCGTTTGCTGGTCTGTTCGGTCCCTTCGACGATCTCCGTCACCTTGCGGGCGTAGTCGCTGAGTTCGGAGTGGGCGCGGGCGTCGAGGCAGCCCTTCACCCCGAGCACGATCAGGATCAGCAGCAGCAGGCCGCCGCCGAGGGCAAGCGCTCGCCGCAGCAGGATCTGCTGGCGTTCGGGGCGGCGTTTCGGGCGCTGGCGCCGGGGCGGGCGTCGTGAGGCGAAGTCCTCCACGGGGCCGAGAGTATGAACATTGCGATGGCCGGCGCGCCGGTAGCCCCCGCAAACGGTGGGTTTTTCCCAGCCTGCCGCAGGAAACCGGGGGTGACGCGGCGAAGTTGATGCCGCCATGGTCGGCTCGCTCGTGCTCAACCGGTTCCTGATCGAGCGCCGCATCGGCAGCGGCGGCTTCGGCGTCGTCTACGAGGCCTGGGACGGGCGGCTCGAGCGCCCGGTCGCGGTGAAGGCGATCGAGCAGCGGGGGGAGGCCGGCCGCCGGGTCCTGCGTGAGGCCCAGGCCGCGGCGCGGCTCAACCACCCCGGCATCGTCACCCTCTACGAGCTGGGGGAGGAGGACGGCAACGCGCTGCTGGTCACCGAGCTGGTCGAGGGCTCGACGCTCGCCCGCCTCGCCCACAACGGCGAGCTCTGCGACCGCGAGATCGGCGAGATCGGCGCCGACCTCTGCGAGGCGCTCGACCACGCCCACTCGCGCGGCGTCGTCCACCGCGACATCAAGCCGCAGAACGTGCAGGTGATCGAGGACGCCGAACCGCGGGCGAAGCTGATGGACTTCGGCGTCGCCCGCCTCGCCGACGACGCGCCGCTGACCGCGGCCGGGGACGTCGTCGGCACGCTCGCCTACATGTCTCCCGAGCAGGCCGAGGGCAGGCAGGCCGGCCCCGAGGCCGACGTCTACTCGCTCGCCCTCACCCTGTATGAGTGCTGGAGCGGCGAGAACCCGCACCGTCGTGCCACCCCGGCCGCCACCGCCCGCGCGATCGGTGGCCGCGCCCGGTCGCTGCGCCGGCTCCGGCCCGACCTGCCGCGCGAGCTGACCGACACCGTCGATGCCTGTCTGTCGCCGCGGCCGAGCCACCGGCCTTCGCTGGAGGAGCTCGGGACCGCGATCGAGGACTCGCTCGACGCCCTCGCCGACCACCTGCCCGAGCAGCGCGGCAACGCCCTCACCCGCCTCGGCGCCCTTGCCGCCGCGGCCACGCTCGGCGGCTTCCTCGCCCTCCACGGAGCGGCGCTGCCGTAACTCCCCTTGAGATTCGATCCCTAGGATTTCCCCCATCGGCGCGCTAACTCGTTTGGAGTCGATGTTCGAAGGCCTCGTCGAGGGGGTCTTCAGCCGTGCCTTCAGCTCCGAGGTGCAGCCGGTCGAACTGGCGCGCAAACTGGCCAAGGAAATGGACGCGCACAAGACCGCCTCGGTCCAGCGCGTCTACGTCCCCAACGAGTACACGGTCTTCCTCTCGCGCCAGGACCGCGGCAAGCTCGAAGGCTACGAGCGCTCCCTGGAGCAGGAGCTCTCCGGCTACCTGCTCGAGCACGCGCGGCGACGCGGCTACGACCTCCTGACCCGGCCCCAGGTCGATTTCGAGACCGACGAGCGGCTGCGGCTCGGCGAGTTCGGGATCCAGGCGCGGCTGGTGAAGTCGCCGGCCCACGAGGGCGCCGCGCCCGAACAGGGGGAGGAGGGGCACACGATGGTCTACTCGGCGGTCCGCGAGCGCGACCGCAACCGGCCGAAACGGCCCGAGCAGGCGGTCGGGGCGCTGGTCTCGACCCGGGCGGTCGTCTCGCTGTCGGACCGCCGCTACGTGCTCGACGGTCCGGTGGCGACGATCGGGCGCTCGAAGTCGGCCGAGTGCGTGCTCTCCGACCCCAACGTGAGCCGCCGCCACGCCGAGCTGCGGCGCGACGAGAGCGGCGACTGGCAGATCGTCGACCTCGGCTCCACCAACGGGATCAAGGTCAACGGCCGCCGCGTTCCCTCCACCCGGCTCAGCCCCGGCGACCAGATAACCCTGGGCACCACCACGTTCACGTTTGACATCGAGCAGTAGCGGCGGCTGCCGCCGTCATTAAGGTCTTTTCTCGCGTGAGTTACGACCCCGTATCCGTGGCCCTCAAATTCGGCTTCCTCGCCGTCCTCTACCTCTTCGTGCTGGTGATCGCGCGGAGCGCTCTCAAGGACCTGCGGCGGACGACCGCGCCGGCCCCCGACGCGACCGGCTTCCACGCCGCGCCCGCCTTCTCCGAGGCGCCACGCCGCGGCCCCGACGGCTGGCTCGTGGTCGAACGCGGCGGCGGCCTCGAGCAGGGACAGCGCTTCGACCTGATCGGCGGCCTCTCGGTCGGCCGCTCGAAGGAGTCCGACGTGCGGATCGACGACCGCTATGCCTCCAGCCTCCACGCCCGAGTCTTCTCCCGCGACGGCAGGTTCTATGTCGAGGACATGAGCTCGACCAACGGGACGCTGCTGAACGGCGCCACCCTGCAGGGGGAGGCGGAGCTGATCGACGGCGACGCCGTGCAGATCGGAGACACGGTCTTCCGTCTAGAGGTCGGCTAAATGACGCGCATGCGGAGCGGCCGTGCGTATCTGATTCTTCGGCCGCGGAGCATGCGCGGCAGGGAGGTATGACGCGATGAGCCTGCGGATCGCCGAGGAAGCCGTCCGGACCGACACCGGCCGTCAGCGCAACGCCAACGAGGACTCGCTCTTCGTCGACGCGCCGCTGTTCGTGGTCGCCGACGGGATGGGCGGCGCCCAGGCCGGCGAGGTCGCCTCGCGCGCGGCCGCCGAGTCCTTCGCCCAGAACCTGCCGCCGGCGCCGCCGGAGAAGCTGCTGGAGGAGACGATCGCGAGGGCGAACCGGACGATCCACGAACTCGCCCGCAAGGACCCGAGTCTGGCCGGGATGGGGACGACGACGACCGCGGCGCTGGTTGACCTCGATGCCGAAGAGGTGGCGATCGGCCACGTCGGCGACAGCCGCGCCTACCGCCTGCGCGGCGGCCGCTTCGAGCAGCTGACCCGCGACCACTCGCTGGTCGAGGAGATGCGGCGCAAAGGGCAGCTGACCGACGCGCAGGCCGAGGACCACCCGCAGCGCTCGATCATCACCCGCGCGCTCGGGCCCGAACCGGAGGTCGAAGTCGACCTGCAGACCGTCCCCGCCCAGGCCGGCGACGTCTTCCTGATCTGCTCGGACGGGCTGACGACGATGCTCGACGACGGGAAGATCGCCCACATTCTCAGCCGCGCGACCTCGCTGCAGAGCGCGGTGCGGGCGGTGGTCGACGAAGCCAACCGGGCCGGCGGCCGCGACAACATCACCGTCGTCCTCTTCCGGCTCGAGGACGCGGCCGGCGCCGACGAAGCGGCGGCCGCGACCAGGGAAGGCGCGACCCTGATCGGCGGCGACGCCGAGGCCGCGGGCCTGAGCGCGACCGAGGTCCGCAAGCGGGCCGCCGCCGAGGCCGCGCGCAAGCGCCGCGAGGAGCTTGACGCACGCCCGCGCCGGCGTGGCCTGCGCACCGCGCTGAAGGTGCTGGTGCCGCTGCTCTTGGTCGTCGCGCTCCTCGTCGGCGCCTGGTACGGCAACCGCCAGATCTGGTTCCTCGGTACCGACGATGCCGGCCGCGTCGCCCTCTACCGCGGCGCTCCCTACGAACTGCCCTTCGGCATCGACCTCTTCAGCGAGCGTTACGCGAGCCCGGTCCAGACCGGATCGCTGCCGGCGCGGCGCAAAGACGCGGTCACCGGCCACGACCTGCGCTCCCGCGGCGATGCGGTCTCGCTGCTGGAAGAAATCGAAAAGACCGCGGGGCTTCCTTGAGGGGATGTCGCCGATGACTGCGAGGAACCGGGAGCTCTTCGCCCTGGTTCCGGTCGCGGCGCTGCTGACCGCCGGCTTTGCCGCGGTCTTCGCCCAGGAGAGCGACCGGCTCGGCAACCTCAGCCTCACCTACGGCGCCTACTTCTTCGCGGTCTGCCTGGCGACCCACGTCTTCCTGCGCTTCCGGCTCCCCGACGCCGACCCGTACCTGTTCCCGCTGATGGCGACCCTAACCGCGTTCGGCTTCGTGATGATCTACCGGATTGACGAAAGCCTGGCGCGCGACCAGGCCAACTGGTTCCTGCTCGGGCTGATCCTGTTCTGCGTGACGATCTACTTCCTACGCGACTACGAGGTGCTGGAGCGCTACCGCTACACGATCGCCGTCGTCGGCCTGTTGCTGCTGCTGGCGCCGCGTCTGCCGGGGATCGGCCAGCAGGTCAACGGCGCCTACCTGGGGGTGAAGATCGGCCCGCTCGCCTTCCAGCCGGCCGAGTTCACCAAGATCGCGATCGTCGTCTTCCTCGCCAGCTACCTGCGCGAGCACCGCGAGGTGCTGATCGTCGGGGCGCGGCGCGTGCTGGGGGTGACGCTGCCGCCGCTGAAGCACTTCGGGCCGATGCTGGTGGTCTGGGGCGCCTCGATGTTCATGCTCGTCTTCATCCGCGACCTCGGCAGCTCGCTGATGTTCTTCGCCGCCTTCCTCGCCCTGCTCTACGTTGCGACCGGCCGCTTCTCCTTCGTGGTGATCGGGATGGCGATGTTCCTGGTCGGCGCCTGGTTCTTCGCCGCCACCGTGCCGCACGTCCACGACCGGGTCGAGGTCTGGCTGCATCCCTACGCCGAAGCCCGCGGCAACGGCTACCAGATCCTGCAATCGATCTTCGCCCAGGCCGACGGCGGGCTCTTCGGCAAAGGCTTCGGACAGGCGCTCATCAACATCCCCGGCACCCAGCCGCCGGCACGGCTCCTGCCGGCCGCCGAAACGGACACGATCTACGCGCTGATCGTCAACGAGCTCGGGTTGTTCGGGGCGGTCGGCCTGATCCTCGTCTACCTCTCGATCACCGCCCGCGGGTTCAAAATTGCCCTGCTGGCGAGCGACGGCTTCTCGAAGCTGCTCGCCACCGGCCTCACCGCGGTCTTCGCGATCCAGGCCTTCGTGATCATCGGCGGCGTCACCCGGGTGATTCCGCTGACCGGCGTCACCCTGCCCTTCATCAGCTACGGCGGCAGCTCGATCGTCGCCAACTTCGTGCTGCTGGCGCTGCTGCTGCTGGTCTCCGACCGGGCCCGCCGTGAGGCCGCCGAGTTCGCCGGGACCGTGCCGATGGGAGCGCCAGGATGACCAACGCCCGGGGGTTGGTCATCCGGTGAACCGCCAGATCGTCAAGCTTTTCGCCTTCGTCGTCGTCCTCTTCGGGATCCTGATCGGCTTCACGTCCTACTGGTCGGTCTTCGACGCCAAGGCGCTGGAAGAAAAGAACGCCAACAAGCGGCCGCTGCTGGAGCAGCAGCAGATCCGCCGCGGTCGCATCCTCGCCGCCGACGGGACCGTGATCGCGAAGTCGCTGGGGAAGGGGAAGGGAGCCGAACGGCGCTACATCCGCCGTTATCCGGAAGGTTCCCTCTTCGGCCACCCGATCGGCTACAGCTTCGAGCTCCAGGGCGACTCGGAGTTCGAGAAGTTCCACAACGAAGAACTGGTCGGCGACGAAGGCGAATTCAGCTCCATCCTCGATGAGCTGACCGGCGGCACCCAGGAAGGCAACGACATCGTCACCAACATCGACACCGAAGCCCAGCGCACCGCCCTCGCCGATCTCGAGGAAGCGGGCTTCGGCGCCGTCGTCGCGATCGTCCCGCAGACCGGGGAAGTGAAGGTGATGGCCTCGAACGCTCCCTACGACCCCAACCGCGTCCCCTACGAACTAGGGAAGCTGAACACGAACGACATCGAAACGCCGCTGCTGAACCGGGCGACGCAGGGCCTCTACCCGCCGGGCTCGACCTTCAAGGTCGTGACCGCGGCGGCGGGACTGGAAAGCGGCACGATCACGCCGGAAACGACGATCAACGCCCCCGGCTCGCTGGAAGTCGAAGGGACGCCGCTGCAGAACGACTTCAACGAGGACTTCGGCCCGATCGCCCTCGACACCGCGCTGACCAACTCGGTCAACACCTGGTTCGGCCAGCTCGGGCAGCAGGTCGGCCAGGACCAGCTCTTCGAGACGATGGAAAAGTTCGGCTTCAACGCGACCCCGGCGATCGACCTGCCGGGCGACGAGGTCTACGACAGCGGCGTCTACGAAGAAGGACACCTCCTGCATCGCAACGACCCCGTCGACCTCGCGCGGCTGGCGATCGGGCAAGAGCGGCTGCTGGCCTCGCCGCTGCAGATGACCGAGGTCGCGGCCGCGATCGCCGACAAGGGCAAGCTGATGAGGCCGCAGATCTGGAACCGGGTGATCGACCCCGACGGGCGCGTCGTCGACAAGCTCGATCCGTCGGTATACAGCGAACCGGTCAGCGCCCAGACCGCGGAAGAGCTGACGACGGCGATGGAAGGCGTGGTCAGCGAAGGCACCGGCACCAACGCGGCGATCTCCGGCGTCCCCGTGGCCGGCAAGACCGGCACCGCGGAAACTCCCGGCAACAGGGCCTGCGGCGGCGGCGAAAACGAGAACCAGGCCTGGTTCATGGGCTTCGCCCCCGCCGACGAACCGAAGATCGCGATCGTCGCCTCGGTCGAGTGCACCGAACAGTTCGGCAACGACATCGCGGCGCCGATCTTCCGCGACGTCGCCGAAACGATCTTGAACGGAGAAGGGGAATGAGGAGGAGCGGTGGCTGAAGTTCGCGAGGGCAGCATCGTCGACAAGCGCTACCGGGTGCTGCGCCGGATCGGCAGCGGCGGCATGGCCGACGTCTGGCTGGCCGAGGACGCTCACCTGCAGCGGCAGGTGGCGCTGAAGGTCCTGCACAGCCGCTACCTCCAGGACCAGGACTTCATCGCCCGCTTCCAGCGCGAGGCCGAGTCGGCCGCCGGCCTGCAGCACCCGAACATCGTCGCCGTCTTCGACCGCGGCCAGGACGACGGCGTCAACTACATCGCCATGCGCTACGTCGAGGGCCCGACGCTGAAGGAGCTGATCGACCGCGGGCTGACCCCCGGGCAGGCGGTGGCGCTGGTCCGGCAGGTGCTCGAGGGAGCGCGCTTCGCCCATCGCAACGGGATCGTCCACCGCGACCTGAAGCCGCAGAACGTGATCGTCGACGAGGAGGGCAAAGCGGTCGTCACCGACTTCGGCATCGCCCGCGCCGGCGTCTCGGAGATCACCCAGACCGGCTCGGTGATGGGCACCCCGCAGTACCTCTCGCCCGAGCAGGCGCAGGGGTTCGAGGTGACCGGCGTCTCCGACCTCTACTCGATCGGGGTGATCCTCTACGAGGCGCTGACCGGCCGCGTTCCGTTCGAAGGCGAAAGCGCGGTGGCGGTGGCGATGAAACAGGTCTCCGAGACGCCGCAGCGGCCGAGCTCGATCAACCCGCAGGTCTCGCCGGCGCTCGACGCGGTGGTGATGCGGGCGCTGGAAAAGGAGCCGGGCAACCGCTTCCAGAGCGCCGACGCCTTCATCGCCGCGCTCGACCAGGCGCTGAGGGAACCGGGGGTGGGAGGGGGCACCGCCGCCTTCGCCGCGGCCCCGCCGGTCGTCGCCACGCCCGAGGAGGTGCCGCCGGAGGAAGACCGCAAGCGCAACAACTGGCTCTGGGCGCTGCTGGTCGCAGCGATCGTGATCGGGCTGCTGATCGGGCTGCTGGCGACCCGCAGCTCCAAGACCGAAGTCCCGAACGTGACCGGTAAGCAGCTCGAATTCGCAATCGCCCAGCTCGAACGCAAGGGCTTCGAGGTCGGTGAAGAAAAGTTCGTCGAACGCGCCTCGCCGAAGAACACCGTGCTCGAGCAGGACCCGCTGCCCGGCTCGGCCGAAGAAGACTGCGCCTTCCTCAGCCTCTTCTGCTTTAAGCCGAAGGTCGACCTGACGGTCAGCGCCGGGCCGGGCCGCGGCGAAGTCCCGAGCGTCAACGGCCTGAGCGCCGCCACGGCGACCAAGAAGCTCGAAAAGGCCGGCTTCAAGGTGGCGACGCAGCGGGTCAACTCGAGCTCGGTCGAAGAAGGGCTGGTCGTCTTCTCCGAACCACGCGGGGGTGACACCGTCACCAACGGCTCGACGGTGACGATCTTCGTCTCCCGCGGGCCGAAGCTGGCGAAGGTCCCGGTCCTGGTCGGCGTCCAGCGTGAAGTCGCCGTGCAGCGGCTGAGCGCCCGCGGGCTGACCGCCAGCGCCTCTGAAGAAGAAAGCGCCTCGCCGAAGGGTCAGGTGATCCGCCAGTCACCGAGCGCCGGGACGCAGGTCGAACCGGGCTCCTCGGTGACGATCGTCGTCTCCAGCGGCAAGGAAGAAGAAGAAGCGGCCAAGGCTCCGAACGTGATCGGGCAGGAACGCCGCGAAGCCGTGGAAGCGATTCGCGCCGCCGGCCTGACCCCTCAGGTCGAAGAAGAGGAAACCGAAGTACCGAGCAAGATCGGCCGGGTGATCGACCAGTTCCCGCCACCGGGGAGCGAACTGGAACCGAAGTCGACGGTGACGATCACGGTCGGCAAGCGCGCGGCCGAAGCGCCAGAAGAAGAACTGGAAGAAGAACCGTGAGGGTGGCGGTCCTCTCCGGCGGCCGCTCCTCCGAGCACGATGTCTCCCTGCGCTCGGGCGCGGCCGTCGTGCGCGGTCTGCGCGAGGCGGGCCACGAGGCGGTCGAGGTGACGATCGGGCGCGACGGCGCCTGGCACGCGGCGGGCGAAGCGGTCGAGCTGGTGCCCGGCGCCGGCCTGCTCGGCGCCGACGCGGTCTTCCCGGCCCTGCACGGAGCCTTCGGCGAGGACGGCAGCGTCCAGGGCCTGCTCGAGTGGCTCGACCTGCCCTACGTCGGTTCCGACGTCCTCGCCTCGGCGATCTGCATGGACAAGCTGACGCTGAAGCGGCTCTTCGCCGCCCACGGGGTGCCGCAGGTCGAGTTCACCGCGGTCGAGGGCAGCGACTGGTGGGGGCGCTGCGAGGCGATGGGCCTGCCGCTCTGGGTCAAGCCCTCGCGGATGGGATCGAGCGTCGGCATCACCCGGGTCGGCAGGCTCGACGAGCTCGACGCCGCGGTCGAGCGGGCGCTGCGCCACGACCCGCGGGTGATCGTCGAGGCCTCCTCGCCCGGGCGCGAGGTCGAGTGCTCGGTGCTCGGCAACGACGAGCCCGAGGCCTCGCTGCCGGGGGAGATCGTCGCCCACGGCAGCTGGTACGACTTCGAGGCCAAGTACACCGAGGGCGGGATGGAGCTCCGCGTCCCCGCCCCGATCGGCGAGCAGGCGACCGCCAACGTCCGCGAGCTGGCCGTCTCGGTCTTCAGGCTCGCCGGCTGCTCCGGCCTCGCCCGCTGCGACTTCTTCGTCGAACCCGACGGCTCCGTCCTCGTCAACGAGATCAACACCATGCCCGGCTTCACCGACACCAGCGTCTACGCCAAACTCTTCGAGGCGACGGGCATCGACTACCCGGAGCTGTGCGACCGCCTGGTGCAACTCGCGGTCGAGCGGCACCAACAGTCTCGGTCCTACGAGTTCTGAGGCGATAAGGCCGAAGCGGCAGACCGCGCGTCGTGCATTGCGACGACGCGAACCTCGTCGGCCACTTCGTCGTAGCGATAGAGCAACATCATCCACGGCCAGGGTCCGAGGACCATCCGCGTCCCGGCCCATTTGCCTTGGAGCGCCCGCCCGCCCGCTGGGAACGTCTCCAGGACTTGGAGCGAACGCACGATTCGGGTCCAGCTGTCGGCAGGGAGCTTCAAAAACGCGATGGCCTCTTCGACATCCCGCTCCGCTCGCGGGGTGACGACTACTACTGCCACTCAGCCAAGCTCATCGAGGCGCTTGCCTTCCCCACGCGCCGCCTGCGCGAGCCCTTCCTGAGTTCGCTCCCAAGCTCCCGGGATCGATTCCAAGATCTCGGTTACCTGTGCTGCGCTGGGATCGACCTGGTCCAAAGCGTTTGACAGGAGCGAGCGCGCCAGGGTGCCCTCTTGGATGTGAGTCCGCTGTGCGAGGAGCGAGAGCCTCTGGGCGTGTTCATCGTCGAGCGTGACGTTCACGCGCTTCGCTGGGGTGGCCATGGAACGAGACTACACGTTGTTGCACATACAGTGCAGCTAATAGGCCAGATTTCGTGATCGCGGACGGACGAGGGACTTGTAGCGGGCTTCACGGCCGCGGTTCCAGAGGGTGCTGTCGATCTCGGCGGGGGTGAGGGGGAGGGCGGTGGCCAGGAGCTCGACCGCTTGGACGGCGCAGGCACGGAGCTCCACCTCATCGGGGGAGCCGTGCTCTAGGAGCTCCTCGGCTTCGATACGGGCTTTTAGATCAGGGGCGAAGTGGAGGATGCCGTCGACTCGGAGGACGTGGGGGACGAGGTTGTCGGCGAAGGCGGTGAGGCGGTCGAGGCCGGGGAGGTCGGCTGCGCCGGCGCGGTGGAGGTCGGCCGCCGCCAGCTGGGCTCGCTTGTAGAAGGGGACCAATCGGCCGTCGTACGAGGAGACGTCGGCGAAGGCATCCCAAGAGGCGAAGGTGCCTGCGAGGTCCGGGATCGATTCGGCCGCTTCGGCCGGTCGGAGGAAGCGGCCGCCGTGGTCGGTCCGAATGTGCCCCCCGACGTCCCGCAACGACGCGGCGAACTGCTCCATCAGCGGGTGCTCGGGGTCTTGGTCGACGACCGCGGCGATCACCTGCGCGTCCATCGCCTGCAGTTCGTCGGCGGTCCACGGGCCGGATGAAGCGAAGCGGTCGCTGACGCCGGCGGCCATCGTCGCGTAGCCGCTGTGGCCGGGCCGCTTGTGGATCGTCGGCCACCAGCCGGAGCCGAAGTTGATCGCGTTCATGCAGATCGCGAAGGCGGCGGCGGTTTCGGGATCCTCCGCAAAGGGCGCCGGCCCCCCCTCGGGGACGGGCAGATGCAGTTCTGCCGCGTACTCCGCGATCGCCTCCTCTCCGATCCGCACCGAGCGCGCCCGCTCCGCCACCCAGGCGCAGGCGGCGCGGACTTCTTCGGGAAGGGAAACTGAGGCCATGGCGAAGTCACAGATACCGGTTCGGCAGGCCAGAGTGGAGGACGCCGCCGAGATCGCCCGCCTCCTGCGCGATTTCAACCTCGAGTACTCCGAACCGACGCCGCCGGCCAACGAGCTGGCCGAGACGGTCGGGCGCCTGCTCGCCGAAGACGAGATAACCGTGCTGCTGGCTGGGGAGGGGCCGGACGGCCTTTCCCTGTTCCGCTTCCGCCCCGGCATCTGGAGCGCGGGCGCGGAAACGTACCTGCAGGAGCTGTACGTGGTTCCGGCGCGGCGCGGGCGGGGGATCGGCCGCGCCTTGCTGGAGGCGACGATCGAGCTTGCCCGCGAGCGCGGCGCCGACGGGATCGACCTCAGCACCGGCGAGACCGACGCCGCGGCGCGTGGCCTCTACGAGAGCATGGGCTTCACCAACCGCGAAGGGTCACCGGACGGCCCCGCGATGCTCTTTTACGAGCGCGAGATCTGAGCCGTCAGCTCGGCGAAGCCGATCCCCGCCGGTGGCTCGACCAGCTCGGGGTGGAACAGGTGGGCGAGCAGCTCGACGCCGTCGACGAGGCGCGGCCCGGGGCGGGAGAAGGTCGAGGCGCCGTCGACCGCGAAAACGCGCGCCGCGTCGAAAGCGCAGAGCCGCTCGGCGTGCGCGAGCGCTTGCCGGCAGGACTCGTCGAGATACCAGCCGCAGGGCATCGAGACGACGACGTCCGGGTGGAGCCGGTGCAGATCCGGCCACTCGACCTGCGGCGACTTCTGCCCGGGAGCGCCGGCAACGCTCTCGCCGCCGGCGATCTCGATCATCTCCGGGATCCAGTGGCCGCCGAGGAAGGGTGGGTCGAGCCACTCGAGGGCGAGCACGCGTGGTCGGCTTGCTTCGGTCACCGCGGCGCGGACCGTCTCCAGCCGCTCCTCGAGTCCCGATCGCAGCTCGGCGGCCTGTTCGGCGATCCCGCCGGCCTCACCCAGACGCGTCACGTCATCCAGCACCTCGCCCAGCGTGCTGGGGTCCTGCTGTAGCACCCGCGGGTGGCTTGGCAGCCGCCCAGCCACCTCGACCACGTCGTCGTAGGAGACGGCGCAGACCTCGCAGACCGCCTGGGTGACGATCAGGTCGGGCTGGAGCTCGGCCAGCCGCTGCTCGTCGAGCGTGTAGAGCGCCCGCCCTTCGCCGATCACCTCCTTCACCGCCGCGTCGATCTCGCCGGCTGACAGGCCCGGCGGCAGCACCGTCGCCGTCAGCCGCGGCAGCTCTGCCGCGGCCGGCGGATAGTCGCACTCGTGGGTGACGCCGACGACGCTCTCGCCGAGCCCGAGGGCGAAGAGCATCTCGGTTGCCGAGGGGACGAGGCTGGCGATCCTCATCGGACAAGGATGACTGGGAGCGATCGCCAGCGGGTAGTAGCTGCTGGTTGCCCAGTCCTGACCAGTCGGAGGAACGCCATGCGTCGCACCCTCGCAGTCCTGCTCCTTGCCCTCAGCGCCCTCGCCCTCGTCACCGCCCCGGCGTCCGCGGACCTGCCGGTCGTCTACAGCGGCGCCTACGGCTACGCCCACGTCAGCCCGACCGCGAGCCCGCCGGGCGCCAACGACTGGGGCTGCAAGCCGAGTGCCGCGCACCCGCGGCCGGTGGTGCTCGTCCACGGCACCTTCGCCGACATGTCCGACAACTGGCAGGCGCTCTCGCCGCTGCTGAAGAACAACGGCTGGTGCGTCTTCGCCCTCAACTACGGCTCCTACGCCGGCAGCGGCGCGGTCGGCATCTACGGGACCGGCGAGATCCGCAACTCGGCCGAAGAACTCTCGGCCTTCGTCGACAAAGTCCTCGCCGCGACCGGCGCGAGCCAGGTCGACCTCGTCGGCCACTCGCAGGGCGGGATGATGCCGCGCTACTACCTCAAGTTCCTCGGCGGGGCCGCCAAGACCCACGCCCTGGTCGGCCTCTCGCCCTCCAGCCACGGCACCACCGTCGACGGGATCGGCATCCTCGCTCGCTTCTTCCCCGGCGGCGAACAGTTCACCGGCGCCCTCTGCCCGGCCTGCGAGGAGCAGATCGTCGGCTCGTCGTTCCTGGCCGAACTGAACGGCGGCGGCGACACCGTGCCGGGAGTCGAATACACGGTGATCCAGACCCGCTACGACCAGGTCGTAACCCCCTACACCTCGGCCTTCCTCTCCGGGTCGAACGTGAAAAACGTCCTCCTGCAGGACCAATGCGTCCTCGACCTCGGCGACCACCTCTCGATGCCCTACGACCACATCGCCGACGCCGACGTCCTCACCGCGCTCGACCCGCTGCACCCGCGCCACCCGCTCTGCACGCCGATCCTCCCGACCGAGGGCGGCTGAACTCACTCGGGCAGTCAGAGCCGGCGGCTCTGACTGCCCGGAGCTCCCGTCTCGGCTAGGAGATGTAGAACGGAGATGCGGTTCCTTCGTCTCGCTCGAGTGTGAAATTGAAGTCGAGCTTCCAAGCGACAGCACAGGTGACGCCTCCAGCCGTCTTGGTCCATTCGGCCCCGGAGAAGAGCATGATCGCGTCTTCGGGATCTGTGGAGTAGGTGCCGCTGATCGGCGTCGTTCGTTCGTAGACGCATTCGAGCACATCGGGCGGCGCTTCCGGTGTTGCGATTGTTGTCAGCTGGACCAAGCGGATCGACCGGCCGGCCCCGGTGCATGAACCGCCCCTGATCTGAACTTCGTCGTCTTTCATTGCCGGAGTCGACCGCAGGCACCACGGCAATCCGTTGCTCGCGGGATTGAATATCCAATCAGTCGTCGGCAGGACGCCTTCGCTTGTGCACCTGCCTTCAGGACCGGTGCCGGAGGCGCTGAACGTTTCGATATCAGCTTCGATTTCGGACCCTTTGTTCTTTGTCAACGTTCCTGTGACTTCGGTTTTGGAGCATTCCAATAGGTTGGCCCCGGAGGTACTTGTGAAGATGGGGCCGCTGCCAACGTTTGTGCCCTTGAGCTTGCCGCCCGTTGACAGCAGGGTTCCTGTCGGAAATGTGAGTTGCGGATCATTGACCGCCGCGGCGACCGCCGGGAGCGCCGCGCAGGCTGCGAAAGCGAGAAGGACGCTACCTATTGATAGAAGCTTCTTTTGCATGTGAGGTCACTTCCTTTCTGGAGGATCGGCTGACCCGATCCCCTTGGAAGCCCCGTTATCTCCCGCTACAACCGCAAGGTCAAGAAGGGTTGCGCCGGACGTCACCCGACCGCTCAGGGAGCGGTTCTCGCTAGTCCCCTCGGTACGGCCCCGGCTTCGGCCGCGGCCTGCCGCCGGGGAGGGCGAGGCGGAGGATCGTCCGCTGGACCATCCCCAGCTGCTGCAGGAACGGGCCGGAGTTGTACGGCAGGCCATAGCGCTCGCAGACGTCCTTCACCTGCGGCGCGATCTCGGCGTAGCGGGTGCTCGGCATGTCGGGGAAGAGGTGGTGCTCGACCTGGTAGCTGAGGTTGCCGCTGGCGATGTGGAAGAGCGGGCCGCCGTCGATGTTGGCCGAGCCGGTGAGCTGGCGGATGTACCAGCCGCCGCGGCTCTCGTTCTCGACCTCGGCCTGGGAGAAGGTGTAGGTCTGGTCGGGGAAGTGGCCGCAGAAGATGATCGCGTAAGCCCAGACATTGCGGACGATGTTCGCGGTCGCGTCGGCCTTGGCGGTCTGGCGGAAGGTCTTGGCGCCGCTCGTCAGCGCGGCTTCGACGATGGGCGTCCAGCGGCTCTGGCGCTTGCTCCTCTGCACCCGGCCGAGGAGCCCGCGCGGGCGCTTGCGCTGTCGCCGCGTCTCGACGATCGCGTCGACCGCGGTCGCGGCGAGGGCGCTGACCAGCGGCCAGGCGATGTAGTCCTTGACGATCTGGTCTTTGGCCTTGCCGGCGATGCCCTTCAGCTCCCGCTTCACCTGCGACTTCGACTTGCGGCCCTTGCGGATCGCCTCGAAGTCGAGGTCGTGCAGGGCCACGCCCCACTCAAACAGCGCCGCCAGGAGCAGGTTGTAGAAGGGCTGGGCGAGGTAGACCGGGTTCCACTTCTGCGTCGGGTCGATCCGCATGATCTCGTAGCCGAGGTCCTTGTCCTTGCCGCGGATGTTGGTGTAGGTGTGGTGGACGAAGTTGTGGGAGTGCTTCCAGGCCTCGGCGGTCGAGGCGGTGTCCCAGTCCCAGGTCGAGGAGTGGATGCGCGGGTCGTTCATCCAGTCCCACTGGCCGTGCATGACGTTGTGCCCGATCTCCATGTTCTCGAGGATCTTGGCCGCCGAGAGGGAAGCCGTCCCCGCCCACCAGCCCGCGCGGTTGCGGGAGGCGAGGAGGAGGATGCGGCCGAGCACGGCGAGGCGCCGCTGCATCTCGATCATGCTCTCGATGTAGCGGCGGTCGCGGTCGCCGAGCTCGGCCATCACCCGGTCGCGGATCGCGTCGAACTCCTCCGCGAGCTGGGCCAGCTGCTCCTCGGAGAGGTGCGCGAGCGGGCTCTCCTCGTGGGTGTCGACCGGGGCGGTGGTGGGTGGAACGGTAGTGGTCATCTCAGTTCTAATCCCCTCTTTGTCATAAGGCAATCGCAACGTCGCCTTCCGGCGCGTTGACGCAGGTTCGGACCATCTCTCCCTCTTGCCCGTAGACCTCCCCGGTCCGCAGGTCCCTCACTTCGCCGGAACAGAGCCGGCCTATGCAGGTGTGGCAGATCCCCATCCGGCAGCCGAACGGCAGTTCGGCCCCGGCCTCCTCACCGGCGACGAGGATCGGGGTGCCGCCGTCGCACTCGGCCTCGAGGCCGCTGGAGACGAAGCGCACGGTGCCGCCCTCCCCGGCCACCGCGTCGCCGCCGATCACCGGCTGGAAGCGCTCCATCTCCAGCAGCTCGGGATCGCCGTCGCTGCGCCAGTGTTGGACCAGGGCGTCGAGCATCTCGCCGGGGCCGGAGACGAAGGCGCGGCGCTCGCGCCAGTCGGGGCAGAGCGCGTCGAGCTCGTGCGGGCCAAAGCGGCCCGCTTCGCCGGTGATCCGCAGGTGCGGCTGGTAGCCGGGGCGGCGGGAGTCGAGCTCGCGCAGCTGCTCGCCGAAGATCACCCGGTCGGGGGTGCGGGAAGAGTGGATGTGGACCGCGTCGTCGAGCCGGTCGTCGCGGTCGAGGCCGCGCAGCATGCTCATGATCGGGGTGATGCCGCTGCCGGCGCTGATGAAGAGGAGCTTCGGCGGCGGCGGGTCGGGGAGGACGAAGGTCCCTTCGACGCCGCCGAGGCGGACGATGTCGCCGGGCCGCGCCCGGTGCACCAGGTAGGGCGTGACCTTGCCCGCCTCGACCAGCTTCGGGGTGATCCCGATCAGGCCCTCGGGGTGGCCGGGGTCGGTGGTCAGCGAGTAGGCGCGCCAGTGGTGGACGCCGTCGACGACGACGCCGATCCGCAGGTACTGCCCCGCCCGGTGCCCCGGCCACTCGTAGCCGGGCCGGATCAGGATCGTCACCGCGTCGGGCGTCTCGCGGACGATCCGCTCGATCCGGCCGCGCAGCTCCTGCGTCGACCACAGCGGGTTGATCAGTTCGAGGTAGTCGTCCGGCAGCAGCGGCGTGAACAGCGAGCGGACGGCGTCCAGGGCGCGGCGGCGAGCCTTCGAGACGTTGGGCTTGGCTCCTTGCTCTGCCATTAAGAGATGCTACACGGATTCATGTAACGGTTACGTAAAAGTTCGGGCGCTCCTCGCCGCCCGCTCCTATACCCGCAGCCGCGCCGCTCAGTCGACCAACTTCACGTCGCTGATCTCGACCTGGTAGCGGCCTTCCTGGTCGCGCGCCGGAGCCGCCTTGTTGAACCAGATCAGGAAGTACTTCGCCGGCGAGGCGAGGTGGAGCTCGACTTCTTCGACCCCCTTGGCGTCGGTCACCTCGCCGACCGGTTCGCCCCATTCGCTCACTTCTTCGGGCGGCCCGGAAGCGCCGGCGAAGATCTCGGCGTCCCAGCCCGGAGTGGGGGTGCGGACGATCATCGCCGCCGGAGTCGTGGTCGACTTGGCGGTGACGTAGAGGCCGACCCCCGGATCGGGCCCTTCCTTGGTCCCGGCAAAGGTCGGGGTGTCGTAGTGCTCGGTGCTCCAGGCGGTGCCGGTCGGGTTGCCGTCGACCGCGAAGCCGACTTCTTCGGGGTTCTCTTCCCCGTCCCCCTCGGGGTCGTAGTCGGAGGCCCCGGCGAGCGCCACCGGCTTCCCCTTGCCCTTCAGCGCCCCCCCGCCCCCACCGGGGCCGTTGCCGCTGCTGATCAGCAGCACCGCCGCCAGCACGCCGGCGGCGGCGAGCAGCAGCAGGACCACCGCGACGCGGGAGCGGTTGCCGCCCCCGGCCAGCTTGCGTTCGGCGGGTGGCACGGCCTCGAGGACGCTGGTCGCCTCGCCGGTCGTCGAGCCCGCCCGCGCCGCCTCGACCTCGAGCGCGGTCGAGAGGTCGGCGATCAGCTCGCCCACCGTCTGGTAGCGGTCGCCGGGGTCCTTCGCCGTCGCCCGCTCAACCGTCATCGCCGCCGCGGCGGAGAGCTCGGGCCGCCGCTGCTGGACGTCGGGCAGGTCCTCGTTGACGTGTTTCATCGCCACCCCGACCTGGCTGTCGGCGCTGAACGGGACCTGCCCGGTCAGCATCTCGTAGAGGACGACGCCGAGCGAGTAGACGTCGGAGCGCTGGTCGACCGGGTGGCCCATCGCCTGCTCGGGGGCGACGTAGTCGGTGGTGCCGAGGACGCGGCCGGTCGCGGTCATCCCGTCCTGCTCGAGCTGGCGGGAGATCCCGAAGTCGGTCAGCTTCGCCCGGCCCTCGGCGTCGATGAGGACGTTCTGCGGCTTGATGTCGCGGTGGACCATGTTGCGGGCGTGGGCGACGGTGAGGCCGCGGGCGATCTCGATCGCATAGGCAAGCGCCTCCTGAGCCTCGAGAGCGCCAACCCGGTTGATCCGCTGCTTCAGCGTCTCGCCCTCGACGTACTCGAAGACGATGTAGGGGTGGCCGCCGTCCTCGCCGGCGTCGATCACGGCGACGACGTTGGGGTGGGAGAGCTTCGCCACCGCCCGCGCCTCCTGGCGGAAGCGCTCGAGCTGGTCGGCCTGCTCGGACATCTCCCGGTGCATCACCTTCACCGCCACCTGCCGGTCCAGGGTGGTGTCGCGGGCGAGGTAGACGGTCGACATCCCGCCGCTGCCCAGTTTCGCCTCCAGCTTGTAGCGGCCGGACAGCATGGTGCCGATCATCTGCGAACTAATCGAGGCCCGGTCGCTCACTCTCCGGCCAACGTTACGACGCTTCGCTTGTCAAGGCGGTTCAGAGGATGCGCCGTGGGCCTGCGGTTGCGTGGCCGACGCGGCGCGCCTCGGGGTAGTAGGAGCGCAGCAGCTCCAGCGCTGCGGCTTCCCCGGCCGCCGGGACGACGACGCAGAAGCCGCAGCCCATGTTGAAGACCTTGCTCATCTCCTCGTCGGAGACGCCGCCACGCTCTTGGATCAGCTCGAAGATCGGAAGGCCGGGGAGTGGGTCGTCGATCTCGTAGCCGACGTCGGCGGCGAGGCGGAGCAGGTTCTCGGTGCCGCCGGAGGTGATGTGGGCGAGGCCACGGACGTCTACTGTCGAGCGCAGCAGGGCGACGATCGGCTTGACGTAGATCTGCGTCGGCGCCAGCAGCTCCTCGCCGAGGGTGTGGCCGAGGCGGCCTTCCGGGTCCTCGTCGAGGCCGATCCCCGCCAGCGCCGAGCGGGCGAGGGTGTAGCCGTTGGAGTGGATCCCGGTCGAGGGGAGGCCGATGACGACGTCGCCGGGCTCGACCGCCGAGCCGTCGATAATTTCGTCAAGTGGAACGCGGCCGATGCAGGCGCCGGAGACGTCGACGCCGCGGACCAGCTCGCCGAGCTGGGCGAGCTCGCCGCCGGTGATCTCGATCCCCGCCAGCTCGGCGCCGCGGGCGAGGCCGACGCCGATTTCCTCGCAGATCGCCGGGTCGGCCTTGTCGACGGCGATGTAGTCGACCATCGCCAGCGGCTCGGCGCCGACGCAGATCACGTCGTTGACGTTCATCGCCACGCAGTCGATCCCGACCGTGTCGAACTTCCCGAGCTCCTCGGCGACGACCAGCTTGGTGCCGACGCCGTCGGTGGAGAAAGCGATCCCGTTGGTCTCGTCGAACTTGATCACGCTCGCGTAGTGCCCGGGCAGCGGCACCTGGGCCGAGGGCCGCCCGAGGTCGATAGCCCCAAGCGCCCGCACCAGTCCGGCCACAGCAGAATCCGCCGCCCCCTGGTCGACCCCGGCCTTCGCGTAGGCGTCGCTTGCGCTCACTTGCCGGATTCTCTCAGCCGCTCCGGCAGGTCGGGCGCAGGCTCGAACACATGCTTCCGCCCTTGACGCTTCTTCACCAGCAGGCCTCTGTCGGCGAGCGCACGGAGATCGGAACGCGCAGTCTCATGTGAGACCCGGTGACTGGTCGCGTGGCTCTCGAAGGAGTAGGTGGCGGCAGCGTTCCGAACGGCGTCGGTGAGGAGAGCGAGCTGCCGGCCGTTCAGCTCACCGTCTCCATGTAAAAGCGAGTCAACGTCTCGCGCTTCAGCGATCTTGCGCTGGAGATAAATATGAAGATCCTCAATCGCTTTTTCGATGATCTTGAGCTGGTGGAGAAGGAAGTAGGTGGTATCTCCGTCGTCCGTCTCGGTTTCCAGGAAAGCCCGCGCATACCGTGCCGGGGCTTTGCGGATTAGGCGTGAGATAGGTAAGTACTCAGCTAGCCAATACCCCTCTACATGCATCTTCCAGAAGAAGAGGATTCGGGCGGTGCGCCCGTTTCCATCCTCGAAAGGGTGGTCATAGGCGAGCCAAAAGTGAAGAAGAATCGCGCGAAGGACCGGATGGACAAACTTGCTATCGCCGGTAGATTCATTCGCAAACCTACAGAGAAGCTCCATCCGTTCGGGTAGTTGCTCGGCGGGCGGAGGTTTGTGGATCGGCTGCCCGTCGTCCCGGTCATAAACGGCGACGCGCTCTTCGCCAGGTCGCTGCAACCGACCCGCGGCGGCCGGGTCATCGAGCGTTCCCTCGGTGAGGATCCGGTGCAGTTCGAGGATGGATTCCATGCTTAGCCTGGGTCCCATCTCATCGGAGACGAACTCGAGGGCTCTGAAGTTGTTGGCGATCATCCGCTCACTGCGATCCTTTGGTTTGCGGCCGCTGCGAAGCATCTCCTTGGCCACCACCCGGGACGTCGTCGCGCCCTCGAGCTGGCTGGAGCGGATCGCCTCCTCCATCAAGGAGTTCACCAGGAAGCGCTTCCCGGCCTCCTGCTCGGAGGTCACCACCTCGTCCATGGCCACCTCCCCGCTGCAGCGCTGATCGATGTAGTGGATGTGCTTCAAGACCAGGTCGGGAAGCCCGAAGCTGAATGGGGAGCCTGATGCATCAGTCAGGGGAAGGAGGCGTTTTTCGCTCGTCCTGGTCGCGAGAATCGCCAGCCACCACTCCTCGGAAGTCAGCCCGTCCGGTGGTTCGAGTCGACGCAGTTTGTCCCAGTGCAGATAACGGTCGGCGTCCCGGGTAACCCCGACTTTCGCCAGCGTTCGCGTCGCCGTCTCCGGGCCCAACTTCTGCAGAAGGGCGAGATAGGTAGGGGCGGTCTCAAGGAACATTCAGCGGCATCTCCAAGCCAACTCCAAGTTTCTCCAAGATTTGGAGTTGTAGCAGGAACTCCAAGCCAACTCCAAGTTTCTCCAAGATTTGGAGTTCAGCGGTGCAATCTGCGCAGCACCACGGCCGCCAAGCCGAGCCGGTAGGCGGCATATGGCCACAGCGCCCGGTCGCGCTCGACCAGCTGGATCAGGCGCTGGGAGGCGAGGGTGGAGGCGAAGGAGGCGGAGACGCCGATCGCGAGGGAGCGGCGCAGCTCCGGGGTGGTGCCGCGGCGGACCAGGCGGGTGCCCTTGAGGGCGGTGGCGCCGACGATGATCGGCAGCGCGATCGTGCGCGAGAGCAGGTTGGCCTGGTCGCGGGAGAAGCGACGCCAGCGGGCCGCCGCCAGGGTGACGCCGTTGCGGGAGACGCCGGGGGCCAGCGCCGCTGCCTGGGCGACCCCGAGGGCGAGGCCGTCCATCGGCGTTGCGTCGCCGCGTCCGCGCCGCTGCGGTCGGCGATCTGCGGCGAGCATCGCCAGCGCCCCGGCGATCAGGCCGTAGGCGGTCGCCCGCGGCCCGCCCAGCCGCCGCTCGATCGGCCGCTCCAGCGTGTAGCCGACCACTGCCGCCGGCAGGAAGGAGAGCCCGAGGAGCAGCGCCCGCCGCCCGTCGAACTGGCGCAGCTCCTCGGCGATCACCCGCCGCTGGCCGATCAGGAGCGCCGCCGCGGCGCCGGTGTGCAGCGCCACCTCGAGGCTCTTGCGCAGCTCCGGGTCCACCTCCTCCCAGCCCCATCCCGCCAGCCAGGGGAGGAGGACGATGTGGGCCGAGCTGGAGACCGGCAGCAGCTCAGCAGGACCCTGGACCAGCCCCAGCGCCACCGCGCGGTGCGCGGGGATGCCGCTCCCGCTCAAGCGCCTCTGGTGCCTGCGGGCTCAGCTTCGGGCTTCGCCTGCGGCTCGCCTTCGCCCGGGCCACCGCCGCGCCGGCGCTTGACGATCGCGTAGACGATCAGCCCGAGGATGGCAGCGACCACCAGGTAGTCGAGGACTTGGAGATGGTGCCGCCAGTTTTCCCAGTTGCCACCGACCGCCTTGCCGAGCAGCGCGAACCCGAGCACCCAGGGCAGCGAGCCCAGCGCCGTCAGCCAGGTGAAGCGCCAGAACGGCATCTCCGCCACGCCTGCCGGAAGGGAGATGAAGGCCCGGACCAGGGGGAGGAGGCGGGCGAAGAAGACGGTGGCGTCGCCGTGACGTTTGAACCAGTTGTCGACCCAGGCCAGGCGCGAGGGGCTGAGGTGGATCAGCTTGTTCTTCTCGAGCAGGTCGATGCGCCCGTAGTAACCGATCGCGTAGGTGAGCCAGGAGCCGATCATGTTTCCCGCCAGTCCGGCAGCGACGACGCCGACCAAACTCTGGTCTCCGTTGGAGACAGTGAAGCCGGCGAACAGCATCACCGCCTCACTGGGGATCGGGATGCAGGCGCTGCCGGCGGTCATCAGGAGGAAGACGCCCGCGAGGCCGGTGTCATTGATCACGTTGACGCAGAAGTCGACGATCGGCCCGGTCAGGTCCGCATAAAGGAATGGATGCAACATGAGGAAGGTTCGTGATCCTAGAGCCTCCGCCTTAAACTGAGCCTCAATGCGCTGGTTGAACCACCCCGTCTACCGCAACCGGGTTCTGCAGGTCGCGGCCGACGCCGTGCTCGTCGCGCTGGCCTACTTCCTTGCCTTCCAGCTGCGCTTTCTCGACCAGCCGCACGGCTGGCCGCACCGCTACGAGGTCCTCTTCGCCCAGTCGGTCGGCTTCGTCGTCGCCGGCAAGCTCGTCGTCTTCGCCGGCTTCGGGCTCTACCAGAAGTGGTGGCGCTACGTCAGCGGCCGCGACTTCATGCTGATCCTCCGCGCCGTCGCGGTTGCCAGCGCGATCCTTGTCGTCGTCTTCGCCGTCGCCAAGCCGTTCGCCCACACGCTGCCGCGCTCGGTCGAGGTGACCGACTTCGTCCTCACCTTGGTCCTGATCGCCGGCGCCCGGCTGACGGTGCGGCTGATCGTCGAACGCCCGACCCGCGGCGCCCGCCTGCCCAAGCACGAGGTGCTGGTGATCGGCGCCGGCTCCGGCGGCCAGATGGTCGTCCGCGAGCTGCAGCTGAATCCCGCCCTCGGCGCCACCGCGATCGGCTTCGTCGACGACGATCCGCGCAAGCGCGGCATGCGGATGCTCGGCCTCAAGGTGCTCGGCTCGACCAAGCAGATCGAGCAGATCCTGGACGAGACCAAGCCCGACGAGGTGGTGATCGCGATCCCCTCGGCGCCGGGGACGCTGCGCGCCCGCATCGTCGCCGCCTGCCGCGATCGCGAGACTCCGATCCGCACCCTGCCGACCGTCTTCGAGCTGCTGCGCGGCGGCGTCCAGCTCAACAAGCAGCTGCGCGAGGTCCGGGTCGAGGACGTGCTCGGGCGCGAGCCGATCGTCCGCGAGCTCGACCGCGTCGGCGCCTACCTGGCCGACAAGATCGTCCTCGTCACCGGCGCCGGCGGCTCGATCGGCTCCGAGCTCTGCCGCCAGATCGCCCAGGTGAAGCCGCGGCTGCTGGTGATGCTCGACCACGCCGAGGACAACCTCTTCCAGATATACCGCGAGATGGTCGAGGAGCGCCACTTCGCCAGCTGCGAGTCGGTCCTCGCCGACTGCAAGGAGCCGCACCGGATGCTCGAGGTGATGCAGCGGTTCAAACCGCAGGTCGTCTTCCACGCCGCCGCCTACAAGCATGTGCCGTTGATGGAGGCCAACCCGCTGGAGGCCGTCCGCAACAACGCGATCGCCACCCGCGTCACCGCCGAGACCGCCGCCGCCTCCAAGTGCGAGCGCTTCGTCCTCATCTCCACCGACAAGGCGGTCAACCCGCAGACGGTGATGGGCGCCTCGAAGGCGATGGCCGAGTGGATCGTCCAAGCCGCCGGCGAGCGATACCCGGAGACGCGCTTCGCCTCGGTCCGTTTCGGCAACGTCCTCGCCTCCTCCGGCAGCGTAGTGCCGATCTTTCGCGGCCAGATCGAGCGCGGCGGGCCGGTCACCGTGACGCACCCCGAGATGACGCGCTTCTTCATGACGATCCCCGAGGCGGTGCAGCTGGTGATCCGGACCGGCGACATCGGCGCCGGCAAGGGCGAGGTCTTCGTCCTCGACATGGGCGAGCCGGTGAAGATCGTCGACCTCGCCCACAACATGATCCGGCTCGCCGGCTACGAGCCGGAGAGGGACATCGCGATCGAGTTCACCGGCCCGCGGCCGGGGGAGAAGCTGCACGAGGTCCTCTTCTCCGAGGGCGAGGAGGTGCAGCCGACGGCGGCGCGGCGGATCAACCGGGCGCTGCGGCGCAAGCCACTCGAGCCGGAGTGGGTCGAGTCCACCCTGAACTCGCTCGAACACCTGGTTCTGGCCGGGGACGAGGCTAATTTGGCGGAGCGGGTCGTGGAGATGATCGCCGCACCGGGCGGCGGCGCCGCGACGGTCGCCTCCAACGAATAGCCTCCCGCAGCCCCCTTGGTCCACGCGATCGAACAAATCGGCGCCTTTGCCGGCCTGGCCGCGTTCCTCGGGCTTGCCGTCCTGGCCCTCCTCTCGTTCACCCACGGGCGGGACATCCGCCGGTTGCGCGAATGGGCGGGCTCGGCGCCCGAGCGCGACGCCGAGCGCAAGGAGCAGACCTCGACGATCGCCGCCCAGCGGGCCGAGGAGCTGCGGGCGCTGCAGGAGGCCCGTACGGCCGAACACCAGGCGGTCTCCAGCCGCGAGGAACGGCGCCGCCGGCGCAAGGAGGGGACGGCAGGCGAAAGCCGCGGGGAACGGCTGCGCGGCCGCTTCTCGCGCTTCGGGGAGATCGCCTCGAACCCCCTGGCGCTGGTCGCGCTCTTCCTCGTCTTGGTCGTCATCGTCGGTGGCGGCGCCTACCTGCTGGTCAGCGCCGGAGACAGCAACGGCGGCAGCGGCAGCGGCTCGAAGCAGGCTGCGGCGAAGATCAAGCCGAGCGAAATCGAAATCAGCGTCCTCAACGGCACCGCCGTCCCCGGTCTCGCCGCGACCTGGGGCGACAAGGCCGAAAAGAAGGGCTTCCAGCTCGGCGCCGTCACCAACAGCAGCGCCAGCTTCAGCGAAAGCGTCGTCATGTTCAAACGCGGCCACAAGCCCGAAGCGAGCAAGGTCGCAAAGCAGCTGAAGATCAAGAAGGTCCAGCTGATGAACGGGGAAATCGAATCCGTTTCGGCTGCTGCCCCCGTCGCCGTGGTGGTCGGCGAGGACAATGCCGAAACCGGCGAATGAGGGCCGAGCGCCTGTTTCGCCACGCGCGGCCGCGGTCGTCTTCGCGCTCCTAGTCCTCGCCACGGTAGCCGCCTTCGCCTATGCCCAGCGGGTCAAGCGCGACCCGCTGGTCCTCGACCGGGTCCAGTTCATCGCCCCGCCGCACCGCAAAGGAACGGCGAAGGTCCACAGCTTCACCCCTAACGGCGACTGCCGCCGTGACCGCCTCCGTATCCAGTTCCGCACCACGGTTTCCGACCGGGGGACGGTGCAGGTGATCAAGCCCGGCGGCCGGGTGGTCTTCACCCTCGCCCGCGACGCCTTCCTCAAGCGCTACACGATCCACACGTATCGCTGGGACGGCCGTCAGCGGGGAGGCGGCACCGCCTCCCCGGGCCGCTACAAGCTGCGGGTGAAGCTGGGCGACCGGGTGCTGGTTACGCCCGGGACGATCCGGCTGCATCCGTCGCCGAAGCACGCGAAGTCGAGCTGCGCGACGGAGGCCGCGGGCGGCGGCGTCGCGCCGGGGTCGCAGAAGTGAGCGACGTCCTCGCCGGGATCGGCGTCCTCGCCGCGGCGGGCGCCAGCGGCGCCGCGATCCTGCTGCCGCCGGGGCGCCCGCGGGCGCTGCTGATGGTCCTGGCGATGGTCCTCTTCCCGATGCTGATCCTGGGAGACCAGTGGCACGCTCCCCAGATCGTCGACCTGCGCCACGACCACGTTCGGATCGCCGAGCTGCTGGTGCTCGCGGTGACGGCTATCGGCGTTCTCACCTACCTCTTCCGCCGCCGGCCGATCCTGCTGCCGCTGGCGATCGTCGTCGCGATCCCCTTCCGGGTGCCGCTGCACGCCGGCGGCGACACCGCCAACCTGCTGGTGCCGCTCTACCTGGTGATCGCCGCCGCGGTGGCGGCGACGCTGCTGCGCGACTGGGACGAGCCGCCGTTCGTTCACCCACCGCGGGCTCTGGCCTACGTCCTCGCCGCAGCGGTCGTCCTCTACGCCCTGCAGGCGCTCTACTCCGACGACTTCTCCAAGGGCCTGCAGAACGTCTGCTTCTTCTTCGTCCCCTTCACGATCGCCTACCGGCTGCTGCGCGAGGTCGAGTGGGACCGGCGGCTGCTGCGGTGGGTGCTGATCGTGGTCGGCGTCGAGGCCGCGGCCTTCGTCCTCGTCGGCAGCGTCGAGCTGGCGACCCGCAGCCTCTTCTGGAACGACCAGATCATCCGCTCGAACGAATTCCACACCTACTTCCGCGTCAACTCGGTGTTCTGGGACCCGAACGTCTACGGACGCTACTTGGCCCTGGTCACCGTGGTCGCGACCGCCGCCCTGCTCTGGACGCGGACCCGGCAGGCGTTCTGGCTGCTCAGCGGCCTGATCCTCGTCCTCTGGATCGGCCTCGTCCCGACCTTCTCGCAGTCGAGCTTGCTGGCCCTGCTCGCCGGCCTGGCGGTGCTGGCGGCGATCCGCTGGAGCCGGCGCTGGACCCTGGCCGCGGTCGCGATCGGGGCGATCGGCGCCGTCCTCGTCGTCCTCCTCGTCGGCGGCTCCGGGAAGATCACCTCCGACCGCCTCAACGTCGACCTCAGCGGCAGGGGCAGCCTCGTCTCCGGCGGAATAGTTCTCTTCAGCGAACGACCGATCCAGGGCTACGGCTCCGGCTCCTTCCAGGCCGCCTACCGCGACCACCGGGAAAACAAAGACGCCCCGGTGACCGTCAGCCACACCGAGCCGGTAACGGTGGCGGCCGAGCAAGGCCTGATCGGCCTGGCCCTTTACGTCACCCTGATCGCGGTCGCGCTCTGGACGATGGGGAGGGGCCTGTGGCGCAAGCCGCTCCCCGCTGCGATCGCGGCCCGCGCAGCAGTCCTCGCCGCCTTCGCAGCGTTGCTGGTCCACACCCTCGCCTACGCCGGCTTCTTCGAGGACCCGCTGACCTGGGTGCTGCTGGCGGTCGGCGCCTCGCTGGCCCACGCGGATGACCCTGTGATCCGCAAGCCTGCATAGGCTCAACGCGTGTCGGGATACCTGCGCAGGCTGGCGACGACCGGCGCCGCCTACACGGCGGCGAGCATCGCCTCCAAAGTCATCGCGGTCGCGCTGCTGCCGCTCTATACGCGGTACCTGAGCAAGGCGGACTATGGCGCCGCCGAAGTGCTGTTCGCCGCGGTGGTCTCCGCCAGCATCGTCGTCCGCTTCGGCCTGATCGAGGCGATCCTGCGCTTCTACTACCGCGACGACGAGGATCCGGCAGCGGTCGTGAAGAGCAGCTTCGCCGGGCTCTTCTGGCTGGCGACGCTCGGCGCGCTGGTCCTGCTCCCGTTCGCCGGGCCGATCTCCGAAGCGCTGCTGCCGGAACCAGAAAAGCTCGGAGCCTCCGCCCCTGAAATGGTGCGGATCGCGATCGGCGGCCTCTGGGTGCTGACGATGTGGGAGTTCATGCTGACCCTGTTCCGGCTCGAGGAGCGGGCGCGGGCCTACTTCCTGACGACGATCCTCAACGTCCTCGCGGCGATCGCCCTGACCGTGGTCTTGGTCGTCGGGCTGGAAGAGGGGGCACGAGGGCTGCTGATCGGCAGCTACGGCGCCGGCGCCGCCTTTCTCGTCGTCCTCATCGCCCTGCAGTGGCGCCGCCTCTCGCTGCGCTTCGACCGGGCGCTGATCCGCCGTCTCTTCCGCTTCGGCCTGCCGACGATGCCGGCCGAGGTCTCGCTCTACCTCCTCAACTTCGTCGACCGCCTGATCATCACCCGCTCGCTCGGCCTCGCCGAGGCCGGCCTGTACTCGCTGGCGGCCAAGTTCGCCCAGGCGGTCAACGTGCTGGTCCGCGGCTTCCAGCTCGCCTGGCCGCCGCTCGCCTACTCGATCCGCGACGACGACGAGGCCCGGCGCGCCTACGCGGTCATCGTCACCCTCTTCGTCACCGGCTGCGCCTGGGTCGTCGCCGGGATGTGGCTGTTCTCGCGCTGGATCGTCCGCGCCCTCGCGGCCCCCAAGTTCTTCGAGTCTTACGAAGCGATCGGCCTGATCTCGACCGCCGTCACCCTCTACGCGCTCTACCTCGTGCTCGTCGTCATCCTCGGCCGTACCGGCCGGACCGAGTTCAACCTCCCGGCGGCGATCGGCGCCCTCGTCGTCAACGTCGTCCTCAACCTCCTCCTCGTGCCGTCGCTGGAAATCGTCGGCGCCGGCCTCGCCCTCGTTGCCTCCTACCTCGTCGTGCTCGTCCTGATGTACGTCTTCACCCAGCGTCTCTTCGCGGTCCCCTACGAGTGGGGGAGGCTGCTGCGGGTGACCCTGACCGTGGCGGCCCTGGTCGCCATCGCCGAACTCGTCGTCCCGACCTCCGGTGCCTTCGGCCTCCTGCTTCGCGCCCTCCTCTTCGCCGCCTACCCGCTGCTGCTCCTTGCGACCGGCTTCTTCACCGCAGCCGAGCGCGTCTGGCTCGCCAAGCTACGCCACCCGGGCGCGGTGGTCGCCGGCATCAACGCGCTGCGCACACAGTCTCCGGCTGTAGACGGAAACATTCCCGAGGTCTACGAGGTTGAGAGATTTGACGAAGACGTGCGCCTATAGGCACTCGTGTCACCCATGTGTATGACTTTGCTCGGCACGCTCGATCGGTGCCGCGGATCAGCGAATTCTCCGGAGTCGTCGTCTACATGTACAGGGCCGATCACCCACCACCGCACTGCCATGTGCGGTATGGCGGCGCGTGGGCCAAGGTTTCGCTGACGGGAAAGGAGATCCGGGGCCAATTGCCAAGGCGCGTACTGTCACAGGTGCGACGATGGATCGTGGAACACCGCAGAGAACTCGTTCAGAATTGGGAGCGAGTCGAAGAAGGCAGAGCCCCGAAGGAGGTCCCGCCGCCATGAGTAAGAACGCCGACCTGATTTTTGCGGTGAGCGCCGCCCCCCTCGAGGGACATTGGATTCGGGTGGAGTTCTCCGACGGAGCAATCATGGACATCGGCGTAGCGGACCTGCTTACGCGCCGAGGAGAATTCGAACGGATCCGCGATGATCGGGAGCTGTTCGAGCAGGTCAGAGTCAACCCCGAGTCCAGGGCGGTGGAATGGCCCGAGGAAATCGACGTCGACTCCGAAGTTCTTTACGGCCTCGAGCAGTCGTTTTTCGGCACCCGCTTCGAGCGACGCCTCGTACGAGGCCCCTCTCACTCAGCCGCTTGATCGACTAGCCCGGTTCCGTAGGGATTCGCCACGGTTGGGGAAAAGCGCTTGGCGGGCGTGGGCCCAGTAGACGGGGGCGGGTTGCTTGGGCAGGAGGCTTGCGGCTATCGCTCGCGCTGCGTAAGACCAGGCGGTGAGGATGCGGACGGCGATCGCTGCGCCGCGGCCGTGGTGCTTGCGTATGTAGAGGTCGCGGTTGCGGTGGAATTCGACGATCCGGGGGAGGCCCTTGGCTAGATCGGTGGAGAGCTGGTCGTGGTGGACCGCCTCGGCTGTCGGGACGTAGAGGGAGTGCCATCCCGCCTCGCGCAGGCGCTTGGCGAAATCGCACTCGTCGTAGTAGACGAAGAACTCGGGGTCCATGTAACCGATCGAGGCCGCCGCCTCGCGGCGGACCATCAGCGCGCTCGACTGCGCCCAGTCGACGCTGCGCACGACGCCGCCCTTGCTCTGCACGGTCAGCCGGCGGTGGAGGAAGAGCGCCCCCGCCAGAGCCGTGCCGACGCCGGGAAAGCGCCAGGCGCAGGGCACCGGCTTGCCGTCGGAGCCGAGCAGCTGCACGGTCGCCGCCGCCGCTTTCGGTTCCCGCTCCATCGCCTCGAGCAGCGCCTCGACCGATCCCGGCCGCAGCTCCGAGTCCTCGTTCAGCAGCAGGCAGTACTTCCCCTGGGCCTCGCGCATCAGGGTCGAGTCGTTCTCGGCCTTGCCGGTCCGGCGAGACAGCGCGATCAGGCGGATCTCGCCGCCGAGCGCCCGCACCGCATCGGCCGAGCCGTCCTCGGAGGCGTTGTCGAGGACGAGGATCTCGCGCTCGACCCCGACCGGGTGCGCGCGCTCGATCGCCGCCAGGCAGGCGAGCAGGTACTCGCGACCGTTCGTGTTCACGACGCAGTAGGAGAGCAGCGGTGCCAAGTCGGTCACGATAATCCGCGCCAGGGCCACGGGCAGGAACCGTGGCGCAGCTGAAGATGAAGGTCCAACTCGTCGACCCCTCGGCGTTCACGCCGCCCTACGACCGCGCCCTCGCGGCGGCGCTCGCGCGGGCGGGGGCCGAGGTCGAGCTGCTGACCACCCGTTTCCTCTACGGTGCGGTGCCGCCGGCCGAGGGCTACCGCGTCGAGGAGATCTTCTACCGTCGCTCCGCCGTCCGCGGCCTCGACGCCCCCGCCCGGCTGCCGTTCAAGGTCGCCGAGCACCTGCCCGACATGCTGCGCTTCCGCCGTGCCGCCGCCGGCGACGTCGTCCACTACCAGTGGCTGACGATCCCGCCGCTCGACGTTCGCCTGCTGCCGCCGCTGCGCCCGCGGGTGATGACCGCCCACTACATCCTGCCGCCGCAGCCGAGCCGCCGGCAGGCCCGCTCCGCTCGCCGGGTGTTCGATTCGATGGACGCCGTCGTCGTCCATTCCGAGCACGGGGCCGCCCGCCTGCGCGACGAGGTGGGGCTCGACCCCGCCAGGGTCCGCGTCATCCCCCACGGCGCTTTCGACTACCTGACCCGGCTGCCGGAGGAGAAGTCGCTGCCGGAGGAGCTGGAGGGGGCGGAGGGGCCGGTGATCCTCTCCTTCGGCCTGCTCCGCCCATACAAGGGGATCGAGAACCTGCTCGCGGCCTACCGGCGGTTGGTCGCCGCCGCCCCCGAGCCCCCCGAGCTGTGGATCGTCGGCAACCCGCGGATGGACATCGGACAGCTGCGGGAGCTGGCGGCGCAGGCGGGAGGCCGGGTCCGTTTCGTCACCCGCTTCGTCGAGGACGCCGAGATCCCGGCGATCTTCCGCCGCGCCGACCTCCTTGTCCTCCCCTACCTCGACGCCGAGCACTCCGGCGTCCTCTACACCGGCCTCGCCTTCGGCAAGCCGATGATCCTCAGCGCGGTCGGCGGCTTCCCGGAGGTGGCCGAGGCCGGCGCCGCCCGCCTGGTCGCGCCGGGCGACACGGCGGCGCTTGCCGCCGCGCTAGAGGAGCTGGTCGGGGACGAGGCCGCCCTTCGCGATCTGGCCGCCGCCGCGACCCACGCCGCCGCAGGTCCCTTCTCCTGG
>Ga0207702_10000135_pt1 | contig 88092 bp, 81 predicted proteins | sample KBSCornC62_FD_184302 | JGI IMG/M metagenome (GOLD analysis project Ga0207702, IMG submission 184302) | Corn rhizosphere microbial communities from Kellogg Biological Station, Michigan, USA - KBS Corn C6-2 (SPAdes) (version 2) | ecosystem: Host-associated > Plants > Roots > Rhizosphere > Soil ...
CTTGAACCCATCGGGTACATCCCACCGGCTGAAGCTGAGGCAAACTACTGGCGGCAACTCGCCAGCGAGACCGCTGTAGCGGTCTCAACTTAAACCAACCGGCCTCCTCGAAAGCCGGGGCGATTCAGCGTACGGCTTTGGCCAAAGTTACCGGCCCAACTCGCCGTGAAGGTGCAATTCTCGCGGTCGTAGTAGTCCGGGTTGTCTAGGCCCAGCAGCTCAATAATCTTGTCTTCGGTGATCGGCGAATTGCCGTGAATGATCAGGAACGTGCTCGTGTGCGTGTCATCTGCAGGGACTTCGAGCACGGTGAAGAGGAACGCGGCTGCGGGAATGATGCGGCCGTACGGCACGATGAAAGGCACCACGCGCGCATTGCGGACGTTCGGGTTATCGGTCTTGCGCAGCGCAACGTAGTGAAAGCCGAACGCCGTTTCCTCGATCTTCAGCGTGGGCTCAAGATCGTTGGAGGCTAGCGCCGCGGGATTGACCACATTGGGGTTGCGCGTGAACTCGTTGTCTTTCCAGCCCGGTCGCGCCATGTTGGTGTGCAACACGCCGACGTGCGAGCTGTCCTCACCACCTTCCACCAGTTGCAGGTAATTGCAGGCAACGTTGACGCGAAGGACAACACGGTGCTCGGGCTTCGCGTCCATGAAGGCATAGCGAGAGAACTTGGGCTCCAGTTCCTTCTGGCCGACGTACGCCCAGACGACGCCGCCTTCCTCTCGCACAGGGAAGGCCGGTGCCTTCATGCGCGCGGCGTACTTTCGGTCTGCATGGTTTGGTGTTTCCATTACGTCGCCAAACGCATTGAACTTCCAGCCGTGATAGAGGCAGCGGATGCCGCCTTCTTCAACCCGACCGAGCGCCAGCGATGCACCACGGTGCATGCAGAGCTCTTCCAAGAAGCCGACCTGTCCATGCGAGTCGCGGAACGCAACATAGTTCTGGCCGAGCAGCCGCACGCGCAGCGGCACGCAATCGGGATGCGACAACTGGGCGGACGTGCACACCGGGTGCCAGAATCGCCGCATCAGGGTGCCGCAGGGCGTGCCGGGGCCAACCCGGCAAAGCAAGTCGTTGTCTGCGTGGCTCAACATGTCTGAACTCCGGTCGCAAATTCTGTGAGGGGTGGGCTAGGCGCGCGCGCCCCCTGATGAAACGATCTGGTGATGTGGAACAAGTTGCCGCCAGTCGTCGGTCACGCCAATCTCGCCGGACATGCCAATGGCGCGGCCAAGCTCCACGCGAAGCGCCGGCATGTCCTTCTGATCGCATACCCCACGGGTGCAAGCCAGCAAGGTGCGTTGGAGCCGGCTGATGGCGAGGTCGGCGGTGGACAGCATTTCGCGCGATTGATCGCGGATCGTGCCGCTGGAAACGCTGCATGCGGCGTCTTCCTGCGTGATGCTGTCGAGGCCCGTGAAATCGCATGCGCGCTGTCGCGCGGTCACGGCCGGAGCCGTTGGCAAGGGACATCGCCGCAGGCGTGTCGCAGGTGTCGATGGTCATGCCGTATTTGCGCAACGTCGGATCATCGAGGCCGACAAAATCGAGTTGCTGGCTGCGCAACGGGTCTTCACCGACGCGCTTCTCGGCGACCCACCAGACGTGGAAGAAGCTGCAGCGCTCGTCATTGATCGGGACGATGGCAACGGACCATCACTCGAATGGGCGATCGGTCCGACCGCGAAGTATTCGCGGTGCAGGTGATCCTTATGCCAGCCAAGCTCGCGGGCGGCTACAAGGATGTAGTCTATGAAGCCGCTTGGGCCACACACATATAAGTGTTTGTCGGCAGCTGGGGCGCCAATTGCCGGCCAGGCGTCGAGTTGTTGGTCGAGGGCTTCGTCGTCTGCGTACACTCGGACTCGGTCTTGAAAGCGTTCCGTCTTCAGACGATCCACGAAAGCCATGCGTGATCGAGTGCAGCCGCAATAGTGCATGTAGAACGGTTGGCCCTCACGGGCGAGCTGCTGCGCCATGCAGGGTATGGGTGTAATGCCGATGCCGCCCGCGAATAGCACCGAATTGGCTGGGCCGCTATGTAGGGGGAAGTAGTTGCGCGGCGCGCTGATTTCGAGCACATGACCCTCTTGAACGTCGTCAACGAGCTTCGCTGAGGCGCCGCGCGACTCTGGATCGCACAACACGCCGATTCGATAACGCACGTGCTCCGCCGGTAAGTCATACAGAGAGTACTGCCGCACCAAGCCGCCGGAGATATGCACATCAATGTTGGAACCGGCCTCGAAAGCAGGCAACGGGTCATCGGATAGAGGAGCGAGTTCATAACCAGCGATGCCTTCGGCCAGCGCCGCCTTGGTGATGATTTTCACCTGCAGCAGGGCGTTCATGACTGTGAAAATATCCTTCTAGGAAGGTACGGCAGCAAAATATTTCAAGCGACGAGAGGTGCGCGCGAACGTCGAATGACCAACGGAGAGCCACCCAGCTTTGTGCTGGATCAGCCAGCGAGCAAGACCTTGATCCATGACGTGCACATGCTCGGGAAACCAGTCCATCAACGCGTGAGCAAAAAAAGAACGCGCCACTTCCGGACGTCCTCTGGCCAGCATCTCGCGCACGTCGTCAATCGACTTGAGCACGGCGACATGCTCATCGATATGGCAGCCAACTGAACCGTAGGGCCTCTCACGCATGGATGCGTCTTCTTCGCCAAAGTGCCGGTGGGCATGTTCTGCCAAGGTGTCGAGCGCCAATTCAAGGGCGCCGTCTTCTGCTGTCAGCAGCGCATTCACGCATGTGACGAACTCATGATGCGTCTCGTCCGTGGTTTGATGGCCTAGCGAGAAATCGTCGTGCAGGCGAACCCGGAAGTCGCTTGCATAGCAACCCTCTCTACCAGGGCAATCTCGCGTCCTTCCTCGGAAGTTTTTGTCGATATTTATACCTGGCTTAGAACAATTGTCTTCCCAGGAAGATTAGTAAGAGGGATGAGGATTGTCGAGGTGGGGATAACACTGACAACAGTTAGGTAGCTAGATCCGCCACTCAAGAAAGGTTGCTCGCTGTTCACGTTGATAGCCCTTCATATGCCTCGATCTCAGGGAAATCGATGATCTGCCTCTTGTTGACATCGACGGCCTGAATAGTAGTCTTCCGTGGAAGATAAATATTATTCAAGGGAGACAAAAGTATGACTTCAAGACGGGCTCGCCCCAATCGCAAATTCCATCAGCGCACTGTTCGTTGGGGCCTCACGGCGCTCGCGGCGTCGGCGGCCGTCACCGCGCAAGCGCAAGCTCTCACCAAGCCGGCGCTGGGCATGACGCTGTACGGCATCATCGATACCGGGGTTGAATACGTTTCCAACGTTGGTGCTCAAAAGTCCCCTGTGGTACGAGAGCCGTCGATCACCGGGTCGCTGCCTTCAAGGTGGGGGGTACGCGGCGCCGAAGACCTAGGGGGTGGCCTCAACGCGATCTTCGTACTGGAGTCTGGCTTCGCGCCGAACCAGGGCACCTCGAATCAAGGCGGCCGCTTGTTCGGGCGGCAGGCCTACGTTGGGCTCAATGGGCCGTGGGGTACCGTTTCCATGGGCCGCTTGTACTCGCAGATTTTCTGGTCGCTGATCGGAGACACGCTGGGCCCCAACGTCTATGCAGCTGGCCTGCTCGATGCCTATCTGTCGAACGCGCGGGTGGACAACGCAATTGACTACACCTTTATGTATTCAGGGTTGACCATTGCGGCCACCTACTCGTTTGGACGGGACGCCGTGGCGCCCGCGGCAGTAGGAGGCTGTGCAGGTGAATCGCCGACTGACTACCGCGCATGCAAGGCGATGTCGGCCATGGTGAAGTACGAAGCCCCGACCTGGGGTGTGGCAGCCGCTATCGACCGAAACTTCGGTGGCGCTGGTCCAGGGGCCGCTCTTCCGCGAAGCTCGCAGACGGATACCCGCAGCGTCATCAACGGTTATGTGAAGTTCGGTACCGCAACCATCGGCGCAGGCTTTCTCCATCGGGACAACCAAGGTTCCATCGCCCCAAGCAGCAATTTCTGGTGGCTGGGGGGCACCTATCTTCCTGTGCCGCAAGTTGCGCTGGATCTTCAATACGGTCGTTTGACCGTTAGGGGAAGCTCCACTGGCGCATCCGTCATTGCGGCACGCGCGATGTACCTGCTTTCCAAGCGCTCGGCCGTGTACATCACTGCTGGCCGCATGTTCAACCAGAAAGATGCCGCGTTCACCGTCGACGGCGGGGTTACGACCGGGTCAGCACCGTTGCCCGGCGTGAACCAGGCGGGTGTCATGATTGGCATGCGCCACAAATTCTAGACTTTCGCGAGCAGATTTTCGCCTGCGCTTTTGTTCGCAGGCGATGCTTCGTAAGGAGGCGGTGCAAGTTCAGGCAGCCTATGAACCCCTGGTGGAATGTGGAGGCCGGCGCGCTGAGCGAAGCCGTGGTGTTAGCGCGCGAGCAGAGTTGACCCCACTTGTGAAGTGAACCACTCATGCTGAGGGACGCTCGATCGTGGTGTTTTCCTTGACAGCCTTCATGGCTACACATATCTTCCTTGGAAGAAATTTGTAACCGATCTCGAGGAGACATTCATGGCACCCCCCTCCCAGCAAAGCTTTGAATCTCATTTGCAATCTCTTGGGCCCCGCTTCGACGCCGAAGTATTGCAAGCAACACGCGCGCTTTACAAGCCTCATCTTGACCTCTCTCCGGCAGGGGAGGAGCACACAGATTTGGTCTACGGTATGCACGAACGTCACCGACTCGATGTCTACTCCGCGCCGGGAGGCGCGCGCGGCATCGTTATATTTGTGCACGGTGGGGGGTTCGTGGCCGGAGACAAGAACGGGGACGGCACGTTCTATGCGAACGTGGGACGCTGGTTGGCGCGTGAAGGCTTCACTGCAGTGCTGCCGAACTATCGACTCGCACCGAGTCATACTTGGCCTGCTGGTGCCGAGGACGTGAACGCAGTGGTGACCTGGACGCGTCAGCACCTAGCCACCGGCCGAGATGCGCAGGTGCCGTTGGTGCTTTGGGGGCAGTCAGCCGGCGCAAACCATGTGGCCACTTGGCTGTTCGATCGCCGACAGTCGGGGCCTGCGGACCACAAAATCCTATCTGCGGTAATGCTGATGAATGGCCTCTACGAAGTTAGGGCGCCGCTGCCGGCTGGGCCTGCGGCGTACTTCGGCGAGGATGTGCGCACCTATGCGGACCGCTCGCCGCTTGCGCATGTGAGTCCCGTTGACGTGCCTTTGTGGCTGAGCATCTCGGAACTCGATCCGGACTGGCTGGCAACGCAGACGTATGCTTTGGCTCGTGCTATTACCCTGGCACAGGGCCGCAGCCCGCATTTCCACTACTTCAGCAGACACAACCACGTTTCGACAGTGCAAAGCATCGGGTCCCCACACACAAGCGCCGCGCAGGCGTTGCTGGGATTTCTCAGTGCATTGCCACCGCGCTGAACATCTGACCTACACCATCGGAACAACTACGATGCGGAGTTCTGCGCAGGTTCGGCGCATTTCGCGCAGCGGAAGGTATTCTTCGCTGTCCTGCCAAGCGCGAAAGCTAGCTTCGGACGGCCAGCGCTGCACCATGAGGAGCCCGCTAGGCGGGTTTCCCTCCAACGTTGACCCGCCGCGCGCAATTACCGTTCCACCCCGTGGACCGATCTGTTCCCGCGCGCCCAACTGATAGGCCTTCAGTTTTTCAGCATCGCTAACCGCGCGGATTTCGATAACGACAAGGACTTCCTCATTGGCCACGGGATATCTCCTGGAGAATTTCTTCCTAAGAAGATATCAGGGGCGCGTGCAACCTGCAAGGTTGTCACTTCACTCGTCCATCTCATTCTCGCTTGCATCACGCTGCAGATGCTCGACCGCCTCATCATGCAGCAGTTGCAGACAACGTAGAGTTGTCTCTACTTCGTCGGCGCGCAAACTGGCAAACGTCGGAGCAATCCCCGCCAGCGAAGACGCGACGTTCTCCTGCGCATAGTCAGCCGCCCGCAACCCTTTGGGCGTAAGCATAATTACACGCCGGACCTTGGCTCCCTTGGGGAGCACCTTCTTCACGTAACCGGCATCCACCAGTCGGTCGACCTGCTTAGTCACCGCGCCCGAAGTCACCATCAGAGACTGGAAGAGGTCCGTGGGCCGTAACGAATACGGCTTCCCAGCACGGCGGAGGGCCATCAGGATGCGCAGATCTCCCGGGCCGATTCCAAATTGATCCTGGGCAAGGTTTCGGAACTCCGCCTCGAAGACCTGCGCCAGTTGCATAACGTAGCCGACCAGTCGGAAGGAAGTCACATCCAGATCCGGTCTTTGCTCTTCCCATTGATGCACCAGCTCCGACAGGGAGCGCCTGTTGCCGTTAGTGATCATCGCGTGCATCTCCCCGTTGTGTTGAAGGTCAGATGTCCATTCACCCATGGTTAACCCTCGTAGACGCAATTCAACTCCGATCCTATTGTTCCATAAACACAAATCTTCCACGGAAGATTTGAGGAGTGATCGATGTTGACGATCCCTAAAGGAGACAATTCATGCTGTCGCGAGAAGAAAACGAGTTGATGTGCCGCGTTGGTCCAGGCACCCCAATGGGTGAGGCCATGCGCCGCTATTGGGTGCCTATCCTTTCGAGTTACCAACTCCCCGCGCCGGACTGCGACCCGGTGAAGGTAGAACTTTTCGGCGAGCGCTATGTGGCGTTCCGCGACAGTGCGGGCCGTGTTGGATTACTCGACGAACAATGCTTGCACCGCTCGGCTTCCCTGGCGCTGGGCCGAGTGGAAAACGGTGGCATCCGTTGTCTGTTCCACGGCTGGAATTTCGCGGTCGATGGCACAGTGCTGGAAACTCCGAACGTGTCGGACGCCCGATTTCGTTCCCGCATCAAAGCGCGCGCCTACCCAGTGCGGGAAGCCGGCTCTATGATCTGGGCGTACGTTGGCCCGAAGGAACAGGAACCCCCGTTTCCGCACTGGGCCTTCTTCGACCAACCGCCGGAACGTGTGGTCACGGTGAGTTTCGTCGTCCAGTGCAACTACGTTCAGCTACAAGAAGCGCTGCTGGATTCCTCCCACCTCACGATCCTGCACCAGGACGCCTTTCGGCGGGGCGCTGACATTGACTTTGTATCGAGCGTCAACGGCACAACCACTGCCAAAGTGGCGGACCCAAGGGTCGAAGTCCTGGACACCGATTTCGGGTTCTACTATGCCGCCCTACGCACAACACCTAGCGCCGAAGGTGAGACGGTAACGGCCCGTGTCACCGGCTATGTTGCACCCTTCTACTGCGTCAACGCCAACGGTGATTTGCTGGGCCTGATCGTGCCGATCGATGACCATCGCACGTTGCATCACTTCGTCTGGTGGAGCGACACCAAAGAGATCTCCAAGGATCCGCATCGTACGGAACTACTGCGCTTCACCGGCCTTGACGATGAGGCTCTGCACAAGAACGGCCTGCACCCGGACACTTGGTACCTGCCGGGCATGCCCAACCGACTGAACAACTTCAATCAAGACCGCGAAGGCATGCGCGCCGGCCTGTATTCCGGCCTGCATATCTTTTTTCCGGAGGACTCGGCGATGGCGGTCTCGGCGGGGGAAATCCGAGATCGCAGCAAGGAGGTCTTGGCGCCGGCAGATGTCGCTATCTCACGCCTATATCGGTCGCTCCTGGCCCTGCCGCGTGCAATCCGACAGGGCCAAGAGCCGCCGGGCCTACGTACGGACCTGCACGCGGTGCGAGGCCTCAGCAAAGAGATCGACCCAGGTGCGCGCTGGCAGAGTTTGCTCGATCCCCGCTTGACTCCCCAGACGAGCAACGTCTCGGCGACTACTTCGAATTAAAAAACCATGACCACCGCAATTAAAACCGACATCCAAACGGCATACGCCGATATGCCCGAGTTGGTCCTACCGTTGGGACAATATATCTCGCCTGAAGCATTCGACCTGGAACGCGAGCGCATCTTCGGCCGTTCTTGGCTATTGGTGGCTCATGCGGCCGATTTGCCGAAGCCTGGTGACTTCGTCGAACGCAGCTTCGATGTACCCAAAGCCTCCGTACTGATCACACGCGGTACCGACGGCCGCGTCCGCGCCTTCCACAACATCTGCCGACATAGAGGCAATCAGTTGGTGGCGCACGGCAGCACCGGCAATCAGCGGCGATTTTCGTGTAGCTTTCACGGCTGGACGTGGGACTGCGAAGGGGAACTTAAGGGCGTGACCGATGAGGGTCAATTTGTCTCCCTCGATAAAGACCAGCTTCGTCTGCTGCCGGTACGGTGCGAAGAATGGAATGGGCTGATCTTCCTGAATTTCTCGCGCGATCCTGTAGAAACGTTGACCGACTGGCTGGGCGAACTCGCCACTGGCTACGATGACTACTTTCAGCGCCAACATCGCTTGTCCAGCCACCGCTTCGAAATCGAGGCCAACTGGAACCTAGGCGTGAATGCCTTCACCGAGGGCTATCACACCATGTACATCCATCGCAATACGGCGGGTGACTATCAAGGCGGTGCAAGTAACCCGCAACGCCACCGTCCGTTTATGCAATTCATGCGGCGCCATAGCCGTTACTCGGCTCCCGCGAACCCCGACCATAAGTTGCCTTTGTGCGAGCAGATCGCTTACCGCTACGGCCGCAAGCTGCTACCCGCGGCGTGTTTCGACAATAACAGCCTCCCCGAGGCGGTGAATCCCTCGCGCACCCCGAATTGGTTGTTCGACGTAATCGAACTGTTCCCTAACGTTGTCATGCTGCTGGGCCAGCACTACCGCATCGAGATTCGGTTCATGCCGGTATCTGCGTCTCGCACTGTGGTCACCAATGAGACCTTCGTCTACGAGCCCGCCAACCTCGCCGAGCGCGCGGCGCAGGAACTCTTCCGAATCCGCGAGAAGGAGGTGGTGCGCGAAGACCTCAGTCTGCTCGAAGTGCAGCACTCCGCGCTTGCCACAGGCGTCATGGACAACATCGTGCTCTCGCGCCAAGAAATGGCGCTGGCTCATCATTTTCGCGTTCGCCGTGCCATGTTGGAGGCCCTATGAACTCTATGACTGCAGCGCTGCTGCCCGAAGGCTTCGAAGACTTGGCGGTGTTCGTAGACGACTGGGCCATCGCCACCGAATGCGATCGGTATGCCAAACGCCTAGCCACGCCGATGGATGAGATTCTGGACTTCTACGACGTCATCAGCACGCGCATGGACGATGTCATGCAGCACCTGAGTGCTCACCCTGCGACGAATCTTGCAGCCCTGCCCGAATCCACGCTACGGCTGTACAGGCTGGCGCTGTCTTACTTTGAAGCTTCGCACCCGATCGAACTTCATTGGAGTGGCCCCAATCTGGCCGACTCGTTCCCGGCCGAACGCATCATCTACCAATCGCCCAGCACCATCGAAAATTGAAAGAGACAGCGATAGCAGGCGTGCTAGCTAGCTTTACCGAATTGCATGATATGTGGTGACGAAGATGGATGCGGACAAGACATCCTTACGCTCGCTGGTCGACAAATGGATTGCGCCGACTGCGACGTGCCCCGTGCGCGTCACGCGGTTCGGGCGTACGGCCAACGGTGTACGTTTCATTTGTATGGAAGCGCTGCGGCTGGCCGGCCCCCTGACCATCGTTTTCTTCTATCACGATGACAGTGCTTGGCGTGTGTTCCCACCGAGCGCGAGCCAGCTTCGGCTGACCGTAGCCAACCGCTCGAAACACGTTGGCGAGGATGTTGGTTCCCGTTATCCATCAGTCAGCCATTTACCTAACGTTGAGCAGTAAACGAGAACGGCAATCATGCAATCTCACGATACGCCGGCCATGCCGCCGGTTTTCGCCTGGCGAGAGGAATTCGAACTCGGTCACGAGGACATGGACCAAACGCACCGAGAGTTTGTGGTGTGTGTCCAAGCCCTGCTGTTGGCCCCCGACGACGACCTCGCGGCAGCGCTCGATGCGTTCGGTACTCACGCAAAGCGCCATTTCGGCGAGGAGGACAAAGCCATGCGTGAGAGCAGCTACGGTTCGGCCGGATGTCATGTCGACGAGCATGCGGCCGTTCTTAAATCGCTTTCCGAAGTACAAACGGCATTGGCCCATGGCCGCGTGGACGTCGTGCGCTCCTTTGCCCATGCGTTGGCAGACTGGTTCCCCGGCCACGCCAGCGTCATGGATCAGGGGCTCGCTCGCTGGCTCATCGAACGCCGTCTGGGCGGTGCACCTGTTCGCATTCTCCGGCCAACTGGCTCGACTACCGGCCGGTCACTTCACGGCACTCTGTGACGATCATGAATTCCCCCTTGTTGCCCCCGCTACTGCAAGTCCGCGTTGCCGCCAAGTATTTCGTCGCCAACGATATTGCCGCTTTCGAACTGGAGGCGGTCGATGGCGGCCCGCTGCCAGACTTTGAAGCCGGCGCCCATATTGACGTTCATGTGCCTAGCGGACCAGTGCGGCAGTACTCGCTTTACCAACTACCGGATGCACAGCAGCGTTATCGCATCGGCGTCCAACGCGATCCGGCTTCGCGCGGTGGATCGCTGCGCCTCGTGGACACCGTTCAGCACGGCGATCAGTTGACTATCTCTGTTCCCCGCAATCACTTCGCGTTGCACGGTGGTGGCGGAGAAGCGCTGTTGTTTGCGGGCGGAATCGGCATTACGCCGATCCTCTGTATGGCCGAACAGTTGGCTCGGCAGGGACAGACTTACACGCTGCATTACTGTGCCCGGGAGGAAAAGCGGCTGGCCTTCGCCAAACAGCTCCGCGAAGGCGCGCTGGCCGCCCGCGTCCAGATCCATCTCGACGACGGCCCGGCCCAGCAAGAACTGGACGCGAAAGCGGCCATCGGATCGCCATCGCCGGACCGGCACCTCTACATCTGTGGGCCATCCGGATTCATGGACTATGTGCTAGCCACTGCTCGCGAACTTGGCTGGGACGAGGCGCACCTGCACCGCGAGTACTTCGCCGCGGCTCCCATCGGCCAAGCGCCCGACAGTCCCTTCGAGTTGGAATTGCGCCGCAGTGGCCGCGTTATCCCGGTTGCTGCTGGACAGAGCCCCGCCAACGCACTGCTCGACGCGGGGGTACCGATTCCTCTGTCATGCGAGCAGGGCGTTTGCGGCACCTGCCTAACTAGGGTGCTCGAAGGCGAACCTGATCATCGCGACATGTATTTGACAGAAGAGGAACGCATGCGCAACGACGCCTTTCTGCCGTGCTGCTCGCGTTCCTGTACGGCACGACTCGTAGTCGATCTCTGACGTTGCGACTGAATCAATAGGTCAGCTGTTCCGAACAAGAATGGCGTGGCGACCGACTACTCGCCCGCAGACGCCCAAATGGACTCACTATGAACGAACCCCATGTCCCCAACTATCCCTCTCTGCTGTGTTTGGACGGCCGCGCCGTAATCGTGCTCGGTGCGGGGCAGGGTATTGGCGAGCAGACTTCGCATGCGCTGGCTCAAGCTGGAGCGAAGATCTTATGTGTCGATCAGGACTCGCAACTCGCCAGCCGGATCGCCAATGCTGTCGGCGGCGTGCCTGTCACTGCAGATGTAACCTCTCGGGAAGATATGGTGCGCATCTTCGAGACTGCTCGGAGCAGCTTCGGTCGTGTGCACGGCGTCGTCGACATCATTGGCGTGTCGAGTATTCGCCCGCTGGCGGATTTCGACGACGAGGCTTGGAGCAAACAGTTTGACATCGTGCTGCGCCACGCCTTTCTCGCGATTCAGATCGGCGGAGAAATGATGGCAGCTGACGGCGGCGGTACCGTCGCCTTTGTCGGCTCGATGGGGGGCGACCGCGCCGTACCTAGACAAGTCGCGTATTCCTCGGCCAAGGCGGCCCTGCATCACCTGGTGCGTTGCGCGGCTGTGGAATATGCGCCGCGCGGCGTACGCATTAACGCGGTGGCGCCCGGCTATGTGCGCACGCCCCGGCTGAATGAGCGGTTGAACGAGTCGGCTTGGGCGGCGATTGGCAGAACGATCCCCTTGGGACACCCCGCCCTGCCAGCGGAAATCGCGGGACCTCTTCTGTTCCTAATGTCCGAGCTGAGCAGCCACATCACTGCCCAAGTCATCGGCGTCGATGGCGGGGCGTCGGCGCTCGCGGCCCTTCCCGATATCCCGTTCGGGGCAAAAGACGCGCCTGCTCCATGATGACCGCCTTTGCACTATGAACGCGTTGCTTCCCGCGGAGATTCTCGCGTCCGAGTCATCCCCTCTCCAAGATGGGGCCTCGCTGCGCAACGGTGCCCAAGCACTGTTGGAGGCGCTAGTGGAGGGCGGCGTGGACACTTTGTTCGGTTACCCCGGGGGCGCAGCGCTGCCTCTATACGACGCACTGTACCGTGAGCATAGGCTGCGCCACGTGCTTGTCCGGCACGAGCAAGCTGCGGTTCATGCGGCCGAAGGCTATGCGCGCAGCACCGGCAAGGTCGGCGTCGTGCTGGTGACCTCCGGCCCGGGCGTGGGAAACACCATAACCGGGCTGCTCGACGCTATGAGCGATTCGGTGCCCGTGTTGTGCATCAGCGGGCAGGTAGCCTCGGCGGCGATTGGCACAAATGCATTTCAGGAGTGCGATGCCTTGGGCATTTCGCGGCCGGTAACCAAATGGAGCTGCCAGCCGCGCTCTGCTGGTGAACTGACGGGCGTAGTACGGCGTGCCCTACGAACGGCGGTTGAGGGCCGGCCAGGCCCGGTACTGATTGACGTACCGAAGGATGTGCAGTTGGCGCCCGTCTGCGAACCGCCTGCGTCACAGCAGGCGCGCGGGCCGCAGCGCACGAGCTTGCCCCGCGTCAACATACAACGTGCCGCAGAGCTCATCGCCACCGCGCGCCGGCCAGTCTTCTACGGCGGAGGGGGCTTGATCAATGCCGGGCCATATGCCTGTTCCGATTTCGCCAAGCTGGTGCGCTTGGTCAGCGGTCCTTGCACCCTGACGCTGATGGGCTTAGGTGCCTTTCCGGCATCCGATCCGCTATTCCTCGGCATGCTCGGTATGCACGGCACGCTGGAGGCCAACTTGGCAATGCACGAAGCCGACCTGGTGATTAACGTTGGCGCTCGCTTTGACGATCGTGTGACTGGGAGCCTGAAAGACTTCTGCCCGCGTGCACGCAAGATTCACATCGACATCGACCCGTGCAGCATCAACCGTAGTGTTAAGGTGGATGTCCCCATCGTCGGCGACTGCGGTGCTGTACTGCAGGCGCTGTTGAACCGTCCCATCCTGGCCGACATGCCTGCCGCGCGACTGTTGCCATGGTGGCAGCAGATCGATCAATGGCGGGCCGTGCGCAGCCTGGACTTCGCGCCAGATAGGCGGACCATCCGCCCGCAGCAACTGGTGGCCACACTGCAGGCGCACCTCGAAGGACGCAACGCAATCGTCTCCACCGATGTGGGCCAGCATCAGATGTGGGCGGCACAATACCTTCGCTTCGAACAGCCGCGGCGTTGGTTGACCTCCGGCGGCGCCGGCACGATGGGCTATGGCCTACCTGCGGCAATCGGCGCGCAGGTAGCGCATCCGGAGGCGCTGGTGGTCTGCGTCAGCGGCGACGCTTCAGTCCTGATGAACATCCAAGAGCTGGCAACCGCGGTGCAACACAAGACACCGGTCAAGCTAGTACTCAGCAATAACGGCTACATGGGCATGGTGCGTCAATGGCAGGAACTTATCCACGGCAACCGCCTGAGCCACAGCTGGAATGCCTCGCTGCCAGACTTTGTGGCACTCGCCAAAGCATTCGGATGGGGTGCGCGCCGCGTAGACGCGCCTGATGAGCTCAACCGAGCGTTGACCGAGTGCTTTAACTACAACGGTCCGTTCTTTCTTGATGTCAGGATTGCGGCAGACGAGAACTGCTTCCCGATGATTCCAGCCGGCGCGGGCCACCACCAAGTCATGCTTGCCAAGGACCGCTGGTACGACTGGCGCAAGGAGAGCTGAGGACGCCAGTTTTGCCGCGCTTTCCCGCTCATTTTCGTTCGCTAATTTATGCAGGCGCCCCCAACTACCGGGGGGAGGGCGTCACCACCCGCAGGCCGCTCACCGGTAGCTGCGCGGGCTACCTCATCTTCTCACCGGGAGATAACACAATGCCATCCAACAATCTGGCCAGCGTCACGCTGGAAGACAAGTACCGCGCGCAGTCAGGCCGCATCTACCTCAGCGGCGTGCAAGCGCTCGTGCGCTTGATGCTCGTGCAGCGCTGGCGAGACCAAGCCGCAGGTCTGAAAACCGCAGGATTCGTTTCTGGGTACCGGGGCTCGCCGCTTGGCGGGTTAGACGAGGCACTATGGAAAGCCCAGTCCGAGTTAGAGAACAATGCCATCAAGTTCTTGCCCGGTGTGAATGAGGAGCTCGCTGCCACTGCCGTCTGGGGTACGCAGCAGGTACATCTGACCGGGGACGCGAAGGTCGACGGCGTGTTCGCGCTTTGGTACGGCAAAGGCCCCGGCGTTGATCGTTGCGGTGACGTGTTTAAACACATGAGTCATGCCGGCACTTCGCCACACGGCGGCGTGCTGCTCGTTGCGGGCGACGATCACGGAGCTTACTCCTCGACACTGCCCAATCAGAGCGACCATCTGTTTGCTGCCTCAATGATTCCTATGCTCTATCCGCACAGCGTGGAGGAATACGTCGAGTTGGGCTTGCACGGCTTCGCGATGTCGCGGTATGCGGGCTTGCCAGTGGGTTTCAAAGCGTTGGCCGACACCGTGGAGTCGTCGAGTTCCATTGAGGCCACTGTCTTCGACCTGCAGTTTCGTCTGCCGGACGACTTCGCGTTGCCACCTGACGGGGTACACGCACGCGTGTCCACGGACACGCTGGGTGTGCAGGCACGCAAGCAGGAAGCGCTGATGCACGACGCGAAGATATACGCTGCTATCGCCTACGCGCGGGCCAACAAGCTTAACCGCATCACCCTCGATTCGCCTCACGCCCGCCTAGGCATCGTGGCCTCGGGAAAGTCCTACCGCGACGTGCTCGAAGCGTTGGAGGAGCTAGGCATCAACGCGGACGAAGCTGCGCGCTTGGGCATTCGCTTGCTGAAGATTTCCATGCCATGGCCGCTGGAGCCGGACTCCATTCGGGAATTTTCCGACGGGCTGGAAGAGATTCTAGTTGTCGAGGAAAAACGCCAGATCGTCGAGTACCAGCTAAAAGAGCACCTTTACAACTGGCGCGAAAACGTCCGTCCTCGCGTGATCGGCAAGTTCGGCGAGCAAGGGGAATGGGGGGCTCACCCGCGCGGCGAATGGCTGCTTCCTGCCACGGCGGATTTTTCGGTCTCGCAGATCGCGCGGGTCATTGCGGCACGCGTCGCACGGTTCCATACCAGCGATCGCGTCCTTGCGAGGTTGGCGATCTTGGACGTCAAGGATGCTGCGCTTGCCGAGGCGCAGGCCGTCCCTTCGCGGCCCGCATGGTACTGTTCTGGCTGCCCGCACAACACATCGACGCGAGTGCCGGACGGAAGCTTGGCGTTGGCTGGCATCGGTTGCCACGTGATGGCGACCGCTATCTACCCCGAACACAATCGCACGACGACACACATGGGTGGCGAGGGGGTGACCTGGCTTGGCCAGGCATGGTTCTCCGAGCGTCCGCACGTATTCGCTAACTTGGGCGACGGAACCTACTATCACTCGGGTTCAATGGCGATCCGCGCTGCCGTGGCGGCCGGCGTGAATATCACTTACAAGATCCTCTACAACGACGCTGTCGCTATGACCGGCGGCCAGCCCGTAGACGGGCCGATCAGCGTGCCACGCATCGTCCGGCAGGTGGCGGCCGAAGGAGTAACGCGGATAGCACTGGTGTCTGAAGATCCATCTCGGTGGACAGACCGCCGTCAGTTCCCGCAAAACAACGACGACTTGCTTCTCACAGTGCACCATCGGGGCGATATGGACTCGGTGCAACGTGAACTGCGCGAGTTCCGCGGCGTCTCGGTCCTCGTGTATGACCAAGTCTGTGCAGCTGAGAAACGGCGCCGAACAAAAAAGGGCGAGTTGCCACCCGCGAAGCGCCGTGTGTTCATCAACGAAGATGTCTGCGAGGGTTGTGGCGACTGTGGCACAGAGTCCAACTGCACTGCCTTGCTGCCGAAACCCACGGAATACGGTCTCAAGCGTCAAGTCGATCAAAGCGCTTGTAACTTCGACGAATCCTGTCTTAAGGGTTTTTGCCCGAGTTTTGTCACGGTAGAAGGCGTGCAGCCGCGCCGTCAGCTCACGGTGCAGGCTGCACCAACCGATGACGAACCTCTTCCTGACCCAACACCGTTGACACTGGACGCGATCCACAACATCCTGATCACCGGCATCGGTGGTACGGGCGTCATTACCATCGGCGCTTTGATCGGAATGGCTGCACATCTGGAGGGCAAAGGCGTCAGCGTGCTGGACATGACTGGTATGTCGCAAAAGAACGGCTCGGTCACCTCGCACGTGAGGCTTGCGCGTGATCCTTCGCAGTTGCTGGCTCAGCGCATTCCTACAGGTGAAGCTGATCTTGTTCTTGGTTGCGATATGCTGACCGCCGCAGCACCTGACGCAATCGCTCGCATGAGGCCCGGACGCACCTATGTTTTGGCCAACACCTTCGAGCAACCCACAGGACATTTTGCGCAGCAGCCCGACTGGGTCTTCCCCGCCACGCAGGCGCGTACGCTGATTGAGGAATCCTGTGGCGGTAGCATGGACTTCGTCGAGGCGACTGGGTTGGCCAAGAGACTGATGGGCGATGCCATCGCAGCCAACTTGTTTTTGTTGGGCTTCGCCTTCCAGAAGGGCAAGGTCCCAGTATCAGCCGAAGCACTGAATCAGGCCATTGTGCTTAACGGCGTAGCGGTGGTGGCTAATCAGCGAGCCTTTCGCTGGGGGCGCATGGCCGCGCTGGATCTGACCACCGTTACCCGCGTGGCCCAGCCCGCCCAGCCCGTGCAATTGCTGATGCCGGCTAGGGGGCGGGGGGTGGAGGCCCTAATCGCTGAGCGTATCACCCAGCTTACGGCCTACCAAGACGCGAGCTATGCGCAGCGCTATGCTGATCTGGTGGAGAGGGTGCGCGTGGCCGAGCAAAAGGTCCGCGCCGGCAGTCATCAGCTCACGCGTCTTGTCGCTCAAAACCTGTACAAGCTCATGGCTTATAAGGATGAGTACGAGGTAGCACGGCTATATACCGATGGCCGCTTTCTGGAAAAGCTCAAGCAGCAGTTTGAAGGGCAGGCCGTGCTGCGGCTGCATATGGCACCGCCCGTCTTAGGTCGGCGCGATGCCGCGGGTCGGCCGCTCAAAAGCAGTTTCGGCCCCTGGATGTTGTTCGCGCTGCGTTTGTTGGTTCCATTGCGTCGCCTCAGAGGCACTGCGCTGGATCCTTTTGGCTGGACGGCCGAGCGGCGTATCGAGCGACAACTGGTGACAGACTACATTGCGCAGATGTCAAGCATCTCCGAGCAATTGGAGAACGCAGACTTCGACACTGTGCTTGCGTTGGCAAAGCTACCTGAGCGGATAAGAGGCTTCGGGTACGTCAAGGAAGAAAGCGTCGCGGCGACTAGGGTAGAGGCCGAAGCCTTGTTGCAGAAAGTGCTTCGGCCCGCGCGGCAGGAAACGGTAGACCTCTGTTCCACTACGGTATGAGGGGGATGCGGCAGAAATCTTGGACTCGTTAAGCGAAGATTCCAAGGCTCCTGCGGTACTCGACGGGGCTCAGAGCGCCCATTGAGAGCTTGATCCGCTTTTCGTTGTACCAGCGGATATAGGAGTCCAGCGTCTGGATGAACTGCTCGATGGTTGTGGACTGCCAGTTTCGAGGATAGAACAGCTCGGTTTTGAGCCGACCGAAGAAGCCTTCGCACGCAGCGTTGTCAGGCGAGTACCCCTTGCGCGCGAATCGAGCTTTTACCGGCTGCTGCGCGACGCTTCGCAGCAACACCGCCGAGGCCGTGCGCACCAAGCTTCTCGGCATGTGGCCACCAGTCACTGTGCGACGGCGCCGAATCAGTTGTGGTCGTGGGACATCACATGGATGCCGGCGGTGATCAAGGGCAAGTTCCACTACTGGTACATGGTGCTGGACGTGTTCAGCCGCAAGATCGTCGGTCACGAAGTGCAGGAGGCGGAATCAGCCGAGCTCGCCGCGTTACTCATGCGACGCACGAGCTTGGCTGAGGGCCTGGCGGGACGTCCGCTCGTGCTGAATTCGGACAACGGCAGTGCGATGAAAGGCGCGACGATGCTCGCCACGCTGGAAAACCTCGGCGTGGCGGCCTCGTTCAGCCGACCACGCGTGAGTAACGACAACCCGTACGCCGGGGTGACGTGACTGGTTGTTTCGAGTCCAGGTTGAAAGAGAGAATTCAACCCTGGCAAGGAGCAACCCAAGATGCCTCGCAAGAGCTTTACCCCCGAACAAATCATCGCGAAGCTGCGCCTCATCGAAGTAGCGATGGGCAGTGGCAAGACCGCTCAACTGGCCTGCAAGGAGGCCAGCATTTCCGAGCAGAGCTATTACCGCTGGCGCAAGGAATACGGCGGCCTTCAGCACGACCAAGCCAAACGCTTCAAGGAGCTTGAGCGCGAGAACGCTCGGCTGCGCAAGCTGGTTGCCGACCTGTCGCTGGAGAAGGCAATGCTCAAGGAGGTCGCTTCGGGAAACTGGTGAGCCCCGAGCGACGCCGACGCGCCGTGTGCATGCTGCAGGAACGGTTCGAGGTCTCGGAGCGCAAAGCCTGCCGCGTCGTGGGCCAGTCCCGAGCTGTGCAACGCTATGTGGCGACGGTGCGCGCTGACGAGGATGCCCTCACGCAGGCCGTCGTTGCGCTGGCGGCAGAGTACGGCCGCTATGGCTACCGACGCATCACGGCGCTGCTGCAGGCCAGCGGCTGGCAGGTTGGCCGCGACCGGGTGCAGCGCATCTGGCGTCGCGAGGGGCTCAAGGTACCGAAGAAGCAGCGTCCGAGGGGCCGTCTATGGTTCAACGATGGCTCCTGTGTGCGACTGCGCCCGCAGTATCCGCATCACGTCTGGAGTTATGACTTCGTGCATCACATCACCGAAGACGGCCGCAGTCTGCGGCTGATGACGCTCGTCGACGAGTTCTCGCGCCAGTGTCTGGCCATCAAGGTAGGACGACGCTTGAACAGCATGGACGTCATCGAGACACTGGCTAATGCGATGCTGGAGCACGGCATCCCCGCGCATGTGCGCTCGGACAACGGTGCGGAGATGACAGCGAACATCGTGCGTGACTGGCTGGGACGTTTGGGCGCGAAGACGCTGTTCATCGCACCCGGCAGCCCGTGGGAGAACGGCTACTGCGAGTCCTTCAACGGCAAGCTGCGCGATGAGTTGCTCAACGGCGAACTGTTCTACAGCCTCAAGGAAGCACAGGTCGTCATTGAACAATGGCGCCGGCACTACAACACGCGGCGCCCGCATTCGTCGCTTGGATACCGTCCGCCGGCACCTGCCGCCCACTGGCTAACACCGATGACCGCACAGCAACCAGGCACCATCCAATAAACTTCAACCCTCTCACAAAAACTGGACCGGAATACCGGTCACGTCACCTTGCGGCAAAACGCTTCCGACTTATCGCCCATCTTGGTGACAGTGCTGCGTTGCTCGATCGACAGGTCGATCAGGCCGACGAACTTGTCTTCCAGCGTCTTCAGCGCGGCATCGACGGCGCTCAGGTCTGCGGTGGTGAGTTGAAGCGAAATCAGGTTCTGTGACATTGCATTCCTTCTTTGCGTATTAACAAGGTCGCGCTCATTGACGCGACCCCGGCGAGATTGGTTTGCCACCGGCCCGATATCAAGACAGGTCACCACTTTTGACAGAACCCGGCGCGGCTGCGACGGCAGCACAGAGACCTCTGCGCACCGATGTCGAAGGGCCATGCGTGAGCCAGAAACCGCCGATGACGGGCCTCTGAGGTCCGAAGGTGGACCTCCAACAGTCAAGCTTGAACCTCTGAGGGCGGAGCGCGAGCCTCAAACACCCGCCTTCCGCCGTCCAAGCTCGAAAATTTCGACCTCTGACACCCAGCTTCGACCCTCGGACAGTGGAGCGTCACCCTCAACGGGTCAACGTCGAGTGTTTGAGGGCCAAGCTCGGGCTTCGGAGGTCCGATGTATCGGATGTTTTTGGGCCGTGTTCGGGCCTCTGAGGGCCATGCGCCAGCGTCTGACGGTGGTGTGTCGCGCTCAGACCGCCGAGATCGGATGTTTGAGGTCGACGCACGCACCTAAAACTGCGGCGCTCGGCTGTCTGCAGGACAACGGCGAGGGGTAGAAGAGCGGACGTGCTTGGCGGCGGGTCAACCGCCGCTCGCGTTGGACCACATTTCGCAGTGCGCGCGGCTCCATTGGAGCCCGGACGTTCGGTACACAGAATCGGAAGTTGGAAGCAGCCCCCGTCGCTATAATCCACTCCGCTGCCGCACCAACGGCAGTCGGGTCTGGCGATTCGACATACTCACAACGAGCGTCCGCTTGGCGGATACGCTCGCGCACACTCGCGCATGCCTCCTATGGCGGGCCGGGTGGGGAGACCTTCGGGTCTGCCGGTTGCCGTGAGTACCGGTTCGCCAGCCCCGCCGTCAGGCCCGCCACCTTCGTCTGGCGACGAGAAGGCGGACCTCCAGTCAATACTCACGGAGGCTCCTATGCCTATTGCAGACGAGACGCGCCCAGCGTCGTATCCATCTCCGCCAACATCGCAACCCCCACCGCCCACGTCATCCGACACAGGCAGGCTGACCAAAAACCGCACCTACCTGAACGGCGCCATCGCAGCGCAGGCGTATCTCAAGCGCACGCGCACCGCCATGTGCACACACGGCCAATGCCGCCCGGGCATGCTGCGCGAACAGCTTCAGCAGTTTTCCGCACACGCCTTCCCGCCGGCCTTCATCAAGGGCTTTGTGGATGCGATTGATGCTTACGTATCGATGTCGCTCGGGGGCCGCGATGTCGATCCGCAAACGTGGGACGTGTTAGCCGCCATAGAGCGGCGGGGCTACAGCCAATAACAACAGATTGACGCATTCCCGTGACGGGCGGGGATGCCACAGTGGTTAGGGCAGGGGAGAGGGAGCGTGCTGCGTCAGCTGAAGATCACAGCGCGCGACGCGCCAAGCGAAGAGACCGGTGCGTAACGCGCACCCCATCAGCGTTGGAAGTTCTCCGTCAATTCCTTCAACACCTGGACGAAGGCCTTGCTCGCCGCCGTCCGATACGCATCCTTGCGTTGCAGCAGCACGGCCGTGCGGGCCGGCAGCGGCGGGTCGAGCAGCACGGGGTGCAGCTCGGTATGCTCGCGCGCGACGCCGTCGGGCAGTACGGTTGCGAGCTGCCCACGCCGTACGATCTCAACGATCGCACTGATCGAACTGACCTCGATGGCGACCTGAGGGCGGATCTGGTTTCGCGAGCAGTATTCGTCGATGTAACGCCGCGTTGCGAACGCCTTGTTCAGCAGCACCAGCCGTTCGTTGGCGAAGTCCTGCGCTGACAGCGGCTTGCGGCGCTTTGCGCGCGCGTGGCCACCGCCGACGACGAGGCTCAGCGTCTCGCGAAACAACGGCTCGCTGTCGATTTCCGCGCTGTGGGAGGACTCGAACGCGATGCCGGCGTCGAGCCTGTCATCGGCGAGCTGTGCTTCGATCTGATCCTGCGTGATTTCCTGAATGTCGATCGCGATGCCGGGATGCAGGCTATAGAAACGATCGATCGCGGGGCCGACGAGATACGCCGTGAAGGTCGGCGTTACGGCAAGGCGCAGATTGCCGCGGCTCAGTTCACCGACGTCATGTATTGCGCGCACGCCCGCATCCAGATCCTGCAGCGCGAGCTTCGCATAGCGCATCCACGCCGCACCGGCATCCGTGAGTTGCACGTTCCGCCCTGAACGGTCTAGCAACTGAGTGCGCAGCGCGTCTTCCAGTTGCCGTATCTGCTGCGACAGCGTGGGCTGCGAAACGTGCAGCGCCTCGGCGGCGCGCGTGAAATTGCGGTGTTCCGCGACGGCCAGGAAGTAACGGATATGACGCAACAGCATGGCGAACTCCCTCGTCTTCTATCTATTGGTATTGCCTATGGTGAGCATCATAAACTCGTCTTGGACACTATGATGGGGCGGGTCCATTCTCTGTTCAACGCATCGCACTGACCGACGTTGCGAACGCCAGATTGAACGGAGCAGACCATGCAAGAGATCATCGACGGTTTTCTGAAATTTCAACGGGACGTCGTGCCCGCACGCAAGGCGTTGTTCCGCAAGCTGGCCACCAGCCAGACGCCGCGCACACTGTTCATTTCTTGCTCCGATAGCCGCATGGTTCCTGAACTGGTCACGCAGCGCGAACCGGGCGATCTGTTCGTGATTCGCAATGCCGGCAACATCGTGCCTTCGTTCGGTCCCGAGCCTGGCGGCGTGTCGGCTACGGTCGAATATGCAGTGGCCGCGCTTGGCGTGATGGACGTCGTGATATGCGGCCACTCGGACTGCGGCGCGATGACGGCCATCGCGACGTGCAAGTGCCTGGACCATATGCCCGCCGTCGCGAACTGGCTGCGCTACGCGGACTCAGCAAAGCTGGTCAACGAGTCGCGTGAACATGCGAGCGAGCGCGCGCGCGTCGACTCGATGGTGCGCGAGAACATCATCGTGCAACTCAACAACCTCAAGACCCATCCCAGCGTTGCACTGGCGCTCGCGCAGGGCCGCCTCAATCTGCACGGTTGGGTCTACGACATCGAATCCGGTTCGATCGACGCGCTCGACGCCGCGACTCGCCGGTTCGTGCCGCTCGCGGCGCATCCCGATGTCACCGCAACACCCGCCGAGTGCGTGGCTGCGCACTGATTTCCAGCGCGTTATTCCGACTGCAGATCTCACCACGTTGTCTTATTCAAGGAGCAACATCATGACCCAATCGCAAGTCACGCCAAACGCGCGCGAAGCGTTGACGGAAACCATCATCGACGCGAAGGTGCGCAAGAGCCTCACGTTTGAAGCCATCAACGAAGGCACGGGCTTGAGCGTTGCGTACACGACAGCCGCGCTGCTCGGTCAGCACGCGCTGCCGGAGAACGCGGCGAAGCTGGTCGGCGAGCGCCTTGGACTCGACGCCGACGCCGTGCGCTTGCTGCAAACCATTCCCGTGCGCGGCAGCATTCCGGGCGGCGTGCCCACCGATCCCACCATCTACCGCTTCTACGAAATGGTGCAGGTGTACGGCTCGACATTGAAGGCGCTCGTGCACGAAAAATTTGGCGACGGCATCATCAGCGCAATCAACTTCAAACTCGATATCCAGAAGGTGCCGGACCCGGAAGGCGGCGAGCGTGCCGTCATTACGCTCAACGGCAAGTACCTGCCGACCAAGCCATTCTGAGTTCATCGCGTCGCGGGTCGGGCGATCCGCAACGCACGAAGTGCAATGCAACCCAATCGCTAATCTGAAATAGGAGAGCCGTCATGTCGACTCAACAGCCAGCAGTTCGTCCGCCGCTTCCGCCGTTCACGCTGGAATCGGCCAAGGAAAAGGTCCGTCTTGCAGAAGACGGCTGGAATTCGCGCGATGCCGCCAAGGTCGCGCTCGCCTATTCGCTCGATACGAAATGGCGCAATCGCGCAGAGTTTGCGAATAATCGGGCGGAAGCGCAGGCGTTTCTCGATCGCAAATGGAAGAAGGAGCACGAGTACCGTCTGATCAAGGAACTGTGGGCATTCGGCGGAAATCGCATTGCCGTCCGCTACGCCTACGAATGGCACGACGACTCGGGCAACTGGTTCCGTTCCTATGGCAACGAGAACTGGGAGTTCGGCGAAGACGGCCTGATGCAACGCCGCTATGCGTGCATTAACGACATGCCGATCAAGGAATCCGAGCGCAAGTATCACTGGCCGCTGGGGCGTCGTCCGGACGATCATCCTGGCCTGAGCGATCTCGGCCTCTGAGACCTCGCGACACGCGCAGCGCACCCACGCTTAGGGCGTGGCGCGCTGCGGCGATCGGGGCAGATTGATGCACTCCCGTGACGGGCGGGAATGCCGGGGCAGGCACAGAGTGGCAGTTGGGCGTTCGCTGCTGGATTTGCTCGCCTTTGGCCATGAGTGGCCACCAGAGGCCTGGACACCAGTCATGGAATTGAAGCGTCGAAGTCAGCCATCAAGACGCATTCGTGACGGCATGACATTCATGCGCAGATGTCTGCCGAGCATGAATCGCCGCCACGAAGGCGGACAGAAATCCGCGCATTTCGGACTGCCGCTCAGGCTGCTTCAGTAGGGTTTTGATTTCGTCTGGCGTTTTTCCAATCAACGGGATGCGCAAAAACACATCATCGAGAAATTGATCGCTGACAGTGGACAGCACCAGCCGGAGCGATGTGAGCATGTCATCGCCACGATGCGATGCATGTGCGAGCGCAATGGGCTTCCCGATGACTTCGAATCGCGACACCATCCAATCGATGACGTTCTTGAGCCCTCCCGGAATAGCGCGAACGTATTCGGGGCTGGCAATAATGATGCCGTCGCATTCGGACACGAGTGTCAGAAATTCCAGCACTTCAGCTGGTGTCTGTTGCCCTTCCAGGTCAGGGGAAAAGACCGGCAAGGTGTCGAGGCGATGGAATACCAATAGCTCCACCCCCTCAGGGGCAACGTCTTGCAAGCCGAACAGTAGCGCCGTGTTGATGGAATCGCGGCGGGCGCTGCCGGAGATGGTTAGGAGCTTCATCTGGTTTTCCTTTAGAGACATCCTGCCGCGCCCCGGGCGATCTGGTTCGATACGCTCGAAACGTTCCGCCGCTCCACAGCCTTTCAGCCCGTCAGCCAAACTTGCGTGCCGCATCGCGCGCCAGGCCCGAACCGATCCCACCGAACAGGTCGCCCTCGACGCGCCGCGCCGACGGCAGCACTTGCGCCAGTTGCTCGCGCAGCAACGGCACCCCGCTGGAGCCGCCGGCGAAGAGAATGGTATCGACCGCTTCCGCTGCAACGCCCGCCGTTTTCAGCATCGCTTGCACCGTCGAGACCGTCTTGCCGACCAGCTTCCCAATCGACTGGTCGAAATCTTCGCGCGTGACGGGCTGCTTCAACTCGGGCGCGATGCGGTGCAGGTCGATCTCCGCCACCGGGGCGTCCGACAGCGCGATCTTCGCGGCTTCCACCTGGATGGCCAGCCAGTGGCCGGCGCGCTCGCGGATCAGGTGGATGAGGCGGTCGAGTTTTTCGGTGTCGGCGGCATCTCGGTAGTTGTCCATCACCACCGTCCACGCCTTGCGCGTGTACACGTGGTTGATGGTGTGCCAGCTCGCCAGGTCGAAATACTGGCCGGACGGCATTGCCTTGCCGTTGCGCAGTGAGCTGTTCAGGCCCAGTAGCGGCATCACGCTGGCCAGGCTCAGGGCGCGGTCGAAGTCGGTGCCACCGATGTGAACGCCGCCGTTGGCGAGAATGTCCTCGCGGCGGTCAAGGCGTTTCGCGCGGTCGGGCGACAGGCGCACCAGCGAGAAGTCCGACGTACCGCCGCCAATGTCGGCCACCAGCACAAGTTCTTCACCGCTGATGCCGGCCTCGTAGTCGAATGCGGCGGCGATGGGCTCGTACTGGAAGGCGATCTCGTCAAAGCCGGCGTCGCGCGCGATGTCCGCCAGCGTGTCTTCGGCAAGCTGGTCGGCCTTGGGATCTTCGTCGATGAAGAACACCGGGCGGCCCAGTACGGCGCGGCGGAATTCATGGCCGGCGGCGTGCTCGGCGCGCCTTTTGAGTTCGCCGATGAAATGCGCCAGCAGCTTGCGGAAGGGCATGGCCTGGCCCATGACCTCGGTGCTGTCGTCCATCATCGAGGTGCCGAGCAGGCTCTTGAGCGAGCGCATCAGGCGGCCCTCGTAGCCGGCAAGATAGTCGGTCAGCGCGGCCCGGCCGTAGCTGACCAGCGGGTCTTCGGCATGAAAGAAGATGACGGAAGGCAGCGTGACCTTGCCGTCTTCGAGCGGCAGCAGGGTGGGTGCGTCCGATCTCAGCCAGCCAACGGTGGAGTTGGACGTGCCGAAATCGACGCCGCAGGCGTTTGACATCATAGGATTGTGGCTTCTGGAGTGCAGCTGGAGGCATGCGCCTGCACGGGATATCAGGAGCGGGGGCCACCGGCGAAGGGGCGCTATTGTAGTGGCTTTGTGCGACGGATCCCCACTACGGTGGATGCCTTGGTTGCTACGTTTGTTCGGGCTTCTATGTTCGGTGGGAGCAAGTGGCCGCTCGGCGGCGTCGCGGTGTAGCAGACCACTCCAATCGATCGTCAGCCGAAAGCTTGGGCTGTTTCATGCGTGTACCCGCCGTCCGCAGCCAGCAGCAGTCATTCTGCAGTCGCGCTGTGTCCCGTCGCTCTGGGGCGCCTCCCCTTGCTCGGTGCATAGCGAGATAACGGCGCGGAGGTAGAAGGCCGTCGCCGCACGTGCAACGCAGAAGAGTTGTGCAGTGCATCATTCTTGCACTGAGAGCCCGCGGGAAATTGCCCCGCAATGAGGCTTTTGAGCCAAGCCGGGCCATCGCTGGGATCGGTATTTTCTCGTCTCCTCGCTGCTTCGAAGTTCTCTCCACTAAGCCAACACCGAGATGACACCGGGATTTCCCTAAGCTGACATCCGTGCCGACATGCTATTAACTAAATCATGTTGATTTATTTAATGACGCCGGCAAACGGCGCGGCCCGCAGGAGACAACATGAGAAGTCCGCACATCGGACAGGGCAGTAATTCGGTCAACGTGCGCCGCTATAACGAGCGCCTGCTCCTCAAGGCGCTGCGGCGCGCGGGCAGCGCGTCGAAGGCTGACCTCGCGCGCCTCGCCAATCTCACCGGGACTGCGGTTGGAAGCATCATCACGTCACTTGCTGACGCGAAGCTCATCGAATTCACCGGCCGCCGCGTCGAAGGCCAGCGCGGCCAGCCTGCGTCGCTGATCCGCCTCGATCCGCGCGGCGCGTTTGGCATCGGTGTGCGTCTGGACCGGATGCGGATCGAGACGGTGCTTGTCAACTTCGTGGGCGAAGTGCTCGGGCGCCGCTCGCACGATACGCTGCTGCCGCCGCCCGCCGCCGTGCTGGAAATCGTGCGGCAGGACATCGATGCAATGCAGCAACTGCTGTCCGCCAGCGAGCGCCAGCGCCTCGCTGGCGTCGGTGTCGGGCAGCCGTACAACCTGGGCAGCTGGCTGCGCGAGATCGGCCTGCCAGCCGACGCGTTTCACGCATGGGCCGAGGTCGACTTCGCTGCCGAGCTTGGCAACTCGATTGCGTTGCCCGTGTTCAGCGAGAACGACGGCAACGCAGCCGCGATCGCAGAACTGTTCTACGGTTGCGGCCGCCAGCACGACAACTTCGTCTATCTGTTCCTTGGGCCGGTGATCGGCGGTGGCATTGCGGTCGACGGCGATTGCCTGCGCGGGGGTACCGGCAACGCCGGCGACTTCGCGGTGATGCCCGTGCTGCCAAGCCGCCTGCCGTCCGCTCCTGCGCCAACCGGCGCGTGGGACATCCTGCTCACCCGCACCTCGCTGAGTGCGCTGATTCGCCATCTGCGCTATTGCGGCGAGACCGTCGAGACCCGCGCGGATCTCGAAGCGTGCATCGCGCGTGGTGTGAAGGCTGTTGACGAATGGGTCGACGACTGCGTTGACGCGCTCGCCCCCGCGCTGCGCTCGGTGCTGTCGGTGCTTGATTCGTCGGTCGTCGTATTCGATGCCGACACTGATGCGGGCCTGATCGACACGTTGATGCGGCGCCTGCTCGAGGCGCTTGCTGCGATCACGCCGGAAGCGCGCGGCATGCCGGAATTCGTGCGCGGCTCGTTCGGCCCGGACGCCGGCGCGATTGGTGCCGCCACGCTGCCGATGTTCTTCAACTTCTCGCCGCGTGCCGGCATCCTCAAAGGTGCCAGCGTGCAAATGCAGGAGGTCAGCTATGCTGCATTCTGAACCGCCGCGCCCCTTGCTGGAGATGCGAGGGATCAGCAAGACGTTTCCCGGCGTGCGCGCACTGGATAACGTCAGCCTGACCGTCTACCCCGGTGAAGTGCATTCGCTGATGGGCGAGAACGGTGCCGGTAAGTCGACGCTGATGAAGATTCTCTCGGGTGCATACCAGGCCGATCCGGGTGGCGAAATCATGATCGACGGCAAGCCGCTCGTCGTTGACGGCCCGCTCGCCGCACGCAACGCCGGGATTGCGGTCATCTACCAAGAGCTTTGTCTTGCGCCGAACCTTACGGTGGCCGAGAACATCTATGTTGGCCGCGAACTGCGCCACGGCAACAGCCGTTGGGGCATGATCGACCGCGCGGCGATGGCGCGCGGCTGCGTGGGTGTACTCCAACGCCTGGGCGCGAGCTTTGGGCCCGAAACGCTGGTCGGTACCCTGTCGATTGCCGAACAGCAGCTGGTCGAGATCGCACGCGCGGTGCACACGAAGGCGCGTGTGCTGGTGATGGACGAGCCCACGACGCCGCTGTCTTCACGCGAGACCGAACACCTGTTTGCGCTGATCCGCCAATTGCGTGCCGAAGGCCTCGCCATCATCTACATCAGCCACCGGATGGACGAGATCTACGCGTTGTCCGACCGCGTGTCGGTACTGCGCGACGGCGCCTACGTCGGCTCGCTGGACCGCGAGTCGCTGTCGGCTGAGCGGCTCGTTGCCATGATGGTCGGCCGCGACATCTCCGGCTTCTACAAGAAGGAACACGCACCGTACGATCGGGGCCACCTGCTGCTGTCAGTGCGCGACGTTGCGGACGGCGCCCGCGTGCGGGGTTGCAGCCTCGACCTGCATGCTGGCGAGGTACTCGGCATCGCGGGCCTGGTCGGCGCGGGCCGTACCGAACTTGCGCACCTGATCTTCGGCGGGCAACCGTGCACGCGCGGCGAGGTGACACTGGGCGACAGGACATTCGGCGCACATTCACCGCGCGATGCGATCGATGCGGGCCTCGTCTACTTGACGGAAGATCGCAAGCGCCAGGGCCTGTTCCTCGATATGAGCGTGCGCGACAACATCAATATCTCCGTCGCCAACCGCGACGCGCGAGGTGGCGTGCTCAACCTCGCGCGCGGTGCTGAACGCGCCCGCGACGCGATCTCTTCGCTGTCGATCCGTGTACCGCATGCAAATGTGAACGCTGGTGCGCTGTCGGGCGGCAATCAGCAAAAGGTGCTGCTGTCGCGCTTGCTGGAAACCAAGCCGCGCGTGCTGATCCTCGACGAGCCGACACGCGGCGTGGACATTGGCGCCAAATCGGAAATCTATCGAATCATCAACGACCTCGCGCGCGCCGGCGTCGGCGTGATCGTGATCTCCAGCGAGCTGCCCGAGCTGATCGGCATTGCCGATCGCGTGCTCGTGATGCGCGAAGGAACGATTGCCGGCGAGCTCGGCGGCTATACCGGCCAGTCGATCACGCAAGAGGCAATCATTGCACTGGCCACCGGCTCGCAAACAGCGTTGGCGCAGGCGCACTGAGCTACGCCGCTGCGCCGCATAGCGCCATCCCACCTACAGGTGAACGACATGAATCAGATCAAGCAGCGCGACCTCGCTTCCGCGCCCGCCACCGCGGCCCACCCCCGCGCGTTGCAAGCGCACCTTGCAAATCATCGCGCTCGCATGCAGTCATTGATGCGCACGGCCGGCATGCTGCCCGTGCTGATCCTTCTCTGCATCGGCTTTGGTGTCATGACCGACGGTTTCTTCACATTGCAGAACCTGTCGATTGTCACGCAGCAGGCATCGATCAATATCGTGCTTGCCGCCGGCATGACTTTTGTGATCCTGACGGGCGGTATCGACCTCTCCGTCGGTTCGGTCCTCTCGGCCGCTGCGGTTGCTGCGCTCATCGCGTCGAACATTCCTGGTTGGGGCGGTCTTGGGGTGCCGGCTGCACTGCTCGTCGGACTCGGGTTCGGGCTCGTCAATGGCGCGCTCGTTGCGTTTCTTCGCCTGCCGCCGTTCATCGTCACCCTTGGCGCATTGACCGCCGTACGCGGCATCGCGCGTCTGATGGGCAACGACACGACCATCTTCAACCCGAAGCTGCCGTTCGCATTCATCGGCAATGGCACGATTCTCGGCGTGCCGTGGCTGGTCGTGATCGCCGTCGCAGTGGTTGCGGGCTCGTGGTTCATCCTGCGCCGCACCGTGCTCGGCATGCGCATCTACTCGGTCGGCGGCAACCCCGAGGCTGCACGCTTGGCGGGCATCAACGTGCGGGCAATCGAGCTCTTCGTCTACGCGGTGTCGGGCCTGCTCGCCGGCTTGGGCGCGCTCATGTCCGCTGCCAGGCTCTATGCGGCCAACGGTTTGCAGCTCGGCCAGTCGTATGAGCTGGATGCGATCGCTGCAGTGATCCTCGGCGGCACGAGCTTCGTCGGTGGTGTCGGCTCGATCGTCGGCACGCTGGTCGGCGCGCTGATCATCGCGGTGCTGTCGAATGGCCTGGTGCTGCTGGGCGTATCCGACATCTGGCAATACATCATCAAGGGCCTGGTCATCATTGGCGCGGTCACCCTCGACCGCTACCGTCGGCGCGAGTCCGCGCGCACCTGATCCCTCTTGCATCGATACCGGCGCCTACGCAGGTCCACGTGCGCGCCTTCACCATGGACCATCCGGAGACAACAACATGCTCAAGCTCAAGAACAAGGTTCTGTACACCGCCATCGGCTGCGTGATCGCAGCTGTGGCTGGCGTCGCCCAAGCGGCCGACAAGCCGCTGAAGTTGATCGGTATTACGGTCGGTTCCCTTGGCAATCCGTACTTCGTGACCGTTGCGAAGGGTGCCGAAGCGCGCGCGAAGGCAATCAACCCGAACGCGAAAGTCACCGCTGTCTCGGCGGACTACGACCTGAACAAGCAGTTCACGCAGATCGATAACTTCATTTCCGCGCACGTCGACATGATCTTGTTGAACGCGGCCGATGCGAAGGCGATCGAGCCGGCCGTGAAGAAGGCGCAGGCAGCGGGTATCCCGGTCGTCGCGGTTGACGTGGCAGCCGCCGGCGCCGATGCGACTGTACAGACGAACAACGTGAAGGCCGGCGAACTGGCGTGCGACTACCTTGCGAAGAAGCTGGGCGGCAAGGGCAACGTGATCATCGAGAACGGCCCGCAAGTGTCCGCCGTCATCGATCGGGTGAACGGCTGCAAGGCGGTGCTCGCCAAGAACCCGGGCATCAAGATCCTGTCCTCTGACCAGGACGGCAAGGGGTCGCGCGATGGCGGCATGAGCGCGATGCTGGGTTACCTGACGCGCTTCCCCAAGCTGGACGGCGTCTTCACGATCAACGATCCGCAAGCCGTCGGCAGCGATCTCGCCGCCAAGCAGCTCAACCGCAGCAACATCGTCATCACGTCGGTCGACGGTGCGCCGGACATCGAGACCGCGCTGCAAAGCAATACGCTCGTGCAGGCATCGGCGAGCCAGGATCCGTGGGCAATGGCGCAGAAGGCAGTTGACATCGGCTATGGCGCCATGAACGGCAAGAAGCCTGCCGACCCGATGGTCCTGCTCGACCCGCAGCTCGTCACGCGCGACAACGTGAAGAGCTACAAGGGCTGGAGCGCGCACTAAGGCACTAAGGCGCTAAGGCACTAAGACACGCTAGCCAATGGTTCTGGCGGTCCTGCGCCGCACTTTTCTGCGCGACGGGCATCGGGTGCGGCTCCGCAGGCCAGCCAGAACTGCTTCGCAGCGTTTTGACGACGCTTGCAACCCCTCACAAGCCGCACTCCGGCGAGACGTTCAAACGACCATGCCCTTTCTGACCCAGGTGCCTGCGTGGCAAGCGCTCGCCAGCCATCGTGACGCGCTGTCCCGCGTCTCCATCCGTGCGTTGTTCGCGCGCGATCCGGAGCGCGCGGCAAAGTTCTCGCACGAGGCAGCGGGGCTCTTCGTGGACTACTCGAAGAATCTGATCGACGAGGGCACGATCGCGTCGCTCATCGCGCTCGCCCGTGAAGCCGGCGTGGGTGCGCGTCGCGACGCGATGTTCTCGGGCGAGCGGATCAATCGCACCGAGAACCGCGCGGTGCTGCATGTTGCGCTGCGCGATCGGTCGGGGCAGCCGCGCATTGTCGACGGCGTCGATGTTGCGCAGCAGGTTGCGGCCGTGCGCGCCAGGATGCGCAGTTTCTGCGATGCCGTGCGTGGCGGCGCGTGGCGCGGACACACCGGCCGAGAGATCACCGACGTCGTCAACATCGGCATCGGCGGCTCGGATCTCGGCCCGAAGATGGTGTGTGAGGCACTGAAACCGTACGCGCATGCGCGGCTGTCGATGCACTTTGTGTCGAATGTCGACGGTGCGGACATCGCAGAGGTGCTCAAACGCCTGAACCCGGAGACGACCCTGTTCATCGTGTCGTCGAAGACATTCACGACGCGCGAGACGCTCACGAATGCACGCGCCGCACGCGCTTGGCTGCTTGCATCAGGGGAGCCCGAAGCCGCTGTTGCAAAGCACTTTGTCGCGGTGTCGACGAACGCAGACGCGGTGGCGCAGTTCGGCATCGATACCGCAAACATGTTTGCGTTCTGGGACTGGGTTGGCGGACGTTACTCGCTGTGGTCGGCGATCGGATTGCCGATCGCGGTGCAGATCGGCATGGACGCCTTCGAATCGCTGCTCGATGGCGCGCACGCGATGGATCGTCACTTTGCCGAGGCGCCGCTCGACAGCAACTTGCCGGTGCTGCTTGCGATGATCGGCATCTGGCATCAGAACTTCCTTGGCGCGACGAGCCAGCTCATCGCACCCTACAACCTCGCTCTGCACCGGCTGCCAGCCTATCTGCAGCAGCTCGACATGGAGAGCAACGGTAAGTCGGTGACGCTCGACGGCGAGCGTGTCGACTATGCGACCGGCCCGGTGATCTGGGGCGAGCCCGGCACCAACGGCCAGCATGCGTTCTTCCAATTGCTGCACCAGGGCACGGCGTTGATTCCGGCCGATTTCATCCTCATCATGCGGCCGCACCATGCACTCGATGCGCATCACGACATTCTTGTCGCCAACTGCTTTGCGCAGACCGAGGCGCTGATGAACGGTTCGCGTTCGACCGACGAGCCGCATCGCAATTTTGAAGGCAACCGGCCGACCAACACGATCTGTCTCGACGTGCTGGACCCCGTCTCGCTCGGTGCGCTGATCGCGCTGTACGAGCACAAGGTATTCGTGCAGGGCGTGGTCTGGGGCATCAACTCGTTTGACCAATGGGGCGTCGAACTCGGCAAGAAGCTCGCGGTGGCGATTGAACAGGAGCTTGCCGCGCCCGGCCCGGTCGAGTCACACGACGGCTCCACGAATCAACTGATCAACCGTTTCAAGGCGCGGCGCCGTGCCGTCGCCTGACTTGCCTGACGTAACAATGAACCTGCCCCGACTGCTCGTCTTCGGCGAAGCGCTGACCGACTTTATCCGCGACGACGCCAATCATTGGCGCAGCCTTGCCGGCGGCTCGTGCTGGAACGTCGCGCGCGTGGGCGCGCGGCTGGGGGTGCCCACCGGCTTTGCGGGCACCGTGAGCGATGACGTGTTCGGCGACGAGCTGGTGCAAAAGAGCGCCGAGGCGGGGCTCGACCTGCGCTTCATCCGGCAGGTCAACTGCCCCCCGCTTCTGGCGATGGTCGTGTCGAAGCAACCGCCTCGGTATTTCTTTATCGGGGAAGGCAGCGCCGATCTCGCGTTCGATCCGTCCGAACTGCCGGCGGGCGCGCTCGATGCGGCCGAAATTGTGCACTTCGGCTCGCTCGGCCTGGTGCGCGAGCCGCTCGCCTCGCGCCTGATCGAGATTGCACAGACCGCACGTGCGGCAGGCAAGCGAATCTCGTTTGATCCGAACTTCCGCGCGCCAATGGCCGAGCCGGCGTATCGCACGACACTACGGTGCATGGCCGGCCTTGCCAGCTACATCAAGGTTTCGGACGAGGATCTGCACGGTCTCTTTCCTGACCTCGACGAAGCCGCCGCGCTGGCGCAACTGCGCGAATGGGCGCCGGGCGCAAGCGTGCTCGTAACGCGCGGTGCGTCGGGCATGACGCTTCTTGACGGCGACAACGCGCTGTTCCAGCCGGCATTCCAGACCGTGGTCGCTGATACTGTGGGCTGCGGCGACGCAAGCGTCGGCGGGTGGATGGCGAGTCTGCTCACGCACCCGGAGGCGCCTGCGGCCGAGCATCTGCGCTATGCGGCCGCGTGTGCGGCGGTCGTCTGCGGGCATCCCGGTGCGTATGCGCCCACCGCTGCCGAGGTGGCGTCATTGCTCGACCGGGCGAGCACATCCACCCATCCGACGTGATCAACATGAACACGATGCCCGCCCGCTCGACTTCGCTCGACTCATTCGCATTCGTGCTCTTTGGCGGTACCGGAGATCTCGCGATGCGCAAGATCCTGCCGGCGCTATACGCCGCGCACCGCGATGGGCTGCTCGCACCCCAAGGGCGGATCGTTGCAGTTGCACAGAATCCGCATGATCAGGCCGGCTATCTGCGCTGGGTCAACGAATCGGTCAGGGCGCACGTGAAAGTCATCCCCGGCGACGAAGCCGCGTGGCAGGGGTTCATCGAGCGGCTCACTTACGTTGAACTCGACGCGAGTCAGCCAGACGCGTTCTCGCGCCTGAGCGACGTGCTGGAGCGCATGCCGGGCGGGCGCATTTTCTATCTCGCAACCGGGCCGTCCCTGTTCGTGCCGATCTGCCGCGCGCTCGCGCAAATCGGCCTCGTGACGCCGTCGTCGCGCGTGGTGCTGGAGAAACCGCTCGGCTACGACTTCGCATCGTCGGCCGCGATCAACGATGCAGTCGGCTCGATCTTTACCGAAGAGCAGATCTACCGGATCGATCACTATCTCGGAAAAGAAGCCGTGCAGAACCTGTTTGCGCTGCGCTTCGGCAACGTGATGTTCGAGCCGCTGTGGCGCCGCGAATGGATCGACAACATTCAGATCACGGTTTCGGAAGAGCTAGGCGTCGGTGGCCGCGGAGCGTTCTACGATCAGACCGGCGCCCTGCGCGACATGATCCAGAACCATCTATTGCAGTTGCTCGCGATCGTCGCGATGGAGCCGCCGCAATCGATGGAGGCGGATGCCGTACGTGACGAAAAACTGCGCGTGCTGTGCGCACTGAAGCCACTGTCGGAAGGCGCGCTGCATCAGTGCGTTGTGCGGGGCCAGTATCGCGCGGGCGCCATCCGCGGCACGGCGGTGCCCGGTTATCAGGATGAACCGGGCATCCGGCCCGACAGCACGACCGAGACGTTCATCGCATTGAAGGCCGAAGTCGACAACTGGCGCTGGGCCGGTGTGCCGTTCTTTCTGCGTACCGGCAAGCGGCTCGCCGAGCGCATGGCCGAGATTGTGGTCACGTTCCGCCCGGTCCCGCATTCCGCCCTTGGGCCCGCGGCGCTGCGTCTTGGCGCGAATCGTCTGACGATCCGGCTGCAGCCTGACGAAACGATCCGACTCCACACGCTCGCGAAGCAACCGGGGCTCGGGATGACGCTGCAGGGCGTCCACCTCGATCTTGCGTTCGACCGCTTCTTCCAGCAGGACCGCATGGAGGCGTATCAGCGGCTGCTGCTCGACGTGATTGCCGGCCGGCTGGCGTTGTTCGTACGGCGCGACGAGCAGGAGGCTGCGTGGCGCTGGGTTGCGCCGATCCTCGACGTGAAGACCGCGCCAAAGCCCTATGCGGCCGGCACGTGGGGGCCACCGCCGGCCAGCGCACTGCTTGCCCGCGCTGGTGTGTGCTGGGTTGAAGAGGAGAGCTAACTCGACTTTCCATCTGACCACATGCGGTCTGATACCCCACGCATGGCCGACTCGAACGCGGTGCGATTTGAGCGGGCGTTCCGGTTCCGTGTCGAGCGCGTGTCGATCTAGGGCTTAACAAAGGACGTTCTATTGCGCAGTCCGCGCGATGCAGCAATGCACCGCACGGTGGGCGAAGTCGCGCCCGTTTTTTGACTGCGCTGCCGTTCGAGCGGCGCACTAACAAGATTGAGCGACGATGCGTCGCTACCGCAAGGCAGGCGGCTTACCTGCTTATTCGAGGAGATGGAGTCAATGCGTACGACGAATGGAACCCTGCGAACTGGCGATAGAAAGCGGGTCATGCGTGCTGCCATCGCGGCACTGCTGGCAGGCGCCAGTGGCCTGGCAGCTGCGCAGAGCAGCGTCACGCTCTATGGCCGCGTAGGTGGTGGCATCGACTATACGAACAAGATCGCGACGTCGAACGGCACCGCCGGCAACCTGCAATACGGTGGCAATCAATGGGGGACCAGCATGTGGGGCCTGAAGGGCTCCGAAGATCTGGGCGGCGGGCTGAGTGCCGTGATGAATCTTGAGAACGGCTTCAACTCGGGCACGGGCAGATCGGACGCGCTCTTCAATCGCTACGCTGCTGTGGGGCTGTCGAGCACGACCTATGGCACGTTGTTGCTGGGCCGGGCCATGGGCATTCCTGATGGCGAAACGTGGTCGATCGATCCGATGGGTCTGCAGAACATGAGCGCAGCGACCCTGCAGGCCAACCGCACCTGGGGCTCGCGCACCAGTGCGATCACCTACAACTCGCCGACCTGGGGTGGTTTCTCGTTCCGCGGGCAGGCGGGCCTGAACGGCACGGCCGGGCACTTCAACGCTGGCCGGCAACTGGCTGGTGCGGTGGCTTACCAGAGCGGCCCGTTGATGCTCAAGGCGTTCTACGAAGAAATTCGTGATGCCAACGGAGAGTTCACCGGTCTATACACGGCATCCCGCCTGTTCACGACGGGCGGCACGTACCAGATTGGCGATCTCAAGCTCTTTGGCGGCTACAGCATCATGCGCTCTGGTAGCCAAACCGTGGCGGATGCGGACAACCCGAACGGCGCGACGCGGCAGCAGACCTACTGGCTCGGTGCCAACTACCAGATCAGCCCGGCTGTGACGCTGATTGGCGGCGCGTACCGGGCCAATCGCAACCAAGGCGCCGGCAATGGCACCTTGCTGACGGCGGGCGTCAATTACTACTTCTCGAAGCGGACGCTGCTGTACGGCACCATCGGCACCGTGATCAACGGCAGTAATGCGTCGTTCTCGGTGGAGGCGGGCGGTGGCAAGCCGACTCCGGGCTCCAGCCAGCAAGGCGTGTACACCGGGATCATGCACTGGTTCTGATCTGTGTCGCGATGGTCGGGATGACGGGGTTGGCCAGTCCAGGCTGGCTCCGGATTCCTTCAATGTGCCTTTGTCGCGTGATGTGCTTGCATGGGTGCGTTTGGCGGCAGCAGATGCAAAACAGACGCGCTAATTTTTGAATTACAAGAACGATTCTGCAAATCGACCATGGAAACAGTCTGGCATCTTGAATGGACGCACGGCGCGTTCGATGTGCACGCGAAGGGCGGTATGCTCGGCGGCGTTGCATTCACGGCTGGCGGGCGCGTCATCCGGCCGTTCTACGAAGCACCCTGGCTCGGCGAGCCCGAGCCGCAGCCGCCTGGCCTGCTCGGGGTGATGCGCAACGAGTTCCCGTGCGTGCCGTTTGGGGTGCCATACTCGCCCGACGGCTTGCCGGCCGGCTGGCGCGAGGCGGTCGCAACACCTGTTGCCGCGCAGGACACCGCGCTCGACGCAAGCGATGATCTTCAGCATGGCTACGGCTGCGTCGGCGAATGGGCTCTCGTGCGGCAGACCGCGCATGAGATCGAGATCGCGCTCGACTACCCGGACAGCTCGCCGATCGCGCGGCTGACGCGCATCATCCGCGCCGATCCGCAGCGCCCCGCGCTCGATATCGTGCTGCGAATCGACGCGCGCGTCGACGCTCGCCGCCCCATGGGCCTGCATCCGAACCTCGCGCTGCCCGCGTTGACCGGTGCATTCAGGATCGAGCCGGCTGCATTTCGCTTCGGCATGGTTCATCCGGGTGGCCCCGAACGCGGTGTGTCGCGCGCTGCGGCAGGCGCGACCTTCGACGCGCTTGATAGCGTGCCACTGTCCACTGGCGGCACTGGTGCGTTCGACCGCCTGCCGCTTGGCGCCCCGACCGAAGAAATCGTGCAGCTGTGCGGGATCGGCGGTGCCGTCACACTCACGGACGATGTTGCTGCTACCGCGTATCGCCTCAGCTGGGACGCCGACAAGCTGCCATCTCTGTTGCTCTGGATCAGCAATCGTGGCCGTACATATGCGCCGTGGAATGGACGTAACCTGTGCGTTGGAGTCGAACCGGTTGCAAGCGCATTCGAGCTTGGCTGTGTGGCATCGCTCGCGCCGAACCCGATCAACGCGCGTGGCGTGCCGACCGCGCTGTCGATCAGCGCGCAGCGGCCGACCGAGATCGCCTATCGGTTTGAAGTGCTCGACGGCCATTGAGCCGGAAGCCAACGCGATATTTATATTCCCCTCAGTGCCATCACTGGCGCAATTGAATGTGCAGCGACCGTATATAAAATCGTCTTCGAAGCTCCCATGGCACGCGGCCACACGACTAAGCGATTTGAGCCCCTTACTGATTTCGGCTGCCGGGGTCCGGGGCCGATGACCGCGCCCTGCCAACTCGTTCAACGCGCGGGCGGATGAACGACTTGCATTGCTGACGTGGCAACCCGCAGCATCCCAGCGCGCAATGTGACGCGCAGCGCCTCAAGAAATACCCGGGCCCACGATCCCGATATCGGAGTAGAGTGAGGTACGGATATCAGCGGGGCGCGTCGTCGGCCCCGGCACAAGAGAAATTTGCCTCGCCTCTGATCGACGCGTCGCGGACGTTCCACCTCGATCCAGCCTCCCAAGCTGCCCCTCCGAGTCGTTTTTCCAGCACGGCTCGCACTTCACCCGCCCCCGGGCATTCTCGCCTTGCCATCAGTGCACCAAGGGCGTAGCCGGGCCCGCTCGCTTTTCCTATGGGAGATCCACCATGGATACCTACCCGACATCCTTCTACAAAGGGTTCGCGATTTACCCCCTGATTTACCCGTTCAACCCACCGCGCGAGTGGCACGAGAAACGCCCCGACCGCGCGTACAGCGTCTCGGTCGTCATCTGCCTTGAAGGCGAGACGATGGACGATGAGCGCTCCCGCGTCTTTCGTCTAAGAGGCGAGCCATGGGACAACGTAGGCGCTGCGAAGCGCGCGGCCACGCAGGGTGCAGAGGACATCATCGATGGGCTTGTGCCGGGCCAATCGATGGTCGGCGAGTAGACCGTTCGATGAGGTCAAATCCGAAGGTCTGTCCGGTGGCGCTCTCAAGGGCCACCGTCTACGCAAGCGACCCAGCCATGCCGGGCGTCAGGAGTTCGAATGGTTCGAATGCAGTATTCAATCTGCCTGGCTTATGAGATTCGCGATCAGGCCGCAGACTTCATCTTCAATTTTCACGCGGCGCAGACCGCGCGGCAGACAATCGTTGCTGAATCGCTGCAACTGACCCCCGCGATTCCGACCACGCTTCAGACGGAACCGACCTTACTGAATCGCCATCTACGGGTACGAGCACCGCGAGGCCATCTCGCCATCAACTATGTGGCCACCGTTGATATGCGCCACTTGCTCACACCACCGCAGTCCCTGTTTGAGGTGCGTATTGCGGATTTGCCGCTGGACGTTATTCCCTTCCTGGCCCCCAGCCGCTATTGCGAATCCGACCGCCTCATGGCATTTGCGCGCCGGGAGTTTGGCGGGTATCAGCGCGGGTATGCGCTTGTCCTTGCGATTCGGGATTGGGTCTGCCGATATGTGCAGTTCATCCCGCTATCCACGAGCGAGCAAACCTCTGCGGTGGGCACATTGGTGGATCGGCATGGCGTATGCCGGGACTACGCCCATCTGATGATCGCGTTGTGTCGCGCGCTAAGCATCCCGGCCCGTTTCGCGACGAGCGTCAACTACGGAGCCGACCCTGCTCTCGGCCCAAATGATTTCCACGCATTTGTAGAGGTGTACCTGGGCAACCAGTGGAATCTGCTCGATCCATCAAACGGATCGATGCCCATGGGGCTCCTGCGGATCGGTACCGGGCGCGACGCCACTGAAGTACCCATCGCAATGATCTTTGGCGATGTTGAGCCGACCCGCCCCCGCGTCGAGGTTCAAGCGCTCACAAGCGCTGAGCCGAAGGCCGATATGCCAATGGCGACAGACCAGGCAATCTGCACCTGGTAAGGCACTTGCGCTGCCCCCCCCGGCTAAACCGAGCCGAGCGTGCCCGTCGTGACTACAGCCAACAAAAACAGATTCACGCAGTCCCGTGACGGGCGGAAATGCCGATGCAGGCAGGACCGGGCATAGCGCTGACGCTACGGTTCACTGCGCACGGTGGGATCGGCGTCTAGACTCCCTGAGAAGGCGACTTCAGCGCATGATTCGAGTCGTTGGCGCGAGATCAGATTTCGCGCGGTACGCTCAAAACCAAAGGCTGCAGGAGGATAGGCAATGAAGTGGTTGACTGTTTTCGCCCTTGCCCTGTGCTGCTGGGCCACCACATTGCACGCGCAAAGCGGTGATATTGCAGCGCATGTTGAAGTCCATGCGATTCCATCCTTCACGCAGTCGGACACTCAGGTCTTGACCGGCAGCAAAGATGGAAAGCCTGTGATGGTGGGCGGCGTGCTACGCCTGGCCGAGGCGAGTGGCCGCCAGCCGGCGGTGGTGCTCATTCACGGTTCCAGCGGCATTGGCCCCAACATCGAGATGTGGGAGCGCATATTCAATGCCATGGGCATCGCCACCTTCGCCATCGACGGCTTCACGGGGCGAGGCATTGTTTCGACAAGTCGTGACCAAAGCCAACTGGGTCGGCTGAATCGCATCATCGACGCATATGGTGCGCTTTCCGTTCTGGCCCATCATCCGAGAATCGATTCCAAAAGGATTGTGCTGATGGGCTTTTCGCGGGGCGGACAGGCCACGCTGTATGCGGCGATGCGCCGGCTGCACCGGCTGTGGGACACCAGCGGTGCGCGCTTCCAGGCATACATTCCGTTTTATCCCGACTGCATGACGCGCTATCGCGACGACACCGACGTCGATGCCCCCATCCGGGAGTTCCATGGCGCTGCGGACGATTACGACCCGCCCCAAAAATGCGCGGCTTATGTGGAGCGCCTGCGCAAGGCCGGTAACGACGTCGCCATGACGGTGTACCCCGATGCGCATCATGCATTCGATCTGCCGTTCGACATGGCACCCACCGTCGCCAAGGGCTCGCAAACCGTGCGGGCGTGCGAGATTGCCGAAGACGAGAAGGGAATATTGATCAACCTCGCCACGCAATCCGAGTTCACCTTCAAGGATGCATGCGTTCAATTGGGCCCGCATGTCGGAGCCAACGCCCAGGCACGTGAAGCGGCCATCCGTGACGTTCGTGCGTATCTGAGCACGCTCTTCTCACGGCAGTAGATTCAGGCATCTGCATCACCTTTTTCCGCATCCACCGTGCGAGACCCGTCTATGAAGGCATCCCCACGCTCCAAGGCCGCTTTGCGATGGCTGAAAGCTGCAGTCATCATGTTCGGACTGACGGCCAGTCTATTCACCGCAACCAGCGAGGCAAAGGAAGTGCCGCACTCCATCAAGAACGTTGTCCTGGTACATGGTGCGTTTGCTGACGGATCCAGTTGGTCTGAGGTCATCGCAGCACTGCAGCGCAAGGGCTATCACGTGACCGCTGTTCAGAACCCGCTCACCTCGCTGGCGGACGACGTTTCTGCCACCCGCCGCGTTCTTGCCCGGCAGTCGGGAGACGTCATTCTGGTGGGGCACTCGTATGCCGGTGCCGTGGTGACTGAAGCGGGGAACGCAGACAACGTCAAAGGCATCGTCTACCTCTCTGCGCTGGTACCGGACAGCGGAGAATCCGTGTCCGATCTGCTGACGCGCCTGAAGGCGCCCATGGATGGCCTGAAGCCCGACAATGACGGCTTCATCTGGCTCGACGACCCGGCAGCCTATCGCGACGTCATGGCGGGCGATGTGCCCGAGCCCCGTGCGCGCATTCTTGCTGCTACGCAGGTTCCTATTTCCGCATCCGCCTTTGCGGGCAAAGTCTCTCATGCGGCTTGGCACGACAAGCCAACGTGGTACCTCGTGACCGAAGACGACCATGCGCTCAAGACGCCAGTGCAGCGCACGTTGGCCCAACAGATCGGCGCCCGCGTGACGACAGTGAAATCGAGCCATATGTCGTTGGTCTCACACCCCGCCGTGGTGGCCAATCTGATCGATCGTGCCGCCAAAGACGCGCAGCACTAGAGCGTTGGCGGTTAGAAACTGAGGACACCCAGCGCAGCGTCGACGCGATGTTGCGCCGTGAACAGGCGGGAAGCCCTACGCCCGCGAGGATTCTGCGGCGTTGGCCAGTTTCGCCATTGCCTGCGTTGCTGAACGAAGCTCCTTATTGCCCATCTGACCGGCAAGCTCTGCTTTGGCTGAACTCCACACCGGCAGGGCATCCGCCACGAGTCGACGCCCAGATGTCGTGAGGGTCAACTGCTTTCCAGCGCGGCCGCGTCCGCCAGTGGCGTGGACCAAATCTCGGCTCTCTAGATTCTGGACAGATCGGCTGAGGGTAGTGGGGTCGACCCCGGCCTTATCCGCCAGCTCGACCAGCGTCGTTCCCTCGGCTTCACCGATACCAACCAACAGGCTGAACTGCTCCGCCGTTAGCACGAGCGGCTTGAAACAGGCGTTGTAGTAACGCGTGAGTGCGCGCGCCGTTGCGCGTGCCTGGAAGCCCGGACACTCCGCTGCAACGTTCTTCAAAGCCTCTGGGTCAAAACCCTTCATGTCTACCCCGTTTGACAATCCTGCCTTCCCTTAATAATGTATATGCATTATTTCGGAGGCACAATGCCGGCATACGTACACGTCAATCTACGCATCATCGACTCTGCCAAGCAGGCGGCGCTTGCTCCGCGCTTTCAAGCTGCACTGCAAGAGGCGGGTGGGCGAATCTTGCATTTCGGCCCTGTCGCGCAGGTTCTGGAGGGCGATGAAGACCCATGGCCGATGGCCGGTGTGTTCGAGTTTCCGACGCTGGCCCAAGCGCTAGCTTTCTACAATTCCGAGACATATGCGCCGATCAAGGCCGATCGTCAGGAAGCCCAGCAAGCGCGGATGTTCGTTGTCGAAACGCTGTCGTGATTGACGGCTTCCGGCCAAAAACGCACGTTCTCGGTACGCTCAAAAAATGCAAACCACTGCAGGGGATGGAAGGTTGCTGGCGAACTGCTGGGGCTACGTTCAGACATGACTGTCGACGAGCTTCACACATTCTTGAGCAGCACGTTCGATTTGGTCACCGACCCAGTGGAGCGGGGCAGCGCCCTCACATACTTCCTCGGCAACGTGGTGTGGCACCCGTCGGCGACCACGCGCATCCTTCATGTTGGGTGCAGGGTGGACAACCACGTCAGCCACATCAAGCTGTGCGTCTCGTCGGACAACAATAACAGTGTGTTTGTACGGTTGCCCGTGACCTGGCCGGAGCTTGAGCGGATCGTGGCCAGCGAGATTTCGCTGCACGCGCGGGGCCCGCTGGCGAGGACCTAGGGGGTGCGCATTCCCCCCCTGGCGGGCGGAAGCGCCAAAGCGGCTACGTGACGCCGTCACAGGGGTGATCACCTGAGAGGCGGCCCTTGTATAGTCAGTCAATGCACTATACGCTTCATATATGTTTCGTATATTGGAGGGTGACGTGGGCATCGTGAACATTGACGACGATCTGCACGATCAAATACGCAAAGCGAGTGCAGTAGCGTGCCGATCCATCAATGCGCAGGCTGCCTTCTGGATCAAGATCGGCATGTTGTGCGAGATGAATCCGGCGCTGACTTTCAATGAGATCGTTGCGCGGGAATTCCGGGCTGCTGGCGTTGAGGTCCCGGCAGTCCGGGTTGCTTCCACATGACCAAGCGACCGGAAGAAATCGCGTTGCTGGCGGAATCCGGCAGGCTGCTGGCGAGTGTGTTCGGCTACCTCGACCAAGTGAGCTTGGCTGGCATGTCCACCATGCAGGTCAACGACATGGTCGACCGTTTCATTGTGGATGAACTGAGCGCGCGCCCGGCGAGCAAGGGGCAGTACGGCTATGCCTACGCGTTGAACGCTTCGCGTAACCATGTCGTCTGCCACGGCGTTCCGTCCCCTGCGGACATCTTGCAGGACGGGGATATCGTGAACTTCGATATCACGTTGGAAAAGAACGGGTTCATCGCAGATTCCAGCAAGACCTATCTCATTGGAGACGTCTCGCCATCGGCCAAGCGGCTCGTGCAGGTGACCTATGAGGCCATGTGGCGAGGGATCAAAGCCGTGCGCCCGGGCGCCACGCTGGGCGACGTGGGCCATGCCATCGAGCGGCACGCCAGGCGCAGCGGCTACTCGGTCGTGCGAGAGTATTGCGGACACGGCATTGGCCGTGAGATGCACGAGCCTCCTGAAGTGCTGCATTGGGGCACGCCGCAAACCGGGTTGGTATTGCGCGAAGGCATGGTGTTCACCATCGAACCGATGATCAATCAAGGCCGCCGCTCCGTCCGGACCGAAGAGGATGGTTGGACGGTGGTCACAAGAGACGGGAAATTGTCGGCGCAGTTCGAACATACGGTGGCCGTGACACGAAACGGCGTACAGGTCCTGACGCTGCGCGCTGACGAAAGCCCCTTGCAGTGAAGCCCCACAACGGGCCATCAACAATTGACCCAAGCTCGCCACGGCAGCCTGACTCGTTAGTCACGGTGTTATTCGGACGGCGAACCTTCCGGCGCGTAGCTTGCGACCAGGGCCATGCAGCGCTCCCGCAAAAAGGCACTCAGCGCCTTGATGGCGGGCGTCAGCTGCGCGCGGTGGGCGCAAATCAAATGCAGCGGCGCGGGCTCGCCATATTCCTGCGGGAATATCTCGACCAATCGCCCGGCCTTTAAATCGTTGATGAGGTCCAAGCGCGATTTATAGAGCAGGCCTTCGCCTGCGATGGCCCAGCGGCGCACGGCATCGGCATCGTCGCTCACGCGATTTCCTGTGACGGCCACGGTGCGTTCGCCGCCGGGCAGAGTAAAGCGCCAGCGTTCATGGACTTGCTCGCTCCAGATATACCGAAGGCAGTTGTGTCGTCGCAGGTCATCCACCTTGGCCGGTGCGCCGTGCTGTTCGATGTACGACGGCGCTGCGCACAACGCACGCCGGTTGTTGTCGAGCAGTTTGATGGCCAGCAAGGATGAATCCGGCAGCGCCCCGTAGCGCACGGCAAAGTCCAGCGGCTGGCGGATGAGGTCGGCTGACCGGTCGCTCAGTTTCAGGTGCACCGATAAACCAGGATGCTGGTGCTGAAAATCGTCGAGCCACGGCAGGAGCAGGTTTCTCCCGAAATCGGAAGGAGCAGACAGCCGCAGCGGGCCGGAGAGTGCTTCCCGGCCACCGGCCAGCGCTTGTTCGCCTTGCTCCCGTGCACCCAGCATGACGCGCGCATGCGGCAGGTAGCGCTCTCCGGCCTCTGACAACTGCATGCTGCGCGTGGAACGCGTGAACAGACGGGCGTCCAGCGCCTTTTCCAGCCGCTGTACAGAAGCGCTTGCTTGCGCAGGCGCGATGTTCAGTTGGCGCGCCGCCTCCGAGAAGCTGCCGGCGTCGGCCGTGTGCACGAAGATTTGCACGTCATCCAGGCGGATGATTTTCATTGAAATGCCGAAAGTGTTTGGGCGCGCGGCCCGTTTATCCGCATATCGCTGAAAGATAGCATGGCCCTCATTCACTCTTTGGAGAACGTGCATGAAAGCCATCGGTTTCTATCAGAACCACCCCATCAGCCATCCGCAAGCGCTGCAAGACATCGAGTTGCCGACGCCTGAACTGCGCGACCACGATCTGCTGGTGGAAGTCAAAGCGGTGTCGGTCAACCCGGTCGATACCAAGATCCGGCGGGGCGGAGACATCCCGGAGGGCCAAGCGCGCATTGCCGGATGGGACGCAGCGGGCATCGTCCGCGCGGCCGGCCCGCTGGCCACGCGCTTCAAGCCAGGTGACCGTGTCTGGTACGCCGGCGACATCACGCGGCCCGGCACCAACAGCGAGCTGCATGCGGTGGACGAACGCATCGTGGGCCCCATGCCGGCATCGCTGGATTTTGCGCAAGCCGCATCGCTGCCGCTGACAGCCATCACCGCGTGGGAGCTGCTGTTTGATCGTCTGCGCGTCCAGGCGGCCGACCCCACCGAGAACAACGTGCTGCTGGTGACCGGGGCGGCGGGCGGCGTCGGCTCCATCCTGACCCAACTGGCGCGCGCGCTGACGGGGATGACCGTGATCGGCACGGCTTCGCGGCCGGAAACCCGTGAATGGGTGCTGGCGCATGGCGCGCACCACGTCATCGATCACCGTCAACCGTGGGCGCCGCAATTGGCAGCGCTTGGCATTGAACACGTCACGCATGTGGCCGGGCTGAACCAGAGCGCCGCTCACGTGCCGCAGATCGCCGCTGTGCTGCGCCCCGAGGGGCAATTCGCCCTCATCGACGATCCGGTGGATCTGGACATCGGCCCGTTCAAGGGGAAATCCATTTCGATTCACTGGGAACTGATGTTCACCCGCGCCATGTTCACCACCGCCACCATCGCCCGACAACATGCGTTGCTGCGCCGTGTGGCGGAACTGGTCGATCGCGGCGACATCAAGCACACCCTGACGCAGCGCATCGATGGCATCAACGCTGCGAACTTGATCAAGGCGCATGCGCTCGTCGAAGCCGGAAACATGATCGGCAAAGTCGTTGTCGCGAACGCCTGAACGTTCTGATTTCGGACAAGGAGCATGAGCATGACGTCCCCCATCGTCCCAACGGCAACGATCAGCCTGGAAGCCGCGCAAGCCTTGCTGGCGCAGGCGCGTCGGGCCAGTGCCGCACGCGGGTTTGCCGCGACCATCGCCATTACCGATGCAGGAGGGCACCTGCGCGCGTTCGAGCGTGCAGACGCCGCACCTTTCCTGACCGCTGACGTCGCCATCAACAAGGCGTGGACGGCAGCCTCGTTTGGCCTGGCGACGCATCAATGGAACCAGTACATGGCCGAGCCCGCCGTTGCCCCGCTGGCGCACCATCCGCGCCTGATGCCGGTGGGCGGCGGCGTGCCGATCTTTTACGAAGGGCGTCTGGTGGGCGGCATTGGCATCTCCGGGGGCAGCTCTGCTCAGGACCACGAGGCGGCCGAGGAAGCATTGCGCAACGCAGGGCTTCTGTCTTGAGCTGTGAGCGCGCCTATGCGCTGTTCCTCGGCGTTTGCAATGAGGCATGGGCGGTGACATCTCGCCCAGCTGGTGACTTCAACCGCGCCTTCAGTTCTTCGCTGGCTTGATGCAGCGCTGCACGCGTTGCAGGCACGCCGGCAAGTGCGTTGAGCAGGCCGGCAGGGGCCGCGTTGCCGCTGAGAATTGTTGAATTGCCTCGGCAGGGGCCCTTCCATAGACTCCGCCCCTGGAAACTTAAGGGGAGGCTCCTCCCTCTCCCTAGTCGTCCATGCAGTCCTAGCTCGCCTCGGCCACCCGTCCCGGCCGGGGCCTTTTTTTGTCAGACGGCATGCCGATGCAGCAGCAACGGCTCGTCGCAGTACAGGGCTGCTTTCCTCGACAACAATCAGTCTTCCTGCGCAAGCCGGGACAAGTCGTCAGCGAGGGCGCGAATCTTGGGCTGGGCGAGTCCACGGTCTGCGTCAATGTGCGGCGCCCCAACGCTTTCCAACCAGCATTGCCACTCCACATGGCTCTGCCGGGATGGAGCAATGCCACATGAGCAAGATCGGCCGGCGATCTAAGCGATGCGGCCATCTCCGCGCAGATCTTCTCGCCGTTTCTCGGGTGGGTGCACCCCGCGCCGTTCTTTGCGAAGGTCGATGCGGCATCGGTGAAAGCAAAATCACGCCAATCGACATCTGCGTCAGCATGATGGGCGTCCAACGTGCGACCGGTTACTTCATCCATGACTGGGGGCTCAAAGATGGGACGGCGGTGCGCTTTGAGTGCGTCGATGTTTTTGAGTTTGACGACAACGGGCTCATCGAGCAGATGATCATCGTCTACGACACCCATCCGATTCGCAGTATGGTGGGCGACAAATACGCGTAGCCCATCTAAGTCGTTCGGAGCGCGCGGCACCCCACTCTGACTAGAATGGGGGCCCGCCTACAGATGACCTCTCGAATGACGACGAAACAAAGAGTTGCCACTGCGCTGCTTGGCGCGCTCGCCTGGATCATCATCGACCAGGCGACGAAAGCCATATTCAAGCAAATATTGACGCCCGGCGAAGTCGTGTCATTGCTTTCAGGAAGCCTTCTCGTTCTACCCACCTATAACCACGGCGCATTCCTAAGCCTCGGGGCGGGAATGTCCGATGCGACTCGCAATATCGTTTTCATCTATGGCGTTCTGGCGATTCTGGTCGGCCTGTTCGTGTGGCTGCTGCGTTCACCCAGGCTCGGCCGTACCGAAGTCATTGCGGCAGCTTGCATTCTGGGTGGAGGGCTCAGCAACCTGTTCGATCGTTGTGTCTACGATGGCCGGGTTTTTGATTTTCTGAACATCGGCATCGGGCAGTTGCGCACGGGTGTATTCAACGTCGCAGACATTGGCATCATGCTCGGCGTGGCGCTCATTCTCTTCCGTGGTGTCAAGCGCGGGCCGACTCTGCCAGGGGCCTCGACGGCCTGAAGAATGCAGGCCCCCGGCGGGCCAGCTGTTTTGCTGCCTGCGAACCTGCCGTGCTACTGACGATCAACGGCGTTGAGGGCTTGGAGCACCGAGCGTCCGGCATCGGTAAGCCGCGCGCGGCGACGATGCCCCTCGGCAGAACGCTCCAGCATCACCAACTGCCGCTCCAGCAACGAATCCAATTCAGCGCGATTCATATCCACCTGCTCTGGCGACTGACTGACTGACCAGCATCAAGGTGGCAAATTCGTGTGCACTCAGCATCTTTGTCTCCTAGTGACAAACAACCGTAACCAGGGGGCACGGTGCCAAATGCAGGCGCGCAACGCGCGCCCGCTTGCAAGGCAAACAACAGGCGGTGGTGTGCTCAGCCGGCCTGGACTTCAATACGCCGCGGCTTGGCTTCATCGCGACGCGGAATCGTCAGCTTGAGCACTCCATCGCGCAGTTGAGCATCGATGCGCGAAGCATCAAAGTCCGGGCTCAGCACAAAGGTGCGCGAGAAATGCGGGTGTCGAACTTCGCCGTGCTGCAAGCGCAGTCCCGGCGGTGTGGGCACCATCAACTCGGCATCGACAGTAAGCGTGCCGTCCTGCACACGAACATCAAGCTTCTCGCGCGGGACGCCTGGCAGGTCTGCGTACAGCGTGATGCCCTGGCGGTTTTCGAAGATGTCGACGGGTGGCGCCAGGTGTGTCTGTCGCGCGGCTGCCTGCTCGGCCGTCTGCTTTGCAACCGCCGCCTTACCAGGCTGCGCTTGGGTCGCCAATTGGGTGGTGTCGTTCATGATGTGCTCCTTCGTGCTTGCGCAAGGCGCGGCTCAGCCTTGCACCGTGATCTGACGTGGTTTCGATGCCTCTGACTTGCCCACACTGATGGTCAGGCAGCCGTTGACGTACCGGGCGCTGACTTTGTCGGGATCGACGTCTTGTGGCAGCTCAATCACACGGCGGAAGGCGCCCGTGAAGCGTTCATCGGCATACACGCGCGTCTCATCGGTGAGTTCGAAATCGGGGCGCTTGCGCTCGCCGCTGATGGTCAGCAGCCCTTTGTCGATCGAGACATCGATCTGCGCGGGGTCGAGCCCCGGGGCGAATGCGACGATCTCTACCGAGTCATCGGTGCTGCCAATGTTGACGGGAGGAAAGGTGCCGATGCGCGTTGCGCGCAGGCTGACGGGTGCCCCCGCAAAGAGAGTGGCCATCTGCCGTTGCAGGCGGTCGAATTCGCCCAGCAGATCGGTGCCAAAAAACAGATCGCTCATGGCTGGCTCCTGATGGGCCCGCACGGAGACTGAACCGAACTACGCGCTCCAGTTCATCGGTCCGTGGCGGGCCACTGACAAACAAATCGAAACACGCAGCGCGAGAACCGCGACTGCATTGACGAAACCTAAAATAGGGAAGCAGCCAGAAATTTCAAGAGGCCATTGGGTGCTGGACGAAGAACACGTGCGCAAACGCGTGCTACGTCGCCCTATCGCCGAAGGCTTGCCAGCCCCCGCCCAAGCACGGGCCCGGTCCAGAGAGGCCCCTATTGCCCGCACATCTGGCACAGGGTAAAAATCGGTCTATTGCCCAATGTCGACCCGGAGTCGCGCGCCCATGGACCAACCCGCCAAGCTCAATGCAGATTCCCTGGGCGTCGTCGAATCGGTAATCATGGGCATTGCCGGCACCGCGCCGGCCTACAGCATCGAGATCACGACTTCCACCATCATCGGGACGGCTGGCACGCAGTCGCCGGCGAGCATTCTGGTGTGTGGGCTCATCATGTTTGGCATCGCGTATGCGTTCATCAACATGAACCGCGCCTTGGCGAGCGCCGGCACCTCATATTCGTGGGTGAGCATGGTATTCGGGCGCGCGCTCGGCTTCCTTGCCGGCTGGGCGCTGTTGGTGCTGTGCTGCGTGTTCATGGTGTCTGCCATGATTCCGGCGGCAAATGCCACGCTGCTCATCTTTGATCGGCCCATGATGAACAACGTGCACTACGTGACGCTGATCGCTGCGGCATGGCTCACAATTGTCAGCGCGGTGGTCGTCAAGGGCATCAAGCTCACCAGTTACGTGCAGGTGCTGATGACGATCGTCGAGGGCATCATCCTGCTCGTGATCATCGTCGCGAGTTTCATCGTGTTCCCGCATACGCCAGCGCATCCGTTCTCGTGGGTGTGGTTCTGGCCTTTCGCGCTCACGCCCAAGATGTTCGCCAACGGCGCGTTGGTGGCGATCTTCTTCTTTTACGGCTGGGACGTGACGATGAACCTCAGCGAAGAAACGCGTGACGCAAACCACACCCCCGGTCGGGCCGCGTTCTGGTCGATGGTGTTTTTGATGGCGTTCTTCCTCATCTTCATCGTCATTACGCAGCTTGGCTTGTCCGATGCCGAGATCCAGCACTACAACACGAACATCATTTTCGCCATTGCGGAGAAGTTGTTTGGCCCGACCTGGGGCTACGTTGCGATCGTCGCAGTATTGCTGAGCACGGTGGGAACGGTCGAAACCCAGATGCTGCAGTTCACACGCACGCTGTTTGCCAAAAGCCGCGACGGCGCACTCCACGCGCGCTATGCGCGGCTGCATCCGGTTTGGCGCACGCCCCACATCGCCATCTTCTTCATCTGGATCACCGGGCTCGTACTGCTGTTCGTGTCGTCTTATCTGCCGACGATCAACGTCATCCTGCAGGATTCAATTACCGCCATCGGCTTCCAGATTTGCTTTTACCTGGGGCTCACTGGGCTTGCCTGCGGCTGGTATTACCGCAAGGTGCTGACGCAGGGGCCGTGGGTTGCCATCACGCATGTCATCTGGCCGGTAGCAAGCGGGCTCTTCCTTTTCTTCATCGCGCTCTACAGCATCCCGACCTTCGACTGGGTCACCAATGTCGTGGGGATGGGCGGCATCGCCATCGGCATCATTCCGCTGCTGCTGAACCGCAAAAAGATCTGGTTGGCCCCCTCAACCTGAGCCGCCCCTGCGAGGGGGGCGCGACCCCACCGCCACGACAATAGGGCGCATCGAATGCTGTCAGCCTGCACTGACGGCGCCTGCGCATTGACCTACAGAAACAAGGGCACGCCCGGACAAGACAATTGGCGTCCTCTGATAGCGAGTGTCGGACGCCCCGCCAATACTTGGCTTGTTGGCACCCGGCTCTCGATAAAGGTCATTGTCATGGACGGCTATTGCACGCTATGCGGGCGACGCGGGCATTCTGCGTCGCACTGCCCATGGGGTTCGTATCTCCGAATCCGTTGCTGTTCTTCGGCCCTGTCGAACGACGGCCGATCGTTTAGGTTTCGGCAATTCCCTACTTGATGCGAGCCCACATGCGTTCGTCGCACCCTGACGCAACTCGCGCGGGAGGTTCTTGTCATGCGACGGCGTCTGGATTGCACTCCCGGGGAAGCCGCGCCCGTAACCGGCGGGCCTTCTATTTGGCGGGTGGAAGCGCCTTACTGACCAGGTGGCAAATCCATTTCAACCAGTTCAATCGCTTTTCGCGGAACCGAAAGTTGGATGCTGTATCCGCCTTGTGGAAGCGGCCCGGCTGCGAAAGTCCCTCCCAGGCGGCGCACGCGGTCACGAATGCCAGCGATCCCTGATGGCGGCGGCCGCCCGCCTGACGGTTCGGCGGAGCGCGTGACGACGGCTCCATCGTTGTGAATCGTCAGCTCGCAATTCGAGCGATCGCATCGGAGATCGATCACCACTTCCGTTGCCGAAGCCGCATGCCGGGCAACATTGGTCAGGCCTTCTTGCACGATCCGGAACAGCGCAGTGGAGGCGGTGTCGTTGAACGCCACCGTATGCGTATTGCAGTTCAACGCGACCCGCAGCCCGGTATGTTGTCCGAAATCTGTGACGAGCCAGTCGAGTGCGGGAAGCAGCCCCAGGTCGTCGAGCATGGTCGGCCGCAGGCCGGCGGCAAGACGACGGACCGACGCCAGCGCATGGTCAATGGCATGGCTCATCGACCGTGTCCTTTCGCGTGTATATGCCTGGGCTTCTGGCGTGCTGCCTTCATCGGCAATCAGGCCGGTGATGGTCATCTTCAGCGCAGTCAATTGCTGGCCGAGGTCATCATGAAGCTCGCGTGCAATGCGCTTCTTTTCTTCTTCGCGAGTGGCCTCGACGCGGGCTGCCAGCTCGCTCGCATACTCAAGCTGCTTGAGTCGCTCACGCTCGGTCAGGTCTCGGGTGACTTTGGCAAAGCCGATCAGGTCGCCGTCTTCATCCCGCAGAGCAGTAATCACCACGTTGGCCCAGAAACGCGAGCCGTTTTTGCGTATGCGCCACCCCTCGTCTTCCCAGCGGCCAAGCGCGGCGGCACGCTTGAGCTCTTCGCTTGGATAGTTCTGCGCAATTGCCTCGGCAGGATAGAAGACCGAGAAGTGCTGGCCGATGACTTCATCGGCGCGATAGCCCTTGATGCGTTCGGCACCGGCATTCCAACTGGCAATGTGACCTGTTGGATCCAGCAGGAAGATGGCATAGTCCTGTATCGCGTCCACCAAGGTGCGATAACGCTCCTCCACGGGCACGTGAGCGATTGCCGCATCGCTTCCCAGTCTTCGCAATCTGCCTGCGTTGGTATCCATGCCAAGCCCTCATCGCAACGGGTTCGAGCGCCCAAGGCAAACTTGTTGGAAGTCGCTTCCCGTGCATCTGCATAAGAATATGCTGCCCAGCGACAGCAATCAAAGCAGGCACGGCCCCTGCGATGAGGCACCAGAATTGCCTGGCCAGGATTGGCTGCGCCGCAAGCATTGCATGCTGTTCAGCATCCGCTTTGCAACTTGCACGCAGGCAGCCGGGGGTTGGCAGCCGTTTCCGGCTACCGACGCTCAAACCTGAGCCATCCCGCCATCAACGAACAACTCGATGCCATTGATAAAGCTTGCCGCATCCGAGGCAAGAAACGCGACGGCCTTGCCCACTTCGGCCGGCTCCCCCAGGCGGCCCAGCGGCACCTGAGCGGCGAGGAAGTCGAACAGGCCCTGGCGCGTTTCATCTGATGCGAGGCCGCCAAGGCCCGGCGTGCGAATCGGGCCGGGGCTCACCACATTCACGCGGATACCCCGATCCTTCAGATCCATCACCCACGAGCGGGCGAAGTTGCGCACCGCCGCCTTGCTGGCGCTGTAGACGCTGAAGTTGGCCGTGCCTTGAACGGAAACCGTGGACGACGTGAGGATGATCGATGCGCCGTCGGTCAGCAGTGGCAGCGCCTTCTGCACCGTGAACAGCACGCCGCGCACGTTGGTGCCGAAAATCCGGTCAAAATGCTCTTCGGTGATGGCACCCAGCGGCATCATGTCGCCGCCGCCAGCATTGGCAAACAGGATGTCGAGCTTGCCGGCCATCTTGGCGATCTGGGCATAGACGGCGTCGAGGTCCGACAGCACCGACGCATCGGCCCGCAGTGCGGTGGCCCCAGCGCCGATCTCTGCGACGGCGGCATCGAGTTCCGCCTGACGGCGGCCGGTGATAAACACGCGCGCGCCTTGGGCTGCGAGTTCCTTGGCAGCGCCAAGGCCGATGCCGCTGCTACCACCCGTGACGAGGGCGATCTTGCCTTCCAGTTGCTTGCTCATGATGTGCTCCATGTCGTGATTTCAGGTTTGGATGAATGACCTCGCGGCGGGTGGTGCCTTGCTCTGCGTTTGCCGTCGCGTTGGGCATGGAGGCAATGTAGAGTTCGGAAACTTTTCGAAAAAGGGCCGCAAATGCAATTACTATCCACAGCTGTGGATAATTTGCGCGGACATTCGAATGGACCAACTCCTGGCAATGCGTTCCTTTGCGCGCGTGGTGGAGGCCGGCAACTTCACGCGCGCGGCCGATTCGCTCGACATGCCCATTGCCACGGTCAGCAAGCAGGTGCAGGAACTGGAGGCCCATCTGGGTGTGCGCCTGCTGCAGCGGACGACACGGCGCGTGACGGTGACGCCGGAAGGCGAGGATTACTACGCCAAGAGCACGCGCATCCTGCGCGACCTGGAAGACATCGATGCGTCATTCAGCCTCGCCCGCGGACGGCCGCGCGGGTCGTTGCGCATCGATGTCGGCGGCTCGACGGCGCGCGACGTGCTGATTCCTTTGCTGCCCGAGTTTGCTGCGCGCTATCCCGAGATCAGGATTGACCTGGGCGTATCAGACCGCTCGGTGGATCTGATTGCGGACAACGTCGACTGCGTGATTCGCGGTGGCCCGCTGCACAACTCGTCCCTGGTCGCACGCCACCTGGGCGATGCGCCGCTGATTACCTGCGCCACCCCGGGATACCTCAAGCAGTACGGCACGCCGGCTTACCCCGATGAACTCAAGAATGGCCACCGGCTCGTGAGCTACGTGTTCAGCCAGTCGGGGCGGTCGGTTCCATTCCGCTTCGAGCGCGACGGCGAAAAGACTGAGATCAAGGTCGAGCATCGCATCGGCGTGAACGAGAGCAATGCGCATCTGGCCGCCTGCCTTGCGGGCCTGGGCATCGTGCAGACCTTCGGCTATGCGGCGCAAGCGCCGATCAACGACGGCGCGCTGGTGGAAATCCTGAAGCCGTGGCGGCCGGCGCCTTATCCGTTTCACGTCGTCTATCCGCAGACGCGCCATGTCACGCATCGGCTGCGAGTGTTCATTGACTGGCTGGTGGAGGCGTTCCCGGCGCGTCTTGAGCGGGCACCGAAGCGGTAATCCGGCGCACGGTCGCGATTGTCGCTGTGGACATGTGGATATGTGGATAAACACGTGAAGAACTTCAGGGACAACTGTGTTGGCTGTCCGGGGTCAGGTTGTCCACAGCAGGGGAATAACTTTGGTGTCTGCCGAGAGGGTGGGGCGCACTCTGCAGGAGTCATCCACGCCACGGCACACGCTGTCCGATGGGTTGTGCATTTCGCAACCAGTTGACGCGAAAGGGTTTTCTGCAGCTATCCACAGAAACAATCCACCGTTATCTACTACTACTATTTTTATATACAAAAGAAATAAAGAAGACAGCAAAGACGGGCGAGCCAAATGCTCACGTGCCTGGTCGTTTGACGGGCCTTACGTCACCCTACGTGAACGCAGCGGACGCAGGCTGCGCAGTCATCACCAGATTGCGACCGGCCGCCTTGGCACGGTAGAGCGCGGCGTCGGCAGTCTCGACCAGCGTGTCGATGGAGAGGACGCTGTTACCCGGCGCTGACGTGGCGCAACCGGCGCTGACGGTCACGTAGCGCGACGGCGCAGCGGCTTCGATGCGCAGACGCAGCACGGCTTCGCGCGCGCGCTCGGCGAGGGCCTGCGCTTCGTTCGCATCGGTTTCGGGCAGAACGACGACGAATTCCTCGCCGCCGTAGCGAGCGATGAAATCTTCCGGGCGGCGCACCACGCCGGCCAGTGCATGGGCCACGGCTGCCAGGCATGCGTCGCCCTTGAGGTGGCCGAACGCATCGTTGTAGCGCTTGAAGTGGTCGACATCGACCATCACCAGCGAAAACGGCTGCCCGTTGCCCTGCGCAGCGCTGATCTGGTTGTCGATCTGCTCGTTGAAGTAGGTGCGGTTGTACAAACCGGTCAGCGCATCACGCATGGACGCTTGCCGCAGCGAGACATGCGCCTCGAACAGCCGCCGGTACAGCGCGGTCACCTCCCACACCAGCACGCAGACCAGCACCCCAGGCGCGAACATGCTGAACAGGCGCGCGACGTACCAGCCCACGGTAAAGCGGTCGGTGCTCAGCAGGTTGAGGGTGGTGTCGGTCAGGCAGGCCAGCGCGGCAATGGCCAGCCACACGTCAAGCACCGCACGCAGGCGGCCGCTGGCCACCACGGCGAGCACGGCAATCGCGTTGATGGCCCACAGGATGACCGCCACGGGGTTGTCGCCATTGCCGGCGTGCAGCGGCGGCGGCAGGTTGGTCAGCACTGCAAAGCTGCATAGCAGCACACCCACCAGCACCGGCCCCCCAATCAGCAGCCAGGCCCACAGGCCGACGCGCCCGTCAGCAACGGCATCGCGCGAGAGCCGATCGCGCATGAGTACCGCCAGGATCACGAACAGGGGAAAACCGCCATGCCAGAACACCCACATCCATGCTGCACTGGTGGGGCGGGCGCCAAACAGCCCCGTGGGCGAGAACACGCCGGGGAACATCAGCAACTGCAGCGCCACCGCCAAGGCGGTAAAGGCATAGGCACCGCCCAGCGCGCCCAGCATCGGCTGCCGCGTCACGATGAACTGAGCGCCCAGCAAAAACGCGGCAATGCTGGCGGTAGTGAATACCGTCAAGGCGCACATCGGCATGAACGGGTTGATCGCCGGCCATTGCAGGCCCGCACGTGGTGCGGCCACGGCCAGGGTCAACAGGATCAACAGCGCAATCGCGCCGGCAATCATCGCTTGCTGGCGTGTGGTTCGCTGGATCAGGAAACTTTCCATCCACCCCCCCCCCGGGTTCGAGATTGTGTATCCGACCTGCTTGCGTGCCGGTGTGCCTACATCATAGGCAGCGTCTGGCGGCGGGAAAAGCCTAGGCAAGGATCGGGGGAGATCGCTACGGCTGGCCTAAGTCGGGCGGCCTAGGCTTGTCCACAGGCCCATTCCAAGGGAATTGAAGGGAACCTTCCGTAGTGTGGGCCGGGTCTCACGCCGTTGCGGAATCACTCGGGCCGTTGGGCCGACGCTGTTATGGAATCACTCAATCACACGCTGTTTCTTTGGATCAACGCGCCGGCCGACGCTTCAGCCACGACCGTCTGGCTGGCGATGGCCTTTGCCGAATACGCGATCTGGCTGGTGCCATTGACGCTCGTGGCCGCTTGGCTCTGGGGCGAGCCGATCACGCGACGCCAGGCACTGCAGACCGGCGTGGCTGCCGCGCTGGCGTTGTCGATCAACGTTGGTTTCGGTCTCGCCTGGTATCACCCGAGGCCGTTTGCGATTGACCTGGGGACCAATCTGCTGCCGCACGCGCCGGATTCGTCGTTCCCCAGCGACCACCTCACCGCGCTGTGGACCGTGGCGTTCAGCCTGATGTGGAACGCACGCCTGCGGCGCGTGGGTGTGTTGCTGGCGCTATTGGGCTTGCCGATGGCATGGGCGCGCATCTACCTGGGTGTGCACTATCCGTTCGACATGCTGGGCGCGGCGGCCGTGTCGGCCTTGAGCGCATGGCTGTGCAGCGGGCGCGTGGCGCATACGCTGTCGGAGCCGCTGCACCGTCTGGGGCTGGCGTTGCATGGCGTGGTGCTGGCACCGTGCGTGCGGCGTGGCTGGGTGCGCAAGTAAGCCCCGCTCAAACGTGACGGCGCCACGCGCGCCAGAACAGCACGAAGGACAGCACCGTCGCACCCACGTTGTAGAGCGTTGCCAGCGCGAACGCGTGGCCGTAGTGCGCGGCGTGCGTGGCGGCGTCCATCGCCACCGCGCCATCTGGCCCATCCACCTGACCGAGCAGCGAGAACAGCAGCACGCCCACCACCGTCACGCCCACCGCGTTGCCCACGGCCTGCATGGTCGTGACGGTACCGGCGCCCATGCCCGCCTGGGCCGTTTCCACGCCGCTCAGGATGGTGTTGAGCGACAGCGGAATCACCATGCCTTGCCCAAAGCCGTTGAGCATCAGAGGGAGGATCAGCCAGGCGGTGCCGGCGCCCAGTTGTGCCATTCCGGCCAGGATGACCATGCCCACGGCAAAGATCGCCACCCCCAGCAGCAAGGCGCGTTGCCCGATGCGTTCAGCCAGACGGGGCGCCGTCAGCGAGCCGGTAAAGAACGCGATGGCCGCCGGCGTAAACACCAACCCCGCTGCCAATGCCGACAAGCCGCGCCCGAACTGCAGCAGGATCGTCAGCGCCAGGAAGTACGAACTGATGGCGGTGTAGAACAGGAAGATCGCCAGCACGCCCAGCACAAAGCTGCGGTTGCGGAACAGCGCCATCTCGATGATGGGGACGCGGCCCGCTGCCGACAGCGCCTGCTCCACGCGCACAAAGTGGCGGAACACCAGCAGCGAGGCCAGCGGCACCGCCCACGACCACCACGGCCAGCCGGATTCGCGGCCCTGCATGATCGGCACCAGCAGCATCGCCAGCGCCACCGCGCCGGCCACGGCGCCATGCACATCCAGCCGTGCCGCCACCGGCGCTCGCGATTCCGCGACGAAGGCCCGCGCCGCCAAGAGCGCAACAATGCCGATCGGCACATTCACCAAAAACACCGCGCGCCAGCCCGATACGTCGGCCGCCAGCGGATGCGCAATCAGCCAGCCGCCAATGATCTGCGAGACAGAAGCCGCCACGCCCTGCACGGCGCCCATGGTGCCGAACGCGCGCCGCCGCGCATCGCCGTCAAACAGCACGCGCAGCGAGGCCATCACCTGCGGCATCAGGATGGCCGCCCCCAAGCCCTGGCCGACACGCATGGCGATCAGCATCCATGGCGTGGTTGCCAGCCCGCACAGCGCAGAGGCGAGCGTGAACAGCGCCATGCCCGCCAGAAACATGCGCTTGCGCCCGAACAGGTCGCCCAGGCGGGCGCCGTTGAGCAGGAACACCGCATACGCAGCGCTGTAGCCGACCATTACGAGCTGGATTTCGGCAAAACTGGCGTGCAGGCCTGTGCGGATGTCCGGAATCGCCACATTGACGATGAACAGGTCGAGAATGGTGACGAAGTTGCCGGTCAGCAGCGCTGCCAGCGCCGGCCAGTGCCGTTTGGCTGGCGAGGCAACGCCAGCGGCAGAAAGGGATTCCGTTGACATGGGGGATCTCGGTTTATTAATATACGGTCGTACGTATACTAGAGGGCGATCGTGCCACGTCAAGCGCCGATTGCGTTGACCCCATTCATCGATAGGGCATTGCCATGAACGAAACCGACGGCCGCCGCCAGCGTGGCGAACGTGCGCGCGCCCAAGTGCTGGAGCACGCCACCGCCATTGCCTCCACCGATGGGCTTGAGGGCCTGACCATTGGTCGCTTGGCCACGGATGCGGGCGTGGGCAAAGGCAACATTCAGGTGCTCTTCGGCGACAAGGAAACGCTGCAACTGGCAACGCTGGACGCGGGTGTCGTGCACTACCGCGAGATGGTCGTTGAACCGGCGCTGGCGCTGGAAAGCCCGCTTGCCCGCCTGCGTGCGCTAATCGATGGCTGGTTCGACTATGTGGCCAGCGGGGCATCGCCGGGCGGCTGCTTTGTCTGCGCGGCCAGCTACGAATACCGCGCCCGCCCGGGCGCTATCCAGGATCGCGTGCGCGGGCATCGCGAGTCGGTGCGCGCGCGTTTTCGCGAGACGATTACCGCAGCACAGGCGGCCGGTGAATTGCGCGCCGATGTCGACGTCGATCAGCTCGTCTTCGAAATCGAATCGTTTCGCTCCAACGCCAACGTGGCGTTTCTGATGGGCGACATGGCGGTATTTGAACGCGCGCGCCGCAGCACCCAAGCGCGCATCAATGCGGCGCTCGCCTGAGCGGATTCCCAGCACACGACGCGCGCAAGCAACGCGCGCGCGGCTCGCCGGCCTTCCCCCGGGGCCACCTTTGGTTACACTTGTGCGCAGTCGCACAAACACACCAAACACAAGACTCGCGGGGGAACAGGGTATGACGAGCCGAACGATTGCTGCGGCCATCGGAATCGGGGGCGCGCTGTGGCTGACGGGCTGCGCAGCGCCTTATACGGAGCCGCCAGCCGGCGCCAACACCGCCACGGTGGATTTCGTCCGCCCGCTGGCCAGCACCAACGCCACCATCCTCACGTTTGACGACGCGAAGCACTGCGGCAACCCGCGCACCGCGCTCAAGCCGGCCGATGCAACGCGGCCGATTCGCGTGCTGGCCGGTGTGCCGACCGCGCTGGGCGCGAGCTTCATCCGCACCTCGGGCACGCTCATCTACCGCTGCGGCGTGTCGGTGACGTTCGTGCCGCAGGCCGGCAAGCAGTACAAGATGACGGCCAGCTACCCGACCAACGCGCATGTGTGCCGTGCCGGCGTGGCGGAGTCTGACGATGGCCGGTCGTGGCATGCCATCAACGCGCGTTATCGCACCTACCGCATCAACCCGTCGTGGGGCACCGGAAGCTGCCCCGACCTGACCGATGCCGACGTGGCCTTCATGCGCGACAAAACGCGCTCTGAGGACGGCTCGACCACGCTGAGCGACCTTTCCGATCTGCTGACGCCGCAATGACCCGCCGCACTGCCTTCATGATCCGCACGTTCCTGGCCACGGCATCGGCACTGGCCGCGTTGCCGGCGGCCGCGCTGGAGCCGGCCGAGGTATTCGCCAAGGTCGCACCCAGCATCTGGGAAGTGCGCGTGTCCAACGCCGCCGGGCAGCCGTTGGCCATCGGCAGCGCCGTGGTGATCGGCGATGGGTTGGCCGTGACGAACTGCCACGTGCTGCGCGGCGGCAAGCAGGTCAGCCTCAAGCGCGGCAACGCCAGCTTTGGTGCACGCCTGCTGTATCCCGACGTGCAGCGCGACCTGTGCCAACTGCGCGTTGCCGATTTCCACTACCCCTCCGTCACCATCGTGCCGAGCAGCATGCTGGTGACGGGGCAGAAGGTCTACGCAATCGGCAACCCGCTGGGGTTTGACCTGACGATCAGCGAGGGGTTGATCTCGTCGCTGCGGCATGACGAAAACGGCGAGCTCAAGGCGATCCAGACTTCGGCGGCGATCTCGCAGGGCTCCAGCGGCGGCGGCCTGTTCGACAGCAACGCGCGGCTGGTCGGCATCACGTCGCGCATGGTGTCTGCCGTCTACGGGCAGAACCTGAATTTTGCGGCGCCCGCCGAGTGGATCAACGATGTGCCCGCCCGCGCGCAAAAGGCGCTGGCCGAGCGTGCTGCCGCAGCGTCGGCGGTGACGGCGAACACCACGCCTGCAGCGGCAACCGTGGCCGCCGCCGCGCCACAGCCGCGCAAGCCCGGTGAACTCGGCCCGAAATCGCAAGCCGCCTTCGGAGCGTATTTGCGCAAGCCGTGGCCGAAAATCTTCGTGGCCGCAGACGACGATCAATTCGTCTACGAGTGGGGCCAGAACGCTGAATTCCGTGCGGTGTCGTCGTGCAAGGAGCGTTATCAGAACTGCGCCATCTATGCCCGCGACGACACGGTTGTCGAGGCCAAATAAAGGCCCGCGCAACCTCGTGCATTGATGTAGCCCGGTTCAGGTCGGGCCATGAAGACATTAATATGTGACCCGTTTGGCTGTGCTGTGCCCCTTCAAGCGGGCCTGCACAGTCATGCAAAACAAGTCGAATAGGAACCTGCGAACATGAATTGGACCGCAACCCGACCGATCCGCGTGGTCGTGCTCGATGACCATGCGGTCGTCCGCCACGGTCTGGCTGCGCGCCTGAAGCAGGAGGCTGATATCGAGGTCGCCGGCATGTTCGCATCGGGCCGCGAAATCGTGCAGGCACTCAAGGACAACACCGTCGAGGTGGATGTCCTGCTCATGGACTACTCGCTGGGGCCCACTGAGATCGACGGCCTGAACCTGATCCGCCTGATTCGCGTGCGCTATCCGGAGTTGAAGATTCTGGTGGCCTCGGCGCATCACAACAAGGCGACGGTTGGCATGGTCATGCATGCCGGCGCGCGCGGGTTTGTCGGCAAGGAAGAGGAGCTGTCGGAACTGGTGCGTGCCATCCGCACGGTGGCTACGGGCGGCAAGCGCCTGAATGCTGCGCTGGCGGCCGAGATGGAGAGCGATGCCCTGTCTGCCGATGCGCCTGCGCCCACCACGAATGGCGGCAAGCTCGCTGTACTGCTCGATCGCTCCGAACTCAGCCCGCGGGAGCGCGAAGTGCTGCGCTGCTGCCTCGACGGCATGTCGGTCACGGACATCGCCGAGAAATTCGCGCGCAGCATCAAGACCATCAGCTCGCAAAAGCAATCCGCCTTTCGCAAGCTGGGTATCCGTACCGATACCGAACTGTTCAAGATCAAGCACGAGCTTGAGGGGCAGTAAGCGCTGAGCGGCGCCCACACCCCACGCCCACGCCCAAGCAACCCCTCCAGGCCGACAACGCCGTCGGCTCAGAATACCGAACCGCGAACGCCTGAGCTGGTCAGGCGTTGTGCAGTACGCGCAGCAGCAGGTTCTCCAATTGCTTGACCTCGGCCTGTGAGAACCCGCGCAGCAGGTGGTTCAGCACGTCGATGATCAGCGGCCGGATCTCCGGATACAGCGCGCGGCCCTGCTCGGTGAGCGAGACCACCACCGAGCGGCGATCTGCATCACTGGGCGCACGCTTGACGATGTTCTTCTTCTCCAGCCGATCGATCAATCGCGTCATCGCGCCCGGATCGTAGTGCAGCAGGCGCGATAGCTCGGCCGGCGTGGTGGCCAGGTCTTCGGCCAGATAGATGACGACCGTCCACTGCGCTGCCGTCAGGTCCAGCGATGCCAGGGCACTGTCGATGTGCGTCACCAACGCGTGTCGGACCCGATGCACGAGTCGACCGATGTTGGTATCGCGGTCCATGGTGTCAAGCTGGTAGGCGCCTTCAGTGGTGCTGGTGTCGGCGGCCTCAGGTGTCTGTACGTCGATGCTCATGGTGGTGCTCCCCGTTCTGCCGGTGATCCGGCTTGTAAGGCGCGCCGCATTCCCGTAACGCTGGCGTGCTTCATTGCACACTAATCGTCGCTTGCCCAGGCCGTCAAGCCGGGATCGATACCGACGCAGATCGTCAAATCTCGTTGGATACCGCTGCAAAACGATTGCGGCTGCCAAGGGGCGGGGTGGTTCGTATCATGGTTGAAACGCCGCCGCCGAACCATGTGGTGTGGCGTGCTCCTCCTCCTCCATATTCCTTTTTTGAACGCCATGAACCTCCACCTTCAGAACAAGCTCGCACTCGTGACCGGCTCTACCAAGGGCATCGGTCATGCCATCGCTGTAGCACTGGCCGCCGAAGGCGCCCGCGTGATCGTCAACGGCCGCACCCAAACGTCTGTTGACGACGCGATAGCACGCCTGCGCACCGAGGTGCCCGACGCCCAGGTCGAGGGCTTTGCCGGTGACCTGTCCAACCCGGAGCAGACGGAAGTGCTGCTCGGCCGCTTTTCCAAGGTCGACATCCTCATCAACAACCTCGGCATTTTCGACCCCAAGCCGTTTGAGGAAATCGATGACGCCGAATGGCAGCACTTCTTCAACGTGAACGTGCTGAGCGGCGCGCGTCTGTCCCGCGCATATCTGCCCGGTATGCGCGCCCAGAACTGGGGCCGCATCGTGTTCATCAGCAGCGAGAGCGGCGTGCAGATCCCGGTGGAGATGATCCACTACGGCGTGACGAAGACGGCGCTGCTGGGCCTCTCGCGTGGGTTGGCCGAGCTGACCGCGGGCACGGCCATCACGGTGAATGCCGTGCTGCCGGGGCCGACGCGTTCCGAAGGCGTCGATGAGTTTGTCGAGAAGCTCTCCGGCGGCCAGAGCTTCGAAGCGTTCGAGAAGACTTTCTTCGAGACGGCCCGCCCGACCTCGCTCATCAAGCGCTTTGCCAGCACGCAGGAGGTGGCCAACCTGGTTGCCTATGTGGCGAGCCCGCTGTCGTCAGCCACCACGGGCGCTGCGCTGCGCGTGGACGGCGGCGTGGTGAAGTCGGCGTTCTAGAACGTCAGCCCTGACGAACGCACCATTCCGGCGCGCGGCCCCGGCTTTTACGCTGGCCGTGTCGCTGGTGCATGCCGGCGGGACAAGCCGGTAGCGCGTCTGTTCGCCCGTATCGTTGAGAACGCAGACAGCCGGACCGAGCGTGTCCTCGCCCGTGCGTTGGCGGCATTCCTTCCACATCTTCGGAGTGATTGCCATGTCCAACTGCAAAGTCTACGGAACCAAGCCTGATAACGGCCCGGGCCTGCTCGCGGCCCAAGCCGCTCGCGATCGCGTCAACACGGCCCATGCCGCCTGGGCCGTCACGCTGGCCTACGACAGCGGCACGACAACTGCTGTCTACACCTCCGCAGTCGCCACGGCCGACAACCTGGAGAAGGCGTTCGAAGCGGAGTTCCCGCAGTACACGGTGGTCGGCTACTGAGCCGGGTACCGCCCGCCATGCGCCCCGAGGTGCCCTGGCGGGCACGCTGTGGCCACAAACATTGCAATCGGACGGCTGCCCGACACAATAAAAGTCGGATCGACTCTCGAGGATCGGGATGCAGGGCAGGAAGGTGGTGAGCAGCAAATGGATGGTGCGATGGGCGGCATGGCTGGGGGTCGCTTCGTTGGCGTTCGGCGTTGCGACGGTTCGTGCACAGCAGCCGCTGACAACGCCCGCGCCCGCAGAGCCGCAGATCGCCTTCTACTACGGCCGCGATGTCCCCGTGGCCGAACTGCAAGCCTTCGACTGGGTCGTGGTGGACCCGGCCACGGCAGGCAGTTTCGATCCGAAGCAACCATCGCCCACGCTGTGGTTCGCCCGTGTAGACCTGACGCAGCAGACCGATGCGATGCGCTCAAGCGCCTGGCCTGCCAATGTGATCGACCAGGTTTTTGCGCCGCTGCTCGCGCAAGGCTATGCGGGCTTCCTGCTGGATGGGCTGGACGCGCTTCAGCGCAGCGCGCCCGATGCGGGCAACGGCATCGCGGCACTGGCTCAGGCCTTGCATGCGCGCGTGCCGCAGACCAAATTGCTGGCCGGTGGCACGGCGTGGCTCGAAACGCTCGCACCGCAGTTGTCCGGCGTGGCGACGGCGGGGCTCGTGCGTGGGCGCACCGGCGGCGAGGGCCTGCAGGATGTGGCCGATGCCGACCGCACTGCGCGCATTGCCACGCTGCGCAACATCGGCGCGCAGTACCACCTGCCCGCGGTGGCGCTCGATTACTGCCCCAACTACAACCGTGCCTGTCTGCGCGAGACCGCCAACGTGGCGCGTGCAGCGGGCGTCAGCAGCTACGCGACCACGCCGGCCGTCGACTCCATCGGCATCGGGCGGCTGGAAGTGATGCCGCGCCGCATCCTGCTGGTCGAGCCGCAGGAGCCCGGCACCAGCACCAACACCGCGCCGTCGGTGCTTTATCTGGCCATGCCGATCAACTATCTCGGCTATCGCGTCGAATTTGCCGACGCCAACAAGCCGTTGCCGGCCGTCACGCCCGACCGCTATGCGGGCGTCGTTACCTGGTTCGACGGCGTTGCATCCCGGCCGGGCGCCTGGGCGTCGTGGCTTCGGCGGACGATGGGCGCCGGCGTGCGTGTGGCGATGTTCAACCAGTTCGGGCTGAACATGGATGCGCCCACGGCGCAGATGTTCGATCTGCAAGCCGTGCCCGGCACGCCGGCAGGGCCGCTTGCCGTGGTCTCGCGCGATCCGATCATGGGCTTCGAGTTGCAGCCCCATCCTGACCGGCGCATGGCCGTGGGGGTGCAGGTCGATTCCAGCGTGGCGGGGGCGCAATCGCTGCTGCGGCTCTCCGCCGGCAGTTACACCTACGATGCGGCGGCCATCATGCCGTGGGGCGGTTATGTGCTGCAGCCGTTTGGCGTATTCCGCATGCCCGAGGTCGACCAGGCACGCTGGGTGGTCCAGCCACTCGATTTTCTGCGCCGTGCGTTGCAACTGCCGGCCATGCCCGTGCCCGACACCACGACGGAGAACGGCCGCAGATTGATGACCGTGCATATCGACGGCGACGGATTTGCCTCCCGCACCGAATTCCCGCCGAGCGAGTTTTCCCGTCAGGCGCTGCTGCGCGAGATCCTGGACCGCTACAAGGTGCCGACCACCGTGTCGATCATCGAGGGTGAAGTGGCTGCCGACGGCGTGTACCCGAAGCTCGCGCCGCAACTTGAGCCAATCGCGCGCGCCATCTTTGCGCAGCCCTACGTCGAACTGGCCAGCCACACGTTCTCGCATCCGTTCAACTGGCTGCGCACCACCAATCCGCCCGATCCGGCCTCCGCCGCAACGCCCGAAGGCAGCGACACCTCTTTCTCGTTGAGGATTCCCAACTACCGCTTCAGTTTCGACCGCGAGATCGCCGGCTCCATCCAGTACATCAACACGAAGCTGGCGCCACCAGGCAAGCGCGTGAAGGTGCTGCTGTGGAGCGGCAACGGCCAGGTGCCGCCGATTGCCGTGCAGAAGACGGTCGAAGCCGGTGTGCTGAACATGAACGGCGGCGACACCTACATCACGCGCTCCAACCCGAGCTGGACGGCCGTGGCGCCGCTTGGTGTGGACAAAGGCGGTGGCCTCTTCCAGGTATTTGCGCCCGACCAGAACGAGAACATCTACACCAACCTCTGGCACGGCCCGTATTACGGGTTCTCGCGGGCCATCGAAACGTTCGAATTGACCGACAAGCCTTACTGCTTCAAGCCGATCGGCATTTACTACCACATGTATTCAGGCACCAAGCTGGCCTCGCTCACCGCCTTGCGGCAGGTGTACGACTGGGCGGTCGCCCAGCCGGTCATGCCGATCTACGCGTCGGACTACATCCGCAAGGTGCTCGACTTCCGCGCCATCGCGATTGCGCGTGACGGCGATGCCTGGGTCGTGCGCGGCAATGGCGATCTGCGCACCGTGCGCTGGGCCGGCCCCGGTGTGCCGCGTCTTGCAGACGCCCGCGATGTGGCGGGCTACGCGGCGGGTCCGGGCGGCACCTACGTCCACTTGACCAGCGGCTCGGCGCGCTTTGCCCTGAACAGCGCCGCGCCAACGCAGCCTTACGTGCGCGATGCCACCGGCCGGCTCTCGAACTGGCGGCGCAGCGCAGATGGTCGCTCGCTGTCGGTCGATGTTGCCGGCTATACGCGGCCGTTCATCCGCTTTGCCAACGCCGCCCGCTGCCGCGCCACCGTGGACGGCCGCGACGTGGGCGCCGCGCGCGGGGCTGACTGGCGCATCGAACTTGGCGCCGGCAACCCCGCCAAGCTCACGCCGCAGCATGTCGAGCTGACCTGCGACCGGTGACGTCCGGGATGGCAGACAGATGTCTGGTTTATCAGACAAAGCGGTTTGTAAAACGTTTGCGCTCAAGCTTTTGCGGGTCGATCCGTTGTTAACTCGACTGACGACCCCCAGGAAAAAAGTATGAGAGCGTCTGCGCCCCTGTCTGAAGTTTCACAATCGCCAACGAGCCTTGGCACCCGCCTGGCCGTGATTGGCTTGATCGCCCTGGTGGCGGTGTTCGGCATGTTTGCCCTTGCCAACTCGCAATCGAGCCTGCGCATGCTGGAAGCCAATACGCAGTCGGCCATGCACAACCAGGAGGCGGCCATGCGCGACATGATCAGCCTGTTCGACGGCACCATGCGCACCGAGGCCGACCGCTTCCTGACCGCCTTTGCCGACGCCGCGCCCGCGCCGTACAGCGTGGACCCGGCGCAGACCGTGGAAGTGGCCGGCAAGCCGACGCCCACGTTCAAGAGCGGCGACACGGTGCTGAACCTCAACTTCACCGTGCCGGACAAGTTCTTCGCGCGCACCGGCGGCACGATCGCCACCGTGTTTGCCCGCACCGGCGACGATTTCGTGCGCGTGACCACCTCGCTCAAGAAGGAAAACGGCGAACGCGCGATCGGCACGCTGCTCGACCGCGCCCATCCGAGCTACAAGGCGCTGATGGCCGGCGAGCCGTTCCGCGGCCTGGCGTGGCTGTTTGGCGTGCCCTACATGAGCAAGTACGAACCCGTGCGCGATGCGTCGGGCAAGGTGATCGGCGCGCTGTATGTGGGTGTGGACGTGCGCTCGGAACTGGCGCTGCTCAAGGACAAGATCCGCTCGCACGGCATCGGCAAGACGGGTGGCTATTTCGTCATCGACGGCAAGCCCGGCACCGATCAGGGCAAGGTGCTGATCGACCACACGCAAGACCGCGAAGGCAAGAACCTGCTCGACGCCAAGGACGCCGCCGGCCAGGCCTGGGTGCGCGAAATGATCGCGCGCAAGGACGGCACGCTGCGTCATGCGCTGGCCGACACGGACGGCGGCACCGCGCGCGAGCGCCTGACCGTCTTCACGCAATACCCCGATTGGCAGCTGGTGATTGCCGGCACGGCCTACGTGGATGAACTCAACGCCGATCTGGTGGCCGCCCGCAACCGGTTCCTGCTGCTGGGTCTCGCGCTCGGTGCGCTGCTGGCCGGCGGGCTGTACTGGATGCTGCGCCGTGCCGTGAGCACGCCGCTGGCGGAGGTGGTAGACGCGGCCCAGCGTGTGGCTGCGGGGGATCTCACGCATCGCTTGCCTACCACCCGCCGCGATGAAATTGGGCAGGTCATGCGCGCCGTCAACGGCGTCGGCGACGGCCTCTCGGGCATCGTCGACAAGGTGCGCGCAAGCGCCTCCACCATCGCGTCGAGCACCGGCCAGATCGCTGCCGGCAATGCCGATCTTTCCGCCCGCACCGAAGCGCAGGCCGGCAACCTGGAGCGCACCGCGTCGAGCATCGAACAACTGGCCGCGACCGTGCGCCAGAACGCTGAGAGCGCCCACCATGCGCACGACATGGTGCAATCCGCCAGCGAGGCGGCCAATGCCGGCGGGCAGACGGTCGAGCGGCTGGTCGGCACTATGTCGGGCATTCACGCCACGGCGCAGAAGATTGCTGACATCACAGGCATCATCGACGGCATCGCGTTCCAGACCAACATCCTGGCGCTGAACGCCGCCGTGGAGGCTGCCCGCGCAGGCGAACAGGGCCGCGGCTTTGCCGTCGTGGCCGGCGAGGTGCGCAGCCTCGCGCAGCGCAGCGCAGCCGCCGCCAAAGAGATCAAGGAATTGATCAGCCGCTCGGTTGAAGAAGTGCAGGCCGGCAACGAGGCCGCACGCGGCGCTGGTGATGCCATGCAGGACATCGTGACGCGCGTGGAACGCATCGCCGGTCTGATGGGTGAGATTAGCCACGCTTCGCGCGAGCAGTCGCAAGGGATCGAAGAGGTCAACCATGCGGTCACGTCGATGGACGAGGTGACGCAGCAGAACGCCGCGCTGGTCGAGGAAGCGGCTGCTGCGGCCGAAAGCCTGCGTCAGCAAGCCCAGGAACTACGCGGCGCGGTCGACGTGTTCCGGCTCGCCTGAGCCGGCAAGATGTCATGAATTGATGACGTGGCGTTGCAATCGGTACAAGGTTTGACGGGCAATCGTGCAAACCTGTACCGCGCGGAACCTGGCCCGCCCGGGGGACTCGCAGCATGGAACCCGCTCAGGCACCGCCTTCCATGTCCCCTGCAGATCAAGCCTTCCATTCCGTCGTCGCGATTGACGACCATCCGATCGTTCTCGAATCCATCCAGGCGCTGCTCGCCGGGTCGCCGCAGTTGCAGCTTGTGGCGACGGCGGCTGACGGCGCGCGGGGACTGCAGCTGATTCGTACGGCGCGCCCGAAGCTCGCCATCGTCGACATCAATCTGCCCAGCCTGGACGGTCTCGAACTTGTGCGCCGCGTGCGTGCGCAGCGCCACGACATCGGCCTGGTGGTCACCTCTGCCCAGACCACGGGCAACGAAGCGCGGCTCGCCTTCCTGGCGGGCGCCAACGCCTACGTGCCGAAATCTGAAGCGACATCCGCGTTAACGGCGGCATTGCTGCTGGCGGCGCGCGGCTACCTCTCGTTCCCTGCTTCCGCGATGGGGGCAGCGGAAGGCGCCGGCCTCGCCACGCTCACCCAGCGCGAAATGCGCGTGAACCAACTGCTGGCCGAAGGTCATCGAAACACCGAAATCGCCAAGCGCCTGGGGATCTCGCCCAAGACGGTGTCCACCTTCAAGCACCGCATCTCCAGGAAGGTCGGGCTCCCCGGCTGACTGATCGGCAAAGTTCACGGGCAAAAAAAGAGACCGCTGTTTAGGCGGTCTCTTAAAGTCGATATGAAGCTGTGGAACTGTCATTCACGCTTCGGGGTGAATCATAGTCGAAAAGAAGCGCGCCTTAATCTTTAATTTTTATCATCGACTGGATGACTTTGTGGGTCTAATGGATTACGTCGCGTAAGGCATTGGATTGCCTTCTCGTAAGCCATGCTTACGGCTATCTGCGTGCGATCGCAGGGCATTGATTGACATGAATAATTTTTCCATCAATGCTTAGGTTTCATATTTACCACAGGCTGTTTTTGAAAGTTCTGAATACGAGAAGTCGGAATACATAATGGCCGCCGATCGCAAATACCCGCGATAGTTTTTTTAAGGAAAACGATATGAAGATCAAGCTGTTTGCGGCCGCTGCTGCTGCCCTGGTTTCGGCTGGCGCCTTCGCTCAATCGAGCGTGACGATGTACGGCGTGGTCGACGCCGGCGTGGAGTGGGTCAACAAGGCGCCGAATGCTGCCGGCACGAGTGGCAGCTCCCGCTTCGCCATGCAGTCGGGCAACATGTCCGGCTCGCGTTGGGGCCTGCGTGGCGTTGAAGACCTCGGCGGTGGCCTGAAGGGCGTCTTCAACCTGGAAAGCGGCTTCAACATCGACGACGGCCATTCGGCGCAAGGTAACCGCCTGTTCGGTCGCGCTGCCTACGTCGGCCTGCAGGGTCAGTGGGGCCAACTGACCTTGGGCCGCCAGCAGAATCTGCTGTACGACTTCGCGCTGCAATACGACCCGATGGCGATCTCCTCGCGCTATTCGATCGCTTCGCAAGATGCCTACCTGGCTGGCCGTGCTGACAACGCTATCAAGTACGCCGGTACCTTTGGCGGCCTGACCGCATCCGTCCTGTACGCGTTCAACCGCGACGGCAACGAGCAAGCTGGCGTGACCAAGTTGGGCCGTGAGTGGAGCGCTGGCTTGAACTATGCCAGCGGCCCGTTCTCGGTTGGTGCCGTGTATGACCAGTCGAATGGCGCTAGCAATGCCGTCTTCAGCAACGGTTTCATGGCTGACCTGAAAGAGCAGCGCGCCACCATCGGTGGAACCTACGCTGTCGGCCCGGCCAAGCTTTACGCCGGTTACCGTTGGTACAAGATGAGCCATGACCTGGGCTCGACCGGTGTCAATGGCGACCTGCGTTCGAACTTGTACTGGTTCGGCGCCGGCTATCAAGCGACGCCGGCTTTGACGCTGACAGGTACGGCGTACTACCAGACGTTCAAGAACAGCGAAGTACTGGGCGCTCTGGCTAGCAATACGGCGAATACCAGCGTTGGCAATCCCTGGCTGTTCGTGGTCGGGGCTGACTATGCCGTGTCCAAGCGCACCGATGCGTATCTGAACGTGGCCTATGCCAAGAACAGCGGCAACTCGGTTCTGGGCGTTGCCGGTATCAACGGCGGCTCGTCGAACCTGTCGACGCTGCAATCGAACCAGAACCAAGTGTTCGATGGCAGCCAACTGGGTGCCGTGGTCGGTATTCGCCACAAGTTCTAATCAGCATTCTGTCGGTTAGAGACAAAAAGCCCGGGCTTCGGCCCGGGTTTTTTTGTTGGCGCTCGTTCGTGCGCGGCGATCTAGTGCAGGATCACCCGCCGCACCACGGCCACCAAGGGTGGCCGGATCGAGCGCTCGAAGCCCGGGCGCAGGCGCAGCGGCTTGAGCAACATCTTGGCCGCCATATCCAGCGGCAGATAAGAGCGCACCAGCGCGCTGACGCGCGAGTTCAGTGCGCGGACATCGGCTTCAGGCACGTCCTCCTGCCCGCGCTCGATGCGCAGCACGTTGCGCAGGGCGATCATCGAATCTTCATTCTTGATTTCACGCAGGCGTGAGGCGAGCGCCTTGAGCACGCGTGCGCGGCCGACGCCTTCGCTCGCGTTGCACTCGTTGAAGAAACGCAGGAAGTGTTTGTAATGTCGCACTTCATCAGCCGAGATGCGGCTGGCGAGGTCGCGCAGCACGGGTTCATCGGCTTCAGCCGCAGCTTGGGCGATGGCCCGATAGAAAGTGGCGGTGCCCATTTCGACGACGCAGCGAGCGACCATTTCCAACGCCTGCGTGGGTTCGAACTGGTCGACCGAACAGGTGACAGAGTATTCCTCGAAGAAGCGGGCGTAGCCGCGCTCCCAGTCGAACTCGGGCCAGACGGTTTCAACGTAGCGGCGCAGTGCACGCCCGTGCTGAAGCTCTTCGCGTTCCCAGTGGTGGATCAGCCAGTGCGCGGTTTCGGGGCGATCGGCGTAGTACTGAGCGAGGTTGCCGGCATAGAGGTCAGAGCCGCTCTCGACAAACGACGCACTGGCAACAAGGTAGAACAGCGTGCCGTTTTCGCGTACGCGTGCGACGTCAATGCTGTCGTAAGCGATCTCCTGGACCGACCACGGCATGCGCTCGCTCTCAGATGTTTCCAGATGAACCTGTGACAAGGCGCTTCCTCCGTCGGCAATCTCGCAAAAAGCGGACCGCCCATGCTATGAGAATGAAACATCACGTCCCATGTTTCAAGACAGATGTGCGCTTACAAAGGTTCCTAAAAGCAATCTCCTGCGCTCAAAGTGGTGAATGCGTCATGGCGATTGCGTCACCTTGGTGCGCGTCGCAGCGGTGGGTACGGTGCGTTTTCGCGCGTTTCGCAAGCCGTAGGCGAAGGCCGCGAGTGCGACGAGGGCGGCCGTCACCATCGCCCATTCGACCGCTGCATAGCCGCCGCTGGCCCGCCAGAGCAGTGCGCCCAGCCAAGGGGCGCTGGCCTGCGCCAGCAGCACGGGCGTCATCATCAGGCCGTTGAGCGTGGCGTACTGGTTGCGCGAAACCAGCTCCGGCATCGCAATCGCGCGGACCATCGTGTTGATGCCGTTGGCTGCCCCGTAGACGAGCGCAAATACGATCAGTAGCGGCCCGCTGGACAGCGCCAGCAAGACGAGGGCTGCAGCCATGGCCCCGTACGTCCACGGTGCAATGCGCACCGGGTGCGCCGGGCGCGACCGCATCATGGCCAGCCGCCCGAGCACCTGGGCGGGACCGATAAGCGCCGCGATCAGCAACTGGCGACTGGTCGGCACGCCTTTCTCCGTCAACAGCGGAATCAGGTGCGCCCCGAGCACGGTGGCGATCAGGCTGGTGGCCACGAAGGCCAGCACCACCGCCCAGAACACCGGCAAGCGCAACACCATGCGCCATGCCGACGCATGCACCGCTGCTGCCGGGTCAAGCGCTGCTGCAGGGGCGAGCATGGGCGGCCGCACGCGCAGGCGCGCATGGATCGGCAAGCAGATCAGCACATGCGCCAGCGCAAAAAGCTGCAGCGTGTGCCGCCAGCCGAGGTGCTCCACGCCCCATTGCGCGAGCGGAATGCACAGCGTGCTGGAGAACCCGGCAATCAGCGTGAGGCCGATGATCGGGCGCTGGTACGCATCGCCAAACGCTTGGCGAAGCACGACGAAGGCGGGGTCGTAGAGCGTAGTGGCCATCGCCAAGCCCATCGGCAGCCAGAGCAGCAGAAAGGCCGTCTCATCTGAGACAAATGACCACGCCAGCAGGCCGCCGGCCGCCAGTACCGTGCCTGCAGCCATCACGCGGCGCGCAGGCCAGCGGTCCAGCGCACGCCCGACCCAAAACGAGCACAGCGCCCAGACCAGCAGCCCGAGAGAGAATCCGCCCGCCAAAAACGGCCGCGCCCACCCGAGCGTGTCGTGCATCGGCGCCAGAAACACGGTGAAACTGAAGTACAGCGTGCCCCACGAGACCATCTGCGCGAGGCCGAGCAGCAACACAAGGCGCCGGCCCTCGGGCGAGCCGGGCGAGAACATGGGGTTCATGGAGGTGGGGGTGGTGGAGGCGGGCAGATCTGCGCGGCAACGATCCATTCTATCGGCGCAGGTTGCGGCGCGCGTGCCCCCTGCGCAGGGCGCGCTCAGGAAGCATGGCCGTCGATCAGCATCCGCAAAGCTGCCGTGTCGACGACCTCGACCGTCCGGTAATGGCAGCGGATCCAGCCTGCGCGCTGCCACGTCTGCAGGTACTTGGAAATCGTCTGCCGCGAGCGTGCCAGCATGCGGCCCAGCTCTTCATTGCTGGCGGCGACGGTGCGGCCATCGCCGGCACGGGCGAGCTGCAGCAGCCGTTGGGCGAGCCGCGCATCGGCGGGCATTTCGCTGGCGTGCTCGAACTCGTCAAAGATCAGGCGGATGCGCTGGCAGAGCTGCTGCATCAGCGCCCACATGCCCGCCGGATAGGCCGACACCACGCGCGCAAACGCCGCGCTGCCCAGCAGGATGAGCGTGGTCGGCCCCTGCGCATGGGCGCTGTGCGTGCGGCCGCCGCCGTCGATGAGCGCGATCTCGCCAAACCATTCGCCCGCCCGCAGCACGCCGTAGACGAGTTCGCTGCCGCCGTCGGTCGTCCGGCTGATGCGCACGCGGCCGCGCACGATCAGGAACATGCCTTGCGCCGGGCCGCCGTGCGGGTGGATGCATTCGCCGTCAGGGTAGGTGACCAGGCGCGCGGTGGGCGCGATCTCGGCCAGCAGATCGGCGGGGGCGTCGCGCAGCCAGCCCTGCGCGAGCTGCGAGGGCGTAGGAGCGGGGGCGGTATGGGAGGCGTCTGCGGGCATGGCGGCAGGATGCGGCGAGGGCGGTCCGATCATTGTCAAACGCTTGACAGTCTGCATGCAAGCGCCGGGCAGAGAATGGTCCGCTAGCCGCGCAGCCAGCCATTCAAGAAATACGACGCGGCACCGACGCGACCATTCCGGCGACGAAGGAGACACCCCCAATGACTGATCCGAAGCACACCGCCCCGCGCGCAACGTTTTCCCATATGGAGCACGGCACGCGCGAGGACTGGGCCGCCATCTCGGCCGAGTTCATGCCCTATGCCCGCGCATTGCCCGACCGCGTGCTCGCGCACCTGAAGCTGCTCGACGGCGATTGCGGCGGCTTCCCGATCGATCGTCTCGCGCATTCCCTGCAAACCGCCACGCTCGCCCACCGCGACGGCCGCGACGAGGAATACGTGGTCTGTGCGCTGCTGCACGACATTGGTGACACGCTGGGCAGCTTCAACCATCCGGACATCGCCGCAGCCATCCTCAAGCCATTCGTGAGCCCGGAAAACCTGTGGATGGTCGAGAAGCACGGCATCTTCCAGGGCTATTACTTCTTCCACCATCTGGGGCTCGACCGCAACCTGCGCGAGCAGTACCGCAGCCAGCCCGAGCTGTTCGAACGCACCGCCGAGTTCTGCGTCAAATACGACGCCGCCGCCTTCATGGCCGATTACGACAACCTGCCGCTCTCGTTCTTCGAGCCGATGGTGCGACGCGTGCTGGCCAAGCCACGCAACTCCATCTACGTGAAGGAAGGCGAGAGCGAGCTGTCCCAGCCGAAAGCCGAGGCAGCTTGATTTGCGGGTCTAGGGCTTCACCACATTGACGGGTGCGCCGGCCACCCAGGCCGCCACGTTGGCGAGCGTGGTGTCGGCAATGCCGGCCAGTGCCTCGCGCGTGAAGAACGCCTGATGCGCGGTGACGATGACGTTGGGAAAGCTCAGCAGCCGTGCCAGTACGTCATCCTGCAGCACGTCGGCGGAGCGGTCTTCGAAGAACAGATCCGCCTCTTCTTCGTACACGTCAAGCCCGAGGTGCCCGAGCTGGCCGCTCTTGAGCGCGTCGATCAGCGCAGGGCTGTCGACCAGGCCGCCGCGGCTCGTGTTGATGAGCATGGCGCCCGGCTTCATGCTGGCGAGCGCGCTGGCGTCGATCAGGTGATGTGTGCCAGCGTTGAGCGGACAGTGCAGGCTGACGATATCGGCCTGCGCCAGCAACTCCGGCAGTGGCACGTAACGCACACCCAGCGCCGCCAGCGAGGCCTGCGGAAACGGATCGAATGCCAGCAACTGGCAGCCGAAGCCCGCCATGATCCGCGCGAACACCTGCCCGATCTGCCCGGTGCCGACCACGCCGACGGTCTTGCCCGCCAGGTCGAAGCCCAGCAATCCATCCAATGAGAAATCGCCTTCGCGCGTCCGATTGCAGGCACGGTGCAGTCGCCGGTTCAACGTGAGGATCATGCCGACCGCATGTTCGGCCACCGCGTGTGGCGAATAAGCCGGCACGCGCACCACCGTCAGCCCCAGACGCTGCGCGGCCGGCAGATCGACGTGGTTGAAGCCTGCCGAACGCAGCGCGATCAGGCGCGTGCCGCCCGCGGCCAGCGCTTCGAGCACTTCCGCGCTCAGCGCGTCGTTCACGAACGGGCACACCACTTCAAAGCCCGCTGCGAGAGACGCCGTTTGCGCGTCAAGGTGCGCGCGCTGGAAAACGAGGTCGAAGCGGTGGCCGCCGCGCGCGAGTGAGGCGCGGAAGCTGTCTTCGTCGTAACGGTGGCTGCTGAAAAAGAGGATGCGCATGGCGGTGTGGCAAGCGGACGTGATGCCTGCAGCTTACTCGCACCGCCGGGTTGGGGCACTCAGAGCGTCAGGACGATGCGGCCATCCACCTTGCCGGCCTTTAGATCGGCAAACACCTGGTTGATGTTGTCGAGCTTGTCGCGGTGAATGTGGGCGCGCACCAACCCCTCGGCGGCAAACTGCAGCGACTCTTGCAGATCACGCCGCGTGCCGACAATCGAGCCGCGCACTGTGATGCCGTTGAGCACCGTGGAGAAGATCGGCAGCGGAAAATCGCCTGGCGGCAGGCCATTGAGCGAGATTGTCCCGCCGCGCCGCACCATGCCCAGCGCTTGCGCAAAGGCGCTGCGTGACACCGCCGTCACGAGCACGCCGTGCACACCGCCGATCTCTTTCTGAATCACGGCCGCGGGGTCCTGCTGGGAGGCATCGACGACGAGCTTGGCCCCCAAGTCGCGTGCCAGCGCGAGCTTGTCGGGCGCCACGTCGACGGCCACCACATGCAGGCCCATGGCGATCGCATACTGCACCGCCACGTGTCCCAGCCCGCCAATGCCGGAAATGGCGATCCACTGGCCGGGCCGCGTATCGGTCATGCGGATGCCCTTGTAGACCGTCACCCCCGCGCAGAGGATCGGTGCGATCTCTTCGAAACTGACCTGCGCGGGCAGGTGGCCGACGTAGTTCGGGTCGGCCAGTACGTATTCGGCATAGCCGCCGTTGACGGAGTAGCCGGTGTTCTGCTGTTCGTGGCAGAGGGTTTCCCAGCCGCTCAGGCAGTGCTCGCAGTGCCCACAGGCGGTGTAGAGCCAGGGCACACCCACGCGGTCGCCTTCCTTGACGGCGGTGACGCCTTCGCCCACCGCCGCCACATAGCCGACCCCTTCGTGCCCGGGAATGAACGGCAAGCTGGGTTTGACGGGCCAGTCGCCCTCGGCGGCGTGCAAGTCTGTATGGCAGACGCCGGAAGCCGCGATCTTGACAAGAATCTGCCCGCGCCCAGGTGTGGGAACCGGCACTTCCTCAATGCGCAAGGGCTCGCCAAACGCGTGGACTACCGCAGCTTTCATCGACTGGGCCATGAGACATCTCCTGGTTGGGGGGGATACCAGTCTGGTCGACGCCTGCCCGGTGCGGGTTGATGTGAGTCAACCGCCGAGGAGGGCGAGCGAGATGGGCAACACTGTTAACATGCCGGCATCTTCAGTGTTTTCCAGCGAGCCGCTGCCTTGCCCGTCACTCCCACCTTTCTCTGGCACGACTACGAAACCTTCGGCGCCGTGCCGCGCCGTGATCGCCCGGCCCAGTTTGCGGGCATCCGCACCGATGCCGAGCTGAACGAGATCGGCGAGCCGGTTGAACTGTTCTGCCAGCCGTCCAACGATTGGCTGCCCGATCCGGTGTCGTGCCTCATCACCGGCATCACACCGCAGCAGTGCGCCAGGCAGGGCGTTCCGGAATACCGTTTCGCCCAGGCCATCGAGCGCGAACTTGGCACCCCCGGCACCATCGGCGTCGGCTACAACACCATCCGCTTTGACGACGAGGTCACGCGCCACCTGTTCTGGCGCAACCTGATCGACCCGTACGCACGCGAGTGGCAGAACGAATGCGGGCGGTGGGATCTGCTCGACGTGGTGCGCACCACGTGGGCCCTGCGCCCCGAAGGCATCCAATGGCCGACCCACGAAGACGGCCGGCCGAGCTTCAAGCTGGAGCATCTGTCCAAAGCCAACGGCCTGGTGCATGAGGCGGCGCACGATGCGGTGTCGGATGTGCGGGCGACGATTGCGCTGGCCCGCCTCATTCGCAACGCGCAGCCGCGCCTGTTCGATTTCTGTCTGGCGTTGCGCAAGAAAGACCGCGTGGTGGCCGAGATCGGCGATGCGCCGCGGCCGTTGCTGCACATTTCCGGCATGTACGGCGTGGAGCGCGGCTGCATGGCCGTGGTGTGGCCGCTGGGTGGGCATCCGACCAACAAGAACGAACTGATCGTCTGGGATCTGGCGTTCGACCCGTCCGAGCTGTTCCACATGGATGTGGCGACGATCCGCGAGCGCATGTTTACGCGTACGGCTGACCTGGCCGAAGGCACCACGCGACTGCCGATCAAGTCGATCCATATCAACAAGTCGCCCATCGTCATCAGCAACATGAAGACGCTGCAGCCCGCCCAGGCAGAACGCTGGGGCATCGACTTCGCCACCATTGAACGCCACGCCACCATCGCCCAAGGCGCGCCCGACATGCGCGACACGTGGCGCCAGGTGTATGCCCGAGAACTGGAGCCGATCGAAGACGTCGACCAGAATCTCTACGGCGGATTCGTCGGCAACGACGACCGCCGCCTGCTCAACGAGTTGCGCACGCTCAGCGGCGAACAACTCGCGCGCCTGCATGCCGATTTTTCCGATGCGCGCCTGCCTGAGCTGCTGTTCCGCTACCGTGCGCGCAACTTCCCCGATACGTTGAACGAAGAGGAATACGAGCAGTGGGAACAGCTGCGCGCCGAGCGCCTGTTTGAAGGCCGTGACGGCTATATGACGTTCGAAGTTTTCGGCGAGCGGCTTCAACAGTTGGGCGCAGAAGCGGCGGAGAACGGCGACGCACGTGCGCAGACCATCCTGCAGGATCTGTTCGACTACGCACAGCAGATCGTGCCGGGCTGACACACCTGGAGCGCACAAAGAAAAACGGAGGCCGAAGCCTCCGTTTTTTCATGGCGATGCTGAACGCTTGGCGCTGATCAGGCTGCCTGCTGTGCCGCCGCCGGATCGCGCCACTGTGCCAGCAGCTTGTTCCAGCGGATGCGCGCCGCCGCCAGGTTGGCCTCCTTCACATGGCCGAAGCCGCGGATGTCTTCCGGCAGGCGGGCCAGTTCCACAGCCTGCCCCACCTTCTGCGCCGTCAGCCCGCGCGCGAGTTCATCGACCAGCGTGCGGTATTCGCCGATCAGCGCGCGCTCTGTGCGGCGCTCTTCGGTCTTGCCGAAGAGGTCGAACGCCGTGCCGCGCAGGCCCTTGAACTTGGCGAGCAGCTTGAAGATGCGCATCGTGTTCGGGCCGAAGCGCTGCTTGACCAAGTGGCCCTTCTCGTCACGCTTGGCAATCATGGGCGGCGCAAGCCAGAAGTTGAGCTGGTAGTCGCGGCCGGGCTCGCCTTCGAACTGCGCGCGCAGCTTGTCGAGGAACGCCGGGTCGGTGTACAGACGGGCGACTTCGTATTCGTCCTTGTACGCCATCAGCTTCGACAGGTTGCGCACCACCGCTTCCGTGAACGCCAGCGGCTGGCCTGCGCCCACCACGGCAGCTTCCGCTGCGCGCACGCGTTCCACCACCGCGCGGAACTCAGCGGCATACGCGGCGTTCTGGTAGGCGGTCAGCAGATCAACACGGCGGGCGATCAGCGTGTCCAGCGAGGGCAGGGCGATGACGTCGGCCTTGGCACGCGGCGCATCGCCGGCGAGCTTGAGCACCGCATCGCGGTCTTGCGCGAGGTGGCGGCCCCATTCGAACGCTGTCTTGTTCTTTTCGACGGCCACGCCGTTGAGTTCGATCGCGCGGATGAGCGCGTCGTGCGTCAGCGGAAGCCAGCCCTTCTGCCACGCAAAGCCCAGCACGAGTGGGTTGGTGTAGATGGCGTCGCCCAGCAGGCGCACGGCTAGCGTGTTGGCGTCTTCAAACGCGCAGGCATCGCCGATGGCCGCTCGGATATCCGCCTCGGCCGAGCTGCCCGGGAAGCGCCAGTTCGGGTTCTTGATGAAGTCGGCCGTGGGCGATGCGGTGCTGTTGACGATGGCACGCGTCTGACCGTGCTGCACCTTCGACAGCACTTCGTCTGATGCCGAGACAATCGCGTCGCAGCCGATCACCAGGTCGGCCTCGCCCATGGCGATCCGCGTGGCGTGAATCGAATCCGGACGCTCGCCGATCTGCACGTGCGAGAGCACGGCGCCGCCTTTCTGCGCCAGGCCCGCCATGTCGAGCACGGTCACGCCCTTGCCTTCGATGTGCGCGGCCATGCCGAGCAGGCCGCCGATGGTCACCACGCCCGTGCCGCCCACGCCGGTCACCAGCACGCCGTACGCGCGCTGGATGGCGGGCAGCTCAGGATGCGGCAGCAGCGGCAGACCTTCCATCGACACGCCGTGCGATTCGGGCTTGCGCACCTGCGCGCCCTCGGCCGTCACGAAGCTCGGGCAGAAGCCGTTCACGCACGAAAAATCCTTGTTGCACGACGACTGGTTGATCTTGCGCTTGGTGCCCAGCTCCGTTTCCAGCGGCTCGACCGACAGGCAGTTCGACTTGACCGAGCAATCGCCGCAGCCTTCGCACACCGCGTCGTTGATGAACGCGCGGCGAGCCGGATCAACCATCGTGCCGCGCTTGCGGCGGCGGCGCTTTTCCGTCGCACAGGTCTGGTCGTAGATCAGCACGCTGGTGCCTTGCACCTCACGCAACTCGCGCTGAATGGCGTCGAGGCGGTCGCGATGGTGCACCGTCACGCCTTCCGGGAGCTTGATGGCGGCGTTGTACTTCTCCGGTTCGTCCGTGACGATGACGATGCGCGATGTGCCTTCCGCATGCACCTGCGCGGCAATCTGCGGCACTGACAGCGGGCCGTCGACCGGCTGGCCGCCGGTCATGGCCACGGCGTCGTTGTAGAGGATCTTGTAGGTGATGTTCACCTTGGCCGCAATCGATGCGCGGATCGCCAGCAGGCCCGAGTGGTAATACGTGCCGTCGCCCAGGTTGGCGAACACGTGCTGGTCGCCCGAGAACGGCATCTGGCCGATCCACGCCACGCCTTCGCCGCCCATCTGGCTGAAGGTGTCGGTGCGGCGGTCCATCCACACGGTCATGTAGTGGCAGCCGATGCCGGCCAGCGCACGCGAACCTTCCGGTACGTTGGTCGACGTGTTGTGCGGGCAGCCCGAGCAGAACCACGGCTTGCGCTCGGCGGTGATGCGCGGCTTGGCGAGCGCCTTCTCTTTGGCGTCGATGATGGCGATGCGCGAGGCAATGCGGGCGCGCACGTCCGACGGCAGTTCGAATTTCTCCAGACGCGTGGCGATGGCGCGGGCAATCAGCGCAGGCGACAGTTCGTAATGCGCCGGCAGCAGCCAGTTGGCCATCGGTACCGACCATTCGCCGCCGGCGTTGTCGCGCTCGTCAAACTTGCCGTACACGCGCGGGCGCACGTCGTCGCGGTAGTTGTACAACTCTTCCTTCAGTTGGTATTCGAGGATCTGGCGCTTCTCTTCCACCACCAGGATCTCTTGCAGCCCTTCAGCAAAGGCCCGCGCGCCGTGCGCTTCCAGCGGCCACACGCAGCCGACCTTGTACAGGCGGATGCCGATGCGGCGGCAGGTTTCCTCGTCGAGGCCGAGGTCGACCAGCGCCTGACGCACGTCGAGGTACGCCTTGCCGGCGGTCATGATGCCGAAGCGTGCCTGCGGCGAATCGAGCACCACGCGGTCCAGCTTGTTGGCACGCACGTAAGACAGACCGGCGTACCACTTGTAGTCGAGCAGGCGCGCTTCCTGCACCAGCGGCGGATCGGGCCAGCGGATGTTCAGCCCGCCCTGCGGCATGACGAAATCTTCCGGCAGGATGATCTGCGCGCGATGCGGATCCACATCCACCGACGCCGACGATTCCACCACGTCCGTCACACACTTCATCGACACCCACAGGCCGGAGTAGCGGCTCATCGCCCAGCCGTGCAGGCCGTAGTCGAGGTATTCCTGCACGTTCGACGGATACAGCACCGGAATGCCGGCCGCCTTGAAGACGTGCTCGGACTGGTGCGCCAGCGTGGACGACTTGGCGGCGTGGTCATCGCCCGCCAGAACCAGCACGCCGCCATGCGCGGACGAGCCTGCCGAGTTGGCGTGCTTGAACACGTCGATCGTGCGGTCCACGCCCGGCCCCTTGCCGTACCACATGCCGAACACGCCGCTGAACTTGGCGTTCGGATACAGATTGACCTGCTGCGAGCCCCAGACCGCCGTGGCGGCCAAGTCCTCGTTGAGCCCCGCCTGGAAGACGATGTTGTGCCCCGCCAGATGCTTCTTGGCTTTCCACAGGGCTTGGTCCAGCGCACCCAGCGGCGATCCGCGGTAGCCGGAGATAAAGCCCGCCGTATTCAGCCCAGCGGCGCGGTCGCGCTCCTGCTGCAGCATCGGCAGACGCACCAGTGCCTGCGTGCCGCTGATGTAGATGCGGCCACGCTCAAGCGTGTACTTGTCGTCCAGGGAAACGGTTTCGAGCGCGCGGCGTAGCGCGTCGTTCAGAGGGGCATTCATGCGTGCTCCGTGTGGGTGTGTCGGGATCACCGACAGCAGGTCTCTTTTGGTGCCGCCTGCGCCGCTTCTTGTGGAAACTGGCAGACAGCCTTGGGTCGAGGCATCGTAGCATCGCGTGACATTCCGAACACCGTGCAACGCAGCAAGAATGGGGGTGGGTTTTCCCTTGGTTGTGGTGTCCGTTGCACGCTTGCATAGGGATGGAAGCGGTGGTCGCACCGGTTGTGCGGTGCATGCAACGTTTGCGGCGAAATCGGCAAACTTAGGTGAAGAAGCCGCGACCAAGTCACGCAACCCCTGGACTTTCGCAAGCCGCGCCGCCATCCTGCGCAGTTCCGCTCGAATTCCTCAAACCACGATCGTGAACGCTACCGCCTTCGCCTCTGCCCAACCTCGGCTTACGCTGCCGACGGCCGGTGCACGCCTGCGCGGCGGTACTTCGCACGATCGATTCAGCACGCACGCGGCCATCCGGCACTTCCTGCTCGCCCGGCTTTCGTAAGCCGTGCGGGGTGTCGCCACAAGCTGGCGCACCTGCCCCGTACGGCTCCCTCCGCTCCCCGTCTCCCTTTCATTCCGGCTTGGCGCTGACACGCGCCGGCATCGGTACGTCTGCCTTCGCCTGATACAACCCGGCGCGGCGGGCGCAGGAACCGCCATGGAACTCACGCAGAACTTCGTCAAGGCCAAGCGGCCTTGCGCGGATGGCTACCGCTGGTACATCCGCAACCGCCACAGCGGCACCGATTACCAACACCTGATCGACAGCCTCGTGCGCGAAGGCCGCATCAGCGATGCGATCTGGCTGCTCGACAACTTCGGCCCAACCGACGCCGTGCTCGAAGCCGATGACATCGAAGCCGATGCGCTCGTCTTTGCCGGCACGATCGTCGTGCGTGGCGGCATTCACGTCGATGGCGTGTTGCGCGCTGGCCAGGCCATCCGCGCGGGCGGCGGCGTGCGCGCCGGCGAGTCGATCACCACCGGCGGCGATCTGGGAGCCAAGGCCGGTCTTTACTGCGACGGCGCCGTGCATGTCGGCGGCGACGTGCGCGTGGGCTGGAGCCTGAACGCTGCGGGCGCGCTACGTTGCGGCGGCCTCGTGCGCGTGCATCGCGACCTGCATTGCGATGCCGACATCGATACGGCCGCGGATTTGCTGATCGGCGAGGCGCTGGCGGCGCGCGGCAACGTGCGTTGCGGCAAGGGCCTGCGCGCTGGCGGCGAGGTGATCAGCGAGGCCGGCATTGTCAGCGCGAACGGCATCTTCGCTGGCGGCGACCTCTGCGCCGACACGCATCTCGAAGCAGGTTGGGGCATTCGGGCCGGCGGCGACATCGAGGCTGGCGGCGCCATCCGCGCGGGTGAGGGCGTGGAGGCCGGTGGCGTGATCGTTGCCGGGCCGGGCTATGGCATCCACGCGGGCCTGAACGTGCGCATGGACGACTGGCCCGCGAGCGCCTGCATTCGCGCGGCTCAGCAGCCGTCGCGGCTCATCAGCGGTTATTGGGCGGAGGCCGCATGAGCACCGTACTGCCCCTACCCATGCCGTCACCGGCTTTGCCGACGTTGGCATCGATGGTGCAATCGCTGCGTCAGTGGCTTGCGCCGCTCGGCCTGCGCACCGACGTCGAGTTCGACAACGAAGACATCGAGCGCGAACTCGACGCGCTGTATGAACGCATGCAGACACCCGGCACGCCGTTGCATTGCATGGCCATCGACGACGACACCTTGCCGGGCTTCCGCCTGCACACGCGCGAGGCCGATGGCGAGACCTATGTCTATGTCGAAGACGTGGCGGCGCGGCGCCTGGCCGGCTACACGGTCTTCAACCGCTTGATCGAGCTGGACAAGCGCGCGGATCGCTATCTGCGTGCGCCGCATTCGAAGTATGCGTTGGTGTACCAGCGGCGCGGGTTGGCCTCGACCGTATTTCGGCGCGCGCTCGACAGTGGGATGTGCCTGATGAGCGGCGCGCGTCAGTCCGTCGGGGTGCATGGGGTGTGGCAGTCGCTCGCCAGGCGCTACCCATCGGGGTATGTGGAGGTGCGCGACAAGCGCCTGCGCTACCTGGGCGACCAGGTGGAGGATGTCGTGCTGGAGGCCCTGCACACGCGGCGCGTGCTGCTGGGGGTGGGCTGGAGCTTGGCCGAACTGGCTGCCGCCACCAGGATGATCACCTGACGATCAATCAACGAGGGTCTCGATCACGTCGCGCATGCGGATCACCAATCCATCCATCGCTTCGGCCGGCACGTTGCCGTAGCCGAGCACGAGGCCGTTGTATTGCGCGGTCAGCGTGCCTGGCAGGCAGAAGCGCGACAGCGGCCGCAACACCATTCCGTGCTCACGGGCGGCGCGGCTGACTTCGGTGTCGAGCACCGGGGCATCGAGCCGCGTGGAAAGATGCATGCCGCCAGCACCGCCCGATACGGTGACGATGCCGTCCAGGTGTCGCTCGATCGCAGTCTGCAGGGCATCGCGGCGCTCGCCGTATAGACGACGCATGCGCCGCAGGTGCCGTGTGAAATGTCCCGCCTCGATGAACTCGGCCAGCGCGAGCTGCTCGGCTACGCGCCCGCGCAACATCAGCGCACCTGCCGTCTTTTTCAGCACGGGCACCAGCGCGGGCGGCACCACCATATAGCCGAGGCGCAGCGCCGGGAACAGCATCTTGCTGAACGTGCCGAGGTAGATGACCGGTGCATCCTCCGTCAGGCCCTGCACGGCGGATAGCGGCGCACCCGTGTGGCGGAACTCGCTGTCGTAATCGTCTTCGATGATCCACGCGCCGGCTGCGCGTGCGTGCTGGATGAGCGCGAGACGGCGCTCCAGACTCATCACCGCGCCCAGCGGGTATTGGTGCGACGGCGTGATGTAGATGAGCTTGGGCGGCGTATCGTGCCAGTCTTCCTCACGCGGGGCGAGGCCATCGGCGTCGACGCTGATCGGTACCAATCGCATGTCTGCGGCCTGCAAGGCGGCGCGCGCACCGTAGTAGCCGGGGTTTTCGATCCACGCGGTGTCGCCCGCATCCGCGAGCGTACGGGCGCACATGTCGAGGCTGTTCTGCGTGCCGTCGGTGATGAACACCTGCGACGCGTCGCAGCGCACGCCGCGCGAAACGCGCAGGTATTCCGCCACGGCCTGGCGCAGGGCGACATTGCCTTCGACCGGGCCGTAGCCCATCTGCCCAGGCCCGATGCGGCGCCATCCGCGTTCCATGCAACGGCGCCATTGCGCGAGCGGGAACTCATCCAGCGCGGGCGTGCCAGGCAGGAAAGGCAGCAGATCGGCCATGCCGCCGCGCGGGCGTTCGAGGTCTTTCACGCGCCGCGACAGCTGGACCGGCGCTGCGGGCGCCTGCGCGGGCGTCTGCTGCAGGCCGACGCGCGCTACCACCGTGCCTTGCCGTCGGCTGAGCACAAAGCCCTCCGTGGCGAGTTGCTCGTAAGCGTAGAGCACCGAGTTGCGCGCGATGCCCAGCTCTTCGGCCAGCGTGCGCGATGGTGCCAGGCGCGTCCCTTCCTCGATCTGTCCGCTGAGGATGGCTGCACGCAGGCAGGCATATAGCCGATGCTGCTGCGAGGCGCGGGCTGCGCCCTCGCCGTGCATCGCGGTGCGTTCGTAGTTCGACAGCAGGACGCCGTAATCCATCTTGGCTCCAAGACTCTGCATTTTGGTGGGTCTATGCATGGTGCCACGGTTTTTTTATCGTCGGCATGTCGATTACGATTTCGGAGCCTTGCATGTCGAGCACAGAACCCACATCGCCCACCGTGCGCACCCGCGTGCGCCGCGTCGCGCACCGCGGCCATTACGACCGCACCACGCTGCATGCCATCCTCGACGAGGCCTACGTCTGCCACATCGCCTTCGCCGACGAACATGGCGTGCATTGCATTCCGACCGCGTGCTGGCGCGAGGGCGACCACCTTTACGTTCACGGCTCCAACGGCAGCCGCATGCTCAAGCTGGCTGGAAGCGGCGCGCAGGTCTGCGTGACCATCACGCACATCGATGGCCTGGTGCTGGCACGCTCGGCGTTCAACCATTCGATGAACTACCGGTCGGCCGTTATCTACGGTGCGTTCGAAGTTGTGCCGGATGTGCAGAAACCTGCGGTGCTCGATACCTTCATGGAAGTGCTCGCGCCTGGTCGTTCGCAGCAGGCGCGGCCCGGTAATGCCAAGGAACTGGCTGCCACGACCGTGCTGCGCATTCCGCTGGATGAGGCGGCGTGCAAAGTGCGCACGGGCGGGCCGAAGGATGATGCTGAAGACCTTGACCTGCCTGTGTGGGCTGGGGTGCTGCCGATGGCGCTTTTGCCGTTGCCGCCGGTGGTGGAGGCTGCGCCGGTGGGTACGCCGGATTATGTGCAGGAGTGGAAGGACAGTGCTCGCGCGCCGGTGGGGGATGTGGCGATGTCGTGACGGCTGTGGGGTGCTGGTTGGTTTTGTTTTGGCCCTGATGGTCCATCTCCCTTTCGTTCCCTGCCGGGACCGACTTACTTTTCTTTGTCTTGCCAAAGAAAAGTAAGCAAAAGAAAGGCGCGCCCGAGATGGCGAAAGACTCCTTGAATTTGCGTAACCGGGCGGAGGTGGGGAAAACTCGCTTCGCTCAGACAGTTCCCCACCTTTTTTCCGCCCGCTTACGAAAATTCAAGGCGCCATCAAGGGCTCAACGTCAAAAGAGAAAGGCCAACCCATCGCGCGGTTGGCCTT
>Ga0207702_10000137_pt1 | contig 88042 bp, 77 predicted proteins | sample KBSCornC62_FD_184302 | JGI IMG/M metagenome (GOLD analysis project Ga0207702, IMG submission 184302) | Corn rhizosphere microbial communities from Kellogg Biological Station, Michigan, USA - KBS Corn C6-2 (SPAdes) (version 2) | ecosystem: Host-associated > Plants > Roots > Rhizosphere > Soil ...
CCGTTTGGGGCATCAACTACGATCCAGAGCCGACTGGGATCGGTCCGTTTAATACCGACCTCTGCGTGTACCTGGCGGAGCAAGGCCACGACGTGATCATGGTTTCCACATTTCCTTATTACCCGTGGTGGAAGAAGCCGATTGAGGCCCAGGGAAAGTGGTTTGAACAAAGTATCCGCAAGGGCGTGAAGCTCTTTCGCTGCTGGCATTATGTTCCGGAAAAGCCTTCCACCCTGAAACGGTTGGTCCACGAGCTTTCATTTCTTGCAACGTCGACGTTGCGAATGCTGTTTTTGCCGGCACCGGATGTTTACTTCGTCGTCAGCCCACCGCTTTTTTTGGGCCTCGGCGCGTTTCTGGTCAGTCGACTCAAACGACGTCCTTTTGTTTTTCACGTGCAGGATCTTCAACCGGACGCCGCGTTGGGCCTGGGAATGATCAAGCCGGGGCTATCGGTGAAGGCGCTTTTCGCTCTCGAAAAATGGAATTATGCGAGGGCCGCGGCCGTGTCCGGAATTTGTGGTGGGATGCTGGACGCCTTCGCACGCAAGCGCGTGCCCGCGCGGAAAATTCTCTTTTTCCCCAATTGGATTCCCGATGCTTCGGCTCCAGTGAAAGCAGATACCGCGATCGCCTCATTTCGTGGGCTCTACAAAATCGGAGCCGAGACTCCGCTGATCGCGTATTCGGGAAATGTCGGAATGAAGCAGGGACTCGAGATTGTCATTGAGGCCGCCGCTTTGGGAAAATTGAAAAAAGAGTCATCGGTCAGTGTTTTCCATTGGGCGGTCTGTGGCGAAGGTGCGGCGAAACCCGCGTTGGAAAAAATGATTCACGATCAATCGTTGGAAGGAGCGGTGCATCTGTATCCACTCCAGCCTGACGAACGTTACCATGCACTGCTCCGGGAAACCGACATTAGTTTGATCACCCAGCAACGCGGGACCGGCCAATTCTTCTTTCCGAGCAAGCTGCTCTCGATTCTCCAGTACGGACGTCCTGTTCTTGCTGTGGCTGATACATCGAGCGAACTCGCTCGCGCCGTTGACGCGGGAAAGTTTGGGTTAGTGGTCGAACCCGGCGATGCCGCCGCGTTGCTGACGGCCGCGGAAGCGATGCTTGCCGCGACGGGCGAACAGAAAGCCGCCTGGGCTCAGAACGGCCGTGCTTGGGTCGATCAGTTTCGCCGCAGTCGTGTTCTGGGACGGTTTACCCAACAGTTGGTTGACATTTCCGCGCAGCGGAACGCTCCATCCAGCGTGTAGCGCAGAACGTTCGCGGAGAATCTCGTGGACAAACCCGAGCGATCGGGAAGCATCCGAGTCCTATGCGGCCACTGGACCATCTGTTCGTGCAAAATCGCAATTGGGCTGACGCTATCCGCGCGCAGGATTCCGAGTTTTTTCTCAAACTCTCGCGCCAACAATCCCCAGAGTATTTGTGGATTGGCTGCTCCGATAGTCGTGTACCTGCTAACGAAATCGTTGGGCTGCTACCCGGCGAAATTTTCGTGCACCGCAACATCGCGAATGTCGTGGTGCATTCCGATCTGAACTGCCTGAGCGTGATGCAATTTGCTATCGACGTGTTGAAAGTGAAGCACGTCATCGTCTGCGGTCATTATGGCTGCGGCGGCGTGCGCGCCGCTCTGAAATGCGAGCGCATCGGTCTCGCCGACAATTGGCTTCGTCACGTGCAAGACGTGCGCGACAAACATTCGGCCTGCTTGCAGGCGTTTGGAAACGACTACCTTCGGACGAATCGCCTCTGTGAACTCAACGTGCTCGAACAAGTGGTTAATGTGTGCCAAACCACGATCGTTCAAGACGCCTGGTCGCGCGGACAAGAACTCACCATTCACGGTTGGATCTACGGTTTGCGCGATGGCTTATTGCGCAACCTAGGCCTCGCGATCGGCAGCTCGGAAGAACTTGCGACTCAGCAGCGCGCGGCACTCTTGCTCATTCAAAACGGCGAACCGATGACGGCCCCGGTCTGAAGATCAGTTTTTAGGCAAAAAAAACCCCGCCGCAAAACGGCGGGTTCTTGTAAACTCAAGTTAAGCGCGGCCTAGATAAGAACCGTCTGCCGTGCTCACCCGGATCACTTCGCCTTCTTTGACGAAGAGCGGGACCTGCACGACCAGACCGGTTTCCAACTTAGCCGGTTTCTGAACATTGCTCGCCGTGTCGCCTTTGATCCCGTCGGCGCTTTCGGTGACCTTCAACGCCACCGCGGAAGGCAGATCGATCGTGATGGGCTTATCGTCAACGAACAGGACTTCGACTTTGCCGTTCGCCGTGAGGTAGTTTTTCGCGTCGCCGACGAGGGTGGCGCCGAGTTCGATCGTCTCGAAAGACTCCGGGTCCATGAAGGCGAAAGAATCGCGGTCGGCATAGCTGAATTCGAGCGTGCGCTTGTCCGTCGGCAACACTTCCACCGTGTCGGTTGAATTGAAGCGCTGGTCGAGGGACTTGCCGTAACGGAGGTTACGCATTTTCATTTGCACGAAGGCGCGCAAGTTGCCCGGGGTACGGTGCTGCGTCTCCATCACGAGGTGAGGCTCGCCATTAAATTTGATTACTTGGCCTTTGCGGATGTCGTTGGCAGCGGGCATAACTAGGTGTGCGTTGAGAAAAGAGGGTTGGAGTAAGCTCCGGGGGACGGGTGTGTCAAGCCGGGGGAACGGCGAAGGCAGAAGGGCGAAAGGGCTGAAGGCTGAACGCCCGGAACATTGCTGCCGAGGGCTGATTGTCCGCCGGCCTTCGTTTCAGCCTTCAGTTTCCAGTCCTTTCAGCCTTTCTCTTCCTACATTTTTATCTGCACGAAGCGCGGCGCGAGCAGATGGTGAATGGCAAAGGCAACGAGGTAGGTGAAAGCGCAGACCGAAAACAGAATCGCGTATCCATGGGCTGGATGCAGATGAAAACGGTCGAGCAACTGGCCGCAGTAAATGGGGAAATAAATTCCCATGAAAGCCCCCGCCAGTCCGCCGATGCCCGTGATCGAGGCGACGGCGCGTTTGGGAAACATGTCGGAAACGGTTGTATACAAGTTCGCGGACCAGGCTTGGTGTGCCGACCCGGCAAGCGCGATCAGTAACACCGCGGTCCAGTCGCCGACATAACTCACGCCGATAATGGGAACGACGCAGCAGGCGAAGATGAACATACCCGTCTTTCGCGCACGGGTTACGCTCCAACCCCGCTTGGCCAAATGTCCGGTAACCCACCCGCCTAAGATGCTGAGGATGGTGATGAGGACGTAGATGGTGGAGAGGTGTAGGAAACTCTTTTTGATATCCAGGCCGCGGGTCGCCTTGAAGTAGTCGGGAAGCCAAATCAGGAAAAACCACCAGATCGGGTCAGTCATGAACTTTGCCACGATGAAAGACCAGGTTTCGCGGTAGGCGAGGAGACCCGGATGATGCGACGGTGCGCCAAAGGCATTTGCGGCGGAATCGCCGGCTTGAAAGCCACTGAGGATGAGCCCGGCCAGCGCGACAAAGCTGGGCAGTAAAACGAGCAGTTTCAACCAATCGGCCGCGCTGCAGTAACCGTAGTTGAAAAGGCCATACACGGCGCCGGCGGCGAGAACGAGTCCAAGCACCACGTTGCCCAACTCATGGCCCGCGCCTTTGCCGAGATCGTGCCAACGACGTATCTGCAAAGCCACTACAATGCCAAACGCGACCGCGGTCCAGATGATGGAAACCGCCATGTTCAATAAACGCCCGACTTCGTGCAAAACGGTGAAAAGGTCGACGACGACAAACGCGACGATGATGCTGACACCGATGAGGGCGAGGCTGTTGCCCCAGAGCGTAGCCCGGGCCGCTCGGCCTTTTTGCGAAAACAGCGATGTCTTTTCCGCGGTTGTCAGCGGCGCGCGCGAATCCGCCTCGTCCATGTCGCTGTGGATCAGCGCTAATTCTCCGGCATTCACCTGCTTTTTCTTTTCCGGTAAACCATAGAGCGGGATCCAGAAAACCAGCCAGATGAGGCCCGCGATGCCGGCGCCGATAAAGGCGGCATGCCAGCCGAAACGAAAAGCGACAAACGGCACGATCAGGGGAGCGATGATCGCTCCGACATTGGCCCCGGAATTGAAAAGGCTGGTTGCGAAAGCCCGTTCGCGCTTGGGGAACCACAACGCGGTGGCCTTGATCGCGGATGGAAAATTGCCGCCCTCACCAAAACCGAGCGAAACACGTGCGAGAAAAAATCCGCTAACCGTGTTAACCAGTCCGTGTCCGAGAGCGGCTAAACTCCAGGCCGCGATCGATGCCGCGTAGCCGATTTTCGTGCCGAACCGATCGATGAACCACCCGAATCCTACGAGGCCGATGCCATAGGCACCCTGGAATGCCCCATTGATCCGGCCGAAATCTTCGTTCGTCCAGCCCAGCTGCTTGTCCAGGATTTCTTTGACGAGTGAGAGAATCTGGCGGTCAACATAGTTGATCGTCGTTGCAAAAAATAGGAGCGCGCAGATTAGCCACCGATAGTTACTGATACGCTGGGACACGGACGGAGTGGGGCTCGCCATAAATTTGAGGGTAAAAAAGAAGGCCGGAGCGCGCGCGACGGCTTCGCCGAGCTAAAACTAGCATCGAGGAGGAACGCGTTTGCGAAACAAAAGCGGTAACCGACTCTTCGAAAGGCGAAATGCGCGGATGCTGTTACCTGTAACAAGTCACGGTCCGCTACCCTGCGTCTATCTCCGCGCTTGCCCTTTGGTTTACCCGTCGGAACACTCGATCCCAAATTTTATGAAACAACGCACACTCGCACGCGAAGTATCGGTCCAAGGCACCGGACTGCATACCGGCGAGCCGGTCACGCTGACGATGAAGCCTGCTCCTGTCGGGCACGGTATTGTCTTCAAACGAGTCGATCTTAACGGTCAGCCAGAAATCCGCCCGCGAGTGGACATGATCACGGATTTGGTGCGCAACACGGCCATCACTTCTGGACATGCCAAGATCAATCAGGTTGAGCACGTTCTCAGCGCGCTTCACGGCTGTGGCATCGATAACGTTTTGATCGAGATCAACACCAGCGAGCCTCCTGTTCTCGACGGTTCAGCGAAGCCTTTCGTGAACATGATCATGCAGGGCGAACCGATCGAGCAGGACAAGGATCGCGAGTATTTCATCCTCGATGAGGCCATCTCTGTTACGAAGGGCGATCGGTCGATCATCGCTCTTCCTTGCGATACTTTGCGGATTTCCTGCACGTCGGCCGACGACCGCGGCGTCCATACGCAGCACCTTTCGCTCGATATCGATCCCGACTCTTACATCACGCAGATCGCCGCCTCGCGCACCTTCACGATTTACGAAGAGATCGAAGAGTTGGTGAAGCTCGGCAAAATCCGTGGTGGCAGCCTTGATTGCGCTGTCGTGATCAAGGGCGATAAGATCCTGTCGAAGGAACCGCTGCGGTTCAAAGACGAGTTCGTCCGCCACAAGATTCTCGATATCATTGGCGACATCATGTTGCTCGGGCTTCCGCTGAAAGCGCACATCATCGCGACTCGGCCGGGGCATGCGATCAACTCGGAGTTGACCCGTAAGCTTTGGGAAAAGTTGGAAGAGCGAAAGAAAGGACCGAAAAAAAAACCGCGCTCGTCCATCGTTCTCCCGACCGAAACGTCACTCGATATTCGCCGTATCATCGATACGTTGCCGCATCGTTATCCGTTTATTCTGATCGATCGCGTGGTTGAATTCATCGGTAACGATGAGCTCGTCGCGATTAAAAACGTAACGATCAATGAGCCATACTTTGTCGGCCATTTTCCCACCGATCCGGTGATGCCCGGTGTTTTGCAAATCGAAGCGATGGCGCAGGCCGCAGGAATTTTGATGCTTCGTCGGACGTCCAATGAAGGTCGAACCGCGCTATTCATGAGCTGCGACAAAGTGAAGTTCCGCAAAGCTGTTCGCCCGGGCGATCAAATCGTCATCAATGCGAAATTGACGAAGAACCGCGGCAACAAAATCGGCGTCGCCGAGTGCAACTGCACGGTTGACGGCATCGTCGTCTCTTCGGGCGAACTCATGTTCGCCGTCATGGGCCCCGACGAAGTGACCTGAAATGGCCTCGGAAGTACATCCATCCGCTTTTGTCGCGCCGAGCGCGGAGCTTGGGGCTGATGTGAAGGTCGGCCCTTTCGCCTATGTGGGTCCAGGGGTGCGGATCGGCGCGGGCACGATTCTTCATCACCATGCGTCGGTCGAGGGGAACACTCATGTGGGTGAGCATTGCGAGATATTTCCTTACGCGAGTATTGGAGCCAAGACGCAGGATTTGAAGTACACCGGCGGCAACCCGGGGGTTCGCATTGGCAATCGAAACGTCTTTCGCGAATACGTCAGCGTTCATGCCGCGACGGCGGATGGAAGTCTGACGATCATCGGCAATGACAACACGCTGCTTGCCTACTGCCACGTCGCGCATGACTGCGTGCTGGGCGACCATATCGTTGCCAGTAATTCCACGGGGTTAGCGGGGCACGTGACCATCGAAGATCACGTGACCTTTGGGGCAATATCCGGCGTGCATCAGTTTTGCCGAATCGGAGCTTATTCAATGATCAGCGGTTACGCGAAAGTGGTGCAAGACGTGACGCCGTTCTTCATCGCTGATGGCCAGCCAGCAGTCATTCGCTCGCTCAATAAGGTTGGACTCGAGCGCAAAGGTTTCACGCCAGAGCAGATCGAACGGGTGAAACAGATCTATCGGATTCTTTTCCGCGATGGACTCAACCGCACGCAGGCCTTGGAGAAGCTTGCCCAGCATCCTTCTGCCCAAACCGACGAATTTCAACGCATCTTGATGTTCGCGCAGAAGAGTGAGCGCGGGCTGGCACCGGGTGCCCCGGTCTGAGCCGATCTCTAGAAGCGGCCTCGGCTTGGCTGTTCTAAAAGCGCATGCGCAATGCCGGAACGTCCCAATCACACGTTCTCACCTCTTGCGAACGCGTTACGGCGAACGCCAACGCGGCGGTTACTTCTTCTTGTAAACGGTCGCTGGATCGAAAAGCCGTGTCGCCGCGTATTCGAGTTTGAATGACGGATCGTCTAGCTTGGAAAGTCGGCGGTAGAAGCACGACTTGTATCCATTGTGGCATGACGCGTTAGCTGCGCCGGATTGCTCGACCTTGACCAAGAGCACGTCCTGGTCGCAGTCGGTGTAGAGTTCCTTCACAATCTGGACATTGCCGGACTCCTCGCCTTTGACCCAAAGCTTCTGACGTGAGCGGCTCCAGTAAGTCGCTTTGCGCGTGCGCAAGGTGTGCTCCAGGGATTCCGCATTCATGAACGCGAACATCAAGACCTCGCCGGTGGCAATATCCTGCGTGATGCAGGGAATCAGGCCATCAGGTCCGAATTTGGGCTGCAGCGTGGTGCCGAGTTCAATATCCTGAGTATTCGTACGAGCAGGGAATGACATGTTTGAAAGGAGATGAGCTTACGCCTCAGAAGCCAATTTTGCCAGAAGCTCGAAACTGTAGAGGCCTGTGCGATGCCCGTCGCTGAAGTCGAAGCGAATCGCGTAGTTGCCAATTTTCTCCCAACCGACAACCAAAACGCCATCGAAGTTAGTCTTGGTCGAACCGCCGTACTGCTGGCCAAAAATGTCGCGTTCACCCTTCGTTTCGGCGCTCGGTGACGCGGCGCGAAGTTTGCCGCCCGTGTAATAGCTTTCGCTTCCGTCGCTCCAAGCAATCGCGACCTCTGGGCCTATCAGTTGAATGTTAACGGGAGTTTTCAAGACGAAGGGTTAACCTGACGCGAAGCCGCAGCCGGTAGAAGTTTAAAGTGGTGTGGTGATGGAACAGTCTAGCTCCTTTCGAGCGACTCTCCGTATGCCCGAATTTCCGAAGCTTGCGCTGTGAAACAGTGTTTTTCGGTTAGATTATCGGCATGAACTCGGAAACAAAGGCGCCTCGTCCGCACATTGTGGTGCTCGGTGCCGGCTTTGCCGGCCTGACGTTTTGCCAGAAGTTTCCGTCCGGATTAGCGAAAATCACGCTGGTCGATCGCCAGAACCACCATCTCTTTCAACCGCTCCTGTACCAAGTCGCGACGGCCGGCTTGTCGGCGCCAGACATTGCTCAACCGGTTCGCGCCATTTTGTCGAAGCGCGAAGATGTTACCGTGACGATGGCGGACGTCAGCGGAGTCGATCTCAGCGGCAGGCGCGTGCAGACCGATCGTGGTGAACTGACCTACGACTATCTCATTCTCGCCCTCGGTGGAGTGACGAGCTACTTCGGTCACGATGCTTGGGCGGAGCACGCACCGGGTTTAAAGACCCTCAATGATGCGCTCGGGATTCGCCGTCGGATCTTACTTGCGTTCGAGCGCGCCGAGACTGAACACGATGAAGCCAAACGGCGTGAACTGCTCACCACGATCGTCGTCGGCGGAGGGCCCACGGGGGTCGAGCTGGCCGGAGCGATTGCTGAATTGGCGCGCAAAGTTCTGCGGCGGGATTTTACCCACATTGATCCCGCGAAAGCGCACGTGATTTTGGTCGAGGGAGCAGACCGAATTCTCCTGCAGTTCCCGGAGGATCTGGCCGCGAGCGGGCGCAAGCAACTCGTGCGGCTCGGCGTCGACGTTCGAACATCGATGAAAGTTAAGGACCTGCGTGAAAACGAAATTGAATTTGTCGACGGTCAGGTGCTCCGCACCGGCAACATTCTGTGGGGGGCCGGAGTGGGCGCTGTTTCGTTGACCAAAACGCTTGGCGTCGAGGTCGATCGGGCGGGCCGGATTAAAGTGGCACCCGACTGCAGTGTGCCGAAGCATCCCGAGGCTTTTGCCCTCGGCGATCTTGCGGCTTTGATCGACACCTCAGGAAAGTCGGTTCCCGGTGTATCGCCAGCGGCGATGCAGATGGCCAAGCATGTCGCCAAGATCATCGCTAAAGAAATCAGAGCTGGAGATCGGGGGGCGGGACAGCGTCTACCTTTCACTTACTGGGACAAAGGGAGTATGGCGACCATTGGACGTTCGTCCGCTGTCGCGATGGTAGGAAAATTCAAGTTCTCCGGAGCGCTGGCGTGGCTCGCGTGGCTAGCGGTTCACCTGATTTTTCTAGTCGGGTTCCGAAACCGCGTAGCTGTATTCGCGCAGTGGGTGTATTCGTATTTTACCTACAAACGCGGAGCTCGGATTATCACGGGGCCCATGCGCTAGAGCAGAATGGCTTTTCGTGGTCACGTTTTGGGCAAAAAAAAGCCGCAGCGCGGAAGCTGCGGCTGAGAGAAACAAAGAGATTTGAAGCTTACTTGTCGTTGGAGCCTGCGGTCGCCACTAGAGGACGAGCGATGGCGCTGTCGGACGCACGCTTGGCGATCATATCGGTCAAGCGCTGGATTTCGAATTCAGCGTCATGCTTTTCGATTTCGCCCTTTTCGACCTGCTTGTGCAGTTCGAATGATTCGCGATTCGCCTTTTCCTTTGCGGCGCGGAGGTTCGCGAGATCCTGATCGAGGCGAGCCGACTGCTTCGTCTCGTCATTCACCTGGTTGGTGTATTTGGCGATTTCGTCGCGGATTTTCTGAATGTCCGCATTGTACTTCGCCAGCTTGTCCGCGGCCTTCTTGCGCTCTTCAGCGTCGCGTTCGTCAGCGCGTTTTTGCGCGTCTTCGCGGGCTTTTTGTTCAGCCGCAACTTTTTTAGCATCGGCCTCGGCTTTAACCCGAGCCTGCTCCTCACGCACGTGCACTGCTCTTACTTCCGCTTCCTTCGAATACGTGTAATAGAAGAAACCGAAAACGCAGAGCAGGATAGCGGGAACGAGATAATAGGAACGATTCATGGGTGCGTCTTAAGAGGACTTTTTCGCTTTGGCGGCTAAGGCGGCAGCATCGGCTGCTGCTTTGTCGGCTGCTGCGATTTTGTTTAACACGTCTTCAAGGGCCTTTTGATTGGTTTGAGCTTCGACGACGTATTTCTTCAGGAATTCTTGGTCGGAAAGATAACCGCGTTTCGCTTCTTCGATCTTCGCGATTTCTTCCTTCTCAGCCTGGACGTCCTTATTTTGACGTTCGATCTGACGAGCCAGACGTTCGCTTTCACGATACATCTTATCGCGCTCGCTGATCAGCGCCTCGTGGGCTTCTTTATCAGCTTGGTCCTTCGCTTCGCGTTCGGCGCGTTGCTTCTTCCGAAGATCGGCGAGAGCGACGGCGTCCTGGTAAGCCTTTTGCCGAGCTGCTGCTTCGTCTTCTAATTTCTTCTGGCGAGCCGTTTCGATGGCGTGCTTTTGGGCCGCTTCCTTGGCTTCGATGTCCTTGGTCGCGTTGAAGTAGAAGAACGAGAAGATCAAAACGCCGAGAATCGGCACAATGAAATAAGCTTTTTTCATAAACTGGAATTAAGTCGTTTTGTTAGCGTCGGCCTTAGCAGCTTCGCGATCTTTGATTTCGCCTTGGACCGTGTTCAGGAAGGATTGAGCTTCCTTGGAGTGGGGATCGAGTTTCAGGCACTTTTGCGCGTACTCGAGCGCCTCATCGAGGCGCTTGGTTTCGTAGGCAAGGTATGCCAATAAGAAGTAGCTTTGGGCAGGCTTGCTGACTTTGCCTTTGCTCACACCCAGCTTGATATAGCTATACGCCTCTGGAATCTTATCCATCGTATAGTAAAGCTGCCCAATCTGGATCTCGATTTCTCCGCTCTTCGGAAAGTGAATCGCGGCTTCTTTGAGCGACTGGATGGCCTGCTCTTCTTTGTGTAACTGCTGGTAGGACTGCGCCAGGAGCTTCCAATTTTCCTCGGTGCTTTCGATGGTGCCGTTGTGAAGACCGGCATGGAGCAGCTCAACCGCTTTGTCGTACTGGTGGATATTGAGATAGATACCAACAAGCGTGAAGTTATCCTTCGGCGTGTTGAGGAAGCCGTAGCGCTGAGCGCGCTCGATGGTCAAGATAGCGCGGATATAATAATCCTCGTTTTCACCATCGTTCGCGAGCTGGATATAAGTGGAAGCCAGCGGTTGCCAATACGTCTTCGAGTTCGGCGAAATTTGAACGAGTCGCTCTAGGACATCGGCGGACTTCTTGAAATCGCCTTCCTGTTGAAGTGCGGAAAGAAGCAGTTCGTAAAACTGAATTTTGGGAGCGATGGAGAGCCGCATCCCTTTCTCGATTTCAACTTGGGCCTGCTTCACCAAGCCGATATCAACCTTATTGGGGTTGATCGTGGCCTGTTGCAGCAACATGGACGCAGCGAACTGTTCCATATCAGCGCTCGGAGTCTTCGCCTGATCGAGGTAGCGGCGAACGTAGCCATACGCTTTCGCGTACAGAGCTCGCTGCTCGTCGAGATTCTTAACGCTTTGGGCTTCCTGACCGTAGATCTGGGCAAGCGTTAGAACCATCTCCAACGTCGTATTGGCGTCGAAGTAATTGTAAGTATCGCTGAGCTTCAGGCCTTCTTCGAGAGGAGCGACGGCGTCCGCGTTTTTGTTCAGAGCCATTAGCTCTTGAGCCTTTTCAACGACCAGAACTTCTCTGTCGTAGCTATTCGGATCCGAATTTTGGATCAACGGCTCGAGTAAACGTAGAATCTCTTCGTGTTTGCTCGGATCCTTGTCAGCCGCATCTTTGGCGGCTTTGATTGGGCCGCCCAGTGCCTCGGAGACCTTATCGGAGAGTTCCTTTTTGGGTTGTTTGCTATCCTGGGCATAGCCTGGAGAGGCTAATCCCAAAACAGCGGCGCCGACTACGGCCGACCACGGAAAATAACGAGAAGACTTATTCATCGTTGAGGCTGAAGCTTAACGGTTGTGAAACGCGGGTTGCGACTGCTCGGCCACCCTTGCGACCTGGTTTAAACTTCCAGCGCACAATCGCTTGAAGAGCGGGGCCTTCAAATTCGCGCTGACTGGATTTGATAATGTACGGGTCGCGGACGTCACCGTTAGAATCGATGATGAAACCGATGAGCACCTGGCCGCTGATTCCTTGGCGGCGCATGTCGAAAGGATAGGCGGGCTTGCTGCGGAATTTGGCCACAGGCTGCTGGTCGAGATTTTTGATATCGAAGATATCGCCGAAGCCGCGACCATTTCCGCCGTGGAGTTGCCCCGTAGGAATCGTGATCACACCGGTGACCTTGCCCATGTTCGGAGGCGGAGGCGGCTGAATCTGTTGGACGAATGAGTCCAACTGCACGGACTGCGGAACGTCGACCAAGCTCGGAGGAGCAATCGGAGAGGTATCCGGCGCCGGTTCATCGTTGATGATGTCGGGCTCGTCCGGAGGAATTTCCGGCATCTTGATCAGCTCGATGGTCGGCTCCTGGTCCTTTTTAACGACCTTTTTTCCGTTATCCTTGGTCAGTTCGCCGGCTATGGCGACGCCACCGTGGATGAGGAGAGAAACTAAAACACCAATAATTAAATCGCGACGCATGTGGAGGTGCGGTTAACGGCCGGAAGCGCGGTACGCAGTTTCGACGGAGACTTGGGCAATCCCAGCTTTACGGATTTCGTCGAGGACTTCTACGGTCGTGCCGAATTTAGCGCGATCGTCGCCGGAAACCAAGATACGGGGAGTCGAAGTGGATTGTTTGTACTGATAAAGGCGGGGCGCGACTTCGTTTAATCCGATCGCTTCGCGATTCCAGAAAACAGAGTTGGCGTCCGAGACCTGAATGATCACAGGCTCTTCGTCTTTATTGGGAGGAGTGTTCGACGCCACCGGCAAATTGACCGGGACGGACTGAATACGATTCAGTGAAAGAGTGAACAATACGAATGTGGCCAAGAGGAAGAACACGACGTCGATCAAGGGAATGATCTCGATACGTGCTTTCTTTTTTCCTGGAACGACTGCTGCTGCGCCACCGGCCATAGGGAGTAAATTTAAACGATTAAAGAAGTGAACTCACAGCTCGCCGCCCTGCTTGTTGGCGGGACGAACTTTGGTTTCGATGAGGATCTTCTGAATGCCTGCCTTACGCGCTTCGTCGAAGACGTAGCGTGCTTGGGCGAAGAGAGCGTTTTCATCCCCGTTGATGAGCACCTTCGGATTGGGTTCAATCTGCTTGTAGGCCTGAAGACGCGTGATGAATTCATCCAGCGAGATCGGCTCTTTATTCCAAGCGATCGTCCCTTCTTGGGTCACTGAAATGGTGACGGACCCCGCGGGGTCGCGTGGCTCACCGGTCGTGCTCGAAGGGAGAGAGACGGGAACTCCGCCCGATTTATTGAGCGAGAGAGTGAAGAGCACAAACGTAGCGAGCAGGAAGAACACGACGTCGATCAAGGGAATGATCTCGATACGCGCTTTCTTTTTGCCACCAGCGGTTCTGCCACCTGAAGAGCCTGCCATGTGAGTAGGAGTTAGAAGACGGGATTACTGACAGCCAGCTACAAGGAGTGAGCTGGCTCCAAACCAACGGGCGATTCCGATTAGGAAACGACGCTGTCCGACTTCTTGATGATGATTTCCAAAGCGTTGGAAGCGTCCGCAACTTCGTGACGGGCTTCTTCAGCGCGGGCATTCAGATAATTGTAAGGGAGCAAGCAGGTCACGGCGATCGCGAGACCGCACATCGTGGCGATAAGCGCTTCAGCGACACCACCGGTGATCTGTCCGGCAGCCGCGCCGATGTCACCGCCGCCCAAGCTGGCGAACGTCTTCATCATACCGGTAACGGTACCGAGCAAACCGAGCAGAGGAGCAGCGGTGATAACGGTATCCAACGTCGCCATACCTTGCTGAAAGCGATTGAGCTCTTGATTAGAAGCGCGGATGAACGCATTCGAAAGCGAGGAGTCGCGATGGGCCAGCGCGTAGGTGAGGATGCGAGCCACGAAATCCTTGCTCTTCTTGCCCAGTTCGATCGCTCCTTCGACGTCGCGAGACTCAACGCGCTCGAGCATCTTCTCCACCACCTCAGGCTCACGGCCCGAGTTTTCCCGGATAATAAAAAGGATGCGCTCAACCACCACCGTTAGACCGACGAAGGAGATGATGAGAATAGGCCACATAACGCCGCCTCCAGCAACGAATAGCTCCATCGGAGTTTTGTTGAGCAGGAAGGCAACGGGGAGACTAGCTGTGATCATAGGATAGGATTATTGATACGAATTTGGTAGAAAGACGAAAAAACAAACGGGGGTGGGAGAACGGGGCGCTGACGGGGGGTAGGGTTTAAGAACTAACGGCTTTGACCTGTATTTATTAATTACGCTCAAAAAAAAGCAACGCTGCCGCGTCGTAGGGCAATAAATCAACACCGCTGGCCTTTAGTTCCCTGCGAACTCGATGAAATTTCCGAACGGGAACGGCCGACGTGAAAAGCTGGAGTGGGTGCGCGAGGCGAAACACTGAACAAAAAAAGCGGATAACGAGGGGGATGAAGCAGGACGGGGATAAAGGACGGGGATAAAGAAACCGGATGAACCAATCAAGACTCTCTGACGACCATTGGCTGCCCGGCTAGGGATCGAACCTAGACAAACAGATTCAGAATCTGCTGTGCTACCATTACACCACCAGGCAGTAAATCGCTGAAGCGAACGAAACGGATGGAGCCGGCGATGGGATTCGAACCCGCAACCGCCTGTTTACAAAACAGGTGCTCTACCGTTGAGCTACGCCGGCCAGAGAAAGGAACGTCCGGCCGAAGATCGGCCGCACGAGGGTAAAAGAACGAAAACTGGTGGCTCCCCGGGGACTCGAACCCCGAACCAACTGATTAAGAGTCAGCTGCTCTACCATTGAGCTAGGAAGCCATAAACAGGAGTGGCGAAGAACTCAGATAGGGAGCAGCGTTGTCAACTTCAATTCATGGGAAAAATTGCCTGATTTTTACGAACTTACGATGGAAAATTTTGGCGTATTCGCGTCACCACTACGGCCGGATTCACAGGATCGCGCTGGACGCCAAGGCGGCCTCTAAGGAACCTCGGTCGAACCAAAGCTGGTTTTGCTCTTTCAGTTGAGCAACCGGGAAAGCACTTTCCTTACTCCGATCCGGGGAAAGCCAGGGCCTTCAACGGTGTTTTTCCCGCACTTTGCCCTTGCCAGGGGAAGGTCCCTGCTCTGTTTTCTTCCCTTCTCTCATGCAAAAGACCAAGAAATCCGTCGCTAAGCGCTTCAAGCTAACCGCCAAGGGCAAGCTGGTGCGCCGCACGCCCGGCTTTCGTCACTTGCTGGCTTCGAAGAGCACCAAGCAGAAACGCCGTGCCTCCAAAGACAAGCTCGTCGCTGAAGGCCATGCTCGCCCGTTGCTCCGCGCTCTCCCGCACGGTCTCTAATCGAGCGAGTATCTAACTTCGTTTGGTGGGTGATTCCTTAGGCGACCTACCGACGACAAAATCTAACATTAAATAACATGCCTCGTTCCACGAACTCCCCCGCGTCGCGCAAGCGCCGCAAAAAAGTGCTGAAGTATGCCAAGGGCTACTTCGGTAACAAGTCCCGCCTCTTCCGCTACGCGAAAGAAGCCGTCCAACACGCTTGGCAATACGCATACCGCGATCGCCGCAAAAAGAAGGGCGAATTCCGCGCTCTCTGGATCGTCCGCTTGAACGCTGCCTGCCGCAATGCCGGCATCAGCTACAGCCGATTCATTGAAGGTCTAAAAGCAGCTAACATCGTTCTCGACCGCAAGGTTCTCTCGGACCTCGCGATCCGCGATGAAGTGGCTTTTAATGGCATCGTGAAAAAAGCGCAGGACGCTCTGCAAACGAAGGCCAAGGCCGCTAAGGCCTAACTCGAGCTCATCGCTCAACCCTTTCCAGGACGGCCCTCGTTGAGGCGCCGTCCTTTTTTTTGCTCCCGAAAATTTGACCGCGAAGGAGATTCTCGCTCGCGGAGGTCGCGTCCCACTGCTTATTTCGACGTTTTATGCAGGATCAACTCACCGCCTTGCTGACCAAAGCGCAGCAAGAGCTGCCTTCCCTCAAAACTCGGCCTGAATTCGAAGCCGCCAAAGCGCGTTACGTCGGCCCAAATGGCGAGCTCACTGGGTTGATGAAACAAATGGGCTCCGTGCCGAAAGAGCAGCGCCCCATCCTCGGCAAGGTTATCAACGAAACGAAGCTTCAACTCCAAGCTTGGCTCGACGCCTCGCTGCGCCAAATCGAAGCGGCCGAACTCGAATCGCAACTCGGTCCGGCGATCGATCCGACGCTTCCGTCACCCGACGCTCAACCTGGCACCTACCATCCGCTCACGCTGGTGCGGGAAGAGATGTGCAAGATTCTTGGCCGCGTCGGCTTCTCCGTCGTCGAGGGTCCGGAGGTCGAAACGGAGTATTACTGTTTCGATGCTCTCAACACGCCAAAGGATCACCCGGCTCGTGACGCACAGGACACGTTCTACTTTCCGGGGCAGTCGCGCTTTGGTAATGTCTCGAAAAAGTTCGCTGACGAAAAATACCTGCTGCGCACGCACACTTCGTCCGTCCAGATCCGGACGATGCTCTCGCGTCAACCGCCCATTCGCATCGTTTCACCTGGGCGCGTGCATCGCCGCGACACGACAGACGCGACCCACTCCGCGAATTTTCATCAACTCGAGTGTCTCTACGTCGATAAGAATGTCACCGTGCGCGACCTCAAGGCGCTGCTCGACTACATCTTCACTTCGCTCCTCGGCAAAGATACGAAGACGCGTTTTCGGCCTCACTATTTCGGGTACACCGAGCCGAGCTTCGAAGTCGATCTGAGCGCGAAGCACCTCCCGAAAATCAACAAGGAGTGGATCGAAATCGGCGGCTGCGGCATGGTTGATCCGAGTGTCTTCGAAGGCGTCGGCTACGACTCGAATGTCTGGAGCGGCTACGCCTTCGGTATGGGTCTCGAACGCCTGGCCATCCTGCTCTACGGCATCGATGACATCCGCTACTTCTATCAGAACGATCTGCGTTTCCTGCGCCAGTTCTCCTAAGCGACCGTCTTGGAATCGACTCCATGAAAATTTCCCTCAACTGGCTCAAAGCTTACGTCGCTCTCGATGCTTCCGTCGACGAGATCTGCCGCGCGATCACCTTTCTCGGCTTCGAAGTCGAAAACGTCATCCGTTCGGGCGCTCCACAATTGGACAATGTCTTCGTTGGTGAAGTTCTGGCGCGCGACAAACATCCAAATGCGGACAAGCTGTCCGTTTGCACTGTCAACATCGGTCCCGCGCACGGTATTAAGACGATTGTTTGCGGCGCGCAAAACTACAAGGTGGGCGACCGAGTTCCGGTTGCTCTCGCCGGGGCCGTGCTTCCGGGCGATTTTCAGATCAAGCAATCGAAGATCCGCGGCCAATTGTCCGACGGCATGATGTGCTCAGCCAAGGAACTTGGGGTTTCGGAAGAGAGTGCTGGTTTACTCATCCTCGAGAATCGCCCCGAACTCGGCACGCCAATCAACGCGGTGCTGCCTGCTGGCGACGTGGTCTTCGACATCGAAATCACCCCAAATCGTCCCGACTGCCTTTGTCACATCGGTATTGCGCGTGAACTCGCAGCCTGGTTCCGCAAGGACCTGACGTATCCAGATATCCGATTCAACACCGGTGCGAGCGGCCATCCGGCACGCCCAGATCTGCTCAAGTCGGTTCGCGTCGATGCCGATGAAGACTGCCCGCTTTATACCGCGACGGTGATCACCGGCGTTAAAGTTGCGCCAAGTCCGGAATGGATGCAGGCGCGGTTGCGCGCGGTGGGTCTTCGTCCGATTAACAATCTCGTCGATATCGGCAACTACGTGATGCTGGAATACAACCAGCCTTTGCACGCTTTCGATGCGAAGAAGATTGGTGGCCACGAAATCGTTGTGCGCCGCGCCCGCGATGGAGAAAAGATGATCACGCTAGACGGCAAAGAGCGCTCGCTGAACAGCCGCATGCTAGTGATCGCCGACGCTTCTCAACCGGTGGTGATTGCGGGCATTATGGGTGGTTCGAACTCAGGGGTGGATGAGACGACGACGGATCTCGTTTTGGAAGCCGCATTCTTCAAACGCCAGACCGTCCGCTGGACCTCGCGCCATCTTGGTCTTTCGTCGGATTCTTCCTACCGCTACGAACGCGGACTCGATCCGCACGGTTTGCCCGAAGCCCTTGGCCGGGCCGTGGATTTGATTCTTGAACTCGCAGGCGGCCAGGTAGCTGGAGGTGTGCATCGGGTTGGCGCTGATTTACCGTGGCAGCGCGAGATTTTGCTGCGTCCGGACTTCGTTCACCAAAAGCTGGGATTTGAAATTCCCGAGGCGGAAATGCGGGCGGCGCTCAACACCCTGGAATTGCCGATCGTGCGCGAAGAACAGACTCCGTTGCTCGAGGGCAGTCGCACCACGTGGACGATTTCAATCCCGAGCTGGCGGGACGATCTCGATCGCCCAATCGACCTCGTTGAAGAAATTCTGCGTGTTTACGGGACCGAAAAAATTCCTGTGTCCGTCGTGATGTCGCCAGGATTGATTGCCTCCGATGATCCGATCGTCGCTTTCAATCGCCGCGTCTCGGACTATCTCGTTGGCCAACGTTTCAACGAGTGCGTCAATTACACGCTGCGCTCGACAAAGGAGATGCTGACGTGGATTTCGCAAACGGCGGCCTCGGAACTCGCGATCGCCAATCCTCTCGTCGAAGACCAATCGCACCTGCGGGCGACTCTCATTACCGGCTTGCTCGATAGTCTCCGTCTCAATCGGTCGCGTGGTGTGTCCGCCTCACGTCTTTTCGAAACCGGTCGCGTCTTCGTCGAACGCAATGGACAAAACTTCGAGTGCGTAGCGGTGGGATTCATCATCGCAGAAGATCCTACCGACCGGAACTGGCTCGCGCGCGCGTCGGATGATTTCTTCTCCGTCAAACGCCACGTCGAAACCTTGGCCGGCATCGCAGGCATCGATCTCGCCCGTCAACAAATTGCGCCGATCAACGAAGCCTTTCTCGGCTGGCAATCGGGCCACTCCGCCATCGCGGGCGATATGCAGAATGGATGGACCGCACGCTTCGGTCTGCTCAATCTGACGATGCTGAAGAACGCCGGAGTTGAAGGAAAAGTTTACGGCGGCATTGTCGCGATTCTCCCCGAGAAATTGACGGAAGACGCGTCTCACCGTCGGTTTCAACCTTTCGGCGCTTTTCCCGCGGCACTGCGCGATCTTGCGCTGATTGTCGATGAGAGCACCCCCGCCGCCGAGGTGCAGAAGGCGTTGGCCAAAGTCAGTCGGGCTGCAGCGGGCAATGCCTTTGCGCTCGAAGCGGTCCAACCGTTTGATCTCTATCGCGGCAAAGGGTTGCCCGAAGGGAAGAAAAGCTTGGCCTTCTCTCTCGTGTTTCGCGCTGCCGATCGGACGTTGACCGACGACGAAGTGAATACAGTTTTTCAAAAGATTCAGTCCGAGTTGACTGCCTCGACACCTTATCAAATCCGCAAATAGCGGCTAAGCTGAGCCGAAACTGTATCCGGTCTTCGGTTACGAAACCGCTCGTTCATCCCCATCATGTCTTCTCCGCACGATCTCAATATCGATCACGTGGCAAATCTCGCTCGCATCGCTTTGACGGCGGAAGAGAAAGCCAAATTCTCCACGCAAATCGAAGATGTGCTGCGCCACATCGTGAAGTTGAAAGAAGTCGATGTGAGCAAGGTCGAGCCAACGGCTCACGCTTTTCCGATCTACAACGTCTGGGCGGCCGACGTCCCGGCTCCGGCGTTGCCGGTCGAGCAGGCGTTGAAGAACGCCCCTGCGCAGCGTGACCACATGATCTCCGTTCCGCCCGTCGTCGAATAACCGATGTCCAACGAGCTCTTTTTCAAAACTGCCACCGAACTCGCTTCTTTGTTGGAAGCGAAAAAAGTCTCGTCGACTGAATTGATGCAGGCCGTGGTCGCGCGCACGAAGGCGGTGGACCCGAAGATCAAGGCGTTCAATTCCTACGACGAAGCCGACGCGCTCGCGCAAGCGCGAGCTGCAGACGAGCGCCGGGCGCGGGGCACGTCGCTGGGAGTGCTCGATGGCATCCCTGTTGGGATGAAGGACGTGATCGCGGTCAATGGGCAGCCGCTCACGGCCTCGAGCAAGATGCTCGCGAATTTTGTCTCTCCATATGACTCAACGGTGACGGTTAAGTTGAAACAGGCCGGCGCGATTCCGTGGGGCCGTTTGAATCTCGATGAGTTCGCGATGGGCTCGTCGACGGAGAATTCCGCCTTTCATACAACTTCGAATCCCTATGACCTCGACCGCGTCGCGGGCGGGAGTTCTGGCGGAAGCGCGGCTTCGGTAGCGGCGGGTGAGACGATTGTTTCGCTCGGGTCGGACACGGGCGGTTCGATTCGCCAACCGGCCGCTTTGTGTAACGTCGTTGGCCTTAAGCCAACTTACGGATTGGTTTCGCGATACGGTTTGATCGCGTTCGCTTCATCGCTCGATCAGATCGGTCCTTTCGCGCGCTCGGTGCCGGATGCGGCGGCGCTTCTGCAAGCCATCGTTGGACAAGATCCCAAAGATTCCACGTCGGTGCAGACGGATGTTCCGAATTACGTCGCGGAATTGGAAAAGCGCAAAGGCCCCTGGCGCCTCGGGATTCCAAAAGAATACTTTTCGGACGGCCTCGATCCTGAGGTGGGCGCGGCCGTGCAGGCGGCGATTGATTTTTATCGGAAACAGGGGTGCGAAATCAAGGAGGTCTCTCTGCCGCACACGGAGTACGGCGTCGGGGTTTACTACATCATCGCGACGGCGGAATGTTCTTCGAACTTGGCGCGCTACGACGGGATCCGCTACGGCCATCGCGCGGAAGGTGCGAAAGACATTGTCGACCTGTACTTCAAATCGCGCGCGGAAGGTTTTGGGCCGGAGACGAAACGACGCGTGATTTTGGGCACGTACGTTTTGTCGAGCGGGTACTACGATGCTTACTACCTCCGCGCACAAAAAGTGCGGACGCTGATTCGGCAGGATTTTCTCAACGCGTACCGCGACGTGGACGCGATTCTCACGCCGACGTCGCCGACCCCGGCGTTCAAGAAGGGCGAGAAAGCAGCGAACCCGCTCGCGATGTATTTGAGCGACATTTATACGATCGGGGTGAACTTGGCGGGTCTGCCCGGCATGAGTATCCCATGCGGTTTCTCGAAGACCGGTTTGCCAATCGGTCTGCAGATCATCGGCCAGCCCTTCAAAGAAGCCGAGATGCTCGCCATCGCGCGCGCGTACGAGCGCGCGCACGACTGGTCTGCTCGTCATCCTCAACTCTAAAGCCTTCCCGCATGAAATACGAAGCCGTCATCGGTCTTGAGGTGCACGTGCAGATCAAGACGCGTTCGAAAATGTTTACGCGGGTGGAAACCGGTTTTGGCCGCGAGCCGAACACCTTGACCGATCCGGTTGTGCTCGCGCTGCCGGGAACGTTGCCGGTGATGAACAAGGCCGCGCTGGATGCGATCATCAAAGCCGGTTTGATGCTGGGCTGCGAAATCGCGCCGATCTGCAAATGGGATCGGAAAAACTATTTCTACCCGGATTCGCCGAAAAATTATCAGATTTCCCAGTACGATCAACCGATCTGCATCGGCGGATCGGTCGAGATCGAACTGCCTGGTTCCGCTCGAAACATCATGGGGGAGCATAAGAAAATCCCACTCACTCGCATTCATCTCGAGGAGGACGTCGGCAAATTGAACCACGTTGGCTTCGAGTCGCTGGTCGACTACAATCGCGCCGGCACGCCCTTGATGGAGATTGTATCGGAGCCAGCACTACAGTCGGCGGAGGAGGCGTTCGCTTACCTGACTTCGCTGAAGCAAACGCTGATTTATGGCAGCATTTCCGACTGCGACATGGAGAAGGGACAATTGCGCTGCGACGCGAACATTTCGATCCGTCCGGTCGGACAGCAGTCGCTTGGCACGAAGGTCGAGTTGAAGAATTTGAACTCCATCTCGTTCGTCCGCGACGGCATCGAGCATGAGATCAAACGCCAAATTTCGATGGTGGAATCCGGCGGCAAAATCGTCCAAGAAACGCGGGACTACGATGGCCAGAAGGGCCAATCGCAATCGCTGCGGACGAAGGAAATGGCGCATGATTACCGTTATTTTCCCGATCCAGATCTGATGCCAGTGAAGGTCGACGCGGAATGGAAAGCACGCATTCAGGCGGAATGTCCGGAACTGCCGTTCGAGAAGCAGCGACGTTTTCAAGAGACCTACCAGCTTCCATACACCCTCACGTCTGTGCTCGTGCCTGATCGCGGGTTGAGCGAATTTTTCGAAGCGGCGGCGAAGGCGAGCGGTAAGCCTCAGGCTGTGGCCAACTGGATCGTCAACGATCTATTGCGTGAGTTGGCGCAGGCGAAGATCGGCCTAGAGGAATCGAAAGTGAAGCCGGCTCATGTTGCTGAACTGGTGAAGTTGATTGAGGCTGGCACGCTGATCAGCAACACGGCCAAAGACGTGTTTATCGACGTCTTCCAAACGGGCGATGCGCCTGCCACGATCGTGGAGCGCAAAGGTCTGAAGGCGGAAACGAACGAAGGCGAACTCGAGCAATGGTGCCGCGACGCGATCGCGGGGAATCCCAAGTCACTCGCCGATTTCAAAGCCGGCAAAGATTCTGCGATCAATGGATTCAAAGGCACGGTGATGAAAGCCGCAAAGGGGAAGGCGAATCCCAAGAGTGTGGACGAGACGCTCCGGCGATTGTTGGCGACGATGTAGCGTTGCCCCTGAGAGCGCGGACATTCTTGTCCGCTTCGCCTATCTGGCGACCGAAGCTCGCCGCTGGTGCCTGCTGCGCGCTTCGCGCAAAGAACGAAGGCGGACAAGAATGTGCGCGCTCTCAGGGAAGCAGGCCTCGGTCTCTGGGCCCAAAAAAAGCGCCGTCGGAAAAACGGCGCTTTTTTTAGAAGTTTGAACTTCGCCGATTAAGGCGTGTGAATCACGGGCGCCGATTGGCGGTTCGGAACGGACGTAGTTGCGGGCATCGCCGGGGCGACGCCTTCACGAGTCTTCGGTTTTTGCGCGAAGAATTCCACCAGGTGTGAAACCTCGGTGAAACCGCGGGCCTTCAATTTTTCCTCAATGCGGTTCATCAATGAGCGAAGCTCGGCAGAGTTTTCTGCGTCGAGTTCTTCGACCTCATTGGTGTCTTTCGACACCACATGGTAGGGACTCTCGTTATCGAGATTGATTTGATAGAGGCTCGTTCCGTTGTGGAAGTAGCAAAGGCGGACAAGGCCCACCTCTTGAAACGCAGCCAAGCAGCGGTAGACGGTGACCAAGTCGCACGCGGCGTCCGAAAGGTCTCCGTGAATTTGCTCGATGCTGGCTGGAGCTGAACGTTTGATCAGAGCTTGTAAAATGGCTACGCGAGGCTGTGTGATGCGCAGCCCTGCTGATTTCAAACGAGCGCAGGCGGCGTCAATGGCTGCCTGAGGCGAGCCGTTTTTAACGCTCGCCAGCGGATGATTGGTTTGTGTTGAAGCGATCATTTGCGGCTAGTAACCAACGTTTTTGCCAGGGAACGGCGATTTGTAAAGATGCCAATTTGCAAAAAAGACCCAAAAAAGTCGTGTGTTTCTCTTAAGGAAGACCCGGAATCGGACCGACCGCAAATTTGCTGTATAGTTGCAGAGTTTTCTTCCGTATGCTCATTCGAGCACCAAAACGCCCATGCAGGACCTTGATTTTAACGAAGTCGTCGACCTCATCTGCAAAGAAGATCCCCGTTTCGACAAGAAAGCTTACACGTTCATCCGCCAGGGGCTCGATCACACCGTCAAGGAAATCAAAAAGAAGGACGCTGGGAAGCCCCGTGCCTCGCAACATGTTACAGGGGCTGAGTTACTCGACGGACTTCGCCTTTTTGCGCTCGATCAGTTTGGTCCGCTGACAAAAACCGTGCTCAACAGCTGGGGAATCAAGCGCTGCACGGATTTCGGGGAGATTGTGTTCAACCTCATCGAGTATAACGTCTTCAGTAAGACCGAGAGTGATCGCCGTGAGGATTTCGTCGATCTCTACTCCTTCGAGGACGCCTTCGTAAAACCTTTCCTGCCGGTGAATAAACCCCGATCTGGGCCTGCAGCGGGCGTGACGAACTAATCGCGGGGAAGACTTGCTCCTCGGCGCGCGGTGCTTTCCGTGCAAGCCTGCGTCTTTTCTCATGCCGAAACCTTCTTCGCCCTCGAACGACTTTAACCTCCTCAACGCGTTTTGGAATGAGCCTGTCGAGCGCCGTGTGCTGGGGAATGGGTTAACTGTCCTAGTTAAGCCGGATCAGTCGGCGCCGGTGGCCTCGGTTCAGGTCTGGGTCAAAACCGGCAGCATTCACGAAGACAAGCTGCTCGGCGCGGGCATCTCGCACTTTTTAGAGCATATGCTCTTCAAGGGAACGGAACGAAGGGCGGGAAGGGAAATCTCCACCACGGTTCAAGCTCACGGAGGCTACGTCAACGCATACACCACTTTCGATCGGACCGTGTACTACATCGATCTGCCAGCTGAGCACGTGAATGTGGCGATCGATCTGCTCGAAGATGCCGTGCTCCATTCGCGATTGCCGGAAGACGAGGTGGTCAAGGAGCGCGATGTGATCTTGCGAGAGATCGACATGGGACGAGACGATCCGGACCATCGCTTGTCAGAAGCGCTCTTCGACACGGCCTTTCGCTCGCATCCTTTTCGGTATCCGATTATCGGTTACAAAGAGGTTTTTAAGACGATCACGCGTGAAGACTTGATTGCGTACTACACGACCCGGTACGTGCCTAACAACCTGGTTGTGGTGATAACGGGTGCGGTGGATACAGCGGCCGTGATCGCTGAAATCGAGCGCACGTTTGGCCGGGCGGAGCGACGCCGATTGGCGCCGGTTTTGATTCCAAGCGAACCAGAGCAACTCGCACCGCGTGCGCTGCACACGTTTGAAGATGTGGAAGTTTCGCGGGCGGGACTGGCGTGGCCGATCCCAGGCGTCGGACACGAAGATGCGCCGCTGCTCGATCTCGTCTCGACGATTTTGGGTGGAGGCGAAAGTTCTGTGCTTTGGCAATCGATTCGCGAGCGGCAACGTCTCGTGCACCAGATCGATGCGCACAGTTGGACTCCCGGAGATGCTGGACTTTTCTATATTTCTTTCAACTGCGACCCGGAAAAACGCGAAGCCGCGACCGAAGCGATTTATCGGGAGCTCACGCGGGTCGCGCGCACAGGCTTCACAGACGCACAGCGCCGGAAAGCGATCCGCCAGATGATCGTCGGAGAGATCAACAGTCGGAAAACGATGAGTGGCCAGGCCGCGCGTCTCGGCGCCGCCGAAGTCGTGGTGGGAGACCTGGATTTTTCGCGAACGTTTTTCGCCGCCTTACAGCGAGCAACGAACGCGGACCTGAAACGAGTGATTGCAGCGCACTTGGTTCGCGATCGCGTCACGGCCGTTTCCCTTAATCCCGAGAGCAATCGACCGCGGGCGCAGGTGGATTCATTGGCTGCTTCCAATCGCGAGCATGGATTCGAAGAGATCACGGTGGCGAATGGAGCGCGGATCGTGTTTCAAGAGGACCGACATCTGCCGAATGTTCATCTCCGGGTGATGTGCAAAGGCGGACCCCTGTTCGAAGAGCCAACACGTCGCGGGACAACGGCGCTGCTGGCGAATTTATTGACCAAAGATACGGCGAATCGCAGCGCGGCCGAGGTGGCTGAATACATTGAATCGGTCGGCGGCTCCTTCTATCCTTTTTCGGGCAATAACAGTTTGGGCTTCGCGGCCGAGGTGTTGCCGACGGATCTGGATCGAGCGCTCGAGCTGATCGGAGACGCTCTGTTGAAGCCGGCGTTCTCCGTGGAAACGTTTGAGCGGGAGCGCGACGCTCAGGTTGCGGAGCTGCTGCAAGACGAAGACGACGTCGTGGTTTTTGGTCGAAAACTTCTCCGGAAAAAGTTTTTCGGAACGTATCCGCTTTTCTTGGACGCGGCGGGAGATGCTGCCTCGGTCAAACGACTCGAAGTTGCCGATCTGAGGAAAATCTGGAAGCGATGCTTGGTTCCGGCGAACGTGGTGATCGCTGTGGCCGGCGATTTTGAGCGACGGATTTTGATTCCGAAAATCCAGGCGCTACTCGCGAAGCTGCCCAAAAATCCCACGCTGACGGCGGCGCCCGATTTTTCCGGTCCAGCGCAAGTGGGAGAATCGGAAGAAATTCAACCGCGTGAACAGGCCGTCGTTTATCAGGCGTTTCCGGGACCCGGTCTACTCGACAAAGATTTTTACGTGAGTGAAGTCGCTGACGAGTTGTTCAGCGGCATGTCTTCGCGCCTGTTCGAGCGCGTGCGCGAGGAGAAAGGATTGGCGTACTTCGTCCGATCCGCCCGAGTGACGGGTTTGCATGCGGGCATGTTTCTGTTTTTTGCCGGCACAAGTCCGCAGACCTACGGTGAGGTTTTGCGTGAAATCGATGCCGAGATTGCACGCGTTCAGGCCGGCAAAGTGGAAGCCGACGAATTGAAGCGTTGCCAGACGCGGCTGAAGGCGGGAAAGCGCATGGGCATGCAAACGAATGCGTCGCGCACGATGCTCGCGGGATTGAATTCGCTCTTTGGTTTACCGGTCAATGATTGGATTAACTATGACCAGTACATCGACGACGTGACGATTAGCGCGCTGCAGAAATTCGCGAAAAAATACTTTCAGAAAAAGCAGCGCGTGCAACTGGTGGTGCGGCCAGAGACGCCAGATCGGTCGAGCGCGGCGACCTAGCCAAAAACAATTTGGAGTGCGGTCGTTTCCGAGGGTTCTCTAGGCGAGTCTCATTTCGCCTTCGGCAGGCATTTTGTCTCGTTTGCCTCGGGTCAGTGAATTGGCCTTCCAAAGCGGCAATGAGTCGGCGCTCCCAAAAGGGGACAACACACGATCTTGCGACTTACTCCTTCATCTTTTCGTAGTCCGCGGGATTTTTCAGTTGGTCTTTCCAACTGAGGGTCTTGGCTTTCGCGCCGAATTTTTCTGCGGTGGCTTTGTCGCCCTTTTCCATCCAGATCCGCGAAAGGGTGGTGTTGATGAAGAGATCTTCTGGTTGGATGGCGTGCGCGCGCTGGGCGGCGACGAGTGCTTCGTCGAAGCGACGAAGATTGAAATTGATTTCCGCCAACGCGTGCCAGGCTCCGAAGTTGTCTGGGGCGTCGTCGGTGGCGCGATGCAGTTTTTCGATCGCCGAATCCGGCTCTCCCATCGTGAAATCAAAGGTGGCTTCGTCGACAAGAGATTGCAGTTCTTCCGGAGTCATTCGGCTAACGTGAATGGAAAATAAAAAAGGGCGACCCCGAAGAGTCGCCCAGAATGATTGGTCGAATAAAATTTATTTCTGCAAATCGGCCTCGACCGTGATCTTGACGTCGATGTCTTCGCCGAGCGCTTTTTCGAGCATCGCGTTTAATTTGATATCGAAGTCGTGGCGCTTGAGGGTGGTCGTGCCCTCCCAGCCGGTGACGGGCGAGCCGCCCATGCCCGGGCCAAAGCCGAGGGATTTTGCTTTCAACGTCACTTCGCGTGTAATGCCGCGGATCGTGAGATCACCTGTGATATCAAAGGTATCGTCGCCGGTTTTCTTCCAACTCTTGCTGACGAATTTGATGCTCGGAAATTTATCGACGACAAGAAAGTCACCGCTTTTGAGGTGTGTATCGCGTTTCGCATTACGCGTGTCGACACTGGCCGACTCAATCGTCGCCTCGGCTTTGGAGTTTTCCAGATTGTCACGATCGATCGTCAGCGTGCCGGAGAATTGAGTGAATTGGCCAGGAACGCTGGTGAAAACGTGGCGCACGCTGAAACCCACGGAAGAATGAGCCGGATCGATTTGATAGGTCTCAATGGCGGCTTGGAGAGACGTTGCCGCGGCAACGAGAAGAAGAGAAAGGAGCAGTTTTTTCATAAGAAACTGCCGCCTAACGAGCGCAGAGACCGAACGGACGCAAACGACATTTGTCGTTTTATGACCTTTTTCACAGGATCAGCATAGCATCGCCGTAGCTGAAGAAGCGGTATTTCAAGCGAATCGCATCGCGGTAGATTTCTTGGAGCCACGCAATGCCATCGGTTTGACCGGGACTGAGGAACGCGGAAACAAGGCAGAGCAAAGTGGAGCGCGGTTGATGGAAATTCGTGATGAGTGCGTCGACCCCCCGAAACGCGTAAGGCGGGTAAATGAAGATGCTGGCCTCGCCCAAAAAGGGTCCGGAAAGTGGGGCTCGGTTTTGCGACAGGAAGGCTTCGATGCTGCGGACCGATGTAGTGCCGACGGCAATACGTCGTTTGGAGCGATCGAAGAGGGCTTGTTGAGTTTCTCTCGGGAGTTCGTAGGTCTCGCGATGGATCGCGTGGGCTTCGACTTCTGTGGTGGCGATCGGCTTGAACGTGCCGAGACCGACGTGAAGCGTGATGTTTTCGGTTTGGACACCTTGCCCCGAAAGTCGGTTGAGCAGTTCCGGAGTGAAGTGCAGACCGGCCGTCGGCGCTGCGGCGGCGACGCGTTTTTGCAGATCGGCATAGACCGTCTGGTACCGCGCCAAATCCTCCGCGCGTTCCGCGTCGGTCCCTTCGCGTAAAATGTACGGAGGCAAAGGCACTGCCCCGACGCGTGCGGCGACGTCGCTGATCGGTTCGTTTTCTGCGGTGGTAAATCCCACAAGAGCGGTGCCGTCTTCCTCTTTCTCGAAAACTTCGCCGGTGAAACTATCGCTGAAAAACTTTGCGCCGATGGGCAGCTTGCGGCCAGGGCGGAGCAGGACCCACCACATTTGATCGATGCCCGCGCGCGCCGTGGATGCGGCGGCAGGCCGGAGGAGCAAGCATTCGACCGCGCCACCCGATGCCCGTTGCGCGCTTAGGCGCGCAGGAAGGACGGCAGCGTTGTTGCGAAAAAGGCGATCGGACGCGCTCAGGTATTCCGGCAGATCCGAAAAAACGCGGTGTTCCCAACGCCGTTCCTGGCGGCGCACCACGAGTAATCGCGACGCGTCTCGTCGCTCTGCGGGGTGTTGCGCGATCAACTCCGAGGGGAGGTCGAAGTCGAAGAGGTCGGTGGAGAGTGGCACGGAGCGGAACGATGACGTTGGAAAGAAGGTTTTATCGGAAAGAAATCGATTGGGATGGTCGAGGGTGAAAGCGGCCCCCTCTACCCTGGGACCGCGGACAAGAATGTCCGCGCTCCCAGGGTAGGAATAGAAAAAGGGCGGAGACACGTCGTCTCCGCCCTTGGCTGAGGTTGCTGACTGGAGTTCGGCTCAGTGAAACGTCAGCACGAAGCCGCCTTGGTTGAACACCTCTCCACCGGCGCAATCGCTGTAGGTGAAACCGGTGAAGGTCGCAGCGCCTGCGCTGTAGGTTGCGATTCCTGCACCGAGGTGCTGCTGGGTGTATTTGCTCGTTGTGATACCATCGAGGCCAGTACCGTTGGCGGAGCAGGTGTTGAAGTTAATACCGCTGAATCCACCGGCGAATCCCATCGAATATCCATCACGTTGCGCATCGACCACGGCGACGTTGGTGAACGTGAAATTCTGGATCGACGTTTGGCTCGCTTCCAAATCGACCGCGCCGAGTTCACCCGCCCAAGCATCATAGCTGGTGCCGCAGGCGATGAAGGTGCAGTTCGCGATCGTGATGCCGGTGTTGTTCTGGAATTGATAGCCCGAGAATGTGGTGTTCGCCCGAAAGCCTGCGCTCATGAACGTATCCTGGACCACGTCGTAGGTGACCTGATGACCGGAACCGCCATAAATCGCGATGCCGGCGGAACGCCACTCGAACTCGATAGTATTGTGACTGAACGTATTGTTCGTTTCCATCGGCGCTCCGGCGAAGTTGTTCGACCAGATGGCCAGGCCGTCGTCCCCACCGTTGCGAATGCTGCAGTTGGTCACGATCGAGTTGTAGGTGCCGTTGCAGAAGTTCACGCCGTCCGCGAGGTTGTTGCGGATGCGGTTGTTCTGGATCGTGAGGTTGTGCGCCACTTGGCAAGGGTTGTAGGCGTAATCGGCGACCCAGTAACCGCACTCGAAGTGATCTTCCCAAAGATCGTGGAAGTTCGAATTTACTCCGAAATTATCCATGAAGCATTTGTAGATCGCGTTCTCGTTGTAACGGGATCGCAGCATCGAGTTGAAGTAAACATTGCTGAAGTCCATAGATCCTGATGCAGCCAGACGGATGGAATTTCCGCCCCCGGCGACATTTGGATTGGTGAACTGGACGTTCGTGTACCAAATGCCCGCGCCGACGATCTTCAATTGGCTGATCGGGCTGCTCGTCGAACCGATGACCCACATGCTCGAAAGGTAGTAGGTACCCGCCGGAATGTAGAGCGTCTTGCTTGGTGAGGCCAGGGCGGCCGTGACGGCTGACTGGAAGGCCGAGAGTGAATCGGTCGCGCCCGGAGCGGTGGTGACGCTTTGTCCGGCCTGAAGCTGAGCGATTTCGCTATAGGCGGCCGAATTATCGCTGTACGCCACCGCGCCATAAGAGGCCACTGAGACGGAACCGGCGGGTTGGGCTACTTGGGCGGGGACCGTTTCAAGCTCGATGAAATCAACGCCGACCACGGGGCCACCGCTGCTTTGAATCTTGATCGTGTCGCCTGAGTTCAACGCCGTCGGAAGGACGAAGTGAACTTCGTCGAACGCGAACGCGGGAACGCCGCCGTTGTTTGAATCTGCGGGATCGCCGCCGCCGCCGAAGTACTGCCAAGCGTAGTAGGAAGTCAGATTAACCGTCTTGACCTTGGCACCGTTGACATAGACGTCGACCGAGCCGTTTTGACCGTAGCCATTGGCGGAGTCGGGAAGGGTGAAACGCAGTGTTACACCGCTCGCATTGCTTTGGCTCGATCTCCACTGCACGTAAGATCCGTTGCTGGATAACTCCACGTAGGCCTGGCCTGAAGCTTGAGCTGCGAGATTGGTCTTCAAGAAGGTCGGAGCGGATTTCAGCGTCGCACCGCCGCCCGTGGTGGCAGAGGAGTCGGCGGCACGATAGCGCGTGTAAGGCATGACGGCGCCTTGACCCGTCGCGGAGAGCGGAGCGACACCCGTGGTTTCCGCTGATTGCGCCGAAGAGCCAGCGGAGTTAACCGCGACCACTTTGTAGTAGTACGTAGTTCCAGCGGTCACGCTGCTGTCGGTGTAGGAGTTTGTCGCGATGTTCGTGACATAAGCCGTGGTGCCTTCACCTCCCGACGTGGTGCTGCGGAAGAGATTATAGCTCGTCGCACCGGAGATCGCATCCCAACTGATCTTGATATTACCAAAACCTGCTTGAGCGGTGACGTTCGTCGGGGCGCTCGGAGCGACAACGTGGGGCAGGGCCGAGGATTCGTTCGAGTAGCCCGAAACGCCGGCTGAGTTCGCGGAAGCGACCTTGTAATAGTAAGTCGTTCCGTTGGAAACGGTGAGATCGGTATAGTTGGTGGCGGTTAAGTTCGTCGCGATCGGCGTGGCGCTTTCGCCATTTGCGGTCGTGCCGCGATACACATTGTAGGTGGACGCGTTTGCACCCGCGGACCAAGTCAGGCCGACTTGGCCGTTACCGGCTGTCGCGGAAAGACCCGACGGGGCGCTGGGCAATGGCGGTTGCGTCCAGATTTCGATTCCAGCGATGTCCGGGTTGTCGGCACCGCCGGTCGAGAAGGCGATGACGATTTGACCGGAGCCGTTCGCGGTCGCGTTGAACTCTTCTTCGAGCGCATGATTTTGACCGGCCAGTGCGAAAACGTCGAAGGCGGAGAGCACGGTCGTACCATTGATCGCGACGTTGAACTTACGCGCACCTGCGGTGGTGAAGGACAGTTCCACAAAGTGCAGACGCACGACATAGGACGTGCCGCTGGTAAGGCCGCCGATTGTGTAGTTGAACGCGTTGTTCCAGCGAACGGATTGATAAACGGCAGCGGGTGCGGCGTGATTCACCCCCGATGTGTTGATCGTGGCGGCGCTGGTGAATGCGGTGCCAGCACTATAGGCAGTGTCGGCCGAGAATGGCGAAACCGCGGTGCTGCTGCCGGCGTCGATCTGAACGACTGGCGTATTGTTGCCGCCACCGGTGCTGCCCGTTGAGGCGGCGTGCACTTCTGACGATTGAGCGGACGTGCCGCTCGCGTTGACGGCCGCGACCTTGTAGTAATACGTCGTGCCCGTGGTCACTGCGTTATCGGTGTATGAAGCGGTGGTGACATTTGAAGCAAAGGCCGTGGTGCCTTCGCCGCCGGCAGTCGTGCTGCGATAAATATTATAAGTCGTCGCGCCAGAAACGGCGCCCCAGCTCAACGAGATAGAGCCAGGGTTTCCTGCGGCAGAGACGCCGGTCGGAGTGGCTGGAGCGGAGCCGCCGCCAGCCGTGATCACTTCGAGGCCGGCGATGCTCGGATTGTCGGCGGTGCCGTGCGAGAAGGCGACGATGATTTGGCCGGAAGCATTTGCGGTGGCAGTGAAATCCTTGACAAGAGCTTTGTTTTGTCCGACTTGGGCAAAGATGTCGAAGTTGCTCAACACGCTCGTGCCATTGATCGCGACGTTGAACGTGCGTTGACCGGAGGCGGTGAACGAAAGTTCGACGAAATGCAGGCGCACCGTGTACGACGCACCGGCGGTGAGGCCCGGCAGCGTATAGGTGAAGGCTGTGTTCCAGCGAACCGTTTGGTACACAGCAGCGGGAGCTGCATTGGTCACGCCCGAGGTGGCGATTGTTGCGCTACTGCTGAAGGTCGTGCCCGAATCGTAGTCGGTATCGGCGATGAATGGTGCGACGGCGCTCGAGCTGCCGGCGTCGATCTGGAGGACGGGCGTACCCGGCCCAGGACCTGACGCGCTCGGTTTCGCGCTGACTTCACTCGATTGCGCGGAGGTTCCCGCGGAGCTGACCGCAGCAACCTTATAATAGTAAGTCGTACCGTTCGTCAGGCCGGTATCGGTGTAGCTCGTGCCCGCGATGTTGGTTTTGTAGGCGGTGGTCCCTTCGGCACCCGAGCTGGTGCTGCGATAGAGATTGTAGCTCGTGGCGCCGGAACTCGCGTTCCAACTGATGGTGGCGGATGCGTTGTTTGGAGAAGCCGAGACACCGGTGGGCGTGGCTGGAACGGCGACGGTTAAAACCTCAATGCCCGCGATGCTGGGGTTGTCGGCTGAGCCCTGGGTGAAGGCGACGACGATTTGGCCGGACGAGTTAGCTGTCGCGTTGAACTGCTGTACCAGCGCGTGATTCTGCCCGACTTGCGCAAAGATGTCGAAGTTGCTCAATACGCTCGCGCCGTTGATTGCGACGTTGAACTTGCGCGAACCAGGGGATGTGAACGACAGCTCAACGAAGTGGAGGCGCACGGTGTACGCGGCATTCGCCGTGTATCCGGTCAGTGTATACGTGAACGATGGATTCCAACGCACGGACTGATAAACTGCAGTCGGCGCGGGATTGGTCACACCGCTGGTGCTGATTGCCGCCGTGCTGGAAAATGCATTGCCGGCGTTGTAACCGGTGTCCGCGACATAGGGAGAAACGGCGCCGCCGCCGCAATCGATCTGAGTCAACGCGGTTTGAGCGCGGGCGTTCGCGGCGAAAAGACCGAGAACGAGGGAGAATAGACTGGCCCAAAAAAAGGCCGCGCGTGGAAAGCGTGGCCTCGCTGTTTGATACACTGTCTGCACAGATGTCATGACGACGTTTTGGATTGAACTGACGATTCGATTACATGAACCGCCTAGGGCAGCGCTGGAACGGACCAAGGGGTTGGGGGAAAGCCTAACCTTCCCAACTCCGCGCCGGTCGCCATGTCCGCGTGCTGCAAACGTTGCGCGCGGCCGAGTCGGGGGAACGTTAAATCACAGACTTTCGCCGAGAGATTTTCACTCGCGTTACGGCGTGGCCGCGGGACCGGCCATATTTGGGGCTTGCTCTCCTCAGCGGGAGGGGTTTCTTCCGCTTTTCCAGTGCCGAGCTAGCTCAGTTGGTAGAGCAATGCTTTCGTAAAGCATGGGTCGTCGGTTCAAATCCGATGCTCGGCTCCATTTTGAAACGCCGGTTTTGCGGTTAATCCGCGAGACCGGCGTTTTTTAATTGTCCAAAATCGCGTCGTCGCTGAGCCGGCCCTGCAATTTGCGTTGCAACTTGATCGATTCGATTTCCGAACGGAGGCCCGCGGAAAAAAGTTCGAGGCGGCGATGGACATCGAGCGTTTCAAGCAACTTTTGCTTCAACCGCGTATCCTCGCAAAGGCTGAACGCTGCGATATCCACGAAGGCTTCAGGATCTTTGACGGTGCCGAGAAAATCAGTGAACTCATCGCCTACATTTGAACCCAGGCGCTGCTTGGTGCGAATGAGGCGCGCGACGTTTTGGCGAAGGCGATGGTTTTCTTCAGCGGGGGCGCCGGCCTTGCTCGAGAGCGCGCGAATCTTGACCAAGCGGAAAGGTTGCTCACGAACGATTTCGAGGACCTCAACGCGAGCAATGCCCTGAAGCAGCAAATTAGAGGTGCCATCTTCGCTGGCCTGGCATGCGCGCACGATGCCGAGGGTCGCGACCCGATGGGGCATTTCGGGATGCGACGAGGCCTTCGATCGTTCGGCGTCGAGACCGGCCACCGCGAAAAGTCGGTCTGTCGCCAAGCTAGCCGCGAGCATTTCGCGATAACGCGGTTCAAAAATGTGCAGCGGCAAAAGCGCTTGTGGGAAAAAAGTCACGTTCGGCAACGTCATCACCGCGATCTGATCCGGCAGCGTGATCTCCATTTCCATGGCGGCAGAGTAGCAAGTCCCGGGCTAAACTCAACAGAGGTTTTAGAGCAACACGGCTTTTATCAGAAATTCGCCGAAGACGTGGGAGGGTGGTGCACCGTTTCTTGGGCCGTGATATTGAACGAAATCTGAATGCGAGTTATCCGTGACCAAATGGAGTCCCGTCCGTCGTCCGCTGATCAGGAAGAGATTGCGCACTCTGTCGCACTCCAGTCATCGGCCGTCGCCGATCGGCCGCCGATTCAGGTGGTCCGGAATCCCGCGCGTCGACGCGTGCGCACGACAGAACTCCCATCGGATCGCCTCAAACGTGTTTTACCTTGGCTCGTCGCGGTGGCCTTTTTCATGGAGGCGTTGGACATCACGATCTTGAACACGGCTGTGCCGACGATCGCGACCGCGTTGAATGTGGCGCCCTTGAGTTTGAAGGCGGCGTTGACGAGCTACACGCTGAGCCTCGCGATTTTTATTCCCGTGAGCGGCTGGGTGGCGGATCGCTTTGGAACGCGACGGGTCTTTGGGACGGCGATTGGGATTTTCACCATCGGCTCGTTGTGCTGCGGCATTTCAAGCAATCTGACTTTGCTGATCATGTCTCGGCTGCTGCAAGGAGTCGGCGGGGCGATGATGATGCCGGTTGGGCGTATCACGATTGTGCGCACGTTTCCAAAATCCGAGATGTTGAGAGCGATGAGCTTCGTCGCGATTCCGGGATTGCTCGGACCTCTGTTGGGGCCGCTCTGCGGCGGGTTAATCGTGAGCCTTTCAAGTTGGCGACTGATCTTTTTTATCAACCTGCCGATCGGATTGGTTGGTCTCTACGCAGTGTTGCGCTACTTGCCCGACTATGTATCGGAAAACGTTCCACCGCTGGATTGGGTCGGTTTTTTTGAATTCGGCGTCGGCATCGCGTTGCTTTCCTACGTCCTCGAAGTTTTCGGCGAGCACACCTTGGCCGCGCCTTGGATCGTTGGCATGCTTGTGGTCTCTGCCATCATGCTCTTCCTGTACGTGAGGCATGCTCGCCGGGTTCCAACCCCGATGTTGCGATTAAAACTGTTCGCCATTCGGACTTTTCGCTCCGCGGTGGGCGGAGGTTTTATCACGCGGTTGGGAGTGGGTGGAATGCCTTTTCTGCTCCCGCTGTTTTATCAAGTGGGACTCGGCTACGGGCCCGTTCAATCAGGCCTGATGGTGATGCCGCAACCGCTGGCGGCGATGAGCCTCAAGGTATTCATGCCGCGAATACTCGCGCGATTCGGTTATCGGCAAGTGCTGCTTTGGAATACGGTGATGATTGGAGCCGCGATCGCATCCTTTGCATTGGTGGGAGAAAACACGCGGGTTTGGTGTATTCTGTCGCTCGCGTTCGCGCTGGGTTTCTTTTCCTCACTGCAATATTCCAGTATCAACACCCTCGTTTTCGCGGATGTGCCCGTCGATGAGACGAGCGGTGCCTCCAGCCTCTCGAGTGCGATGCAGCAGCTATCGATTAGTTTCGGCATCGCGGTCGCATCCCTCCTCGCGGTGCTTTTCTTGCAGGCTCGGCATGGACAGCCAGCCCAAGTCGCCTCGGCGGTCCGGCACGCTTTTCTGACGCTCGGCGTGATCACCGTATTTTCGGCCGCTGTCTTCAGTCGGCTGCGGCCAGGCGATGGTGACACCATGCGCGAAAAGCGCGCTTGACCCACTTCCCGGATGGCTGCGCCAACGGTGTGCCACACTGGCGCATAAAATAAGTAGCTGGCAACTGCGTTGACCGATCCTTGATTTTTTAACTGGTTATAAGAAGGGTATTAGCGAAATTACGAGCCGGAGCGGCACATCCGTTGCTAAACGGTCGGCATGAGCCGAATTTTAGGTATCGATTTAGGAACCACGAACTCGTGTATGGCAGTGATGGAGGGCGGCGAGCCTGTGGTTATTCCCAACGCTGAAGGCGCACGGACAACTCCATCCGTCGTGGCCTTTACCAAAACCGGCGAGCGACTCGTAGGCCAAGCCGCGAAGCGGCAGGCCGTCACTAATCCTCGAAACACGGTTTTTTCCGCCAAGCGTTTAATCGGACGCAAATTTTCCGAAATTCAAAAAGAAGCTGCCAGTTTTCCCTTCAAAGTCAGTGAGGGAAAGAACGGCGATGCTTACATCGAAGTTCAGGTCGCCGACAAGACAGAGCAGTTCGCTCCGCAGCAGATCGCGGCCTTCGTGCTGGGCAAATTAAAGGCCGATGCCGAGGCTTACCTCGGAGATAAAATCACCCAAGCGGTGATTACCGTCCCGGCTTACTTCAACGACGCCCAACGCCAGGCGACCAAAGACGCCGGCAAGATCGCGGGTCTTGAAGTGCTTCGTATCATCAATGAGCCGACCGCAGCTTCACTCGCTTACGGTTTGGATAAGAAGAAGGACGAAAAGATCGCGGTGTTCGATTTGGGTGGCGGTACGTTCGACGTGTCTGTCCTTGAAATCGGCGATGGCGTTTTCGAAGTCAAAGCGACGAATGGTGACACTCACCTCGGCGGCGACAATTGGGACGAAGCGTTGATCAACTGGTTGGTCGACACGTTCAAAAAGGAAAATGGCATCGATCTCCGCAAAGATCCGATGGCCCTCCAGCGTTTGAAGGAGGAAGCGGAAAAGGCGAAGATCGCTCTCTCGTCGGCACAACAAGTCGACATCAACTTGCCCTTCATTACCGCCGATGCGAGCGGCCCGAAGCATCTCAATGTCAATCTCACGCGGGCCAAGATGGAGCAGATTTGCGAATCTCTGTTCGAGCGCTGCATTCCGCCTTTCAAGAGTTGCTTGAAGGACGCGGATCTTGCTTCGGCCAACATCGATGAACTCGTCCTCGTCGGTGGCATGACCCGTATGCCGAAGGTCGTCGACATTGCGAAACAACTCGCCGGCAAACAACCTCACCAAGGAGTTAACCCGGATGAAGTGGTGGCCGTTGGCGCGGCAATTCAAGGCGGTGTATTGAAAGGCGATGTGCGCGATGTGCTTCTGCTCGACGTCACTCCGCTCACACTCGGTATCGAGACAGCGGGTGGTGTGGCGACGCCGATGATCTCGCGTAACACGACGATCCCAACGAAGAAATCTCAGGTATTTTCAACCTACAGCGATAATCAACCGTCGGTCGAAATCGTCGTGATCCAGGGCGAGCGCCCGATGTCGCGTGACAACAAAGTGCTCGGCACCTTCCGCCTCGACGGCATTCCGCCGGCCCCGCGGGGTGTTCCGCAGATCGAAGTCACGTTTGACACGGATGCGAACGGCATTCTTCACGTCACGGCCAAGGATCTCGGCACCGGCAAAGACCAGAAAATCACCATTCAAGGTTCTTCGGGTCTTTCTAAAGACGAGGTCGATCGCATGACGAAGGAAGCCGAGATCCACGCCGCCGAAGACAAGGCACGCAAGGAATCGGTTGAGGCTCGCAACCAACTCGACAGCGCGATCTATCAGCTCGAAAAGGCGGTCAAAGACGCCGGGGATAAAGTCCCAGCAGACGAGAAATCGAAGATCGATGCCGCGGTTTCCGAAGCGAAGAAGGACCTCGAGTCCAATGATACCGCTCGCATGAAGTCCGCGTTGGAAAAGATTTCCAAGCTCGGGGGCGAACTTTATTCCCAGGCCCAGCAGGCTGCTGGCGCTCCGGGTGCCGAAGGTCCCCAAGCCGAACAAGCCGGCAATCCTGGCGCGGCCAACTCGGGCAAAAAAGCCGAGAAAAAAGCCGACGTGGTGGATGCCGATTTTGAAGTCGTCGACGACGACAAGAAGAAGTAATCCTCCCGATTCCTATGACGAGCCGACCTCATCCGAGGCCGGCTCGTTTGTTCACTCAGATTTCCTTAAATCCAAACTCAAAACATTATGGCTAACGTAAAGATCAAGCCCATCGGCGATCGTGTTCTCCTGAAGCACACCGACGATAAGAAGGAACAAGTCCGCGGTGGTATCATCATCCCGGACTCCGCTAAGGAAAAGCCCCAAGAGGCTGAAGTCGTCGCGCTGGGCACCGGCAAGAAAGACGAAAACGGCAAACTCCAGGCGTTCGAAGTAAAAGTCGGCGACCGCGTTTTGATCAGCAAATACGGCGGCACCGAAGTGAAGATTGAAGACGAAAAGTACACGCTCGTGCGCGAGGACGATATCCTCGGCGTGATCGCTTGATTTTCGTATCCAGAAAACCCTTACATTTAAAAAATATTATCCATGGCTGCTAAACAACTGTTATTCGAAGAAGCCGCGCGTCAGAAGGTTTTGCGCGGTGTCGAGCTCCTCTCCCGCGCCGTTAAGGTGACTCTCGGACCGAAAGGTCGTAATGTTGTCATCGACAAGAAATTTGGTTCCCCGACCGTCACCAAGGACGGCGTGACCGTGGCGAAGGAAGTTGAGCTGCCGGACCCGTACGAAAATATGGGCGCGCAAATGGTGAAGGAAGTTGCTTCCAAGACCTCTGACGCAGCAGGTGACGGCACCACGACGGCGACGGTTCTCGCCGAAGCCATCTATAAAGAAGGCCTCAAGAACGTCACCGCTGGTTCGAACCCGGTTTATTTGAAGCGCGGCATTGACAAGGCCGTTGAGGCCGCCATCGCCGAGCTCGCTCGCAGCTCCAAGAAGGTCAGCGATCGCGAAGAAATTCGCCAGGTTGCAACGGTTTCGGCCAACTGGGACACCGAGATCGGCAACATCATTGCAGACGCGATGGATAAGGTTGGCAAAGACGGCACGATCACGGTCGAAGAAGCCAAGTCCATCCAGACGACCCTCGAAGTCGTCGAAGGTATGCAGTTCGATAAAGGCTATCTCTCGCCCTATTTCACGACCAACGCTGAGAGCCTCGAAGCTGTTCTTGAAGACGCTTACGTTCTGATTCACGAGAAAAAGATCTCGAGCCTCCAGGATTTGCTCCCGCTGCTTCAGGTTGTGGCTAAGAGCGGAAAGCCACTCCTCATCATCGCGGAAGAAGTTGAGGGCGAAGCTCTCGCCGCTCTCGTGGTGAACAAGATTCGCGGCACGTTGAACGTCGTTGCGGTCAAAGCTCCTGGCTTCGGTGACCGCCGCAAGGCGATCCTTGAGGACATTGCGATCCTCACCGGCGGTCGTTGCTTGACGGAAGATCTCGGCATCAAGCTGGAGAATGTTCAGCTCAGCGATCTGGGCCGCGCGAAGCGTATCGTGGTGGACAAAGAGAATACCACGATCGTCGAAGGTTCTGGAAAGAGTTCTGACATCCAGGGCCGCGTGAAGCAGATCCGTCGTCAAATCGACGAAACCACTTCTGATTACGACCGCGAGAAGCTCCAAGAACGTCTGGCGAAGCTCGCCGGTGGCGTGGCCGTCATCAATGTCGGCGCGGCGACCGAGGCCGAAATGAAGGAAAAGAAGGCGCGCGTGGAAGACGCGCTGCACGCGACTCGCGCTGCGGTTGAAGAAGGCATCGTGGTCGGTGGCGGCGTGGCGCTGCTCCGCACGGGCAAGGCGATTGATGCTCTCAAACTAGAAGGCGACGAGAAGATCGGTTCGCAAATCGTTCGTCGTGCGATTGAGCATCCGCTCAAACAGCTCTGCGCGAACGCGGGCGTCGATGGCGGCGTTGTGGTTCGCGAAGTGATCAACTCGAACGGTTCACAAGGCTACAACGTGGCCACGGACAAGTTCGAAGATCTTCTCAAGGCTGGCGTCGTTGACCCGACAAAGGTCACGCGCACCGCTTTGCAGAACGCGGCTTCGATCGCGGGATTGTTGCTCACCACGGAGTGCATGATCACGGAGATTCCTGAAAAGAAGGAATCCGCTCCGGCGCATCCTCCGGGCGGCGGCATGGATTACTAAATCCAACCGAGCTTTTCGAAAAACTCTCAGAGCGCTCCGGAAGGGGCGCTCTTTTTTTGTGCTCTGCAAGCCGCGTTCAAAAGAATGCGGCCCCTTAACCGTAGCAGGGGGCACGGCCCGCGTTCTCACGAACGCGGCTTGAAAACACCGCTGCGGCCCTTTGTCCGCGGATTCTTACCCTCTCGCCAGCTTCTAGCTGCGCTCCTTAGCGCGCGGACTTTGCGTTGGGGAACCAGAATTCTCGTCGTATAACAAACGGCGACGCAAGATCCGCGTGTCAAGACGCGCAGCTAGAGAGGAGCCAATCCATGGGACTTCGCGTTCTGAGGAATGCCTTCGAGATTCGCCGACGAGAGCATTGGTTTCTTTTAAAGCTAGATTGGATCCACGTTTAGTTTTGCATTGGGGAGTGCTCTGACTTCCGTGCTTTTATGGACGTGATCTTTCTGGGCACCGGAACGTCGCAAGGCGTTCCCATGATCGCATGCGACTGTGCTGTGTGCACATCGACCGATCCGCGCAACAAGCGGTCGCGGACTAGCGTCCATGTCGTGATGGATGGGCTCCGCATTCAAGTCGACAGTGCGCCGGAGTTTCGGCTGCAGTGTATCCAAAACCGCATTACGCGGATCGATCTTTTCCTGCTCACGCACGGTCACGCCGACCACATCGCCGGGATGGATGATCTCCGGCGGTTCTGCGACTTGCTCGGCGGCGAGGCGTTAGAGGTTTATTCATCGGAGGAGGGGATCGCGCGAATCCTGGCGATGTATCCCTACGCCATTTTGGAGCGCCCGGTCGTGCGAGGATATCCAGCGTTCAAGCTACGGCCGATGCCTGCGAAGCTCGAACTTCCGCAAGGCACAGTCGAATCTACGCTTTTGCCACACGGTGGGATCAACACGCTTGGGCTCATTTTCACCGAGAAAAGCACCGGCCGAAAATTTGCCTACTACACGGACTGCAACCGCGTGCCTCGCGAAGGCGTCGCGCTCGCGAAGGGTTCCGACCTGATCGTTCTCGACGGCCTCCGCCAAGAATCTCACCCCTCGCACATGTCGATCGCCGAAGCGGTCGCGACCGCTCAAGAAATCGGGGCGCCTCAGACACTCTTGACCCATATGACGCATAGCGTGGAACACGCTGCAGTCTCCCAGCAATTGCCGGCGGGAGTTGGGCTGGCGTACGACGGCCTGAAAATCGAACTCCGGTAAAATCCGGATTTCCTAGAAATCGCGAAAAAAAACTTGCGGTTAATCCCGACTGTCTTTGTATGCCATGTAATCCCTATAAGTTTAGTAGGAAACAAATGAAACCGAATTCCGAGATTTTTGTGATTCCTGAATGGCTCGATATCGTCCGCCAGAAAGTGGAGAGTCTGAGCTTTGGAGTTGTTCAAATTGTTGTTCACGAAAGGAAAGTGACTCAAATTGAGCGGACCGAGAAAACGCGCATCGGCAACCAGAATGATATCAGTCGGAAGCACGACCGGGAATAATTTAGTCTCTATAAACCACACTCGTTAAATCGACAAAGTATGCTCACCAAGCATTCCCTAAAAAGAACAGTCCTCACCACCGGCGCGATTCTCGCTGGCGCGGCGCCTCTTTTAGCTGACGTTCGCGACGATGAAATTCGCGAACTCCGCGCGGAGATTCAACAGCTTGATCAAAAGCTGAAGAGTCTGGAGCAGAAGGAGGACGCACGAGAGGCAAAGGACGCGAGTTCGTCTTCCACTCCAACCGACGCCGCTAGTAAGTCGCAGGGCAAAGTTGTGGCCAACTCGAAGGGCTTCACCGTTGAGTCGACCGATGAGTCCGATGTGCTGCGCCTTCGCGGGCTCGTGCAGGCCGATGGTCGCTATTTTTTCAATGATAAGTTGAGCGCCAATGACACCTTCTTGATTCGTCGCGCGCGGCTGATTTTCGAGGGCAAGTTCGACAAGATCTACGAATATCAGCTTGTTCCTGAATTCGGGGGTACCAGCGGTAACGGCACGCTCACTCTCCTTGACGCCAACATCAACATCGCGGCGAGCCCAGCCTTTCAAATTCGCGCGGGTCGCTTCCGTGAGCCGGTCGGTCTCGAACAGCTTCAAGCCGATTGCTGGGCGTTCTTCGCCGAACGATCGGTTGTCTCGCAGTTTGTCCCGAACCGGGATGTCGGTGTGCAAGTCGGCGGCGATCTTTTCGGAAAAAAACTTTCTTACGCGGTGGGCCTTTTCGACGGCGTCGCGGATGGGGCCAACAATTCGACCAATACAGACAACAATAACGACAAGGACGTCGCGGCTCGGCTTTTCGCCACGCCGTTCAAGGACCTGGAGAGTCCTCTCTACGGTCTAGGCTTCGGTGTCGCTGGCTCCGTCGGGCGTCAAAACGCGACCAATGGTGCCACCAGCAGCTTGTCCAGCGGCTACAAGACCGATGGCCAGCAAACTTGGTTTGGCTATCGCTCGACGTCTGTGGCGCAGGGCCGCACCTGGCGCGTTTCGCCCCAAGCTAATTACTACCATGGGCCGCTCGGGATGATGGCGGAATACGTTGTCTCAAGCGTAACCGCGGCGAACGGCACCAATCACCAAGAGCTGAACAACCGCGCGTGGGAGGTATCCGGCGGCTACGTCCTCACGGGTGAAGATGCGAGTTATTCGGGCGTCGTTCCGAAAACCAATTTCTCTCCGGCAGACGGCACCTGGGGAGCATTCGAAGTGGTTGGCCGGATTGAAAACGCCAGCATCGACAACCACGCCTTCATCGGCGGCGCGCTTTCGCTCGCGAATTCAGCCACCGCTGCGCGTGAGGCCAACGGCTACTCAGTCGGCTTGAACTGGTATCTCAGCAAGACGGTCCGGGCCTCATTTGACTATTTTCACTCGGACTTCGACTTGGTCAAAGGCGCGGTGCCGGCGACCAACTCACCGATCTACACCAGCGAAAACGCGTTCCTCACTCGCCTTCAATTGATCTTCTAATGAAACGTATCCTCTTTTCCATTACAGCACTGCTTGCAGTCGCAGTTGCCAGCGCAAAAGACATTGTCCTCCTCAATGCGTCTTATGATCCCACGCGTGAGCTCTACGTTGATTACAACGCGGCTTTCTCTCGCCATTGGAAAGAAAAGACTGGCGAAACGGTGACGGTCAAACAGTCGCATGGTGGTTCGGGCAAGCAGGCTCGTTCGGTCATCGACGGATTGCAGGCCGATTTGGTCACGCTGGCGCTGGCGGCGGACGTGGATGCCTTGCACACGCATGGAGATCTGCTTCCGGTCGATTGGCAGAAGCAATTGCCGGAAAACAGTGCACCTTACACCTCGACCATCGTTCTCCTGGTCCGCAAAGGAAACCCCAAGGGCATCAAAGATTGGGATGATCTGATCCGCGATGGCGTCTCCGTGGTGACGCCGAACCCGAAGACCTCCGGCGGCGCTCGTTGGAACTATCTCGCGGCTTGGGGCTATGCCAAACGCAAGTACGGCAGCGATGAGAAGGCCAAAGATTTCATCGCCAAACTGTACAAGAACGTGCCGGTGCTCGACTCCGGCGCTCGCGGCGCGACGACCACCTTTGTGCAACGCGAGATCGGGGACGTGCTGATCTCGTGGGAAAATGAAGCGTTTCTCGCGCTGAAAGAATTTGGTGCGGAGAGATTCGAAATCGTGGTTCCTTCGGTCAGCATCTTGGCCGAGCCGACGGTTGCAGTGGTCACGAAAGTCGCGACCCGAAAGGGCACGACGGATGTGGCTAGAGCATACCTGGAATATCTTTATTCGGACGAAGGCCAGACGATCGTTGGACGGAATTTCTATCGCCCGCGGAACCAGCAGATCGCCGAGAAGTTTGCTTCGACTTTTCCGAAGCTCGATCTGTTCACAATCGATGAAGCGTTCGGCGGCTGGACAAAAGCCCAAGCGACCCACTTTGCCGATGGCGGGATCTTCGATCAGATCTACGTCAAGTAACCTTTAAGAGCCAGACGGGCCCATGGCGCGACTCGCCGTGAGCATGCCATTTCCGATCCCTGCTAATTTCATCAATTCGATCAAGACCATGAGTACCATTTCCGCTCGGTTTGATACACTCGCCCGCGTGTTGCCTGAAGCATCTCAGACAACCGCTCCCGGATTTTCCCAAAGGCTGGCCGCCTTGTATGCGCTGTCACAGAAATCCAACTACGTTTTTGCTTCTCCCTTGGGACCGTTTTTCGATCGGGGAAGTCATTTTCATTTGCCGCGTTTTGTCTATTTTGGACCACAAACCCATGACGAGTCCTTGCGACTCGCCTTTCTCACTGGGTTCGACGCCGGCAACCTCGCGGTTTCGCTCGGGTTAACTGACTTGGTCGAAGATTTGGCCGCTGCGCCAGAGATTGGCCAGGGCCTGAACCTGTCCTTTTTCCCATTGGTCGATATTTTGACCAACGTGTCGCGGTCGTCGCGCGACCTTTGGCATGCTGATTGGGCGCACAGCCACGCTCCGGAGATTTCCGCTTTTGAAAAAGACGCTCGAGCTCGGGGCTATCACGGTTTCGTGCGAGTCGACGCAAGCTCGGACGACGACCTGGTGGTGGTGAGATTGCGCGACAGCGCAGCGCCTTTGGAAGGCGTTGAACTCGCGTCCAGCGATGACTTTGAGCCGTGGGCGACGCGCTGGGAATGGGAGGACGTGATGCGGCACACCGTGAAAGACGGCCCACTCACGCTGGTCGACGATTTGCCAGTGCGGCCTTTCGAACTGCTGATCCAGTTGCCAAAAAAATGGCATGATGGGTTGCAGCGCGATGCGACCGCGAAAATTTTGCGGCGAGTGATTGCGCGGCAACGTGCCTTACAAGCCTATCGCCCGCACCTTTGAGTGCGCCGCTGCTCGAGCGTCGAGGTTGCCACGAGGCCGATTTGCCGACAACGGCTGTTGAACAAAATTTCATTTAAAATATTTTCCGTCCCATGGTGCAAATAACCTCACCGGTTTCGCGCAATTTGCGCGCCTTGCTCGGCCCGCTTTTCGAGCTCGCGGAGCAGTGCCCGGAGATCATCGGCACCATGGCAGGGACATTTTCTCAAGGCGGCATTCGTTATGGCATTCCGCGTTTCCTCTTCGTCGGACCGACGACGGAAATTCCGCCCATTCGCCTCGGGCTCTTTGCTGCTTTGCACGGAGATGAGCCGGCGGGGGCCGACGCGTTGGTCCATCTTTTAACCGAGTTGGCGGAGACTCCTGAGTTCGCCGTCGGCTATGATTTGGTCGTTTATCCAGTCTGCAATCCGACCGGTTACGAAGACAGTACGCGCCACACGCGCGCTGGGGTGGACCTGAACCGTGAATTTTGGCGGAGTTCACTCCAGCCGGAAGTGCGCGTGCTTGAGGCCGAGTTGCGCAGTCACCGCTTCGATGGACTGATCACGCTCCACTCGGACGATACCTGCGAAGGCATTTACGGCTACGCTCACGGACGCCTCTTGAATGAGGAATTGCTTCGTCCCGCGTTGCGCGCGTGCGAGGGGATCATCGGCCGCGATGGACGAACCCAGATCGATGGCTTCGCTGCGACTGAAAGTATATTGCGGGATTGTTTTCCTGGCGTGCTTTCGGCGCCGCCTGAACAGGAGCCGCGTCCTTTTGATATTATTTTCGAAACGCCCGCACTGGCTCCGTACGAGTCTCAGGTCACGGCCACCGTCGCTGCGTTGAAATCTATTCTGCGCGAGTACCGTCGCTTCATCGCTTTCGGCCAGGGTCTGTAAGGCACTGCCTTTTTTTGGCCCATGTCGTCGACGGCAAACTCATCGCGTTCGATTCTGCCCGGCTTCGGCTTGTCGCTTGGTTTCACGCTGACCTACTTGTGTCTCATCGTGCTGATCCCGCTCTCCGCGGCTTTTGCGCGGACGATGGGTTTGAGTTGGGGGGATTTTTGGCACGAGGTGACATCGCCGCGCGTGCTGGCTTCCTATCGAATGAGTTTCGGAGCGTCGCTGGCGGCGGCGGTCGTGAATTGCGGTTTTGGACTTTTGCTCGCGTGGGTTTTGGTGCGCTATCGTTTCCCGGGTCGCCGAATCATCGACGCTTTAGTCGATTTACCTTTCGCGCTGCCGACCGCGGTGGCGGGGATTGCGTTAACACAACTGTACGCGCCGACCGGTTGGGTTGGCCAATGGCTCGCTCCGCTCGGCATCAAAGCGGCCTATTCACCGCTCGGCGTTTTCATTGCCCTGACGTTTGTCGGCATGCCCTTCGTGGTGCGCACGCTCCAACCGGTGATGGCGGAGTTGGAACCGGAGATCGAGGAAGCGTCGGCGACCTTAGGAGCGACACGCTGGCAGACGATTCGTCGTGTGATCTTGCCGGAAGTTTTCCCCGCCTTGCTAACCGGTTTTGCCTTGGCCTTTGCGCGGGCGGTCGGCGAGTACGGATCAGTTGTTTTTATTTCGGGCAACATGCCGATGAAGACCGAAATCACGCCGCTCCTCATTATCACGAAACTGGAGCAGTACGATTACCGTGGGGCGACGGCGATTGCCGTGGTGCTGCTCGTGGCCTCGTTCGCACTGCTCCTCTTGATCAATGTGCTCCAGCGCTGGAGCCGCAGCCACCTCTGACATGGCTGGAATCGCAACCTCTCTTCAGCGGCCTTCACCTGGCGGAGCCGGCTCAGATCCGGTGGCTCTTCGGTCAACGCAGGAGCCCGTTTGGGTGCGGTGGATTTTGATCGGCATCGCCATGGCCTTTGTCGGATTGTTTCTGCTGCTTCCCCTTGCTGCTGTATTTGTGGAAGCACTACGGAAGGGTGTGGATGTTTACCTCGCCTCATTCAAAGACGCCGACGCGCTTTCTGCGATCAAGCTGACGCTCCTGGCCGCGGGAATTTCCGTGCCGCTGAACGTTGTTTTCGGGGTCGCCGCAGCTTGGGCGCTGACCAAATTCAGGTTTCGGGGGAAGAGCCTGCTCACGACGTTGATCGATCTGCCCTTTGCGGTTTCGCCGGTGATTTCCGGGTTGATTTACGTACTCGTGTTCGGCGCGCAAGGCTGGTTCGGCCCGTGGCTGATCGAGCATAATGTGAAGATTATTTTCGCCGTCCCCGGAATCGTGCTGGCGACGATTTTTGTCACGTTTCCGTTCGTGGCGCGCGAATTGATCCCGTTGATGGAATCGCAAGGCACGGATGAAGAATTCGCTGCCATCAGCTTGGGCGCGAGCGGCTGGCAAACGTTCTGGCGAGTGACGTTGCCCAATATCAAGTGGGGGTTGTTCTACGGCGTGATCCTATGCAACGCTCGCGCGATGGGTGAATTCGGTGCCGTGTCCGTGGTGAGCGGGCACATCCGCGGCGAGACCGATACCATGCCGCTCCATATCGAGATTTTATATAACGAGTACAATTTCGTGGCTGCTTTTGCGGTGGCTTCACTGCTGGCGATGCTCGCGCTGGTGACCCTGGTCCTGAAGAGCCTGGTTGAGTGGCGATATCAACGCAGCTTAACCGATCACTAATCGTTCTCCCGATGAGCATCATTGCCACCGACATCTCGAAAACCTTCGGACGCTACCACGCTCTCGATCGCGTATCGTTGCGCGTGCCGACGGGTAAGTTGGTCGCCTTGCTCGGCCCCTCAGGCTCCGGCAAGACGACGCTGCTGCGGATCATCGCCGGTTTGGAAAATGCCGACCCGGGCGCAGGGCAAATCTCCTTTAGCGGGGAAGATGTGACGAACGTTCCGGCGGGCCAGCGCGGCGTCGGTTTCGTGTTTCAACATTACGCGTTGTTTCGCCACATGACGGTTTCCGAAAACGTGGCATTCGGTCTGCGCGTGCGTGATCGCAAACGCCGTCCCTCCGATCGAGAAATTTTAGAACGCGTGAAAAAACTCCTCGGGCTCGTTCAGCTCGATGGGCTAGGGCAGCGCTACCCAAATCAGCTTTCCGGTGGCCAACGCCAGCGCGTCGCCCTCGCGCGCGCGCTCGCGGTCGAACCGAAGGTGCTCTTGCTCGACGAGCCATTTGGCGCGCTTGATGCCAAGGTGCGCAAAGAGCTTCGGCGCTGGCTCCGCGTGTTTCACGAAGAGGTTCACCTGACCACGCTGTTTGTTACGCACGATCAGGAAGAAGCGCTCGAGATCGCAGACGAGGTCGTGATCATGAATCAAGCGCGTATTGAACAAGTGGGTACACCGCAGGATGTGTACGACCGCCCCGCGAACGCATTTGTTTATCAATTTCTCGGCAACGTGAATGTTCTGCGTGACGCCGCCGCGTGGGCGACCACCGGTCCTGTTCACGATACGGGGCGTCTTGGCGCGGATGGCCTCCTTTACGTTCGCCCTCACGAGGTTGAGGTTCGCGCCTATGAAAGTGGCCTGCTGGGCGTACCGGCCGTGCTCAAGCACGTGCAAGGCGCGGGCGCGCAGGTTCACGCGGCCTTCGAAGTTTCGGGCACGAAGGAAATTGTCGACGTCGAACTCTCGCGTTCCGAGTTCGCAGCCGCGCGCGTGAAATTGAATCAACTTGCTCTCTTGCGGTTGCGTCCGGCCAACACACTGCAACCCGATTACGCGATCTAAGCCAGCACCTTGCGCCCATTTTTAGCGCTCGGGAAATTCTTCTTGTTTTTCAATTCCTAGTAATTTTATCTGGAAACTCAGGATGGTTTCTTTGGTCACAGGTTTCTAGCGCAATAACACACGAAAATTATGGGCAAGATCTATAACGATATCACAGAAACGATCGGAAATACTCCCCTCGTGCGACTCAATCGGACGGCTGCAGCTCACGGCGCGCAGGCGGACATTTTATTGAAATTGGAATTTTTTAATCCGCTCTCGAGCGTGAAGGACCGGATCGGTTTCTCGATGATCGAAGAAGGGATCAAGAGCGGTAAGATCAACAAGGACACCGTGCTGATCGAGTCGACTTCGGGTAACACCGGAATTGCGCTCGCGTTCGTCGCGGCCGCGAAGGGTCTGAAGATCATTTTGGTCATGCCGGAAACGATGTCGATGGAGCGCCGCCGGCTTCTCAAAGTTTTGGGCGCGCGCTTGGTTCTCACGGAAGGACCGAAGGGGATGAAGGGCGCGATTGCGAAGGCCGAAGAGATTGCTGCGAAGATTCCCAATAGTGTGATCATGCAGCAGTTCGCCAATCCCGCTAATCCTGCGATCCACCGTAAAACGACCGCCGAAGAAATCTGGCGCGATACCGATGGCAAAGTCGACATCATCGTTTCAGGCATCGGCACGGGCGGCACGATCACTGGTGTCGGCGAAGTCCTCAAGCCGCGCAAAGCGTCGCTGAAGGTGGTCGCTGTTGAACCCGATTCTTCTGCGATTCTCTCGGGTGGCCAGCCTGGTCCGCACAAGCTGCAGGGACTTGGCGCGGGTTTCGTTCCGCCGGTGCTCAACACCAAGATTTACGACGAAGTCATCCGCGTGAAGGAGGCCGACTCCGCTCCGATCACGAAGCAAGTGAATCAACAAGACGGCATTCCCATCGGCATCTCCGCCGGTGCTGCCGTATGGGCCGCGATCGAGTTAGCCAAACGTCCGGAAAACAAGGGCAAGCAGATCGTCGCGATCATCCCGTCCTCCGCCGAACGCTATCTGTCGACCTGGATCTTCTCCGACATCAGCTCGGAAAGTGACTCCATCGACGATCTATTGGGCGCTCCCGCCACCGCTTAAGTTTTTTCAAATCGATTCGGGTCGTCCTCGTTATAAAGAGAGGGCGGCCCGGGTTTTCTCGGCCAAGGCGATTATCGCCCCGCGGCGCTCACGCGTAGCGGTTCTGCAAAAGCTACCCGGCCACGGGAGCTCAACTGTGTCAGTGTGAACCCGACCATAAAACGGAGGATTCATGAAGATAGCTGCGTCTTTTCATGAAATCTGGGTTCACGTTTTTCTTTGCGCACGGCCTTGTCGCCGAGCGTGGCTCGCGTAGTGCGATAGGCACTACAACTGGCTGGGTGCTTCGCGGAGGTGCCTATGTCTAACGCGACGATTGTCGAGACCGATGTCTTGATCATCGGCGGCGGCACCGCGGGCTGCGTCGCGGCGATCAAGGCCAAGGAAGCGCTGCCCAACGGCCGAGTGCTGCTGTTGGAAAAAGCCAACGTGAAACGCAGCGGCGCGATCGCTCTCGGCATGGACGGCGTCAACAACGCTGTGATCCCAGGTCACGCCACGCCCGAGCAGTACGTGAAGGAAATCACGATGGCCAACGATGGGATCATCAATCAAGAGGCCGTCCTCGCCTATGCGCGCTCGAGCTTCGCGATGATCCAGGAACTAGAAAGCTGGGGCGTAAAATTTCAGAAAACGCCCGGCGGCGACTACGACATGAAGAAGGTCCACCACCAGGGTACCTACGTGCTGCCGATGCCGGAAGGGTACGACATCAAAAAAATTCTTACCCGCCAACTCCGCCGCAACGGCGTGCGCGTGGAGAACCGCTTCATGGCGACGCGCGTGCTGATGGATGAAGGCCGCGCAACCGGAGCACTCGGTTTTAATATTCGCACCGGCGAATTCGTCGTCATTCGCGCCAAGGCGGTCATCCTTTCCTGTGGCGCAGCAGGGCGGTTAGGTTTACCGGCGTCGGGTTATTTGATGGGCACCTATGAAAACCCGTCCAACGCGGGCGATGGTTTCGCGATGGCCTTTCACGCGGGCGCCGAGTTGAGCAATCTCGAATGCTTCCAGATCAATCCGTTGCTTAAAGATTACAACGGTCCCGCCTGCGCCTACGTCAGCGGACCGTACGGCGGTTTCACGGTCAACGCATGTGGCCATCGCTTCATGCTCTCCGATTACTGGAGTGGGCAGATGATGATGGAGTTTTATCGCGAACTGACGGGGCCGAATGGTCCGGTTTATCTGAAGATGGACCACCTCGCTCCGGAAACGGTGACGGAGATCGAACAAATTCTTCACACGACGGAGCGTCCGAGCCGCGGTCGTTTCCACGAAGGCCGTGGCGTGCGTTACGGCGAACGTCTAATCGAAATGGCCATTTCCGAAATCGGCCTTTGCAGCGGGCACAGCGCTTCGGGCGTGCGAGTTAACCACCGGGCCGAAACGAGTGTCCCCGGTCTCTACGCGGCGGGCGACATGGCGTCCGTGCCTCATGGATACATGCTTGGCGCTTTTACCTACGGCAAAATCGCTGCGGGTCACGCGGTTGAATATGGTGCGTCCGCTGACTTCGGTCAGGTCGATGACCGCCAGATCGAGCTAGAACGCGCTCGTGTTCATGCGCCGCTTAGCCGGCCGGACGGCATCCCCGCGCACCAGCTGGAGTACAAGATTCGCCGCCACGTTAACGACTACCTTCAGCCGCCGAAGACGGCGTTTCGCATGGAGCACGGTCTGAATTATTTCCTGCGCGCACACGAGGAACTCGATCAAGTCGGAGCTCGCGAGCCGCATGAGCTCATGCGCGCGATGGAGTGCCATTTCATCCGCGACTGCGCGGAAATGGCCGCACGCGCTTCGCTCTTTCGTCAGGAAAGTCGCTGGGGGCTCTACCATTACCGTCTCGATTTCCCCGAGATGAACGATGCCGATTGGTTTGTGCACTCGGTTCTTCGTCGCGCGAGCGATGGTCGCGTCGAAGTCTACAAACGGCCGGTCGAGCCCTACGTGGTTCCCTTGACTGAAGAGGAGCTACGCTCCTACCACCGCCTTCGTATCGAAACATCTAATACGGTAGCTTCCTGACTGGGCGCCGCTTTTCTGCCATGTCTACTCCCGTTCTTAAAGTAGCCGGTAAACTGAAATTCGCGTCCGAAGCTGACGCCGCCCGCGCGGCCAAGCTCACGCCGAATCGCCAATCGACGCGCGCGTTCGACGTGCCGGTGGTCGTCGACGAAACCAAGTGCATCACCGGCTGCCACGTCTGCGTTGAATCCTGTCCCGTGGACTGCCTAGCCATTAATCCCGAGACGACCAAATCGCACATGAAGTTTGATGACTGCTGGTACTGCCTCGCGTGCGAAGTCGACTGTCCGACCAACGCTATCACGGTGAAAATTCCCTTTCTGCTCCGCTGATCATGATCGTTTCCACTGAAAAAATAAATCGCCTGTCGGAAAATCTCCGCAGTGCCGACGTCAACCGTCGTCGGGTCGCGCTAGCCGAGCTCGAGGAGAATCTCGAAATCGTTCCGGCCGAGCTGCTCATCCCGCTACTTCGGGACGAAGACTCGGCAGTCCGCCGACTCACTGTGCAACTACTTGAGGAGATCGGGGATGTCGCGGCGATCACCGGGTTGATTCACGTCACTGCGGATTCGGCGAACGATGTCGCGACGCTCGCGGCTAATGCGCTTCGCGAGTTTCGTCAAAACGACGCGGTTCCGTTCTTGGTCGATGGACTGCGGCATACCAAGCCGGAAGCGCGTGCCGCTGTCCTCATTGCTCTACGCGAGCACAAGGATAACCGCGGCGCCGCAGCGGTGGCAAATGCAGTTCGGGATAGCTCAGCCGATGTTCGACGCGAAGCGGTTGTGACGTTGACCTATCAACGCGATCTTGAGTCGTTGCCGATTTTAGTCGCCGCACTCCGTGATGAATCGTCTGCGGTCCGCCGGGTCGCCGTTGGGGCGGTCGCCGTGTTCGCTCAGCCTTCGTCGATTCCTGACCTCGTGCAATCGCTTGCCGATGTCGACTGGCAGGTGCGTCGCGAAGCCGCGATCGCGTTGGGAAAACTTTCTGGCGACGCGACGATCGCCGCCTTGCTCAAGGCGCTTAAGGACGAGCGTTGGCAGGTGGCGAAAGAAGCGCTGGCGAGCCTCGGCCGTCTGCACGCGCCGACGGCAGAAGCCATCGCGCCATTTACGCAGCACGAGATTGCCGATGTGCGCATCGCTGCCGCTGGCGCGCTCGCCGAGACGAGCGACGCTGGCGCGGAGTTTCCATTGCGCGCGCTCTTGTCCGACGTCGACACGGGAGTGCAGAAGGCGGCCCAGCGCGCACTGGCTCAGCTGAGCAGCCGTCGTAACTGGTCCGTATCGAGAGAACAACTACGATGAGTTCAAATCAAACGGCTCCTTTCTTTATTGTCGGTAGCGAACGTTCTGGAACGACGCTACTCATGGTCATGCTCGGGAACCATCCGCATTTGGCGGTACCGGAAGTGACGTGGTATTACCCGCGTTTTCGGGCTTACCTTCAAACCTATGGCGATCTGGGGGACGAGAAGAACTTCCGGACACTCGTGTCGGAAATGATTTTTGGCCTGAAGACGCCGTTGCTCGGGTTGCCGCTCAATCCCGCGACGATCGTGGATCAATTGATCAGGCGCACGAAGGCACCGACCTTTGCGGAAGCCTTTCGCGCGATCCTTGAAACGTTCGCCGAGGCACAGAATCGCCCTCGCTGGGGCGAGAAGACGCCGCACAATTTATTCTACGTTCGCGAAATCCTCCAGGATTTTCCGGAGGCGAAAATCATCAACGTCACCCGCGATGGTCGTGATGTAGCGGTGGAGCAACTCCGCTCTGCCTTCGGACCGCGCAATGTGTACTCAGCCGCGAAAATTTGGCAGCGGGTCGAAAAAACGGCAGCAGACCTGCGCGCTACTTTACCGGCGACGACTTGGCTAGACGTGCGCTACGAGGATCTGGTCACGAATCCCCAGAACGTATTGACGAAAGTCACGGATTTCATCGGCGAGAGATTTGATCTGGCCTTGTTGAAATTCTACGAAGCGCCGATTGCGCAACGTCGCGGGACAACGCGCGATCATCGTCCGCTGGGTCGTCCGGTGACGGCGGAATATGTTGGAATTTATAACCATTTCCTGAGCGCATACGATCAATCGGTCTATGCAACCGTCGCCGGTGAAGAGTTGCGTCGCGCGGGCTACGGCGATGTTGCCGATAAAGCCGTGTTCAACGCTGAAAAAGCAGCGCTGTGGGACGAGCATGATCAGCGTATTCGCGCGGCGACGCTTGATGCGCCCGAGGGCCATGTCGTTTACGAAAGTTATAATGATTGGCTGATCGAGCAGCGCGAAGCGCGCCGTCGTGCAGGGATCTGGACACCTCAGCGTAACGCCGCCGTTTTCGACTGGACCGCCGAGTTCATCAGCGGCCAGCGCGCGCCGTCGCAGTGGAAAAACTATTTCAACATCAAGCGCCGTTACACCACGGAAGGATTGGTTCTGTGATGAGTCGCGTCACGTCTCAACCGCCAGTCGATGAAGGCACCGTCCGCGTGTCCGGACTTTCCGTCCGCTACATGCGAGGCGAGCGCGCTCACACCGCCTTGAACGACGTCAATCTGACGATCGCACCCGGGGAGTTTGTGGCGCTGCTCGGACCGTCGGGGTGCGGCAAGACGACGTTGCTGCACGCGATGGCGGGAATCGTAAAGCCGTCGCAGGGAAGCGTGCTCGTCAGTGGAGACGCCGTGCGCGAACCCAGCGCACACACGGGTATCGTTTTTCAACAGCACTCGCTTTTCCCGTGGATGACCGCGCTGGAAAACGTCGCGTTCGGGCCTAAACGACTCGGATGTTCCGATGCGCTGGCGCTCGCGCGCCGCGGCTTAGCCTCAGTCGGGCTTGGCGATTTTGCCGACGCGTATCCCGCGCAATTATCGGGCGGTATGCGCCAGCGCGTGGGCCTGGCTCGGGCCCTGGCGATCGATCCGCCAGTGCTCCTCATGGATGAGCCTTTCGGCGCGCTCGACGCGATGACGCGTGAGGCGATGCAGGAGTTGCTCTTGACCATCTGGGCTCAACGCAAAAACACCGTCGTCTTCGTGACTCACGACGTTGAAGAAGCCGTGTTTCTGGCTGATCGTATCGTGCTCATGGATACGGCCCCAAGCCGCGTTCGGGCTGAGTTCGTCGTCGACTTGCCCCGTCCTCGCACATTCGACACCCGCAGGGACGGGCGTTTTAGCGACCTTCGCAACACCATCGGCAAACTGATTCGCGAGAAGGCAGATCGGGAAGTGATTCCTGCGGCGGTCGACTTCATAAAGGCGACGGCTCCAGCGCCGACAGTCCTTGCCGCACCCACCCCGCCGTCGCGCACCCATTCCTCGGGCTGGGCGTTTTTTTCTCGTCACGGATGAACACGCGTCGCCTCATTTCATTGGCGCTGCCCGTCGCGGGTTTGCTGGGATTTCTTGGCGCGTGGGCGCTGGCGTCGTCGCATTTGCGCAACGCAATTTTGCTGCCGGGCCCGCGCGTGGTTGCCTACGGATTTATTGATCTTGTTCGCGATTCTTCCTTCTGGAGCGATGTCGGCGCCAGCTTGCAGCGCGTGATCGTGGGATTTCTTGGGGCCACACTTTTGGCCATTCCTCTCGCGTTGACCTTGGCGTTCTTCCGCGCGGCGCGCGGTGCACTTGTGCCAGTGATCTCGTTGCTTCGGCCGATTCCGCCGATCGCGTGGATTCCGATGGCTATTCTCTGGTTTGGGTTGGGCGACAAGCCGAGTTATTTCATCACCGGCATCGCCGCCTTCTTTCCGATTTTTCTCAATGTCTATAGCGGCGGTCTCGCGGTCGAGAGTGAACATGTTTACGCCGCCCGTTGCTTAGGCGCGAGCCGGTGGGCGCTGATCCGCTGTATCTACTTACCGAGTACACTGCCACTGGTCTGGACCGGTCTCCGCATTGGCCTCGGCCAAGCTTGGATGGCCGTAGTGACCGCCGAACTGATCGCCGCGCACTCAGGCCTGGGATTCTTCATTCAAATTAGCCGAACCAATTTAGAAACACCAAACGTGCTCGTCGGCATGTTGGTGATCGGCGTCATCGGGTCACTCATGACCGCTGCCCTGAATTGGGGCGAGCGGTGGGTCATCCCGTGGCGCCGGCTCGAAAGTAAAACGCATTCATGATGACTACATCAAAAATTCTCTTCGGCGCTTACGCGTCGTTGGCTCTCACGGCAACTTCACTGTTTGCTGGGTCCGATCTCACTCCGGTGAACATCGGGTATGCAACCTCAGTGCATAGCCAGGTAGCGAAGGTCTTGGCCAAGACCTCTATTCCGAAGGAGCACGGGCTGGAGGTAAACGTGACGTTTTTCCAATACGGGCCACCCCAAATCGAGGGCTTGGTTTCAAAAACGCTCGATGTGTCCTTCACCTCGCTGGTGCCGACGGCGACGTATCTCGATAAGCAAGCCGGAGCGGTTAAGGTGATCGCGGAGCTCGGGCATTCGATTCACGGGGTGCTCGTGCAGGAAAGTGACTCAGCAAAGGCGTTAGGAGGCTTGCGCGGGAAGACGATCGGGGTGCCTTTTCTATCGGACTCCCATATTGATTTGCTCCTCGGGCTGAAGGCAGCGGGCCTCGATCCGCAGAAGGACGTCAAGTTGGTCAATCTCGCACCGAACGAACAGGCCGCGGCTTTTCAACAGCATCTCGTCGACGCGGTGATGGTGCGTCCTCCGATGCTAGAGCGCTTGCAGCAAGAGCTGCATGCCCGGGAAGTGAAACAGTGGGAGCACCATCTCTGGGTGATCGCCCGTGCCGATTATTTGGAAGAGCATCCGGGAGTTGAAGCCAAGTTAGTGGCGGTGATTCAAGCCGGCGTGCTTTATGTCCAGCGTCACCCCGAGGAGAGCGCGACGTGGTATGCGGAAGATCTTCGCCAGAAACCTGCGGCGGTTTTGGCGATTTCACAGATCGATCCGATTTTCGTGCCGGGTGCTAAAGTGGATGTGACACCTTCAGCTGAAATCCGCGCCTTTGCCCAGACTCTATCGCAACAGATGTTCGAACTTCGACTGACCAAACACCGCGTCGATTTTTTTCCGACCGCAACGCACTGATCCGATGGAAATCAATTGGTTCATCCCGCTCCACGGCGACGGCCGTTACCTTTCTTCGAGCAAAGGCGCGCGATCGACTTCTCTCGATTACCTGACGCAGGTGGCACGCGCGGTCGACACACTCGGCTACTCCGGTGCGCTTTTGCCAATCGGACGTACGTGTGAAGACGCCTGGGTTGCCGCTTCAGCGCTGATGGGTGCAACGCAGCAAATGAAATTTATCGTGGCGCTCCGGCCAGGTAATATATCGCCGACACTGGCTGCACGCATGGCGGCGACGTTCGAGCGCTTGTCGCAAGGGCGCCTCGCGATCAACGCCGTCAGTGGCGCGGACCGCCGCGAGCTCGCCGGAGACGGGCTTTTTCTCGAACATGACGAGCGCTACGCGCTGACAGACGAGTTTCTCGAGGTCTGGCGCAAGTTGATGCGAAGCGAGAGCGTCAGTTTCCATGGGCAATACCTCAACATCGAGGAGGCGTCGGTGATGTTTCCTCCGCAGAGCACGGTGCCGGAAGTATACTTCGGAGGTTCATCAACGGCAGCCATCGATGTCGCGGCCAAGCATTCCGACGTTTACCTCAGTTTCGGCGAACCGCTCGAACTCGCGAAGGAAAAGCTCGCGCGCGTGCGAGCGCAGGCGGCCGCGCAGGGGCGCACAGTGCGTTTCGGAATTCGCTTCCATGTCATCGTCCGCGAGACCGAAGCGGAAGCATGGAGGGAGGCCGAGCGACTCATCAGTGAGGTTAAACCGGATGCGATCGCGAAGGCGCAGGAGAATCTTTCGAAGTACGAATCGGAAGGGCAGGCGAGGATGAGCGCGCTGCATCGCGGTGATCCCTCGCGCTTGCTGGTCGGCCCAAACCTCTGGGCCGGAGTTGGTCTGGTCCGCGGCTATGCAGCGACGGCCCTCGTCGGTGATCCGGATTCGATCGCGGCGCGGATACGCGAATATCACGAAGTCGGTTTCGATTCCTTCATCCTTTCGGGTTATCCACATCTTGAGGAAGCCTATCGTTTCGCCGAACTCGTGTTTCCAAAGCTTGGATACACTTCCGAGCAAAACGCGCCGCGCGGCGAAGTGCTGGCGCATCATGCACGCTAATCCGGCGTCATTCCACTTCGCAAAACGGAGGCCCTTCCCAGCAAAACGATTTCGTTATGATCATTTGGAATAAAATTCTTTTCACTATCGGTCTCGCCGCACCATTCGTCAGCGCGACTGTGAGGGCTGAAACGATCCGCGTCGCAATCGGCACGCAGGACACCACAATTAATTGCGCGGCGGGCGGACCGATCGTGCGTGAGTTAAAACTCTTGGAAAAGTATCTTCCACACGGCGGGATGTATAAAGACGTTGAATACAACATCATCTGGGAAAACCAGCCCACGGGAGCGCAGCTGAATAGCAAGTACCTCGCGAACCAGCTCGATATCGTCCAGATGGCGGATTTCCCGTCGATTGTCGGTGCGACCGCTTTCGAAGCGGCAAACCATGGCGTACACTCGATCTATATCGCTTCGCTCGCCGGTGGAATTACAGGCGCGGGGAACGCGATCCTCGTGCCTCAAAATTCAACGGTACAGTCGCTGAGCGAATTGAAGGGCAAACGTATTTCGGTGCCGTTTGCATCGACTTCTCACGCGATGCTGCTTCGCGCGATCCAGGATCTCGGTTGGGATCCGAACACCGATGTCACCATCGTCACTCAGACGCCGGAGGTTGGGGGAAGTGCATTGCGCAGCGGTCAGATCGATGCGCACGCAGACTTCGTTCCATTCGGCGAGTTGTTCCCATTTCGTGGATACGCTCGGAAAATTTATGACGGAAGTTCGGCCGGTGTGACCACAACGCACGGCATTCAAGTGCGCTCGGACTATGTGGAGAAATATCCGGATATCATCGTCGCTTATCTGCGCGCCACGCTCGAAGCGAACAAACTCTATCGCGATAATCCCGAGGAACTTTCTGAGAAGCTGGAAAAATGGACCGGCGTGGAAGCGGAAGTTTATTATGCCTTTCACGGGCCGCACGGCATCCAAACTCGGGATTACAGTCTCAAACCGGAGTTTGTGAACGCGATCAAACGCGCGCAGGACGCGCTGACCGTACTTAAAAAGGTCACACGGCCGGTGAATATCGCGACGTATGTGAACGACACCTACATTCGCGAAGCGGCGAAGGAGTCGGGACTCAACTACGACGAACAGTTGAAAAACTATGAGCCGTTGCCGTTTGTGGGAAACGCGGTCGATACAGGCGCCCCGGTAAACGATGCGAAACGTGTCGGTCAAATTTGGGTGCGTGGTGAGCCGCATGTGCGCCTGTACAGCACGGCGGAAGCGGCGCTTCGCGATGCAAAGGTACTGAAAGCCCAGGGCAAAATCATCCGCGTTGTCTTCGTGCATGATCGGAACAGCGGTCTCAAACTTTTCGCGAACGCCGCGTGGTACGTGACGGATGGAAATGAGGTGTCGGCATTCTTGTTGAAGAAGGATGCGGAAGCGTGGGCGAAGCATCATCCTGGTAATGTCCTCTCGCACGACGCCGTGGAGGCTACGCTCTGAGGTAACCGCGTTCGTGAGAAAACCGCTACGTCGGAATCAACCGAAACTCTCCCATGCAGGCTGAACTTATTATCGAATCCACGCTGACATGTGTGAAGGTGTCGGCAGTCCACAACTTGCGGCGGCTCTGGGCACGATGGGTGCTGCGGATTTTGTCTATCGCGATCTGTTTGGTTTTGTGGGAAGCCGCATCGCGGGGGCGATGGCAAGTCCTCAGCGCTCGCTTCGAAAACGTTCCGGCGCCGACGGAGGTTTGGGAAGCGGCGCAAGACATGGCCCATTCGCCCAAAGTTTATTCGCATTTGAGGGCAAGCCTGATCCGAATTTTTGCGGGTTTCACGATTGCCGCGGTGGCGGCAATCGCACTGGGCCTCCTGATCGGACGATTTCGTCTCGCGGAAGACGGGCTCCTGTCGCCGCTGGAAGTGCTACGTCCCATCCCCGCGGTGGCGTGGATTCCACTTGCGATCCTACTTTGGCCAACGGCGGAGAGTAGCATGATCTTCATTACGTTTATCGGAGCCTTTTTTCCGATCTTACTGAATACGTTGCATGGTGTGGAGGCCATCGATAGTCGGCTCATGCAGGTGTCGCAGGTTTTCGGCGCGAGTCGTTTGGCTTTGTTTCGAGAGGTTATTTTGCCGGGCGCGTTTCCTTCAATCGTAACCGGTCTCAGCATCGGCATGGGTACGGCGTGGTTTTCGCTGATCACGGCCGAGATGGTCTCGGGACAATTCGGAATTGGATACTTCACCTGGGAGGCTTACACCCTTCAGAATTATCCGAACATCGTGCTCGGAATGGTGATCATCGGCGTGCTCGGCATGGCGAGCAGCGGGCTTTTGAAGTTTATCGGACTGCGGCTGATGCCGTGGTTTAAATTTGGAGGCAACGCGGTATGACTGCGAACGGCAGCGTAGTGGGAAACAAAATACAGATTCGAGGTCTCGGTATTTCTTTTGCCGCGGCGGCGGCTCATACCGAAGCTATTCGCGGATTAGATCTCGCGGTCGACACCGGCGAATTCATGAGTGTGCTCGGTCCATCAGGCTGCGGTAAGTCGACGCTAGTCAGCGCGCTCGCCGGTTTGCTCAAGCCCTCCGCGGGCGAGCTGATCGTCGGTGACGCGCTCGTGTGCGCCCCCGGAGCGGATCGCGGCGTCGTATTTCAGCACCCCACACTCTTTCCGTGGAAAAGCGTTTTCGCCAACATCGAGTTCGGCCTGAAAAATCGTGGCATACCCAAAGCCGAACGTCTTGTGGCCGTGGAAAGAATTTTGGGCCAAGTGGGCTTGCAAGATTTCGCGCGCCATTTTCCCGCGCAGCTTTCTGGCGGTATGCAACAGCGGGTGAATTTGGCGCGAGCCTTGGTGAATCGTCCGCGCGTGTTGCTGATGGATGAACCCTTCGCAGCGCTTGATGCGCAAACGCGGTTTGAAATGCAGGAGCTGCTGCTCGACATTTGGGGCCGCGAGAAAATGACCGTGCTTTTTGTCACTCATGATGTCGATGAAGCGATCTTCTTGGCCGATCGTGTGATCGTGTTGAGCCGCCGGCCTGCTCAGGTGAAGACCGCGCTACCCGTGGAGTTGGAGCGGCCCCGCACGACGGCCATTCTGACCGACGCGGTTTTTGTCGATTTGAAACGACAATGTTTGGAACAACTTCGTTTCGAAGCGACCCGTTCTAATAGGCCGGTTGCGATGGACGAAATTTCCGCAACGCTCGTGGGAGCGGTTCCGGAGCGTGCCTCCGTTTCTTGAAACCCGCTTTCGTTTCTGCAACTCAACCCGTTTTCTCGGGTCGGGGAAGCGCATGTCGCCTGAGTCCAGCCAATCGCAGGAGTTCGACGTCATCATCATCGGTGCTGGTTTGAGCGGCAGTGCGGTCGCGGCTAATCTCATGCGGCGCGCCATACCCGGCCTCAAGGTGACGCTGATTGAGAGAAAGCCCCCGTTTGGCCGTGGCGTGGCCTACGGAACGCTTTCGCCTGTTCATCGCTTGAATGTGCCCGCGGGAAAATTGAGCGCATGGCCGGATGACCCGGATGATTTTTTCAATTGGGCCTCGCATCAACCGTTTCAACTTGGAGTCGAGGGACCTGTCGCGAAGACTGATTTTCTGCCACGGTATTTGTTTGGCCGATATATTGAGGCCACCTTGTCCGCCGCGAAGGAAACCATAGATACCCGTTGGCAGGCGGAGAAAACGGGAGCTCTCGGATCGGACGAAAATGCGTTGCCCGCGCCCATTTTCAAAATGGCCAGCGGCGAAGTCGTCGACATTGAAGAAAACACCCAAGTCGGCCCGCACACCGTTTTGCTCGCGGACGGTACAACGTTGCCCGCTCATCGCGTCGTGCTCGCGCTGGGAAATTTACCAGGAGAATATCCGATTCTGAAATCGCTGCCAATTTATCGGAGTTGGCGCTACGTGCATGTTCCCTGGCTGATGGCCGCGGTCGAAAACGTAAAGCCGAACGAAGACGTGCTCATTGTCGGAGCGGGTTTGACGGCGGTGGACATTATTTTGCAGCTCGATGCGCAAGGGCATCGAGGCACGATTCACGCCCTATCTCGACGTGGACTACAGCCCCAAAAACATCAGCTGGTTCCGGCAGATCCGCTTTCGTGACGAAAGCGGGATCTGCCGCTCACGCTGCGCGAAACGACAAAACGCGTGCGAGCCGAAATCAAAAAAGCCGCCGCCCAAGGCTTGGATTGGCGCGGTGTCGTGGATGCGCTTCGGTCGGTCACGCAGGGGTTGTGGGCAGGTTTCAGCAAAGAAGATCGTGCGCGCTTCATGCGTCACGTTCGGCCATTTTGGGAGACGCATCGACATCGTCTCGCGCCTCAAGTGGCCGCGAGAGTCGAGCAGATCGAACACGATGGCAAAGTGCGTTTCTACGCGGGGCGACTTCAAACACTTGAGGAGCGAGATGGGGCGGTGACTGCAAGTTTTCGAAAGCGCGGCACAAGCGAACTCGTGAATCTGCGCGTGGGAAAGGTGATCAACTGCACGGGACCGCGTACGGATTACTCAAAGTTTCAGCATCCATTATTAATCAATCTGCTCGCCCGGGGCCTCATCGACCATGATCCGCTCGCGCTGGGTTTGAACACCACAGAAAACGGCGACGTGTATCGATATTCTGGAGACATCGTCGGATGGCTGACCACACTGGGCGCCCCGATGAAGGGGACATTGTGGGAATGCACGGCGGTGCCGGAAATTCGGGGGCAAGCCGCGAAGTTGGCGGAACGCTTGGCCGGGGAGGCGGCGGGGTTTCTAAAACAACCGCTCTGACTCGCCCTGGAAGCGCGGATATTCTTGTCCCTCCAACGCTCGGTCGAGCGAAGCTCGTTCCATTCGTCTTTAAGAAATGCGAGCGGCTGCGCCGCCAAAGTTGGTTGGCGGACGGAATATCTGCATTCCCCGGGGGCGAGGGATGATCTCCGAATTCCACGCTTGCCACTCCCGAGCTAAGTTGAGTGGCTAATCCCCTAAATTCTAGTAGGATTATAGAAAATGAAGCTCTCTAAACGCGGTGAATACGGCTTACGCGCTTTGATCGATATCGGGATCGCTCATCAGCTCGGTCGTGATTTGTTGCAGTTGAACGAGTTAGCCGAGATCGAAAAGATTCCTGTTAAGTTCCTCGAACAGATCCTGATCGACGTCAAGCAGGGCGGGTTTTTGGAAAGTGTACGCGGGAAGTATGGCGGTTATCGGCTTTCGAAGCCGGCCAAGGAGATTGTGATCGGACAAATCGTGCGCTATCTGGACGGTCCGCTCGCACCGATTTCCTGTGTCAGCCAAACCGCTTACGAGCGCTGCTCATGTCCTGACGAAGCGCACTGTGGATTGCGGATGCTCATGCTCGATGTGCGCAACGCGATCGCGAATATTTTGGATCGGTACACGCTCGAGAACATCGTTGAAGTCGCCCTGCGCAAAATGCGGCGGGACAATGTCAGCTTACCGTTTCTGATCAGCCCGCGAGCGCGGGGAGAGCTGGCCGCCAAAAATAAACGAGCCGCGATGGAAAAGTCGCCCAGCGAACTCGGCCTCGGCGAGTTCCTCTATCGCGAAGGCATATGAGGGGGTTGGGCTACGCGCTGTTGTGTTTTTGCGCCGCGACCTTGTCGCGCGGGAGCACGCGCTTGCGCGTCGGCTATTTTCCCAACATCACGCATGCTCAAGCGTTGGTCGCGCGGGCGATGGCGGCGGATGGCCATGGTTGGTTCGAAGAGCGCCTTGGGCCTGATGTGAAACTGGAGTGGTTTGCGTACAACGCCGGGCCGGGCGCGATGGAGGCGATTTTTGCGCGATCGATCGATCTCACTTACGTGGGCCCGAGCCCAGCCATCAACGCATTCGTGAAATCCGAGGGGGAAGAGATTCGCATCATCTCGGGTGCGGCGCGCGGCGGCTCTGTGTTGCTCGTGCGTCCCGAGGCGCATCTGACCAAGCCGGAAGATTTTCGCGGTAAAAAACTGGCGACGCCGCAGTTGGGCAACACGCAGGATGTCGCGGCCCGCACGTGGTTGCGCGCGCAGGGTTTTCATATCACGCAGCTCGGCGGAGATGTTTATGTTTTGCCGACCGCGAACGCGGATCAGCTCGGTTTATTTCAACGCGGCGAGCTCGATGCGGTCTGGACGGTCGAGCCCTGGGCATCGCGGCTGCAACTGGAAGCGGGGGCCAAAGTTTATCTTGAGCAAAACGACGTCGTCACGACGGTGCTGGTGGCACGATCGGCGGCACTGAAAGAACAGCCGGAGTTAATTGCGAAGTTCGCGCGAGCGCATCGTGAATTGACAATCTGGATACAGGGCCATCCCGAAGAAGCGAAAACGCTCGTGCAGAAAGAACTCACGGCGGAACTCAAACACGGCCTGAAACCGGCGCTGATCGATGCGTCATGGAAGCGCCTCACTTTCTCGACTGATCTCAACCTCAACTCGATCGAAACCTTGGTGAACGACGCGCGCGCGCTGAACTTCATTCGCGGTCAGATCGATTTAGCACCCATCCTTCAACTTTCCCAGTGACCGTCCAAACGGAATTGGTTAACGAGACTCCGTCGAAGCTTTCGATTGGCGGAGTTTCAAAACGCTTTCGCAGTGGCGAACTCAACGTCCATGCTCTGGACAAGGTTTCGCTCGATGTCGCGGAGGGTGAATTTGTCTGCCTGGTTGGCCCCAGCGGCTGCGGGAAGAGCACGCTGTTGAACATCATTGCCGGGTTGGATTTCGCCGATGAAGGCACGGTGAATTGCGACGGCAAGGCGATCTCTGGACCGGGCCGCGATCGCATGGTGATGTTTCAAGAGCACGCGTTGTTTCCTTGGCTCGATGTGACGGGCAACGTCTTGTTTGGGCTCAAGCTCAAACCGGGCCTGAAGGACAAGGAGCGCGTCGAGGTTGCGAAATTTTATCTCAAGCTCGTCGGTTTAGAAAAGTTCGCGCACGCTAATATTCACGAGCTTTCCGGCGGTATGCGCCAACGCGTGGCGCTGGCTCGGGCTCTGGCGCCGAATCCGCGAATTTTGTTGATGGATGAACCATTCGCCGCGCTCGATGCCCTCACGCGCGAGCAGCTCTACGGCGACATTCAGCGCATTTGGCGCGATCGGAAAAAGACGATTGTCTTCGTCACGCACAACGTCCGCGAAGCAGTCTGCCTCGGCGATCGCGTCGTGCTTTTCTCGCCGCATCCGGGCCGCATCCGCGAGCAATTCAAAATTGATCTGCCGCGACCCCGAGACATCAACAGCGTGACGCTCGCTCAGTACGCGACCGAGATCACGCGTGCGCTCAAAGCCTTTCTCAAACCGCACGGCGAAGTCGCGGATTAATTGTTCTGCTCATGAAACGCTTTCTATCAGCCGCGCTGTTCTTTGTCGTCTTAGTGATCGCTTGGGAAGCACTCGTCAGCGCCAGGGTGTACTCGCCGGTCCTCGTGCCTTCGCCGATTTCTGTGATTCGCTATCTGGAGACTGCGGTGCAGGACGGGACGCTCTTGACGGCGTTGGTTGTGACGTTGAAGCGCCTGGTGCTGGGCTACTTTTTTGGCGTCGCGCTTGGTTTGCCGCTTGGGATGGTCACCGCGCGTTTTCGGGTTTTTCAAGACACCATTGGTCTGCTCGCGTTAGGACTCCAAACCCTCCCCAGTGTTTGCTGGGTGCCTTTGGCTTTGCTCTGGTTCGGTCAAACGGAAAGCGCGATGTTCTTCGTCGTGGTGATGGGCACGCTCTGGTCGGTGATTATCGCGACTGATAACGGTGTCCGAAGTATTCCGCCGATTTATTCTCGCGCGGCGCGGACGATGGGCTCGCGCGGGTTGCACACGTGGACGCGGGTGATGTTGCCCGCGGCATTGCCGTTCATTCTGAGCGGCATGAAGCAGGGATGGGCCTTCGGTTGGCGCTCGCTGATGGCCGCAGAAATCTACGTGACCATCCTCACCGGCTTCGGGCTGGGCAACTTACTGCACAACGGCCGTGAATTGAATGATATGGACCAGGTGATCGGCATCATGCTGATCATCGTGGTCATCGGCCTGCTGGCGGATAAATTGATGTTCTCGCCGTGGGAACGCTTCTTCCACCGCCGCTGGGGCACGCAGGCTCGTTGACCCAACAAAGCAATTAGCTCAGCGGCTTTTTCCCGAGCGCGATTTCGCGCGAGAGGGAACGGTCGATGCGTTCTTTTCCATCAGCTCGGATTCCTTTGAAGCGATCGGGCGCGATGGTTGCACGGGCGGCGTGGTCCCTGCGCGGGGCGTCGGAGCCGGGGCATTGGTCGGAACATTTTCGGAGGACGGACTGCTCTGTTTTTGTTCGCCCTGAAGCTGACGCTCGGCTTCCAGCCAGATTTCTTCGTCGCGCCCTTGGGGCGTTCCGTAGCTTCGCCAAATCGCTTCAGCTCGCTGAGAAATCGTCTCGTGAGAAATAGACCATTGGTTTGAAGATGAGCTTGTTTCGTTCATGGGAAGAAAACTCTAACAACGAACGGGCGATTTAGCTATCAGGTTAGCTCCGCTGGGACCTTACGGAAAAGTGCCTGCACTGCTGGAAAGGGTTGGAAAAACCAGCGACGAGGTGCGTTGGGTATATTCAGAAGGCATTGATGCTTTAGATCGTGACGCGTTTTGCGCGATCTCGGCGTACTTGAGGAGGCAAGTTGCACGATTCAAATTCACCGTTCGATCGAGCAGATGATGTTAACTGCTTATGATGAACTGGTCCGGTTCTTGTGTTGAAGTTGGCGCGCTTTGAGCAGCAAGAAAGGTGGTTACTCAAGCTCATCTCTACCCGCGGTTTTATGGATACAGAACCTACGCCGGAAGGCCCTAATTTTTCGGTTAATCCCCATCGGCGGACCACTCAGCTCAACCTGTGGATGATCGGAGCAGTGGTTTTATTTTTTATCCTGGGCGCCTGGTATATCGCTCGTGTTGCTCATCGGCCGCCGGCTTCCACGCAGGAAATGAAGCAGGGTTTAAACGTGGACGCGGATCATTGGGCCGCGTCGCTTTGCTGAGACAGTTGCGTCCAGAGCGCGATGCCCAGTTTTTTTCGCGTCTGACCCGCGGCTGTCGCGGCGATACGTTCGAGCAGATGAACGCGTTGCTCTAAAGAAACAGCATGCAGGCAAGGCTTTTGCCGCAACTGGAGCGTGTCCCCATTTCGGACGAGGAGACCCCAGCCATCCGGGATTTCGGTGGATTCAAAAATCCCGTCTTCGCAAACCAGATAGAGGAGATTGGCCGAGCGCCAACGGGCGATTTTAGCGAACTTGGTACCGTCCCAGAGTTTGTTCTGCGCGATCCGAAGCTGCCGTGTGAGCGTGTCGTGCGTCTCATGTTTTGTCGTTCGGAGGTCAATTGCTTCAAACTCAGGGAAGAGCTCGTCGCCGAGGCGTAAATCGGGGCGATGCATTCCAATCATTTCGCGAAGTGCGCTGATCCGAGCCTGCAATTCGGCGACGAGCGGAATCAGTTTCGCTTCGGGCGCGGCGTCTTTCAAAAAGTCGGAGCGGCTTACTTTACATTCGAAAACCGCGGTCATGGCGTGAGGGGATAATACGCGAGGGGACGTCGCCGCGACGTCGGCTCGATAGCCGCTTTGCGGGAGTCGCACTTCGAGAGCGCCGTGCGTCAGCCGATGCGCCGCCGCCCACTCCAAGGCGAGTCGAGCGAGCCGCCGGTGAGGCGATTCGTTGGTCTCCATAGGCTCCGGCTGCAACATTCGATGAGTTTGAATTCCAGAAAGAGGAAAATCACGTTCAAATCCATCCGCACCCATCAATTGGTTTCGGTTTTATTCAATAGTTCGATGCACGTGACGTGACCTTGCCGCGAACCGACTCTTTTTCTAGTGATGCATGCATGAGGATTCTTCGGAATTTTTCCGCGTGTGCGGCGATCGTGATCTTCGGGTTGAATTTCGTTGCCGCTTCCGAGGCGGATCCGGCGGTAAAATCTTCCGTCAATCCAGGTCAACCGGCACCTCTGTTGTTGATTTCGCTCGATGGCTTTCGCTGGGATTACTGCGACAAGTTCGCGCGAGAGACGCCTCATTTGCGACGGTTACGACATGAGGGGGCTTATGCTCACTCTTTAATTTCTGTTTTCCCGTCCAACACCTTTGCTGACCATTATACTATCGTGACGGGCCTTTGGCCGGAGCATCACGGTATTATTAACAATATCATGTACGATGCGAAGACGCGGAAAACGTTTCATTATAATCAACCCGCGAGCGTGCATGAATCTGCTTGGTGGGGAGGGGAGCCGATTTGGATCACTGCGGTCAAGCAGGGCTACGCGAGTGCGTGTTATTTCTGGCCTGGCTCCGAAGCGGAGATCGAGGGCGCGCGTCCCACGTATTGGAAAAATTATGACTATTCCATCCCGTTCGAAAAGCGGGTCGAGGAAGTCGTCGGCTGGCTGCATGCGGCCCCATCTCGGCGTCCCCGCGTGATCACGTTTTATTTAGAAGAAACAAATTCGGTCGGCCATGCGCACGGTCCGAACTCGCCGGAAATGGCGAAGGCCGTTCAGCTTTTAGACTCGCGCGTGGGAAGATTGCTTGCGCGTTTGGCCGAGGAAAAAATCGATCCGAATGTCGTGATTGTTTCCGACCACGGGATGACGGACGTGCGCAGCGAGAATCATATCCCGCTCGATCGCTATCTCGATCTATCGCGCGTGCAGATCGATTTCGAAGGTCCCGTCGCGGGATTGCGTCCGAAAAATGGTGCGACGGTCGATGAGATAATGGGAAAACTTCAAGCGCTTCCGGCCGGCGCCCATGCGTATCGCACGCAGGATCTACCGCTTCGTTTTCATATCGGTGAAGCGAGTCCGCGGATTCCACCGATTTGGGTTTTGCCCGCGGAGGGCGGCTGGGCGGAAACGAGGCTGAGAATGGTTGCGCTGGGCCTCGTCCTGAAAGGCGATCACGGCTACGATCCAGCGCTGCCTTCGATGCAAGGAACATTGATTGTTCACGGTCCTGCGTTTCGGCACGATGGCGCAGAAATACCTTCAGTGGATAATGTGAACGTTTACAATCTGCTTTGCGCGGTCGCGCAGTTGCGTCCCGCGCCGAACGATGGAGACGAGCGGTTAACGCGGGCCTTTTGTCTTAACCGCTGAGATGAGCCACGCCGGTGGTCGAGTTAGTATGAAGGCAGGCGCGCTTTCATCGCGCTCACGCCAGCGAGGTTTCCTGGGCTGCGCTCAAACCCGGCTCAGGCGAGAGCGCGGGTGAGGGTGCTGGCCAGTGCTTGATCGGTGATAGGCTTCAGCAGCGTGCTGAATGCACCCATTTTTTTTGCGATCTCCAAGTAATCCGGCCCCGAGATTTGTCCGCCGGCCGACATCGCGATGATTCGCACGGCAGGAAAGCGACGGCGAAATTCTGTGATCAGCTCCAATCCGTCCCGCTCGGGCATAATCAAATCTGTGAGGATGACGTCGAAAGGGTTTTCCTCATGCAGAGCCGTTGCGCGCGATGCGTTCTCGACGTCCACCACGGCGTACCCTTGCTCTTGCAGAGAGCCTTTCAGCACCGCGCGGAGGAAATAGTCATCCTCGATTAAGAGAACCCGGGCCATGCGGCTGAACATTGGCTATTCCCCATGGAAAGGCAAGTTTTTGGCGCTAAGGCAGTTACTCGGTTGATCGCTTACTGGACAGCTTTTGGGCCTTGAACCCGCCACAAACCTGCGGGGCTCAAGAGGTCACGCGTGCGCCGGATGATTACCAAAAAAAGAAATTTTCCTCTCGGTTCTGAAAGTCGTAAGTAGGCATCTCGACGCAGTGGCGCCAGACCGTGGCCCATTGCGACCAGGGACCGGGGATTTCGCCGTTAAAAATCGTTCTCCACTTCGGACGTGGCTTGGACGGCTTAGCCGTGCCGCGGGAAATAAATTCCGTATGGCCCTCGGGGGTGGAGAAATGCAGCACCCTCCGCTCGAAGTAATGCTGGATGGGCGCAAGCGAACCGGCTGCCCGATATCGAGAAATAGCGAATTCGTTCCGGGCTAGTTCCACGAGCGCTTTGGATGCAGCCGCTGCCAATGTGGAACCCGACGAATGCCCGTAGGCATAAAATCCCGAAGCTGTCTTGTGATAAATAACCACGACTTCGCCGCCTTCTTGGCCGTGATCGATTCGCAGTAAACGTATATTGGGAAATCCTGAAGGCTGTTCTTGAGCGGGGAGATAGCCGCCCCACCAGCCTATAAGCGCAAAGCGTTCGAGTGCCTCAAGCCGTGCTTGGCGTTTGGCTTGCCAAGCAAAGCCGGGGTAGGCCGCCATGCCATTCGAGCAGCGATCGATGTCGAAGCCATAAAGCGCTTCGTTTCCCGAACGACGCGTTTCCGCAAGAGCCCAGCGTTCGAGAGCTTCCGAAATTGCTTTGTGTTGGGCCACGGCGGCTAAATCAGCGGTGCCGGTGCCGTCGGCCGACCCGTACATTGCGTACGGAAATTTGTCGACCAGCCCTGGCTTTAGAAAAGCCAGGGATTGATAGTTTTGCTGACCAAAGACGGGTACTGGATTCGTCTGTACTTGTTCAACCGGCCCGCCCTGTTCGGCAAAGATATTTCTATACAGAAATGGAGCGAGGGAGAACATGTTGAGAACTTAGTGGGCAACCGTGGGCGGGCAGGGAGGGGGGAAGCCCACTGTCGTGTTTACCGTCTTCGCCTGATGGGAGGGATCGACGTGAGCGGCGGCTTTGTTAAATCCAAGGGAAAACAATGCGATGGCGAGGAAGGCCTTGAGGGCGTTTTTGATGGAGGAGTTTTTCATAGGAGTTTTGTTTGGCTCGTCCCGACTTTCCGCTATTTTGTCCTTCTAAACACCTCCGCGTTTTAACCACCCTTGATGTATATACCTCCCAAAATATGGGTGTTTTACCTGATTGTGTTCGTGGGCTCCGCCTTCGGTGATTTTCAGCCGATTGCTATTCCCATCCGCGATTTCCCTTCGGACGCGGGCAAAGTGGTGGCCTTTGTGCGGGATGATTCCGGTTGGACCGTCGGCGGCACGAACCTGATCAAAGAGGTCGCAGGAAATTGGACCACCATTTCACCGCCCTCCAATGGAGGCGTCCTCGTTCTAGCTAAGATTCGAAGCGGACTATTAGCAGCGGGCGATGGATTCTGCGCCTCTTACGCCAATGGAAAGTGGACGCCTCTCTCGATTGATGACGGACTCTATTTTGGGGTCGGCAACGGTGAAGAAGCTCTTCTCGTCGGGAACCGAGGGGTTTATCATATCGCTGGCGATGGGACGTGGAAGCTCGTCTTCCCGGGGACTGCAGGCGGTCTCTATTATCCGCACCAAATTCGCGGGCGATTACTCGTATCGACTGAAGAAAAAGGGATGCTCGAATGGAATGCGTCGACCCAAACCCTCGCGCCATTTGAAGGCGACACCGGTTGGGGCAAGGGCAAAACGATCGCGTCGATTCAAGAGCTGGCGAACAATGCTTATTTTGTGACAAGCCAGCTTGGCTTTTTTATTGAGGATGCCACCGGTGAGCACCCGATCCTGCCAGACGTTGCTAAGGAAAAATTACGGGAAGGTTTGTATCGGACTTATCTCATCGATCGCGTTCTCATCACTCATACACTGCGCGGAGGATTGTTCGCGTATTCTTTAGACAGCGGGCAACAGCTTTGGCACATGGCGCGCGATAGCTTGGGAGAGCCAATATCCGGGATTCAACAGTTCGGAGACGATATTCTGATCGGAGGCTCAGATGGGTTGGAGATCATTCCTGATCCTCTCAACTATAGCTTTGTTTCAATCCCCAAGGGAGAACTGGACTATATGAAGCTGGTCGATGGGGAAATTTTAATTGGATCGGGCGAATCGGGCGCGGTGGATCTGAAAGGACGATCCCACGGTTTCCAAAAGGCATCGACAATTGCAGCGCTTCCGAATGGAGAGATTGTCGAAGGGCGATTTGGGCGGCTTGTATATAAGGATAAAATTATAGACTATCCGACTCAATTTATCACCACGGTTGCGCCGCTCGACAACGATCGGGTTGCTTTTATGCAACCTGGCGTCGTGGCGATCGCCCAATTGTCTTCGGGAAAGGTAAAGCCAGTCGAGGTCCGATCTAATCCCAATTCGTTGGCGGCCACGTCCGCGAGTAAAAGGTTCTATATCGGAACTTCCGCCGGAGTGTTTCAGTATTCTGAGGACGGAACGATTGAAAAACAATTTGGACGCGGAATCACACAGGTCCGCGCCTACCGAAATGGTATTGTGGCGCTAGATAGTGAGGGAACGTTATACAACGAAGCTGGCGCAACGATCGCTTCTCTTCCCATCTCGGGACTGCTCGCGGCGACCGAGTGGGCGGGCGATATGTGTCTTCTCGCGCATACGAGCGATGGATTGGTTTGGGCAGGAATTCTACGAAACGGTCAGTGGAGACCGCTCGATATTCCGCTTCCGATGGTTCCGCAAGCGATGGTCGCAAAGGATGGGGACCTTTATATTGCGGGTTCGGGAATGGTCGTGAAAACAAGCAGACCGCGTTTGCTCGATGAGCCAGATGCCGAAGTGGTGTTAACTCGCTTCAACGGATCGCTGCTGCCAGACGGAACCCTGCGCGCCAATGAGGATTCGGTGTATTTGGTCACAGGGCCCGGCCGCTTGTATCCTTGGCGAAATCCCAAAATGAGTTTTCGGGCCGGAATGGGAGATTGGTTGCCTTTGAACGTGGCCGACCGCCTAGCGGTGCCTCGCCTTGCTTGGGGGACGACTCCCATAACGGTGCAGAGTGAATGGGGAGGCCTGAAACATAACGAAGAGCTTTCCGTTTTTCGGGATACTCCCTGGTGGGCGCGTTGGCCGGCGTTCGTATTATATATCGCGGCAACTGCGATATTCGGCTATGGGGTTGTGCGTTGGAGAACGTGGCGCTTGGAGCTGAGGGCAAAAAAGCTGGAAGACGTGGTCGAGCAGCGCACCGCCCAATTGCGCCAGGCCCAACAGGCGCGCGAAGATTTCTTCTCCACCATGAGTCACGAGATTCGCAATCCGCTCAATGGCGTGGTGGGCCTTTGCGAAATCGTGGAGAATGCGCCCGCCGAGGCTGTCGCACCGCGCGAGCGCATGCTTTTGAAAACGCTGCGCGGCTGCGCCGATCAACTGCGCTCGATCTTGGACGACGTGCTTGATTTTTCCCGCATCGATCGCGGCGAGATCGAGCTCCATGAGGAATCGTTCGAGCTGCTCGGCGCGATCGAAGGCGCCGCGCGCGGCGTGGACGCGGGGCTTAAGCGCTGCGTGCTCGAACTCCCAACCGATCCGATCTACGTCCGTGGCGATTGCGGCAAGATCCGTCAGATCGTGACTAATCTCGTCTCGAACGCGCTGAAGTATGGCCTTCCGCCCGCCGCTCGCGTGCTGCTCCAAGTCGAACCCGTCACGGCCAACGTGCTCCCGTTTTGTATACGCGTTCTGAATACTGGAAACACCATTCCGGCTGAAGAGATCGAGCAGATTTTTTCCGGCTACGTTCGAGGTGAGGATGCCAAACGACGTCGGATTGTTGGCACGGGGCTGGGCCTAGCGGTTTCGCGGCGCATCGCTTTGGCGATGAAAGGAGCGCTCACCGCTACGAGCCAAAATGGGCTGACCGAGTTTCGTCTCGATCTGAAACTGCCTGTAACCGCCGCTCCGGTGGAACTGCCTCGCGAGGTCAATCGCCCCAAAACGTCGCGCGCACTTGGCATTGAAGACGAACCCTACAACCGGCTCGTGCTTGGCAGTATTCTCGGTCAACTCGGGTATGAAGTCGATTGGGCCGCGGACGGCGCCGAGGCTTTGGCGCACGCGCGCACTGGCGCCTACGACTTGATTTTGACTGATTTCATGTTGCCCGACACGACCGGAACGGAATTGGCGCGAAAAATTCTGGAAATGATCTCGGAGCCGAAGCCGCCGATCATCGCGGTGACGGCCTACTCGACACCGGAAAAAATTCAGCAGGCGAAGGAGGCCGGCATTGTGGGCTTTGTGACCAAGCCCGTCTCACGGAAGAAAATCGAGGCGGCGATTCTCGGAGCGATCGGGGAATTCAGTGCAGGGAGGGCAATGGAGCTGCCCGAGGTTCCGGCGGTCGATTGCAATTTCAATTTGCTCCTGCGCCTGCCGGATGGCGCGCAGAAATTGGCGGAATATGCCGACGATCTCCCGCGCGCCTGGGCTCAGGTTCTGGCCGCGCTGCGCACCGAACCGCCAGCGCAGCAGGCGCGCGCCGTGCATGCTTTTCGCTCCCGCGTGCTTGCGGTGCACGCGACCTCGGTGGCCGAACAGCTCGGCCTGCTCGAGGAAGCCGCCCAACGCGAGGAGCGCGAAGATGCCGATAAACTCGTCGACGTGATCGAACCGCTGCTGAAGGAGATCGAGAAATCCGCCCGATCTCGGGCGCTGACGTTGCAGCCTAACGCCTGAGATGAGTCGCGGACCGCGCTAGATTTTGCAGAAGCCTTTTTCGATCGCGTATCGGATCAGCTCGACTTGCGAATGAATGCCGAGCTTGGCCATGATATTTTTTCGGTGAGCCTGCACCGATGAAGCCTTGAGACCCAAGTACTCGGCCACCTCTTCGTTCGAGAGGCCTTGTCCGAGATAGACGAGGGCTTCCTGTTCTCGGTCGGAGAGAACCTTGTTGTAGAAAATCGGGTCCCGCTGCATTCGCGCGCGCATGCGTTGAACGCTCGAAGAGAAAAAAACACCGCCGCCCAGGACCGATTTGATCGCAAGGTGAAGCGTTTCGATCTCGTCGTTTTTGTGAACGAAACCGGGGATGTTCGAGTGCAAAGCTTGATAGAGCACGTAGTCTTCGCTGACGGACGTCAGGATGATCGCCTTACGCGGACTTTCGCTCGCGCCGTTGGTCCAGTTAACCACCCAGCTCATCGAATTTCCATCCGGCAGTTCTAAGTCCACGATGGCGAGATCGTACTCGGAGGACAGGGTCATGGCGGCGCGCGCTTCTTCGAGATTGCGAGCCTCGCTGATGTGACAGCCTGGGTACTCTGATTGAAGGTGCTTGCGAAGGAGCTCCCGCAAGAGCGTTTGGTCCTCCAGAATAAAAAAACGAAGCGGGGAATTCACGAAGATATCACCTGTAGGTTGAAGGGGGATAGCACACAGGTTTTTGCCGACACTGACAGAGACAGAGTAAAGTTTCTGGGCGCGTCGTGCAAGAGTCTGCGCGGGGTCGAAAAATCCCTCCTCTGAAGGCTAGGCAAAGCACCCTACAGGATTTAGCTTTCCGTCGAAGTCAAAAGGGGACGAGCGAATCTCGGTCGACGCGGGATTTTGGGGAGAAAGTGCTTTACCCTCGATGCGCTGGAAGTATGACGTCCGCTCGCCGCACTTAGACGATTTTAGTCGGTCTGTGCGCGGCACAACTCCTGCGGAGGAGTTGTCCGATTGGGTATTAAATGCAGCCATTATTCAAAGACATCACGAGGAAGCGGGAGCCCGGGACATTTGCCGTCGGGCCGACAGGTCTCTTGCTGCGGAATGTCGTGATCCCCGGCTATCGCCTTTTACGCGGGCGGCAGTTGGACCCCCTGCAGGCGGAGTGGATGGTCCAAGGCGTGTTTTCTCGGCAATGGCAGCGCCGCTATAACCGGCTCGATCGATCGAAGCAGCCTTACAAAGACGTCGTTTGCGAAACGGAGTTTGGGCCGGAATTGAAGTACTATCTACCGTATGCGTATTGGCACGCATTGAATGGCACGTTGCGCAGCACGTCGTCGTTTAAAGACACGGCGCCATTTTATTTCTTCAGTCCTGCGCACCAAGAGCGCGAGGGGACGCGCCGCTGGGTGCTGGATCCGGAGGTCCCTAATAGCGAGGACCACAATTTCACTTATTCGTATCGTCGTTGGGCTCAGGTTCCGCTCAAGGCGACCTTTCGTTCGGCGCTGAACTTCGGCTTTGCAAAGCCATTGGTCATCATTTCGAACAAGTTTAACCGCGAGTGGGAAAGCGCTCCGGTCAATTACCTTCCGCTCGACGTGCTGGGCCAGCTTTTCAAGCGATTGCTGCCTCACTACACGGTGGTCTATAATCGCCCCGGTGCGGATATGATCGTGGTCGATCACAACGACGCGCAACGGTTCGAGGACAAGACGTATCTGAAAAAGCACTACTCGGGGGTCTATCTCGCCGAGGAACTCTACGCTCGGCATCGCCACGAGGTGACGTCGTTCAATCACTTTCAGCTCGGACTGTATGCGCAATGTGAACAGTTTATCTCGGTCCAGGGCGGCAATTCGGTTTTGGCCAGCTACTTCGGTGGAACGAATGTGATCTTCCAACGCATCGGGCAGGAAATTTTTTTCAACGAACTAACGACGATCTACCCGCGGTTAGCAGGAACGCGTTGCATCGGGGTGGGAGACTATGACGAGCTGTTGCGCCAGGTTGAGCAGTCATACCTCGGGCCTGCATCAGCCTCTGTGAGTTAATGAGCTTTCGGGGGTGAGCCTCCCGCCGCGGTTTCTCCTGTTACCTATAACATCAGCGCGAAAAATCTTGGATGGCGGGTCAGTGCAGGGTTTCGATCTGTGGATCCGCATGAGCGCAATCAACGATTTTCTCCTCAAACACGGTCTGCGCATTTCGACTAATCCGTGCATCAGCCCTGATTTCTGCCTCGACTGGGCGTCGCTCTCGCACCGCATCAAAAACGGTGGATCCGTCCAGCGCCAAGAGCTCAGTGGATTCAAAACCGAGGCCGGAGAATGGAGTCTCCTGTGTGATGAACAGGGAGACCGTGCCTGGGAGTTGCGAGCGACATCGGGAACGGCGGGGCGCGACGTTTTGAGTGATGGAGTGGCCCTGTCGGATGGAAGATTCATTTTTCCGGCCACGTTTGAAAATCTGATCCGCTTAAAAGACTTGGTGCAGCGGTTCGATGTTCATTCGACGATTTTTCCGCGGGCGGATGAACGCATCGCCCACGCGACGATTGGTGTCGGCGCCCGTTTTACGACGCTGCACTGGCCAGCGGTAGAGTGGGCGATGGCGTCGCTGAACACGGGTTTGACAGCCAATCAAAACAGCATTCCACGCGAGTTGGTTTTCGACGTCGATGCGATGCTGGCCGAGCGCCTCGACACGGTCCCTTTTCCTTTTATCGGCGCTCACGTGCCAGAGGGGCACCAGGGTCAGAGCGTGCAAGGCATGAGCCATGGCGCGGTTATCTCCAAATTGGAAACCGGCTTCCATCGCCGCAAAATCGCCTGGAATTTCAACGCTGATCACCAGCCCATTGGCGGCAAATTCGATGCGCGCGAACGCGAGTTGGTCGAAGGATCGATTTTGGCCAACTACATCACGTTCGACCTCTCGCCGGAGCTTTCGCTCAATCAGCCGGGTTCTTGGAAAGAGATCGATCCTGCGATTATTCAGAAAGTGAATACGCGTTTGGCGACCTTGAGGATCGATGCGAAAAGTCCCGCCTTGTTGAGTTTGCTCGATCATCTCTGGCCAGCCGTGCGCAAGTTCAAGAATCGCGATACGCTCTGTCAGCGTCGTCGGGCCGAGCTTTTCAGCACGCCGGTTGGCCGCGCCTACCTCCGAGAGCTTTCGATCGACGAGTTGCCAGGGATCACCACACCGGAAACCACTGCTCTCGTCCTCGCGTTATGCGAAGCGCTGGAAATGCCGATCGCATTCGTGGCTCCCGCGTTCGGTTTTCAGAAAAACACGCCCTACCCAGACGCGGTCCAGCTCAAGAAACTGATTGAAGCGCAGTGGGCGATTTGCCGCGAGTTCGGCGCGAGTATCGGTTTCCACTCAGGCTCGGGCAAGTCGGCTGAAAATTACCAACTGATGGGCGCGATCACGCAGCAACACTTGGAAATCAAGACCAGCGGTCGCTATACCTACGAAATGGGGGTCGCGCTAGCGGCTTCGAAAAACGAGACCGATCATCAGCTATGGCTGGATTGGTATCGTTTTACCCGCGAGCTGGCGTGCCAAGGGGCCTTTGCCGACGAACCGACGGAGCGCAAAATGGCGCGTCATTTTATTTTGAATACGTTGGGCGAAAAGGCGGTGGAGGCCGAAGTCTTCGCCAGCCCAGCGGCTTGTCGCCGCGTGTTGGAAAGTCTGTCGCCCGATCCGGATCACATGATATTCTTCGAATATAATTTTCTCTACGTGCTGGCGTCGGAAGGCCGCGCGGAGAAAAGCGCTTTGGGTGATCATGGACCGGATGGCTATCGTCAGCGCGCGCGTTTCTATGCGATTTCCGCGGAGGCCCGGCTCGGTTACGCAAAACGCGTCGCGAGTTATCTTATTTTCCTCGTTGAAAACACAGGCTTGGCCGCGGCGGCAGTCTGCGCGCGGGCGCGCGCGCAACTCGAATCCTGTCGAACCTATTCGGAGTTTCTGTCCCAGATTGCTGCCTGATCGTCTGAAAGCCGAACTCACACCTTCGGTTCCCATCCGGGCTCGTAGGTGCGCTGCCATAGCTTCATCGCATCGGCATCGTTGATGATGCGTCCGTTACCCGGGTCGCAGTTGAGCGTGCGGCCGACGCGTTGCGCAATGTTGCCGAGGTGGAGCAGCGTGACGGAGAGGTGGCCTTCGGAGATGGGAGAAGTCAGTTGGGCTTCGCCGCGAACGCTATCGATAAAGTTTTTCACGTGCAGTCGATCGAGTCGAATGCCGTTCGCGCTTTGCGTATTGGTGCCCTGTGACTCAGATTTTTCCGAGACCTGCTTAACGACCTTATTTTTTTCGTCGAAAAACGTGTAGTTATTATTCTCGAGCAGAGCACTTCCTGCCGTGCCGTAAATCATTGCGCCGCGATCCAGTTTGTTATCGGGAAAGCCGTTGCAGCTCCGACCCTCCCAGGAAATGGCTTTGTCGGTTCCGAATTCCCATCCGACCACTTGGGTGTCCGGCGTTTCCCAGTCGTCGCGGAAAGCATAGCGACCGCCGGTCGAGGTCACCTTGGTCGCGAATTTCACGCCGAGAGCCCAACGGCAAATATCGAGTTCGTGGGTTCCATTGTTGAGCGCCTCGCCCGTGCCCCAATGCCAGAACCAGTGCCAATTGTAGTGAATGAGATTGCTCATGTAAGGCCGGCGCGGCGCTGGGCCTTGCCAAAGATCGTAGTCTAAACTTTCGGGGACGGCGATAGCTTCTCCGTGGCCGATACTGGGGCGATGGTTATCATACCAACCGCGAGCGTAGTAAGGAGTGCCGATTGCGCCGGCGTGAATTTGCGCCACGGCTTCCTGCATATTCGGAAAGGAGCGGCGTTGATTTCCCATCTGAACGAGCTTCGCATAACGAGAGATCGCGGCGAGAAGCAGTTCACCTTCGTGTGGGTTTTGGCTGCAGGGCTTTTCCACGTAAACGTGTTTACCTGCGGCGAGCGCGAGGATGGTCATCGGCGCATGCCAATGATCCGGAGTGGCGATCGTGATTGCGTCGACCGACGAGTCATCGAGCGCTTTGCGAAAATCCTTGAGCGATTGTGCCGCGGGGAAACTCGCTTTGCCAGCCGCAGTCATCCCTTTGGCCAACGCTCGATCTTCCACATCGGCAACGTAAACGAGGTCCACATTTTCGATCCCGCCTAACGCCTCGATATGAGCCAGGCCTCGGCCATTGGTCCCCACGACGGCGACACGCACACGGCGACTCGGCGCGCCCTTGGGGTTGCCCACCGCTGGTGCCGACTGAGCCTTTAAGATCGAAGCCAGCGAACTGGACAGGCCGATGCCGGCCGAGGCTAGCACGCCGGTTTTGAGGAAACTGCGGCGATCGATCGGGTTATTCATAAGCGGAGCGCGTTATTTGGCCGCAAGCTCGCGGAGCTTGATATTGCGAAAGGCGACGGCGTCTCCGTGATCTTGAAGCAGAATATTGCCGGTCTGCAACTCGCCAAAATGGGGCCAGACCTTATACTTGCTTTCGTTAACCAGATCGCGGAATTCAGGAGTAAAGCGGGTGTACTCGAGTACTTTCTCACCATTGAGCCAGTGTTCGACGTGAGCGCCACGCACGACAATGCGAGCCGTGTTCCAGCTCCCGATGGGATTAACTTTCTTATCTTTTGATGCGGGGATCAGGTCGTAGAGCGAGGCCATGGTGCGATCTCCGTTCCGCCCGAGCTTGGCATCCGGGTGGCGCAGATCGTCGAGGATTTGATATTCGAGGCCGATCGCGGAGCCAGGGCCCTTGTTCAAATCTGGATCGACGAAGTATTTGATTCCGCTGTTGGTGCCGGGCCAAATCTTAAAATCGACGAGCAATTCGAAGTTGGAAAATTTCTCTGTCGTCACGATGTCGCCGCCTTCGCCGCCCTCCCGACCGCCGGAAGGAAGGACCCGGAGTTCACCGTCCTTGATCTCCCAATCCTGCACGGGGAATTGCGGGCTTCGCGCGCTGCGCCATCCGGTGGTGTCATGACCATTCCAAAGAAGGCGCCAGCCTTCGGCTTTTTCTTGAGCAGAGAGTTCGTTCGGCGCGGCGTGCAGGCTGCCGATAAAGAGCACGGCGCCGGCGAGGGAGGCCCAGAATGCATTCGTCATACAGCGCTAAAGATACTCGCCGAGGGAAAAGGCTCCAGAGATTTTCTATTCATCCATGATGCAATCGTTGCGGAGGGCGGATCCGAACGACAAGAACCGGGTTCGATCGATGATATAGGAATCGGACCGATGGGCGTGGGGGATTTCCCGAGTTGGCTGATAAACGGGCGGCGAGGCTTGCGCAGGGCTGGCGCGGCGAGTTGAAGTGAAGGCGGAGTTCACAAAACCCATGCTAACTCGCATCTCTAAAATCCTCGGTCCTCTCATCGCCACAATCGTTCTTGTCGCGAGTGCGTCCGCGCTTGCCCCAACCGATACGCGGGATTGGCGGTGGGTTCGCGGCGCTGTATTCGTTCCCACCAATGCAGTCAACGAGGCGCAGCAATGGGATGAATACGACCCTGCGATTAACGATCGCGAACTGCATTATGCCTCGATTTACGGTTTCAACGTGGTCCGCGTTTATCTGCATTACTATATTTATCTGAAGAAGAAGGACGTGTTGCTAAAAGACATCGAAGATTTTCTCACCCGCGCGGACAAGTACGGGATCAAAACGGAGTTCGTCTTCTTCGACGACTGCTGGAATCAACCGACAGACGATATGCTCTCTCCGACTTATCATTATCCCGCGCCGTTGCCCGGCGTGCATAATAGTCGATGGCTCGTCTCGCCCGGTGCCGAGGTGCAGGCTCATTACGAGGAGCACCGAGTTCGTTTAAAGGCCTATGTGCAGGACATCGTGAATGCGCATAAAAACGATGCTCGAATTTGTTTTTGGGAAATTTATAACGAGCCAAACAAGTCCGCCGAAACGAATCGGTTGGAAAAAGATGCCGCTGCGTGGATCAGAGAAACGGGATCCCTCATTCCGGCCACCGCGACAGGCCGAGAATATTCCGGAGATCCTTACTCCGACTTCAAATCCTGGCACGAATACGGCACCTATGATTACGTGGGTGAGCCGAGCCATTTGAACACGGAATGCATGAATCGGCAGGGGCAGAGCGTGCCGGGCATTGTCTCTCATTTCGCCGGGAAAACCGGATATATTTTATGGGAGCTCGGGATCGGTCGGGACAATTGTCGATTCGCTTGGAACGAAAACCGCGAAAAGCCGCGTGCGACCGAAGCGGAAACTCCCTTTCACGGGGTCATCTATCCCGATGGACATCCGTGGTCGATCGACGATGTAAAGGCGCTGCTCGGTGAGGATAAGTTCGCCGCAACCCACTTCTTTACGGTCAAATATTTTTCCGACGACCAGTTCACCCACTTAGCCAAAACCTCCGTGGTTCCTTTCGTCGACTTCGACCTCGGGAATGAAGAGGGGACCGGGTCGCCGGATGCGACGGCGCGCATCCCTAAAGACGATTTTTCAGTCCAGTATGACGGAACGGTCGCGGTTGATAAAACCGGCAACTATAAATTCTATGTCGATACGGATCATTCCGCATCCATCTGGATCGACGGGAAAAGCGTCGTAGCTCGCTCGGCGTCGAGTCGCGGAGAGAAGAGCGGAAAGATTCATCTCGAGAAGGGGCGTTCCTACTCATTTCGCGCCCAATACGTGCACGCTACAGGCGATGCCAGTTTGCATTTAAGTTGGAGCGGACCCGATCTGGCAAAGCAACCGATTACTCCGACCTCGGTTTATACGAAGTCCACCATCGACTGAACGGGCTAATTTCCGCGCGGCGAGGCGAACGCGTTTGCGCGTTTCCTTCGATCTTTTCGAGCACGTAGTGCCGATCGCACTACATTTTGCCCTCGACCCCGACGTTTTCCGCAGTGGTGAAGCTTTATAGCTTCCCCGGACCGAGTCAGCAGCGCCGGGTAAAGGGGACAAAAAAGGCTGGACCGGCGATTGCCGCATCCAGCCCTGAAGGGAGAGACAGGAAATTACTTGCGAGCCTGAACGAGGCCGAGTTCTTTCTTGATATTCTGCACGCTCGGGAGGGAGATGCCCAGCGTTTTGGCGATGACGGCGCCGGTTTTGCCCTGGCCGACGAGGGCCTTGAGCTCTTGCTTCATTTCCGGCGTAATCTTAGCGCGTTTGTTGCGCTTCTTACCGCCGGCGGAGGAACTCGAAGAGCTGGAAGCAGACGCGGCGCGACGGCCGGGACCGCGGGAGCTGCTGCTGCTTCCGGACGCTTGTTTCAAAGCGGCGATGAAATCGTCGACATTCGAAAATCCGTGCTTTGTGTGCAGCGAGGATAGCGAAGCGTGCTTCTTAGCCAGAGCGGCTTCGAGAGCTGCAACCTTGGAACGTGCGGCTTCTAATTCTTTAATAGTTTCAGTGACCATGCTCGTGTAGAGAGCAGTAATGAATATATGGCGCAAGTATTATTTGCAGGTTTCTATTGTCTATAGTTGCACATTCTTTAGAGTGGACGGAACCATTTACTGAGCTCTACAGTTGGAGTTGGGGGACGCATTAACGGACATAAGACGGTGTGGATCATAGTTTTGCCGTCGATATTATACTTGGAGATCCGTAAATGGCGATGAGCCCGCCAGCCTATCTTAAGCCATAGAAAAGCTATATTTGGCCGCCGAATCCACTCATGAAGACAGCTTCTTCGAGGTATTCCCGATTCTCTAAACCGCAAATCGCCCCAGGGCTTAGCCCTCAGCGGACAATGTCGGCGGGAGCATATCCGGCTTCACGGAGTGCCGCAGAAACCTTGTTGTAGCCACCCGTTTCGATCAATTCGCCATGGCCAACCACAACTCGATCGAAATTCCAGCGCATCATTTGCGCAATAGAGTCTCGGAACGCAGCTTCGTCCTGAATTGCCAGTTTAAAGGCGCGTGATAAACCGGACCGATGTGCTCCGCTGACGGCGGCCTTTAGCATCAGTTCGCTCCACAGGGGCTCATGATGAGGAAAATTAAAGATCAGGTCAGCGACGATGAGTGTCCGCGATGGAACGTGAAAGCACACGTTTTCGCGCATGCTTGGGATCCCTGCAAGTTCCAGTACTTCAAACTGTCCGCGCCACTCGTAGGGCGTGGGCACAATCGAGTGCGTAAAGAAATCGACATGACTAGAAAACCCTTCCGGCGCTAAAAATGCTGCCTCGGGAAATAGGCTTTGGCCCGTGCCCGAAAATGTATCGTGCCGAAGCATGGCTTCGACAATCCAAGTCACCGTGCCGAGATCTTTGATGTCGCGAATATCATCGGGAGCGAAGGGCCCGGTCGAGTGCATGATAAGACGGCCCGACGCGAGCTTGATGATCGTCACATTGCGTCGGATATCCCAGCCAATCCGTCGCAACGGGTAGGAGAGCATCCAAACGTTTCTGCAGAGCGATACCATAAGTGGGAGGATGAGCGTTGGCTGAGAACAGCAGAATGCAATCCAGTTCCCGTGTAAGTCCATGATTAGCCGATACGGACGGCAACGTCCGCTCTCCTCGTCGAGGAATTCCCGACCTTAACCGCTTTCTGAACTACGAACTTTTCTCCGCTGTCCGTGGCGATAAATGCACGTGCTGGAGTTTCCAGCGACCGCTTTCCTTGATCCAAACCATAGTTAGACACTGGTCGCTATCGATTTTCTGGCCTTGTGGGAGCGTGATTGAGCCGACCCGATATCCTGTAGCTACTGCGGCATCACCGAAGATGCGTACGTTTAAATCGGAGACATGGAGATCAATTTTTGCTCCAGAAGTCATTGCGCCTTTGAAATACGCGAGATCGAGGTGATGAAGCGCCGGGCTGTCGGTGTTGAATTCCGTGAATCCGGCTGCTGGGACGTAGGCAGAAAAGCCGGTCGCATCCCCCGTATCGAGTTTAACGTAGAGATCGATTACGGACTTTTTCACGTCAGCCACATCGTCGGCGAAGCATGAGCATGGGTAGGCGATACAGAGAAAGAGGGGTGCGACGAGGCCGTAGAAAAGTGTTTTGAACATGGCAAAGGAGCAGAGCGCAGAACGGAGGGGATTGCAAAAAATGGGCCGGCCCGCGCGGACGAACCGCAGCCGGGCCGGCTTGCTCAGAGTAACCTAACCTTGAATGGGACGTGTTCTATTTTGTGATTGTTCCAAACCACGTCGTGGCGTGGGCGGGCCAAGTGCCGACCGTGAGAATGTCGTCCGGCGCGATCAGGATCGTATCGATATCCTGCTGCGACCAGACGTGATTCTGGGTCTGGTGACAGGTTTGGCAGGTCATTGTATTCATGCCCCACTTACGCTTCTTCAGGTTGAAAGGCAGCGGATCATTCGTGGGATCGTTGTCTTGATAAAGCGCGGCGATTTGATCGATGTTATCGACTCGATGTTGATAGGGCCCCCAACCCAGGGACCAATCCGAATAGAACCCAAAGGCCGGGAGATTCGGCATCCAGAATCCTTTGACGAAATCGGTTTCTCCAGCGCGCAGGTAAAAGTCGATCGCGCCCATGAACATCGACATATTGTTAAAGGTGAAGCGTGGACGATCTTTGTTCGTGACGATGTCAGGCCGGGCCGCCAAGCCGAAGCCTTGATCCCAATACGAAAAGGCTTTGTCGAAGTGATCGTCCCAAAGCGTATAGCCGAGAGTAAACATATGAAAGACCGGGTTGATGTCCCACCATTGTTCGTGTTCGGCGTCCAGGGCATCGACCGCGGTGGTGTCTTTTACAAGCTTAGCGAGGAAGCGACGCTGAGAGGTCGAGAAACCACCTTGCAGCGAAGCGAGACGAAACCGGCTGTGGTTAACGGGATCTGCCTTCCACTGTGCTTCTGCGATCTGCGAGAGGTCGATCGTGTGGAAGGAAAAATAACTTCCGACGGCAAAATTATATAGAACCGTGGGATCGTCATAACCCGCTTCGCCACCCGTCCAGAGGTTGATCGCCGTGAGCAGGAAGTTTGTGTAAGCATTATTGGGCGAAACCGTGTAGTCATCGAGCAGCGCCTGATACGCCGTGTAACGTTGCTCTTCATGGTAGAACATCGCGCTGGAGAAGGCCGCGTGTGCGGGGTGGGTTTCTTCGAGCGTGACCCCCGGCAGTTTATTGGCCAATCGCGCGAGGTCCGCGTTAACTAAGTTGAGCGAGACGCTCAGCCATCTTTCTTTCGCTCCGAGGGTTTGCGCTCGGTTGAGAAAATATGCCGCCAAGATCGAGTGCTCGAGATTGGCGCCGGTCCATTTGCCGTTTCCATGAGCCGCGCCGATCAAATGATAGAGCGCGAGAAACTTCGTGATCTTCAAATCCGATGGATTGTTCATATACGCGGTGAGCACGCGCTTCTCGAGGCGCGAGATCATCCGCTGGCTGTTGTGAGGCAACGGTGTCTCATAATCGGAGAGCGAGACGGCGAGCGGCGAGGGAGGTGGTGTATAGGCGGGGACGAGTTTCGTCACCGAACCGTCGACCAACTCAGCGGGTGTCACGACTTGCGTGATCACCGTGAGCACGTCGATAAAGTTGAGACCAATTTGATCGTAGACAGCGCGCTGTCTGGCGTAGTTATTGACGAGCGGCAGATTGTCGTCGTTGTCGGCTCGGCTCACTTGAGTGGTGAGCAAAGCGCCGACGAGCAGCGCCGCGATTTGGATGCGTTTCATGTGATGATATATCAGGGGTGGGTTGGTAGGAGCGGGGCGCGCGGGGCGGAAAGCCACTCGCGCCCGGCCAAAACGAAGTGAGAGCTCAAGCCGTGACGGACACAGCGCGATCGCGTGGCGTCGTCTCTTTACCTTCGGTCATGAGTTCGCCGCGAACGGACGCAGGAAGCACCGTGGTTTCATCCGCGAAAGCCTTCATCGTCGCAAAGACGTCACGGGCAATTCCGGCAATCGTTTCCTCGTAGAAACGGTCTTTATAATAAGCGATCGTCAGCCGCAGTTGTCCTCCGCGGGAACGAAAGGCGATGAAGAAGGAGAGACGAACTTCATCCGCGGACTTGCGCAAATGCAGCCCTTGCGGTGTGCCCATCGACTCGCGAGCGAAACGGAACCAGGTTTGTTCGGCTTGAACTTCGTAGTCGACCAGATCGAAGTTCAAACCGATCTGTGGCATTTCATCTTTTCCTAGTCTACGCCGCACGTCTGGGTCGCGATTGGCAAAGAAAAGGGCCCGCAGGCCGATGCCGCCATTCGGCCGCGTGATGCGTTGCTGACGAATCATGTCGATTTGTGCGGTCGACTTTTCACCCGGTGCGATTTCGAACAGCACCGATCCGCTTTCGGAAATTTGGCCAAATAGATCGGGTAATTCGACCTCCGGGAAGAGGCCGGAGCGTCCGTGCGTGATGAGATCGACCCAGAGGGAGGGTGACCCGGTGATTTTCGAAAACGCGCGCACCAGTGCGTAAGTGCCGAGATCAGCCACCTCGCATTTTCGTGCGCGACACGCTGCCGTGATGCGGGCGTAATCAGCCGGCTCCATCTCGGCGGCGAAGTTGACGTAGTCGTCCAGCCGACGTTCGCGGGTCGATTTAAAATCGTCGCGGATAAAACTCGGACGGCTCTTCGCCATGCGTTCTAGCCAATAGGGAATCTGCGCAATCGCTTCTTCGCGAGTGAACCTGTCCAAGCGCTTCGTCCAGTCGTGCAGCGTGTAAACCTTGGCGGGCAGGGCGACCTTTTCGCGACGCAGAATCTTCTGATAGACAGTCGTCAAACCCTGGCCGAACAGTTGTTGAGACGTCGCGTCGGAGATGTAGTGATGAAACAACAGCAACACCCGGTGCGGGTTTGCGTCGTTGAGTTTGTAGTGAGCAAAGCGATACAGCGGATCCTCGCGAGTGAAGGACATGCTGGCTTGCAGTTCATTGTTTGCGGCGACCATCTTCTCGGCACCGGCGGCATAATTAAGGTCGCTGAAATCGTGATCCACCACGTTGATATCGTCGCCGAGCGGAACGATCTCACCGGTCAGACGATTATCGACCGGATAGAACCTTAATCGGGCGCCATCATGGTACGTCAGCATGATTTTGAGCGCGGTCTTGAACGCT
>Ga0207702_10000138_pt1 | contig 87882 bp, 77 predicted proteins | sample KBSCornC62_FD_184302 | JGI IMG/M metagenome (GOLD analysis project Ga0207702, IMG submission 184302) | Corn rhizosphere microbial communities from Kellogg Biological Station, Michigan, USA - KBS Corn C6-2 (SPAdes) (version 2) | ecosystem: Host-associated > Plants > Roots > Rhizosphere > Soil ...
CTCGACGCTGTACCACTCCTTCGCCAGCCCGCGGCTGCTGGCGCGCAAGGGCGAGCGCTTCACGGGTGCGGACGGCAAGGTCCACGTCGCCGGCTACGATCGCTACGGCCCGGTGCCGTTCTGGGATACCGGCCGCAACCAGATCGTGCTGCTGATGCTGCTCGAACCGAAGGTCGTGCAGGACATCATGCGCTCCGAGCTGGACCGCGCGCGCGAGCGCGGCTACATGGACACCTCGTTCCACGGCGATCACGCCTCGCTGATGTACGACGGCGCGTGGCAGCGTGGCATCCCGTTCGACTACGCCGCCGCGTACGAGTACCTGCGCAAGAACGCGACCGATCCCAGGGGGCCGCGCGGCTATCTCGCCGAATACATGAAGAACGGCTGGATTTCCGACATCGTGCCGCCGGGCAATCCCAGTCCGCCCTACGCCGGCGGCAAGGCGGGCGTCGCCACCACGCTGGAATATGCCTGGGACGACCATGCGCTGACCGACATCGCGCGCCGGCTCGGCAAGACGGACGACGCGCAGATGTTCCTGCGCCGCGCCGCGAACTACCGCAACGTGTTCGACCCGTCGACCGGCTTCATGCGCGGCAAGACCGCGGACGGGAAGTGGATCGCGCCGTTCGACCCGGGCGAGCCCTACTACAACTTCATGATGAAGGAAGCCTCGGGCTGGTCCACGCTGTGGCTGGTGCCGCACGACGTGCAGGGCTTGATCGGCCTGCTCGGCGGGCGCGCCGCGTTCAACGCCAAGCTCGACGCGTTCTTCTCCACGCCCTACACGGCCAAGGGCATCTGCCGCGACTGCACCGGCCTGATCGGCGAGTACGTGCAGGGCAACCAGCCGGACCAGCAGGCCGCCTATCTCTACGCCTGGAGCGGCCAGCCCTGGAAGACGCAGGCGCTGGCGCGCCGTATCCTCGCCGAGATGTACGGCAGCGACGCCAGCGGCTACGGCTTCCCCGGCATGGACGACCAGGGCTCGACCTCGTCGTGGTACGTGCTGAGCGCGATGGGTTTCTACCCGGTCGATCCGTCCACGCCCGATTACATCCTGGGCAGCCCGATCTTCGACCGCGTCCGCCTGCACATGGGCAACGGCAAAATCCTCGAGATCGTCGCGCGCAACAACTCGGCCGCGAACAAATACATCCAGTCCGCCACGCTCGACGGCAAGCCTTGGAACAAGCCGTGGTTCAGCCAAGCGGACATCGCCAACGGCGGCACCCTGGTGCTCACGATGGGGCCGGTGCCGAACAAGGCCTGGGGCGCCGATCCGGCGGATGCGCCGCCGTCGATGTCGGCGAGTCGGGATGTCGGCGCCGGGAAGTGAGCGAAGAAAGGTGACGGGCGAGGGCGTGCCTTCGCTCGTCATTCCGGCGAAGGCCGGAATCCAGTCGAGTGCTCGTGCGGAGCACGCAAAATCTGTTTCGTGTGCTTCGCACGCATATTCCACTGGATTCCGGCCTCCGCCGGAATGACGGCGGGAACACTCCCAAGTCGCGGCGGGACCATGCGGCGCGCCGTGACCGTCCCGTGAGAAGGCAGGTGCGCTTCAACTTGCCGTCGCCGTCCTCAAGCCAGCTTCTTGTACTTCACCCGGTGCGGCCTGGCGGCCTCGTCGCCGAGGCGGCGCTTCTTGTCGGCCTCGTACTCGTTGTAGTTGCCGGGGAAGAACTCCACGTGCGAGTCGCCTTCGAATGCGATGATGTGCGTGGCGATGCGGTCGAGGAACCAGCGGTCATGCGAGATCACGATCGCCGAGCCGGGGAATTCCAGCAGCGCGTCTTCCAGCGCGCGCAGGGTCTCCACGTCGAGGTCGTTGGACGGCTCGTCGAGCAGCAATACGTTGCCGCCCTGCAGCAGGGTCTTGGCCATGTGCAGGCGGCCGCGTTCGCCGCCTGACAGGCTGCCCACGATCTTCTGCTGGTCGGTGCCCTTGAAGTTGAAGCGGCCGATGTAGGCGCGCGACTGGATCTCGAAGTTGCCGATGGTGAGGATGTCCGAGCCGCCGGAGACCTCCTGCCACACGTTGTTCTTCGGGTCGAGCGCGTCGCGCGACTGGTCGACGTAGGCCAGCTTGGTGGTGTGGCCGAGCTTCACCTCGCCCGAGTCCGGCTGTTCCTTGCCCATGATCATTTTCATCAGGGTGGATTTGCCGGCGCCATTGGGGCCGATCACGCCGATGATGGCGCCCGGTGGCACCTTGAACGACAGGTCCTCGATCAGCACGCGGTCGCCGAACGACTTGGTGACGTTCTTGAACTCGATCACTTCCTGGCCCAGGCGCTCGCCCGGCGGGATGAAGATCTCGTTGGTCTCGTTGCGACGCTGGTAGTCGACCGAGTTCAGTTCCTCGAAGCGGGCCAGGCGCGCCTTGCCCTTGGATTGGCGGCCCTTGGCAGCCGAACGCACCCACTCCAGTTCCTTCTCGATCGCCTTCTGGCGCGACTTCTCCTGATTGGCTTCCTGCTTCAGGCGCGCATCCTTCTGCTCCAGCCACTCGGTGTAGTTGCCCTTCCACGGGATGCCACGGCCGCGGTCGAGTTCGAGGATCCACTCGGCGGCGTTGTCCAGGAAATAGCGGTCATGGGTGACCGCCACCACGGTGCCGGGGTAGTCGTGCAGGAACTGCTCCAGCCAGTCGACGGATTCGGCGTCGAGATGGTTGGTCGGTTCGTCCAGAAGCAGCATGTCGGGTTTGGACAGCAGCAGACGGCACAGCGCCACGCGGCGCTTCTCGCCGCCGGAGAGCGTGCCGACCTTGGCGTCCCACGCCGGCAGGCGCAGCGCGTCGGCGGCCACTTCCAGCTGGCGCTCCAGCGCATGGGCGTCGTTCGCGGCCAGGATGCCTTCCAGCTGTTCCTGCTCCTTGGCCAGCGCGTCGAAGTCGGCGCCTTCCTCGGCATACGCGGCGTAGACCTCTTCCAGCCGCTTCTGTGCGTCGAGGATCACCGACACGCCTTCCTCGACCACTTCGCGCACGGTCTTTTCGGGGTTCAGATCCGGCTCCTGCGCCAGATAGCCACCTTGGTGCCGGGTTGCGCCCGTGCCTCGCCCTGGAAGTCGGTATCCACGCCGGCCATGATCCGCAGCACGGTGGACTTGCCCGCGCCATTGACGCCGAGCAGGCCGATCTTGGCGCCGGGGAAGAAGCTGAGCGAGATGTCCTTGATGATCTGGCGCTTCGGGGGAACGATCTTGCTGACCCCGTTCATGGTGTAGATGTATTGCATGCGTGCTCCTGAAGGCGATCTGCTGGCCGCTGCAGCGACCGGGCACCGGGAAGGGAATCAAAGACCGCCAATTATCGCCGATGGGGCCTTTTCCCGCCATGGCAGGCGCCCGCGTGCGCCAGATGCCGCTACCAGGCTGTACGGTCTCGAAGGCCGACGGAGCGGAGCATGGACGGATCGACGGCGGCGCACGCGACCGCCATCCTGCGGCTGGATCGGCGGCTTGGACGGTGGGCGCAGTCTCACGGTCGGATGGCGACGGGCGTCTACGAATTCCTCTGCTTCGGCCTCAAGCAGGCTTCGGCCTGCCTGTTCGGCGGGCTGATGGTCGCCTTGCTGCTGGCCAGTTGGCGCTGGTATCCACGCCATGCGTGGCTGGCGCGCTACGACTTCCTGACGCTGGCCGCTTTGGCGATCCAGGCCGTGCTGCTGGCCGCGAAGCTGGAGAGCCGCGAGGAGGCGAAGGTGATCCTGCTGTTCCACGTCGTGGGCACGGCGATGGAGTTGTTCAAGACCGCCGTGGGCTCGTGGAGCTACCCGGAACCCTCGTTGTTGCGGCTGGGCGGCGTGCCGCTGTTCACCGGCTTCATGTACGCGGCGGTGGGTAGCTATATCGCCCGCGCCTGGCGGCTGTTCGACTTCCGCTTCACCCGGCATCCGCCGTTCGGCGCGACGGTGGCGCTGGCCGCGGCGATCTACCTCAACTTCTTCAGCCACCACTACTTGCCGGACGCGCGGCCGCTGCTTTTCGTGGCCGTGGCGTGGCTGTTCGGACCGTGCCGGATCCATTACCGCATCCGCCGCGTGCATCGGTGCATGCCGCTGCTGCTGGGCTTCGTGCTGGTGGCGCTGTTCATCTGGCTGGCGGAGAACGTGGGCACGCTCAGCCATGCGTGGCTCTATCCCTCGCAGCGGCTGGGCTGGCATATGGTGTCGTTCGGCAAGCTGGGCGCATGGCTGCTGCTGATGATCATCAGCTATGTGATGGTGTCCGCCTTGCACCGCCACCGGCCGGGCAGTGGCCGCAACCTCCCGGCGGCGTTACAATTTCGCGATTCATCCCCGCCCCCTTGCCCGCAGAGGCCCGAATGTTCCCGAAGGACTGCACGATCGCCGGTTACGACCCCGAACTGGCCCAGGCCATCGCCGACGAAGGGCGGCGCCAGGAAGACCACGTCGAGCTGATCGCCTCGGAGAACTACGCCAGCCCGCGGGTGATGGAGGCACAGGGTTCCAAGCTCACCAACAAGTACGCCGAGGGTTATCCGGGCAAGCGCTACTACGGCGGCTGCGAATACGTGGACGTGGCCGAGAAGCTGGCGATCGACCGCCTCAAGCAGCTGTTCGACTGCGACTACGCGAACGTGCAGCCGCACTCCGGCTCGCAGGCGAACCAGGCGGTGTACTTCGCGCTGCTGCAGCCGGGCGACACCATCCTCGGCATGTCGCTGGCGCACGGCGGCCACCTCACTCACGGCGCCAAGGTCAATCTGTCGGGCAAGATCCTCAACGCCGTGCAGTACGGCGTGGACGCCAACGGCATCGTGGACATGGCCGAGGTCGAGCGCCTCGCCGTCGAGCACCAGCCGAAGATGATCGTGGCCGGCTTCAGCGCCTACTCGCAGGTGATGGACTGGGCGCGCTTCCGCGCCATCGCCGACAAGGTCGGCGCGTACCTGTTCGTGGACATGGCCCACGTCGCCGGCCTGGTTGCCGCGGGCGTGTACCCGAGCCCGCTGCCGCACGCGCACGTGGTCACCTCGACCACGCACAAGACTTTGCGCGGCCCGCGCGGCGGCCTGATCGTGGCGAGCAGGCAGGGCATGGGTGCGGCGTCCGAGGAGATCGAGAAGAAGCTGCAGTCCATCGTGTTCCCCGGCATCCAGGGCGGCCCGCTGATGCACGTGATCGCCGCCAAGGCGGTGGCGTTCAAGGAAGCGCTGGAGCCGGCGTTCAAGACGTATCAGTCACAGGTGGTGAAGAACGCCCAGGCGATGGCGAAGACCATCATCGCGCGTGGCTACAAGATCGTCTCCGGCGGCACCGAGAATCACCTGATGCTGGTCGACATGATCGGCAAACCGATCACCGGCAAGGACGCGGAGGCCGCGCTCGGCAAGGCGCACATCACGGTCAACAAGAACGCCGTGCCGAACGACCCGCAGAAGCCCTTCGTCACCTCTGGCCTGCGCGTGGGCACGCCCGCCGTCACCACCCGTGGTTACCTGGAAGCCGACTGCGTCGATCTCGCCAACTGGATCTGCGACGTGCTCGACGCGCCGAACGACGAAGCGGTGATCGCCGCCGTGCGCGCCAAGGTCGAGGCGCAGTGCAGGAAGTTCCCGGTGTATGGCTGACGCATGATTTCCGAGCTTGCCAGCAGAAGAATTTTTCTCGTGGAATTCGTCTTGCTGGCAGTGCCGTCACTCCTGTTCGGAGTCGTGGAAGCAGCGGCAATGGCGTTTTCACCCGTTGTGAATTTCTTGGCGAGCCATCCAGATCAACCGTTGCATGGAATTCCTGTCATTACAGCCGGTGTGTTGGGGCTTGTGGGCTGTGGGGGCGCACTCCACCTGATTGTGAGTTTCCTTACGGGTGGCGCGACCAAGCTTAAGAGGACGCTTTGGTTGTGGTGGGCAGTGATCGCAGTTGCTTTCGTGGTGGCCGCGTTTGCCTTGAGCGAAGTGATGGGTGGATTTGGAGGAATCGTCCATGGCACTTCATTAGGCGGGTTGATCATGATTGCTGCAATGAGCGGATTGCTTGGTGTAATACCCTATCTCCATCTTTTGGCCGAAAGGCTTTTCCGGCCCAACGATAACGTTCAGATCTGATCCGGATGCACTGCCCCTTCTGCCAGCACGAAGACACCCGCGTGATCGACTCGCGACTCACCGAGGACGGCGCCACCGTGCGCCGTCGCCGCGAATGTCCGCAGTGCGGCGAACGCTTCAACACCTTCGAGACGGCGGAGCTGAAACTGCCGGCGATCGTGAAGAGCGGCGAGCGGCGCGAGGCCTTCGACGAGCGCAAGCTCAGGGTGAGCTTCGAGCGTGCGCTGCAGAAGCGGCCCGTGGCCAGCGACGCGGTGGATGCAGCGGTGCGCGAGATCATCAACGACCTGCGCCGCAGCGGCGAGCGCGAGGTGCCGTCGCGTCAGGTCGGCGAGCTGGTGATGCGCGAGCTGAAGAAGCTCGACCAGGTGGCCTACGTGCGCTTCGCCTCGGTCTACCGCAAGTTCGAGGACGTGCAGGCCTTCCTCGAGGAAATCGCGAAGCTGGAGCACGACCTGCCGGAGCTGGAGAAACTGCAGCTGTCGCTGCTGGCCGGCGGCGAAGCCGCGGCTGCGGAGCCGCGTCGCCCGCGCAAGGGTTGACGCTTTTCTCCCTCTCCCCGCCGGGACGCGGGGAAGGGCCATGGATGGCCCTGCTTTGAGGAGCGAGGAAGAGGGATGGGGTGAGGGGCCACCCTTGTCTCGACGTATGCTCGAAGCGCACTCCGATGCGACACTATCGCCAGCCCCGTCCCCTCACCTCGGTCCTCTCCCCGGAGGGGAGAGGAAGACCCGCATGAGCTTCATCTCCACCGACCACACCCACATGGCGCACGCCCTGCGCTTGGCCGAGCTTGGCCTTTGCACCACGCAGCCCAACCCGCGCGTGGGCTGCGTGATCGCGCACGGCGACAAGGTGGTCGGCGCCGGTTGGCACCGGCGCGCCGGCGAGCCGCATGCCGAGGTGTTCGCGCTGCGCGAGGCCGGCGAACGCGCCCGCGGCGCCACCGCCTATGTGACGCTGGAACCCTGCGCCCACCACGGCCGCACGCCGCCTTGCGCCGACGCGCTGGTCGCCGCCGGCGTGGCGCGGATGGTGATCGCCGCGGAGGATCCGTTCCCGCAAGTGGCAGGACGCGGCATGGAAAAACTGCGTGCTGCCGGCATTGCCGTGGACACCGGCCTGCTGCGCGACGAGGCGCGTGAATTGAACATCGGCTTCTTCAGCCGCATCGAACGCGGCCGCCCCTTCGTGCGCGTGAAGCTGGCGATGAGCCTGGACGGCCGCACCGCGCTCGCCAACGGCGAGTCGAAGTGGATCACCGGCGAGGCCGCCCGCGCCGACGTGCAGCGCTGGCGCGCGCGCAGCAGCGCCATCCTCACTGGTTCTGGCACGGTGCTGGCCGACAATCCGCGCCTCACCGTGCGGCTTGCTGATTTTCCCCTCTCCCCTGCGGGGAGAGGGCAGGGTGAGGGGGCGGGGCTCGCCGCAGCCCCTCACCCCAGCCCTCCTCCACCCGCAAGGGGACGCTCTGCGGTCGCCGCAGAGGAGAGGGAGAAAATTGTCCCACCCTTGCGCGTGGTACTGGATCGCCAGCTGCGCAGTCCCGCCGGCAGCCAGGTGCTGGACGGCAGCGCGCCTACCTTGATGCTGCATGGCGCGGATGCCGTGTGCCGCGACGACCGCTACGCGCGGGTCGAACTCGCCACGGTCGCGGAACGGGGCGGCGCCTTCGAGCTGCCTGCGGTGCTGGCCCTGCTGGCCGCGCGCGGTATCAACGAACTGCACGTGGAAGCCGGCCCCACGTTGTGCGGGTCGCTGTTCGCGCAAGGCCTCGCCGACGAGTTGCTGCTCTACGTCGCCCCGGTGCTGCTGGGCGATGCCGCGCGCCCCCTGCTGGTGTTGCCGCCGCTGGCGGACATGGCCTCGCGCTGGCAATTGCGCCTGCACGACCAGCGCATGCTGGGGCAGGACCTGCGCCTGCGCTTGCGCCCGATCCCTTGACCCGGTGTTGCCCTGGATGAACGCCGCGTTTCGCCGGCCACCAAGGCGGGTGCCGGCGCAGGTGCTAGACTGCGCGCGCCGGTTCGCCGGCAAGCGTCTTCAGGGCGGGGCGAAATTCCCCACCGGCGGTAGGTTCCCGGCTTGCGCCGACGAACGAGCCCGCGAGCGCCTTCGCCGCAATGCGAAGGGTCAGCAGATCCGGTCGAATGCCGGAGCCGACGGTCAGGCCAACCCGTTCGCCGGGGCGGCCCACAGTCCGGATAAAAGAAGACGGCACGACGCGCGGCTTGCCGCGCATCGGCCTCGTGCCTTGAGGCGTTCTCGCTCGTTTTCATGGAGAACGTTTCATGATCCAAGCTGACACCACGCGGTACGTCGCCTCCGTTCGGGAGGTGCGCTGATGTTCACCGGCATCATCCAGTCCGTGGGCCGCATCGCGCGGCTCGAACCGCGCGGCGGCGATTTGCGCCTGCATGTGGATACCGCCGACCTCGACCTCGCCGACGTGCAACTGGGCGATTCCATCGCGGTCTCCGGCGTATGCCTGACCGCGGTGACGCTGGAAGCGCGCGGCTTCGGCGCCGACGTCTCCAACGAAACGCTGTCGCTGACCACCTTGGGCGAGCTCAAGGCCGGCGACCCGGTGAACCTGGAGAAGGCGCTGCGCCTCGCCGACCGGTTGGGTGGCCATCTGGTCTCCGGACATGTCGACGGCCTGGGCAAGGTGGTGTCGATCGCACCCGACGGCCGCTCGCAGCGCTGGACCTTCGAGGTACCGGCGAACCTGGCCCGCTACATCGCCGCCAAGGGCTCGGTGTGCATCGACGGCACCAGCCTCACCGTCAATGAGGTGGCAGGCCACCGCTTCGGAGTCAACCTTATCCCCCACACGGTGGAACACACGGCGTTCCATGCGAAACGCGCAGGTGACGCGGTGAACATCGAGGTCGACGTGATCGCGCGTTACGTGGAGCGGCTGGTCGGCGGCGAGGCACCGAAGCTCGACGAGGCGTTCCTGAAGCAGCACGGCTTCGCCTGATCTTTCCGCCCGTCATTCCGGCGAAGGCCGGAATCCAGCGTCTTTGGCCCTTGCGTTGCGTCCCAGTACGAAAAGCATGCAGCCACTGGATTCCGGCTTCCGCCGGAATGACGGAGAGGATTCCAAGGCGCCACGATACCCACGGCGACAAAAAACGAGCGGATATTCCCATGCCTTTCAACACAATCCCCGAAATCCTCGACGACCTCCGCGCCGGCCGCATGGTCGTGATCCTCGACGACGAGGACCGCGAAAACGAGGGCGACCTCGTGATGGCCGCACAGATGGTGCGGCCGGAGGACGTCAACTTCATGGTGCGCGAGGCGCGCGGCCTGCTGTGCCTCACGCTCACCGAGCAGCGCACGCGCCAGTTGGGCCTGCGCCCCATGGTCAGTGACAATACTTCGCCGTACCACACCAATTTCACCGTCTCGATCGAGGCGGCCGAGGGCGTCACCACCGGCATCTCGGCGCACGACCGCGCGCGCACCATCCAGGTGGCGGTGAAGTCGGACGCGAAGCCGCAGGACCTCTCCCAGCCGGGCCACATCTTCCCGCTCACCGCGCAGCCCGGCGGCGTGCTCACCCGCGCCGGCCACACCGAGGCCGGTTGCGACCTCGCCGCGCTGGCGGGGCTGGAGCCTTCGGCGGTGCTGATCGAGATCCTGCACGAGGACGGCTCGATGGCGCGCCGCCCCGAGCTGGAGGTGTTCGCGCAGAAGCACGGCCTCAAGATCGGCAGCATCGCCGACCTGATCCGCTACCGGCTGGAAACCGAGAAGACCATCCAGCGGGTGCACGAGGAGCAAGTCGACACCGAATTCGGCCCGTTCCGGCTGGTGGCCTGGCGCGACGCGATCCGCCACGGGCTGCATTACGCGCTGGTGCGTGGCACGGTGGACGACGGTACGCCGGTGCTCAGCCGCGTGCACGTGCGCAATACCTTGTCCGACGTGCTGCACCTCAAGCGCGACGACCTCGGCCTCACCGTCACCGGTGCGCTGCGCCGCATCGCCGACGAGGATCGCGGCGTGCTGCTGGTGCTCTCCGGCGAAGACACCCCCGAGGCGCTGCTGGCGCGACTCAAGGGCCAGCCCGCGACCTTGGCGCCGGAGGATGCGCAGCAACAGGAATGGCGCCAGCTCGGCCTCGGCGCGCAGATGCTGGCCGATCTCGGCGTGCGCAAGCTGCGCGTGCTGGGCACGCCGCGCAAGCTGGTTGGCCTGGCCGGCTTCGGGCTGGAAGTGGTCGAGCACGTGTAGGAGCGCACCTTGTGCGCGAATGCTTTTGGCTTCGATCAGGCGTCAGAGCATTCGCGCACAGGGTGTGCTTCTACGGAAATCGCCCGGCTCGCGCCATGTGCAGGCCATGCGGCGGGCAGCGCGTGCACGCATAATCCGGGTGTCCGAGCTGCCTGATCGCATCCATGCCTGCCACCCACGTCCGACTGATCGCTCCCTCCGGCTACCCGCACGACCGCGCCGCGATGAGCCGCGGTGTGGCGCGCTTGCGCGAGAGCGGTTGTGAGGTCGAGGGGCTGGAAGTCTTGGAGCGTACCGAACTGCGCTATGCCGGCAGTGATGCCGAGCGTGCGGCGGACCTCAATGCGCTCGCCACACTCGACGAGCTGCCCGACATCGCGCTGGCGATCCGCGGCGGCTACGGTGCCACGCGTCTTCTGGAGCACCTGCACTACGACGTGCTGCGTGAACGGCTGGCCGGTACGAACACCGTGCTGGTTGGCCACAGCGACTTCACCGCGATCCAGCTGGCGCTGCATGCGAAAAGCGGCCTGGTCACGTTCGGCGGCCCGATGCTCGGTCCCGATTTCGGTGCGGAGCACCCGAGTGCGCTGACGTTGCCGCACTTCTGGCGCACCGTGCGCGCGGTGCAGGGAGGCGCGGAGTGGAGCAGCAGTGGCGAGCACGCTCTGGATCTCGAAGGCCCGTTGTGGGGCGGCAACCTCGCGATGATCTGCAGCCTGCTCGGCACGCCGTATTTTCCGCGCATCGACGGCGGCATCCTGTTCGTGGAGGACGTGGGCGAGCCACCGTTCCGCATCGAGCGCCTGCTGTACCAACTGCACCTGTCCGGCGTGCTGGGTCGCCAGCGCGCACTGATCCTGGGCGACTTCACCGACTGCCGGCCCAGCACCTACGACAACGGCTACGGCCTGGGCGAAGGCTTCGCGCAGATCCGCCGCGTGGCCGGCATCCCGGTGCTGGATGGCCTGCCGTTCGGCCACGTGCCGGACAAGTTCACCCTGCCGTTCGGCGTGCCGGCGCGATTGCGCGTGGACGGCGGCAGGGCGCGGCTGGATTTCGCGGGCTACCCGCATTTGCCGAATTCCTCCACCGGCGACGCGTAGGAGCGCACCCTGTGCGCGATTGCCTTGCGTCTTGATCGAGGTAGGAGCTGTCGCGCACAAGGTGCGCTCCTACCGTTCGGCCGCCAGCGACAGATAGCGTTGATGCAGCTTCGCGACAGCCGCATCCAGCGCCGCCTCGTCGCCGCTGTTGTCGATCACGTCGTGGGCCAGCGCCAGACGCTCCTCGCGGCGCGCCTGCTGTTCCAGCATGCGCCGGGCCAGCGTCTCGTCGATGCCGTCGCGGGCGACCAGTCGGGCCAACTGCACGTCCTCGGGTGCGTCGACCAGCAGCACGCGGTCGACCCAGCGGTAGTGCACGATGTTCTCGGCCAGCAGCGGAATCGCCAGCAGACAGTAAGCCGTGGTGTCGGCCAGCGCACGCTCGTGCAGCCAATGGCGCACGCGGGGATGGATGATGCCTTCCAGCGTCCGTCGCGCCGCCGGATCGGCGAACACGCAGCGGCGCATGGCCGGACGATCCAGCCGGCCTTCGGCATCCAGCACCTCGTCCCCGAAGGCGGCGACCACGGCGGCCAAACCTTCGCTGCCAGCCGCGACCACCTCGCGCGCGGCCACGTCGGCGTCGTGCACCGGCACGCCCAGCGCGGCGAAACGGCGCGTCACCGCGCTCTTGCCGGCAGCAATGCCGCCGGTGAGGGCGACGACGTAGCTGTTCATCGCAACCCGGTCAGCTGCAGGTAGGCGTGCAGCAGGGCGTCTCCGGCGATGAACCACACCCAGCCGGCCATCGCGATGAACGGGCCGAACGGCATCGGCACGCCGCGTTCGTGGCGGGAGAGCGCGATCAGGCTGCCGCCCACGATGGCGCCGATCAGCGAGGACAGCAGCACGATGGGCAGGATCGCCAGCGGCCCCATCCACGCGCCCAGCGCGGCCAGCAGCTTGAAGTCGCCATGGCCCATGCCTTCCTTGCCGGTGAGCAGCTTGAACAGCCAGTACATGCTCCACAGGCTGAGGTAGCCGATCGCGGCGCCGAGGATCGCGGTGGTGGGCTCCACGAACAGCGGCTTCAGCGCCAGCAGCAGGCCCAGCCACAGCAAGGGCAGGGTGAGCTGGTCGGGCAGCAGCTGGGTGCGGAAGTCGATGCCGGACAACGCGATCAGCGCCCAGGTCAGCACGAGACCGGCCAGCGCCGGCCAGGTCGGGCCCAGCTTCCACACCACGACGGCGCTCAGCACGCCGCTCAGCAGTTCCACTAGCGGGTACTGGATCGAAATCTTCGTCTTGCAGTAGCGGCAACGTCCGCCCAGCAGCAGCCAGCCGAACAGTGGGATGTTGTCCGCGGCCGACAGTGGGTGCCTGCAATGCGGGCAGTGCGAAGGTTCGCGCACGATGCCGGGCGGCAAGGCTTCGTCGGCACCCTCCAGCTCCAGCACGTCGCGCGCTTCGCGCCGCCACTCGGCAGCCATGCGCTCGGGCAGGCGCAGGATCACCACGTTGAGGAAGCTGCCCACCAGCAGGCCGAGCACGGCGGCGAGGGCAGTCCAGGCAGTCAGGGGCAGATCGGGCATGCGCGTCGGGTGGCGGTTACGGGGCGCTCAAGCTTACGGGCTCGCAGGTAGGAGCGCACCCTGTGCGCGATTGCTTTTCGCTCTGGTCGAGGCCCAAGGCAATCGCGCACAGGGTGCGCTCCTACGGGCAGATCAGCCCACGGTCCCGGCGAGCTTGAAGATCGGCAGATACAGCGAAACCACCATGCCGCCCACCACCACGCCGAGGATCACCATGATCATGGGTTCGAGCAGGGTGGACAGGGTGTCGACCGCGTTCTCGACCTCCTCCTCGTAGAACTCGGCGACCTTGAACAGCATGCTGTCCAGCGCGCCGGATTCCTCGCCGATCGCGGTCATCTGTACCACCATGTTAGGGAACAGACCGGTTTGCCTCATGGCCAGCTGCAGCTGGTGGCCCACCGAGACATCGTCGCGGATCTGCTTCACGGCATCGCCATAGACCACACTGCCGGTGGCGCCTGAAACCGAATCCAGGGCCTCCACCAGCGGCACACCGGCGTGGAAGGTCACGCCCAGGGTGCGGGCGAAGCGGGCAATCGCCGATTCGCGCATGATCTTGCCGAACACCGGCAGCTTCAGCGTCACGCGGTCGAGGAAATGGGCGAACTTCACCGAACGGCGCTTGCCTGCCACCAGCCCCACGACGCTGCCGATGATGACGAGCAACACCAGCCACCACCAGCTCTTCATGAACTCCGAAGCACTGATCACGACTTGGGTCGGCGCGGGTAGGGCCGCACCCGCATCCTTGAAGGTCTGCGCAAACACCGGCACCACGAACAACAGCATGATCATGCTGACCAGGAAGGCCACCGCCACCACCATGATCGGGTAGAACAGCGCCTTCTTGATCTTCTTCTTCAGCGCTTCGGTGCGTTCCTTGTAGGTGGCCACGGTGTCCAGCACCGTGTCCAGCACGCCGGAGGCCTCGCCAGCCTGCACCAGGTTGCGGTACAGCTCGTCGAACTGCACCGGGTAGCGGCCCAGCGCCTCGTGCAGCGCCTGACCGCCCTCCAGCCCCTGCTTCACGTCCAGCAGGATGTTCTTGAAGCGGACGTTCTTCTGGCCGTCGGCGATGATGTCGAAGGACTGCACCAGAGGCACGCCGGACTTCATCATGGTGGCGATCTGGCGGCTGAACACCGCCACGTCGCGTGGCTTCACCGAGCTGCCGGCGGAGCCGAACAACGGCTTGGCGCGCTCGCGCACGGTCTGCGGGTTCATGCCCTGGCGGCGCAGTTCGGCCTTGACCAGCGAGGCGTTCTTCGCCGGCATGTCGCCCTTCATGCGCTTGCCGCGCTTGTCCAGCGCCACCCACTCATAGGTGGTGAGCTTGCTGACCGTCGCGCGCTCGGCGCCGAGCGCGCGCGTGTCCTTCTTGGCAGTTGCAGAAGCCGTGGCCATGCGCTGTCCCCCTGATGGTGCGTTCCGGCGGGCCGTTCGGGCCGCGGAACCGTTCTGATACCGAAGCTTACGTCATTTTCCTGCCCCGAAACCGTGGCGGCCGCCGCAGCTTCGCGGCATGACCCGTGCGGTTATCCCGGTAGGAGCGCACCCTGTCCACAGGGGACTTCCTTCGGTCGTGCGCGATGGCTTTATGGGTTTCGATCGGGACCAGAGCCATCGCGCACAGGGTGCGCTCCTACCGGGCGGCGACGTCAATCCTTGGTCACCCGGTCGATTTCGGTGAGGCTGGTCAGCCCCTGCTTCACCTTGAGCAGGGCCGAGGCGCGCAGATCGTTGATGCCGGCAGCCTTGGCCACCTCGGCGATCTGCAGCGCGTTGCCGCCCTGCAGGATGATCTTCTGGATATCCTCCAGCATCGGCATTACCTGATAGATGCCCACGCGACCCTTGTAACCCTCGTTGCACTCGTCGCAGCCCACTGCCTCGTAGATGGTCAGGCCCGCGTCGATGTCGGCCTGGCTGAAGCCGGCGGCCAGCAGCACCTGCGGCGGCAGGTTTTGCGGTTTCTTGCAGCTGTGCAGGCGGCGCGCCAGGCGCTGGGCGATGATCAGGGTGACCGAGGAGGTGATGTTGTAGGGAGCGATGCCCATGTTCATCAGGCGCGCCACGGTCTGCGCCGCGTCGTTGGTGTGCAGGGTGGAGAGCACCATGTGGCCGGTCTGCGCGGCCTTGATCGCGATCTCGGCGGTCTCCAGGTCGCGGATCTCGCCCACCATGATCACGTCCGGATCCTGGCGCAGGAACGAACGCAACGCGGCGGCGAACGTCATGCCGCGCTTGACGTTCTGCTGCACCTGGTTGATGCCCTCGACGCGGATTTCCACCGGGTCTTCCACCGTGGAGATGTTGCGCTCGGCGGTGTTCAGCATGTTGAGGCCGGTGTACAGCGACACCGTCTTGCCCGAGCCGGTGGGGCCGGTGACCAGCACCATGCCGTAGGGTTTGTGGATGGCGTCCACGTAGAGCTTCTGCTGATCCGGCTCATAACCCAGCTTCTCGATGCCGATCTTCGCCGCCGAGCCGTCGAGGATGCGCAGCACGATCTTCTCGCCGAACAGCGTGGGCAGGCTGCTGACGCGAAAGTCGATCGCGCGGTTCTTGCTCAGATTCAGCTTGATGCGGCCGTCCTGCGGCACGCGCTTCTCGGCGATGTCCAGTTGCGCCATCACCTTCAGGCGCGAGCTGATGCGGCTGGCCAGCTTCAGCGGCGGGCTGGCCACCGCGCGCAGCATGCCGTCCATGCGCAGGCGCACGCGGTACTGGGTCTCGAACGGTTCGAAATGGATGTCCGAGGCGCCGCGCTTGATCGCGTCGACCAGGATCCTGTTGACGAACTTCACCACCGGGGCATCGTCGTTGGCGGTGGCGTCGATGCCGCTGCCGCCTTCCTCGCCATCGCCGCCCTCGGTGTCCAGGCCTTCCAGGTCGTCGCTGCCCATGTCGGGCATCACGTCGTGCATGCTGCTGAGCGCGACGTCGATCGTGCGATTGAGCTGGCTGCGCTCGACCAGGATCGGCTCCACCATGCAGTTGGAGTGGAACTTGATCTCCTCCAGCGCATCCAGCTGCATCGGGTCGGCGATGCCCACGAACAGGCGCTTGCCGCGCCGGAACAGCGGCAGTGCGCGGTGCTTGGTCAGCAAGGCCTCGCTGACCAGGTTGACTGGGAGCTGCGCGGGGTTCAGCGCAGTCACGTCCAGCATCGGCATGCCGAATTCGGCCGACGACAGGCGCAGCAGGCGCAGGCCGTCCACCAGGTTCTGGTCCAGCAGCCACGAAGTCAGGGTGATGCGTTGCTGGCCGCTTTCCAGTACAGCACGGCGTGCATCCGCCTCCGGCAGCAGGCCCTCGGCTACCAAGCGGCGCGCAAGCCCGGACAGTCCCGCGAGCGGTGTTTGCATGGCAGATGACATGAGATGACGCTCCCCGAACCTTCTGGCGCCGAATCTACCCCAGTCCGCCCCGCAGGTCATCCGTGCGGCGCGACCAGATCGGCGGTCGTGACGCCTGCTTCACGTTATGATGCGCCGCACTCTTGGGGAACTGACCGTTGAATCGCCTCAGCATCATCCTGCCCGCCAAGAACGAAGCCCCTGCACTGGCTGATCTGCTGCCGCGGTTGCGTGCCGCCCATACCGAGGCCGAGGTCATCGTGGTGGACGACGGCTCCACCGACGACACGCGCCGGATCTGCGCCGAAGCCGGCGTTGCCTGTCTCTCCTCACCGTATTCGATGGGCAACGGCGCCGCGATCAAGCGCGGCGCCCGCGCCGCCGGAGGCGATATCCTCGTCTTCATGGACGGCGACGGCCAGCACGACCCGGTCGACGTGGCGCGCCTGCTGGCGAAGCTCGACGAGGGCTACGACATGGTGGTGGGCGCCCGCGACTGGGGCAGCCAGGCCGGCGTGGGCCGTGGCGTCGCCAACACGCTCTACAACTGGCTGGCTACGCGCATGACCGGTCACGAGGTCGCCGACCTCACCTCCGGCTTCCGCGCCGTGCGTGCGGACAAGTTCCGCGAATTCCTGCACCTGCTGCCGAACGGCTTCAGTTACCCCACCACCAGCACCATGGCGTTCTTCCGCAGCGCCTACCCGGTGGCCTACTTGCCGATCAAGGCCGCACAGCGGGTGGGCAAGAGCCACATCCGTCCGCTCAAGGACGGCGTGCGCTTCCTGCTGATCATCTTCAAGATCGCCACGCTGTATTCGCCGCTCAAGCTGTTCGTGCCAACAAGTGCACTATTTTTCCTGTTTGGCTGCGCCAACTATGTGTGGACCTTCGTGCATGGCGGGCGACTCACCAACGGCAGCACTCTCATGTGGAGTGCGGCGGTGATCGTGTTCCTGATCGGACTGGTGTCGGAGCAGATCACGGCGCTGACGTATCGCCGTGATGCCTGACTCGCAGAGGCTGCGCATCCTGCTGGTGACCCGCAACCTGCCGCCACTGGTCGGTGGGATGGAGCGGCTCAACTGGCACATGGCGGATGAGTTGTCCAAGACGGCGGAAGTGCGCGTGATTGGCCCATCGGGTTCAGCCGCCATGGCACCTGCTGACGTCACCGTGCGCGAAACCACGTTGCAGCCACTGTGGAGGTTTCTGCAGCGGGCCTGGGCGCTGGCCCGGAGCGAAGCGCGGGCATGGAGGCCCGACATCGTACTGGCTGGCAGCGGCCTCACTGCTCCCATTGCACTGTCCGCCGCCCGGTTGTGCGGGGCGAAGGCCTGCGTGTACGTGCATGGCCTCGACGTGGCAGTAAGGCATCCCGTTTACCGTGCCATCTGGTTGCGCGCGATCCGCGGCGCGGATTGTGTCATTGTCAACAGTCACGCCACGGCTAAACTCTGTTACAGCATCGGAGTCGACCCCGCGAGCATTGCCATCGTACATCCCGGGGTTGATGTGCCCGTCGAGGCTGCCGATCAGATCGGACAGGGACCGGAACCGGAACCATCATCCCGGCGGGAGCCAGGGCCTAGTGCTTTTGTATCTAGCCCCGTTGTGCGCGAACGCGCAGCGCAGTTTCGCCAGGCGCATGGCCTGGGCGATCGTCCCCTGCTACTGTCGGTCGGTCGTTTGTCCACACGGAAGGGATTACGCGAGTTCGTCACACATGCCTTGCCACGCATCGTCGCCGCGCGGCCGGATGTGTTGCTGCTGGTCGTCGGCGACGCGCCCAGACAGGCGCTGCACGCCGAAGCGCAAACACCGGAATCCATCCGTACCGCGGCCGAGGCGGCAGGCGTCGGCGCGCAATTGTTGTTCCTCGGTGTCATCACCGACTATGCCGAACTTGGCGCGGTCTATCGCGCGTCTGACGTTCACGTTTTCCCGGTCCGCGATATTCCTGGTGATCCGGAGGGCTTCGGTATGGTGGCGGTCGAAGCTGCCGCACATGGCCTGCCCAGCGTGGCGTTCGCCACGGGCGGTATCGTCGATGCCGTAGCCGAGGGTTGTTCCGGGCACCTGGTGCCACCCGGTGACTATACGGCCTTGTCCAATGCAATCATCTCCGCTCTGGCCGAGCGCGAAAGCCTGAGATCATCGTGTATTGAGTTTGCGCGTCCATTTGCGTGGCCAGAGTTTGGGATGCGACTGCGGCACCATCTGTACTCCACGATGCTAGCCACCCCCACGTCCAGCCCGCGATGACCGCATCACCGCCACAACGTCTGCCCCACGTCGCGCTCGATCTGGCCTCGCGCGACCGGAAAGCCCTGAAGATTGAACGCCTGCTGGACCTGACCAGTCGCCGGCAGCCGCTGCGCATGCTGGAAATCGGTACCGGCTCAGGCGGTATCGCCCATTACTTCGGCACTCACCCGCGGCTGCAGTGCGAAGTGACTGCCGTTGACGTCTCCGACAATCGCCGTGTGCACGAGGGCTACAGTTATCGGCAGGTGCAGGGTGTGGAGTTGCCATTCGAAGACGCCAGCTTCGATGTCGTCATCAGCAACCATGTCATCGAGCACGTCGGCGATGCCGATGCCCAAGGCCGTCACCTCGCCGAGATACGCCGCGTGATGCGGCCAGATGGCGCTGGTTACCTTGCCGTTCCCAACCGCTGGATGCTGACCGAGCCGCATTACCGCCTGAAGTTCCTGAGCTGGTGGCCCCGGGCACTACGCACACCTTACTTGCGCCTGATGCGCAAGGGGACCTTTTACGATTGCGAGCCACTACAAATGTGGCAGCTGGAATGCATGCTCGATGCTGCGGGCTTAAGTCATCGCAATCTGTGCATCGAAGCCTGGCGCGAAACTCTCGACATCGAGCACCCCGGGTCGGGCGTTACTCGACTGCTGCGGGCCTTTCCCGATGCCCTGCTGAAGCCATTGCGCCCGATCATCCCTACACTGATTTATCGCATTGAAGCTCGAGTCCCGTGATTTGGAGCACATGGTCATGGCGTAGTAGTGCGCATGCATGCCCGATATGATGACCAATCTGTCGAACAAGGACCGCCGAATGGGCACAGATCGGGATTGGGAACGGTGGGGAGGCTCTGACCCGTACTTCGGGGTTTGCAGTGACAAGGAATTTCGCGCTGGCTCGATGACTGCGAAGTCGAAGGCCGAGTTCTTCGCATCGGGTGAGGCGCATGTTTCCCGGATATTGCGGGACATCGAACGTATCGCCGGTACGGGGTTTTCCCCCGCCTCGGTCCTGGATTTCGGCTGCGGCGTCGGCCGCTTGGTGATCCCGTTCGCACGGCGGGCGGGGCGGGTGGTCGGCGTCGACATTTCGCCGTCCATGATTGCCGAGGCGAAACGCAGCTGCAGCGCTGCCGAAGTCTCGGGTGTCGAGTTCGTCGAATCCGATGACGGATTGAACCGCATCCATGGCATCTTCGGCCTGGTGCATTCATACATCGTGCTGCAGCACATTCCCTGGAAGAGGGGGCGAAACATCCTTCATGCCCTCGCCGACCATGTGGCGCCCGAGGGCGTTCTGGCGGTGCAGATTCTCTCCGGGTATGAAGCATCTCTAGTCGTTCGCTGGCTGGTGCGGCTGCGGTACGCTTTCCCTCCGGCGAACTGGCTGCGCAATCTGCTTCGCCGTCGTCCCCTGTTCGAGCCGGCCATGCAATTGCATGTTTATGATCTCGCTGCCGTGAAATCCGACCTCGAACAGCGCGGATTTGTTTGCAACCAGATCGATGAGCCGTTCGCCGGGTTTTGCAGCACATTGGTCTATGCAAGACGAAAGGCATGATCGGCCGGCCATGGACCCTGGCCGCGAACTGGGAGTCTGGATTCCTACCATCCGCGCCGGTACCGGTGCGGATGTGTTTACCGAACGACTTTGCGGCGGGTTGAAGGCCAGGGGCATCCGGGCGGAAATCACTTGGCTGCCCCATCGTGCCGAATACCTGCCCTGGACAGTGGCGGTGCCGCGCCCGCCCGCCTGGGCAAGCGTGGTGCATGTCAACAGCTGGTTGCCCCGGAGGTTCTGGCCAAAGGGATTGCCGGCGGTTGTCACCGTGCATCATCTGGTTCATGACCCCGCGTTTCGCCCGTACCGCTCGGCTTTGCAAGCGGCCTATCACGAACTGCTGATCCGGCGTCGGGAGCTGCACGCGATCCGTGGTGCAGCAGCCGTCACCACGGTGTCGGACTATGTGCGGCGGACCGTTGCGGCATTTTCCGGACGCAAGGACATCGTCGTCATCCATAATTGGGTCGATTGCGACAAGTTCAGCCCTGGCACGGACAGCTTGCTGCCTGACAGCGGCTCGTTGCGGTTGTTCATGGCCGGCAGCCGCTCCAGGCGCAAGGGGATCGATCTGCTGCCGGGTCTCGCAAGGGCGCTGGGACCAGGCTTCGAGATCAGGTACGCCGGCGGTCATGAGGGTGGCGCATCGACCACCGAAGGCGTCACCGAACTGGGCAGGATCAGTGAGGAGGCCCTGGTTCGTGAATACCGGGCGTGTGACGCCGTGGTGTCGCTGTCCCGTTACGAGGGCTTCGGATACACCGCGCTGGAGGCGTTGGCGTGCGGCAAGCCCTTCTATGGTTTCGACACCAGCGCGCTTCCGGAGGTCGTTGGCCAGGGGTGTGGCGTGCTGGTGCCCATCGACAACGTTCATGCACTTGCAGACGCCTTGCGCGAATTGCGTTCGCGCAAGGCGTCTGGGGAAGTTGAGGGATGCAAAGGCCGGAACCGCGTGCTGGCACGTTTTGGCGAAGCCAATGTCGACAGATACATCGAAACGTACTTGACGTGGAGCACACAGAAATATGCATGTCGAGGAGAGCCGCAGTGATCGTGCCATGACGCCGCTGATCACAACCATTATTCCCACGTACCGCAGGCCGAAGCTGCTGCGTAGAGCGATCGCCAGCGTACTCGAGCAGGAAGAGGCGTCGCTTCAGGTATGCGTCTACGACAATGCCTCGGGCGACGAAACGCCGGAGATGGTGGCTGCACTGGCTGCCAAAGACCCCAGGCTTGTCTACCACTGTCATTCTTCAAATATCGGTGGACTCGCCAATTTCCAGTTTGGCCTTTCTCGCGTCGAAACTCGGCTCTTCTCGCTGCTTTCGGACGACGACTATCTGCTGCCCGGCTTCTATCGGCGTGCATTGGCCGGACTGGCCGCGTATCCGCGGGCCATGTGCTGGGCCGGGATGACTTTGAACGTTGATGAGACCGGTCGGATCTATGACGCGCGCGTGCGCGATTGGCCGCGCGAGGGAGGGTATGAACCACCCGAAGGGTTCATGCGGATGACCGGCGGGATGGCGCCCACATGGACCGGGATCCTGTTCAGGCGCGAAGTGCTCGATTCAGTCGGCATGCTGGATCCCGCCGTATTGGGACCGTCCGACCTCGAATACTGCCTGCGCCTGGCGGCGAAATTTCCATACGTCCTCGAGAAATATCCGTCGGCGGTGTTCACGTTGAACAGCGAGTCCTTCAGCGCAACGCAGCCGATGTCGTCGTTCTGGCCCGGTTGGAAGCGGATGCTGCAGAAATTCGAGGCCGATGACAGTCTGGCGGCCACTTTCAGGCAGGAAGCATTGGGCGCCTTGCGCAAAGATGCCCGGCGCATGCTGTTGCGTCGAGGTGCCAACGGAATCGCGGCAGGCCGCATGGATTTCGTGCGAGATGCGGCCGATGCCTTGGCGAAAGACTGCGGACAGGCTGGCCAGGCGCATCTGTTGCGCATCATTGCGGCAATGTGCGCGCGAAGTACGGCAATGCAGCGCATGTATACGCATGCGTATCGCCTGGCGGAACGGCGCATCGTTCGTTCGAAGGGCGCATTGCAGGCGGAATACGGAAATTTGTTGAGAACGGTCTGACTTGGCAGCTTGCTCACGGCGATGCGTGGCTCAGCAGCTTTTTGAACACCCTGTCCCGTACGTTGCGCGAGGCCAACGCGCTGGCAAGCAGGGTCACTCCGCTGACGACTCCGAGCCACAACATGCTGCCGAGCGAACGCGATACCGGCGGAAGCACCATGCCAGCGACTAGGGCAGTCGCCAAGGCGGCGAGTATCGATGGCAAATTGTCCCGCAGATACCAAGCAGCCAGTTCGCCACGCAGCAGGCGTCGGTGCATGAGCGGGATGCCGATCGACACCGAAGCCAGGTTGGCCAGCAACCACAGCAGCGCAGCGCCGACGGTACCGTACCGATACACCGCCCACAGGCAAAGGGGAGCGCCCAACAGGAGGGATGCGGCATTCAGCCCCAAGGCTAGGCGTGTCCAACCGTCAGCCAGCTGCAGCGCGAAGGGAATGTTCATCAGCCCGTTGAGTGCGGAACCGGCCACGAGGATCGACAACGGCAAGGCCACCTTGTCGGCCAATTGGACATCGCCCGTCCACAAGAAAAGCACCTCCCGGGAAAACACGATCAGTACCGTCGCCACTGCGGCGATCACCACCGCCAGGTATTGGCTGCTGAGATGGTACAGCTCATTCAGAGTCGCTTTCTCGTCGTGTGCAATCAAGCGGCTGAAGCGCGGATACAGCGCATTGAACATCGGCTGCACCATCCGTCCCAACCCGGACGCGATGCTCAACGCCAGGGTGTAGTAGCCAAGTTCTTCCAGTGGCCGCAGGCTGGCCAGCGCAAGACGGTCGAATTGGCTGACACCGAGCGCCAACAAGCCAGTGACGAACATGCCTCCTGCAAAATGGCGACTGCCATGCAACTCGTCGATCAACCAGCGAGCAGGCCGGTGGCCATGTGGCAACTCCCGCCACACGACCATGGCCGTCGTCAGCGACTGGGCGCCACCCACGACGGCATACCACCACAAGAATGCCTCGATGGATGGAGACACCCACAGCAGTACCGGCAACACGCCGGCATAGCGCAGCGTCGCAAATACCCCATTGATGAGGTTCAACGTGGGTTGCCGCTCCAGCCCGGACAGGCAGTTGGCGTAGAACGTACTAGGCCATTGCAGGGAGATGGCAATGCCTATGATGGCGATGGCACTGCTGGCCTCACTGCGCTTCATGCTCTGCATGTGCAGCCAGTGATCCGCCATCGGGCCGCTGCAGATCCATATGAGCAGGGCTGCTGCGATAGTCATCAGCCAGATCAGGCTTTCCGAGGTACGCACCAGGTCGCGCGTACCGTCGGCCAGCGCCGGATCGTGCACGCGACGGGAGAGTTCGCGGTTGATGGCCGGGCCGATGCCAAAGTCGAGCAGCTGCAGGATCGCCTGGAAACTCAGCATCAACCCGACCATGCCGAACGCTTCCATCCCCAGGAGGCGGATGTACAGGGGCAGGAAAGCTATACCCATCACCGCCATCCATAACTGGCCGGCATAGTTGGACAGGATGTTGATGCGCAGTGCGGCCACGGCTCGGGATCAGCGGCGGCGCAGATAGCCGCCGGGCGCGACCGTGATCAGCAATTTGGCCTCCATGTCCTCATCCACCTCGAAGTCGTGGTTGCGGGACAGGAATTCGCGTACCGCCGTCTTCGGGTTGTTGCCCACGTCCCAGGGGCGGTCGGGATACATGCCAGTCGGCAAGTCCTCGATCACGGTGTCGAACACCACGCAGTAGCTACCTGTGCTGACCAAGGAGGCATAAGCATCAAGTTCGGCGAGCACGTGCTCGTGTGTGTGGTTGGAGTCGAGAATCACCATGACCCGATCATGCCCGGTCGCGCGCTTGTGCGCTTCGGCCACGATCTCTGGTGCGATCGACGAGCCTTGGATCATGTCGATGCGATGCGCCATCGGATGCGCTTCGATCGCGGCGCGGTTGTGTGTGCGGATGTCGATGTCGATGCCGAGCACCCGGCGACGCGGCGTCCTGGGATCGAGTGTTTGTCCGGCCTCGACGGCGTCGCAGTAGTCCAGCAATGCCAGCATCGATGCGCTCAGAATCAGCGAGCCGCCATGGGCAATACCGGTTTCGATGACGAGGTCTGGTTTGATCTTCCAGATAAGTTCTTGGAGAGCGACCATGTCTTGCGGATACTGGATGATCGGCCGTCCCAGCATGGAAAAATTGTAGGAATATTTCGGCTGCGTCGAGGCAACCATGAATTCGTGCGAGGCGGTCCGAATGATTTTGTCTTGCCGGTTTGCTTGGAGGCGTTGTTCGACTTCGCGTGCGAATTCCATTGAATTTACCGTAGATTCGTTGATGGAGTGGACGGCAAGGCCATGTATGTCCAGCTTATCTTTCTTTGGTTGGTTCATATTGCCGACGATGGCATCCAGCTTTTCGCGCTTGCCCCAAAAAGCCATCGGCTCGTTGGGAGAGTAGGGTAACAACCCTAGATTCATTGTAATCTTCGCGCCAGATGCCGCGATCCAGGACTGCACGAGATCTCGGACAGCAATTGGCTTTCCGCTACAAACGTTGAAAATCCCGCTGACGTTCTTTCGCTGCGCAATTTCGACGATGAGGCGCGCTGCTTCGTGGGCCGGAAGAAAGTCGCGCAGTTGTTCGCCACCGCTCATGTCGAACGTCTTCGCACCTCGGTCGATCGCCGCCCGAAGCATGTGGTATATGGACTTCTCGGACTGCCCGTCACCATACAGATAGAACAGCCGCAGCCACGCCAAGTCGAGATCATATTGTGCGCATAAGTCGAACAACGCCTTGCGAAGCACGTCCTTCGCAAGGCCGTACTGCGTGCACGGTTGAGTTGGTGCTTCCTCCGCCAGCTCACCCGAAGCAAGCCCATATTCATAGCAAGTTCCAGCTACCACCAGTCTTTTTAGCCCGGTCCTGGCGCAGGAAGTGAGAAAAGCTAGCTGCGCTGGCAATTCGACTTCGAGGTGATGGCTGGACTGGTAGTTTGGCAATCCACCCCATGCGAGATGAATCAGGGCATCCGGCGAGCCCATGGCTTCGAACGGATTGGACGGCGGGTTCGCGATATCCATCACGATCCACCTGGAAGCCTCCAATGGTGTGGGGCGGCGGGTAGCGGAGTGGGTGAGGGCGATGACGTTGAGGCCACGCGACTGCAGCTCTCGCAGCACATATTGACCAATGAAACCGCTGGCCCCGGACACGGCGACTCGCATGCTCTATTCCACCCGCAATGCAGGCACGGCGGTAACGAATTTCCCGCCCCATTCGCGAATGTAGGCAAGTTGCTGTGTGATTTCCTCGCGCAGGTTCCACGGCAGTATCACCACGAAATCCGGACGGGATTCGCGGATGTGCGACTCCGCGACCACCGGGATGCGCGAACCCGGGAGGTAGCGGCCCTGCTTGTGCGGCGAGGCGTCCACTACATAGCCGAGCAGGTCGGGTCGCACGCCAGCATAGTTGAGCAAGGTGTTGCCTTTGGCCGCGGCGCCGTAGCCGACGACTTGCTTGTCGTTGCGCTTGCAGTCGAGCAGAAAGGCCAGGAACGCGTTCTTGATGCCGTCGGCCAGGGGCTGGAAGCCGTGGTAGTAATCCATGGCGAGCATGCCGGCAGCGGATTCCCGGGCCAGCAGCGTGGCGACAGCCGGGGTCTCGCGATGTTCGGCATCGGCATGGCAGGCCCACAGGCGCAGCGATCCGCCATGGGTGGCAAGTTCCTGCACATCCCAGATGCGCAGGCCACGGCTGGCAAAGACCCGCTGCGCGGTATGCAGCGAGAAGTAGGAAAAGTGCTCGTGGTACACGGTGTCGAACTGGCGTTGCGCCACCAACTGCAGCAAGTGCGGGAATTCGATGGTGATCACGCCTTGGGGCGCCAGCACCCCGGCAAGGCCAGCCACGAAGTCGTTGAGGTCGGGCACGTGCGCCAGCACGTTGTTGGCGATCACGAGATCCGCCTTTGGCCGCGTTGCCGCGAAGTCCCGCGCGAAACGTTCGCCGAAGAAGTGCTCCAGGGTCTCGATGCCGCGCTCACGCGCTGCCGCAGCCGTGCCGGCGGTGGGTTCGATGCCGATGCATGGGATACCGCGTGCCTTGACGTATTGCAGCAGGTAGCCGTCGTTGGAGGCGACTTCCATCACCAGGCTGTGCGGGCCGAGATTCAACCGCTCCACGGCACGCACCACGTATCGTTCGGCGTGTGCCAGCCAGGTGCGCGAGTACGAGGAGAAGTACACGTAGTCGCTGGAAAACAGCGCGTCGTGCTTCTGCACTTCGTCCACTTGCACGAGGTGACAATCGCTGCAGGTGTACAGACGCAACGGGAAATACAGCTCCGGGGCACTCAGGTCCGCGGCATCCAGGAAGGCATTGGAGGGCGGCGCGCTGCCGAGATCCAGGAACACGTCGTGCAGGGGGGTGTGGCAGTACCGGCATTTCATGGACGCACCCCGGTGAACGACGAGTCGATGAGTGCGTAGCCGCGATCCCGTTCGGAAATCGCCGCCACTTCATGTGGCCACGCAATCGCCAGACGAGGGTCGTCGTGGCGCAGGCCAGCCTCGCACGCCGGCGTCCATGGCGCAGTATGCATGTAGAGCAGGTTCGCCTCGGCGGTCAGCGTCTGGAAACCGTGGGCGAAGCCCTCGGGGATGAACACGGCCCGGTCGTTGTCTTCCGCAAGCTCCAATGCATGCCAGTGCAGGAACGTGGGCGAGTCCGCGCGCAGGTCGACGGCCACGTCGTACACACGTCCGCGCAGGCAGCGGATCAGCTTGGCTTCCGCCGCGGGCGGCGCCTGGTAATGCAGTCCGCGAACGGTGCCAAGTCCATGGGTCTCGGAGAGGTTGATCTGGGTGAAATGCAGGCCTGGGCGCAGGGGCGCAAGCTCCTGCTCGCAGAACAGGCGCGTGAAGCGTCCGCGCGCGTCGCCGACCGGCGCAGTGCGGATCTCGTACAAGCCGGCAAGCGGTGTGGGCTGCAGCTTCATGCCGCCCATTCCAGGCCAAGCCGCTGGGCGTCATCAACGTAGGAGGCGAGATCGCCGACACTGCCGATCCGACCGGATTCGTGGAAGTGGTGATACCAGTTGGCGGTTCTGGCCAGCATGGTGCCGATGTCCCAGACAGGGCGCCAGGCGAGCCGCTGCCTTGCCTTGTCGCAGTTCAGGCGCAGGATGGCGGCCTCGTGGGGTTGTGCAGTCTGATCGTGTTCGATGCGCAAGGCAGGCCAGTGCACGCCGAGTTGCGCAGTGAGCTGCCGGACGCTGACTTCGCCGGCGGCGCCGGGACCGAAGTTCCATGCACCGGTGAAATCCGCATTGTCCCAAAGCTCTTGCCCGAGTCGCAGATAGCCCGAAAGAGGTTCCAGCACGTGCTGCCAGGGACGTATTGCCGACGGGTTGCGGATCCGCAGAGATTGGTTCGTAGCGGCTGCGCGTACAAGATCCGGTACCAGGCGATCCTCGGCCCAGTCACCGCCGCCGATCACGTTGCCGGCGCGTGCGGTGGCGATCCGCACCGTCGAATCCGGTGCGTTGAAGTAGCTCTTGCGATAGCAGTCCGATACCAGTTCCGCGCAGGCCTTGGAGCTGCTGTAGGGGTCGTGGCCGCCCAGCGGGTCGGTTTCGCGGTAACCCTCCGGATGGGCGTGGTCGGCATAGACCTTGTCGGTGGTCGCGTTGACCAGCACGCGCACGGACGTGCATGCACGGGTCGCCTCGAACAGGTTGACCAGGCCCGTGACGTTGGTGGCGAACGTGTCCGCCGGATCGCGGTAACTGCGTCGCACCAGCGGTTGCGCGGCCAGATGGAACACGATTTCTGGCTGGTGGTTGTCGAAGACCGTTCGCACGGCCTCGGCATCGCGCAAGTCCACCCGGTGATCGGCGACACCATCGCCCAGGCCCAGCAGCGACCAATGCGATGGTTGCGTATCCGGATCAAGCGCCAGGCCGGCGACTTGCGCTCCAAGTGTGCGCAGCCACAGCACCAGCCAGGAGCCCTTGAAGCCAGTGTGGCCGGTGACCAGCACGCGCCGGCCGGCATAGACGTCGCCGAACAGGTTCAAGGCCATACTTTCCACGGTGCCTTGCCGGATTGCCAGAGCTCTTCGAGCTTGGTCCTGTCGCGCAAGGTATCCATCGGCTGCCAGAAGCCGCAATGCGTGTAGGCCGACAGTTGCTCGTCGTGCGCCAAGCGCTCGAGCGGCTCGCGTTCCCAGATCGTCGCGTCGCTCTCGATGTAGCCGAGCGCGGCGGGTTCGAGGATGAAGAATCCGCCGTTGATCCACGTGCCGTCGCCGGCGGGTTTTTCCTCGAAACGCGTGATGCGGTGATCCCGGATGTCGATGGCGCCGAAACGGCCCGGCGGTTGCGCGGCGCACATAGTCGCCAGCGTTCCCTTCTCGCGGTGGAAGGCAAGCTCCGCGCCGATGTCGATGTCGGCGAGGCCGTCGCCGTAGGTGAAGAAGAACGTGTCTCCATCAAGGTAGTTGGCGACCCGCTTGAGCCGGCCGCCGGTCTGCGTCTTCTCCCCCGTGTCGACCAGGGTGACCCGCCACGGTTCGGCATGCTTGTGGTGCACCTCCAGCTTGTTCGTGGACAGGTCGAACGTGACATCGGACATGTGCAGGAAGTAGTTGGCGAAGTACTCCTTGATCATGTAGCCCTTGTAGCCCAGGCAGATGATGAAGTCGTTGATGCCGTGGTGCGAATAGATCTTCAGGATGTGCCAGAGCACGGGCATGCCGCCGATCTCGATCATCGGCTTGGGGCGAATCGCGGTTTCTTCGCTGATCCGCGTTCCATAACCGCCGGCAAGAATGACCGCCTTCATCTGTGTTGGACCTTCAGGGAGGAGTGTCGCGACGACGGGATTCTAGCTTGCCGGCTGCCACGACATGCACCGGGTGGTGGCCGAGCCGTCATGGCCGCGCGGAGGTAGTTGGACCTGGCGTGGTCGGCGCACCCATCCGTAGCTGCAGGTCATGCATGGTGGCATCGAGCCTCCCGCCGATATTCAGGCGTTGCAATGCCTGCATCTGCGATCGGGCTGCCATCATGTCTGCTTCGGCGAGCAGCATGCGCACCAGTGTGATGCGGTAGGCCGGTTCGCTCGGAGCGGTTTTCACGGCCCCTTCGATCATCCGCAATCCAAGCGCGTGATTGTCCAGCACGTTCCAGGCGTAGTCGCCATAGGTGGCCTGCAGCCTGGCGCTGGGGTCCGGGTGCGCGAGGGCGGCCGCGAACGCCTGCACCATGCGGTCGGTGGGCAAGGGGCAGGCGCGGTCTCCGGCGCAGCGGGCGAGTGCGGCCAGCGAGCTTTCGTCCTGCACGCCGGGTTTCCGTGCCTTGAGCTTGGCGATCAGGCTGTCCCACCACTGGGGCTTCAGCGGCAGGCCCATGCGCGAGTTCATGAAGATCAGCGCCTGCTGCGGCAGGATCGAGGATTCCGGGAAGCTCGCGGCTTTTTCCAGCGGGGCGTAAGCCAGCTGCGTATAGGGCGAAGCCGGGTCATAGTGCGAGTAGATGATGTATGTGCGGCCCAGTTCGTACTGGGCACGCGGCGAATCGGGCGCGCGTGCAGCCAGTTCCTGCGCCAGCCGCAACGGGTCGCCCCAGGCATAGGCGGTGATCGCGGTCAGTGCGGTCCACCACAGCAGCAGGCAGGCCAGCAGCGTGCGTCGGGGGAGCAGCCATGGAGCCTGGCGCGAGGCTGGCGATGCGACATCCGCTGAGGCAGGCGCCAACCACGGCACCACCGCCAGCAGCAGGCCGAAACTGGCGAAGTAGTTGCGGTGCTCGTAGACCAGCTCCAGCGGCAGGATGGTGCCGGTCAGCAACTGGCAGCCCAGGAACAGGGCGATGCCTAGCGACGTCAGCGGGTGTCGCTTGCGCAACCGGACCACGCAAGCGACCAGGCACGCCAGCGCCAGCAAGCCGGCCAGCGTGGTCCAGGGTTTGAGGAAGCCGGTCGAGACGCGAAACTGATCGTGGTAGAACGACAATGCGTGTGGGGTGGGCAGCAGCGTCCATGCGATGTAGTCGCAGACGACGCGGGCCTCGCTCAGTAGCCGCTGGCCCAGGGTGAAGTCGCGCGTGGCCCAGTCGGAGGGACTCAGCACGATCGGCAATTGCCAGATCAATCCCGCCAGCAGTGGCAATGCCAGTACCGCCACAAACAAGCCCGCAATCCGCCAATCCCATTCCCTGCAGGAGCGCACCCTGTGCGCGACCGTTGACCCATCCAACGCGTTATCGCGCACAGGGTGCGCTCCTGCGGATAGCGGTGCGTGGCTGAAGCGGAACAGGATCGATTCGATCAGGAGCGCATACAGCGGCAGCATCGCCGCCGTTTCCTTCGCGAGCAGGCCGCCGGCCGCCGGCAGGGTCAGGCTGGCGGCGCAAAGCCAAAAGCCACCCCACCCCGACCCTCCCCTGTCCGCAGGGGAGGGAGATGTTGCGGCCTGTGACGCATTTCCCTGCTTGCAGAGCCTGTCCCGGGCTTGATCCCGGAGGGGGGCTGGGAGGCCGCAAAGCATCCGCCGTCGTCCTGCCACGTAACCGATCAGGCCCAGCAGCACGAACAGGTTCGCCATGCTCTCCTCGCGCTGCACCACGTAGAGCACGGCGGTGAGGTTGATCGGCAGCAGCATCCAGACCGCGGCGATCAGCGCGGCGAGCATGCCTTCGCGGTTGCTCTCTCTTCCCTGAGCCTTGCTTGGGGGAGGGGACTGAGGGGAGAGGGAGTAAAGGATTCCCCGCGCCAGCACGAACACCAGCAGGCCGTTCAGCAGGTGGATGACCAAGTTCGCCAATTTCCATCCGAACGGATCCAGTCCGCCGGCCAGGTAGTTCGCGGCAAAGCTCAGCGAGGCGAGTGGCCGCTTGAAGTCGCTGGCGGGCGACGAGAGCGCGGCGCGCACCAGCGCGGGCACGCTGGCCCCATGCGGCTGCACGCCGGGGTTGTCGACGATGTTGGGATAGTCGTCGAATAGCCAGCTGCCGGAGAGGCCGGGCCAGTACACCACGGTGGTGACGAGCATTGCGATGAGCAGCAACCAGTTGGCGCGGTGTCGGGTATTCATCGCGTAGCCGTGCCGCGGGCAGTGAAGCGCATGGGTCGTGGTGCCGGTCTGTCACAAGGGTGTCGCCATCTTAGCGATTCCCGCGAGTCGGCCGGTCGTCATGCAGGGGCATGGCGACCGGCGAGCCGGATCAGTGCGCCGACGCAGTGTCGCCGAGCGCCTGCCCGGCCTTGGCCTGCAGTGCGAGCAGCGCGGCGTCGTTGCGCAGACCCGGTTGCAGCTCCATCGCCTTGGCGATCACGGCCAGGGCCTCGCGCGGACGTTTCTGCTCAAGGAGATATTCCGCCAGTCGCGCTGCGTAGTGGCGAACGTCCGGATCGAGCGCCAGCGTCTGTTGCCATTGTTCGATCGCCACGGTCGTGTCGTGCAACGCGGCGCCGGCCAGCTCGGCGTATTCGGCGTGCAAGCTTGCGCGCTTCGGATTGCGCGAGATGGCAATGGCGTAGGCCTCGGCCAGTTGGCGGGCATCGATGCCGGTGTTGCCGCCTGTGCGTTCGGTCATCAGCTTGTTCAGCGCGAGATAGGTGTCTGGAATGAGTGGGCGCGTGCGCAGCTTGCGCCTAAAGCTGTCCCAGTACGGCTGGGTCGATATGCGGGGATTCTTTGCCGCCTCCAGCAGCAAGGCCTCCTCGGCCAGCGGCGAATCCGTGGACAGTTTGGTGGCGCGTTCCAACTGCTGGATGCTCAGCGAGTACAGCGGCGAGTCGGGGTTGCCGCCCGACATGGCCATGTAGCTGCGCGCCAGATCCTGCGCGGCGCGGGCCGAGCCGGGGTTGTAGTCCACCAGCGTGCTGGCCAGCAGCAGCTTGCTGCCCCAGGTGGCGGCGCGCAGGGCGGTGAGCACGCCGAGGTTGAGGATGAGCACGCAGGCCACCAGCACGGGCACGCGCGAGCGGCTGCGTTGGATAATCCACCAGACGAGGTCGGCCAGCGCCAGCGCCACGCCGAACAGGGCCGGGTAGTTGCGGTGCTCGAACACCAGTTCCAGCCCGATCGGCGCGCTGGTCAGCACATTCGCCATGAAGAACCAGCTGATGCCGAGCGCCAGCAACGGGCGTCGCCTACGCAGCGCGACGGCAAGGGCAAGCAGCCCCAGCAAGAACAGTCCGCCAAGCAAGGTGCTGGCGGGGTGCAGCCAGCCGGTGGAGGCCACGTAATCGTCGTAATAGAACACCAGGTGACTGGGCTGCGGCAGCACGCTCCAGTACAGGTACATGGGTAGCACGCGCAGCTGGGTCAGCTCGCGCTGCCAGGCGTCGAAGTCGCGGCCGGCATAGGCGGCGACCGTGGCGTAGTGAGGCAGCAAGTAGAACGCGAACACCGCTGCGGCACCGAGGAAGCCCAGTGCGTAAAACACCTTCCATGCGCGGCTCAGCGCCGGCTTGTCAGCGCCGAAGCGCAGCAGAGTCAATTCGATCAGCAACGCATAGCCCGGCATCAGCACGGCGGTTTCCTTGGCGCCGTAGCCCGCCACGACCAGTGCGCCGCAAAGCAGCAGCCATGGCCAGCCACGCCGGCCGGCCAATTGCCGCTGACGGGCACGCCAGTAAGCCAGCAAGGCAAGCAGCGTGAAAGTGAAGCCCAGCAGCTCCATTCGCTGAACCACGTACATCACCGCCGAAACCTGCAGCGGATGGATGGCCCAGGTCGTGGCGATGCCCAGTGCCCACCCGCCGAGTCGGCGTCGGTGTGCATCGGAATCATCGCCATTGCCTGCTGGCCAGGCGACGCCCAGCAGTCGTCGGGTCAATAGCAGCACCAGCACAGTATTGAGCAGGTGGATCAGCAGGTTGGTGAACTTGAAGCCCCAGGTGCCGTCACCCAGCGCGTAGTTCAGCGCATAGCTCAGCATGGCCAGCGGGCGCTGGATATTGATATGCGACCACGTCCACACCCGATACCATTCTGCCCAATGCCAGCCGGTGACGTGGATGGCCGGATTCTCGGCGAAGATCGGGTAGTCGTCGAAAATGTAGCCGCCGGAGAGGGCCGGCCAGAATGCGAGGGCGACGAACAGCAGGATGCCAAGGGCAGGCAGGATCTTGTGCAGGCGACGACTTGGCATGGGTGGCTCTACGGTCTAGGTAAGGCTGACAAAACAAAGGCCGCCGTGAGGCGGCCTTTGTGAGGCGATGATATCAGCAGGGCCGTTATCAGTTCGGGCAGCTTGCCGGAGCGTACTTCGGCGTGATGTTGCCGGCGGTCTGGCAGGACCATGCGCCGCTGGTGGTACGGGTCCAGACCACCGTACCGCCTTTGACGTTCGAGTTGGCGTGATTGCCCATCGTGGCGGTGATCGTCATGGTGCCACCCCAGCCGGCAACCTGCGGCAAGCCGGGGCTCAGGATGTCCGACGATGTGGCGGTATTGACGCAGCTGGCTGGGGTGCCGAAGCCAGTCGCGCCGTTGTTGAGGCAGTCCTCTACTGCGACCTTGAGATCACCAGCCTCGCCAACGGCGCGGGTGACCTGCGAACGGACCACATAGGTCTGGTACTGCGGAATGGCGATGGCCGCCAGGATAGCGATGATCGCGACCACGATCATCAGTTCGATCAGGGTGAAGCCTTTCTGCATGCTCTTCATGGTGGTTCCTCTTGATTGGTCAGCTGACCGTTGGTGATGCCCCCTGAGCCCCAGTCCCGATTTCCCCCCTTGGCGGGATCGGACTCCATGCGCATGGTCGGAACGACCAGGAAGCTCCCTGCGGCAGGCTGCAGATTGCGTGCCATGCCTGCCTTCGAACGCTGCCTGCGCTTGGGCAGGCGGCTGGATTGTGCAGAGCTTCGCAGTGCGTCCGCAAGCCACTAGCCCGGGCGAGTTCCCCATACTGTGGTGCGCGTCGCGTCGCGTTTGCGGGTATTGCCCTTGTAGGGCAGGGAGTGACGCTGCGGGTCACTCATCTGCCAAAGCCTGACTCAACCCGAGGTGCAGCTACGCGGCATGTAGCTCGGGTTGAGGTCGGAAACGCATTGCCAGCTGCCGCTGCTGTTGCGCACGAGCTCGATATGTTTGCCGCTGACAGCGGTCGAGCCCTTGAGCGCGCACTGGATCCGGCTGTCGCCGCTGGCCGGTGCGGTGGCCGTGATGGTGCAGTTCGGCGTGTCAGTGGGCAGGCCGAGGTTGCCCGCGTCGGCATAGACGGTGCCACTTACCACCCCTTGGTTGATCAGGGTTTCGTACGCCGTGCGCCCAGGCGTGATCTCGCTCAGCCCGGCGGTGGCCCGGGCACGCGCCACATAGGTCTGGTACAGCGGCGTGGCGATGGCCGCGAGGATGGCGATGATCGCCACCACGATCATCAGTTCGATCAGCGTGAAGCCGCTGGAAGTCCGTGCATGCGACATGGTTATTCCCCCTGGAATTCGCCAAGCTGCAGGCAGGTTTCGTACCAGCGTTGGGCTTTGATGACAGCCAGAGGCGCGCCCGAGGCGGATTCGGTGGTACCGGTACCTTGAGCGGTGAAGCGCATCACACATTCGGGCCGGAGGCGCCTCGCTTGCCTCCTCGTGTCGATCTGCTTACCTTGCCCCTTTGACCATCACCTAGGGGAATGACCATGAAAAAAGCCCTGACGGCCGCGCTGCTGCTGGCGCTGGCGGCTTCGCCCGCGCTGGCGGCGGATACCGACACGGTGGCGACTATCGATACCGCGATCACGCTAGACCACGCGCCGCATCCGTTCAACGTGCGCGACCTGGTGATGATGCAGCGGGTTTCCGATCCGCAGCTATCGCCGGATGGGCGCTATGCCGCGTTCGGCGTGCGCAGCACGGACTATGCGGCGAACAAGGGCATCAACGCGATCGAGGTGCTGGACTTGTCGCGCGACGGTGCGCAGCCGGTGAAGCTGGTGAACATGGCGGCCTCCTCGCCGCGCTGGTCGCCGGATGGGCGCAGCCTGTACTTCCTCGCGTCGGTGAAGGGTGTGACCCAGTTGTGGCGGCGCAGCGTGGGCGACCTGCCCGGTGGCGGGCGTCATGTGCCGATGAGCATTGCGCCGGTGCAGGTGACGCATGGGCCGCTCGACGTGCAGGCCTACAAGCTGTCGCCGGACGGCAAGAGCGTGCTGCTTTCCTATGCGGTGTTCACCGACTGCGGCACGCTGGCCTGCACCAAGGATCGGCAGGACAAGCGCGCGGCCGACAAGGCCACCGGCACGCTGTACAAGAAGCTGTTCGTGCGTCACTGGGACACCTGGTCCGATGGCACGCGCAACCAGCTCTATCTCGGCCGCTTCGATGCGAACGGCCAGTTGCCGGCGGAACCGACCCTGCTTTCGCGCGGCATCGACGGCGACGTGCCCAGCAAGCCGTTCGGCGACGACAGCGAATTCACGTTCTCGCCCGACGGCAAGACCGTGTATTTCGACGTGCGCATCGCAGGCACGAGCGAGCCGTGGTCCACCAACTTCGACATCTACAAGGTGCCGGCCGACGGTTCCGCCGCGCCGGTGAACCTCACCGCCGAAAACAAGGCGTGGGACGCCTACCCGGTGCCCTCGCCGGACGGCAGGACGCTGTACTACCTCGCGATGAAGGTGCCGGGTTTCGAGGCGGACCGCTTCGGCATCATGGCGCTGGACCTGGTCACCGGCGCGAAGCGCGAGATCGACCCGCAGTGGGATCGTTCGCCGGGCGGCATGGGCATTTCCGCCGACGGCAAGACGCTCTATGTGACGGCCGACGACGAGGGCCAGCATCCGTTGTTCGTGGTGGACACGGCCAGCGGCAAGGCGCGGCAACTCATAGGCGACGGTGACGTGGAAGGCTATTCGCTGGCCGGCTCACGGCTGCTGCTGGCGCGCAACGACCTCAAGCGTCCCACCGATCTCTACGTTGCGAACGCCGACGGCAAGGATCTGAAGCAGGTTACCCATTACAACGCCGCGCTGCTCAAGAACGCGCACGAGGGCGACTTTGAGTTCTTCACCTTCAAGGGCTGGAACAACGAACCCGTGCAGGGCTACGTGGTGAAGCCGGCAGGTTACGAGCCCGGCAGGAAGTACCCGGTGGCCTTCATCATCCACGGCGGCCCGCAGGGCGCGATGACCAACAGCTGGAGCTACCGCTGGAACCCGCAGACCTACGCGGGGCAGGGCTTCGCGGTGGTGACGATCAACTTCCACGGGTCCACCGGCTACGGCCAGAAGTTCACCGACTCCATCTCGGGCGACTGGGGCGGCAAGCCGCTGGAGGATTTGAAGCTCGGCTGGCAGGCCGCGCTGGCCAAGTACTCCTTCCTCGACGGCAACCGCGCCTGCGCACTCGGCGCGAGCTACGGTGGCTTCATGACCTACTGGATCGCCGGCGTTTGGAACCAGCCGTGGAAGTGCCTGATCGACCACGACGGCGTGTTCGACGCGCGCATGATGTACTACGCCACCGAGGAGCTGTGGTTCGAGGAACACGAGAACGGCGGCCCGCAGTTCGAGGTGCCGGCCAACTACGAGAAGTTCAACCCGCTCGAACACGTCAAGGACTGGCGCGTGCCGATGCTGGTGGTGCACTCGGGCCACGATTTCCGCATTCCGCTCAGCCAGGGCCTGGGCGCGTTCACCGCGCTGCAGCGCCGCGGCATCCCCAGCGAGTTCCTCACCTTCCCGGACGAGAACCACTGGGTGCTCAAGCCGCACAACAGCGTGCTCTGGCACGACACGGTGAATGCGTGGCTGAAGCAGTGGACGGCGGAGCCCAGGCAATAAGCTTCCCGTAGGAGCGCACCTTGTGCGCGAATGCTCTGGTGCTCGATCGGAGCCAGAGCCTTCGCGCACAAGGTGCGCTCCTACAGCCAGATGCAATCCCAGTACGGATAGTCTCCGGCTCGCTCTACCAAGCCGGCGCGCAGCGGGTTGGCGATGATGTAGCGTGCCGCTGCCTGTATGTCTTCGTCTTGCCGCAGCGCGTGATCGTGGAAGCCGTGTGCCCAGATGCTGGCATCCGGTTCGATCAGGCGGAGTTGCTTGCTGACAAGTGACTTGACCCGGTTCATGACTAGCGCCAGGCCGTCGTGTTCGCCCAATTCCACCAATCCGTGCCAATGATCGGGCATGAAGATCCAGCACAGCGGGCGGGCATCGCCCCAGGTGCCTGACTCGATCATCAGCCGACAAGCGGCGCGTGCCCTTCCCGCATCGAGAAACCACGGTATGCGTCGGCTTGTCACTGTCGTGAGCAGGTAGACCTGTCCGGGCAGCGACACCCGGCCTTTGCGTAGTGCTCGATGTCCCGGTTGATCCGCCATCCTCCAAGCATTGTGGTGTGCACGTGCGGGCTCAATCCGGGAACGCCTTGATTCGCTGTAGGAGCGCACCCTGTGCGCGAATGCCCTGGCTCCGATCGAGCACCAAAGCATTCGCGCATTGGGTGCGCTCCTACAGGGCGCTCTTTGGCGGGAGCCCTACAACCACTTCGCCCGTTTCAGCGCGACGTAGATGCCGCCCACCACGCAGGCCACCACGCCGATGATGACGGGGTAGCTCCAGGATTCGGCGAGCTCGGGCATGTGGGTGAAGTTCATGCCGTACCAGCTGGTGATGAGGGTGGGCGCTGCGAGCATTGCGGCCCAGCCTGCGAGTTTCTTCATCACCTCGTTCTGGCCGAACGTGACCAGCGACAGGTTCACGCTGATTGCTGCGGTGAGCATTTCGCGCATCGCACTGATCGAGTCGTTCACGCGCGTCACGTGGTCGTGCACGTCGCGGAAGTAGGCGCGCAGTTCGTCGGGAATCAGCTGCGGGTGCAGTCGCACCAGCTGGCTGATCACGTCCTGCAGCGGCGACACAGCGAGACGCAGCGTCATCAGGTCGCGCTGCATGTCGTACAGGCGGCGCACGGTGTCGCGGTTGAAGCTGGCGGCGAAGATGTCCTGTTCCAGCTCCTGCAGCTCCTCGCGGAAGTCGCGCACGATCGGCATCAGGTTGTCGACGATGAAGTCCAGCACGCTGTACAGGCCGTAGCTCGGCCCCAGCGACAGCAGGGCGGGGGTGTGCTCGCAGCTGCGCCGCGCCGGCGCGTAGGACAGCGAGGCGCCGTGGCGCACGGTGACCAGGTAGCGCGCGCCGACGAAGATATGAGTTTCGCCGAACGCAATGTGCCCGCCAGTGAGCTGGGCGGTCTGCACCACGATGAACAGCGAGTCGCCGTAGGCCTCGATCTTGGTGCGCTGGTGCGCGCTCCGCGCGTCCTCGATCGCGAGGTCGTGCAGGTCGAATTCCTCCTGCAGCTTCAGCAGCAACGCCGCATCCGGTTCGTGCAGGCCCACCCACACGAAGGTGTCGGATTCCTTCAGCACGTCGCTGATCGCATCGACGCCCACGTCGCCGATGCGCGTGCCGTCGTTGCGGTAGGCGACACAGTTGACCACCATGCGGGTGTCGGCTGGCGAAGTGGTGGCAGGAGGGGACGTGGGCATGTCGGCATGATGCCGCCGCGGCACGCATCGAGGCAATGCCATTGCTGCTTCGTACCACCATCGGATACGGCACGTTTCGTTCGGCCGATGATCCGGTGGCGACTGTCGCCCTGTACCATCCTTGGGTACGCATTCGGATCGAGACAGGGGCAGGGGCGATGAAGGGACACGATTACCGGCTGGGTTACCGCGCTGATCTGGAAGGCCTGCGCGCCGTGGCCATCCTGCTGGTCGTGGCGGTGCACGCTGGCGTGCCGTGGCTGCGCGGTGGTTTCGTCGGCGTGGACGTGTTCTTCGTGCTGTCCGGGTTTCTGATCACTGGCCTGCTGGTTCGGGAGGTATCGGACACGGGAGGGCTGCGGTTCGCGGAGTTTTATGTACGCCGCCTGCGCCGCCTGCTGCCCGCGCTGCTGGTCATGTTGCTCGTAGTGGGAACGTTGGGGGCATTGTTGCTGGCGCCGGCGGAACAACGCGATCAGTCGTCTGCTGCCGCAATGGCGGCGTTGTGGCTGAGCAACGTCCATTTCGCCTTCGCGCCGCAGAACTACTTCGCCCCCGGTACCGAGACGAATCTGTTCTTGCACACCTGGTCGCTGGGCGTGGAGGAACAGTTCTACCTGGTCTGGCCAGCGCTGCTGGTTTGGCTGCTCGGTCGCGATGGCGAGCGCGGCGTGGCGCGGCTGAAGGTCGGCATGCTCGTGGTGGTTGTCGCCAGTTTCGCGACGTGTGCGTGGCTGAGCTACCAGGCGCCGCAGCTGGCGTTCTACATGATGCCCCTGCGCGCCTGGCAGTTTGCTGCCGGTGCGCTGGTCTGGTTGTATTTCAAGGTGCCATCGGCCACCAGGAGCGCGCCGTGGTGGAGTCGCCGTCCCGGGATTCTGCACGCCATCGGCTGGCTTGGCTTGGGGATGGTTGCGTTCGCAGGCGTGCTGTTCAGTGCGGATATCCCGTATCCCGGTGGCTATGCGTTGCTGCCCACGCTGGGCGCCGTCGGTGTCGTTGCTGCGGGCTGCGTGGTCACGCGACCGGCCGGGGTATCGCGGCTGTTGTCGTGGCGTCCTTTGCAGTGGATCGGCGGCATTTCCTATTCGTGGTACCTGTGGCATTGGCCGATCCTGCTGCTCGGCCGTGCGGTCACGGGCTCGGATGCGTCGGTGTATCGCGCGTGCTGGGTGTTGCTGTCCCTGTTGTTGGCCTGGATCTCATGTCGATTCGTCGAGGCGCCGATCCGGAACCGGCGCGAATGGTTGCTGCGGCCGCGCATGGCGATCTTCGGCACCCTGGCGTTGATGCTGTTGGCCAACAGCCTATGCGTGCGCTGGTACAACCACGCTTCAATGCGGGCGCAGTCGCCCTCCATGCAGCGTTACGCCATGGCGCACGGCGATGCGCCGGCAATCTACGGCATGGGCTGCGACGACTGGTATTACAGCGAGCGGGTGCGTATTTGTGCCTTCGGTCCGGCCAAAGCAGCGCATACCGCGGTGTTGATGGGCGACAGTCATGTCGGGCAGTGGTTCCCGGCGGTTGCCAAGGCATTCGATCGGCCGGATTGGCGTCTGCTTGTGCTGACCAAGTCGTCCTGCGCGATGGTGGATGAGCCGTTCTTCTATGCCCGGATCGGCAAGGAGTACACGGTGTGTGCGACATGGCGCGAACATGCGCTGAAGAAGGTTGCCGAGCTCAAGCCAGATGTGCTGCTTCTGGGTAATGCCAAATACGGCTTCACAAAAGAACAATGGATTGACGGTACAGCCAGGGTGCTAGCCATCTTGAGCCCAGCCGTGAGGCACATCTACATCTTGCGTGACACGCCGCATCTACCCTTCGATGGGCCGGATTGCCTCGCTGAGCACGCTGGGCGTCCAGCATGGCTTGGTCTGCGGCATGCCTGCAGCGCTTCAGCAGTAGACCCGGGGGGAGATACGGCTTATCGATGGCAGGAGGAGGCAGCAGCTCGTTTCGCCAATGTCAGCATGCTGGATTTGAATTCGTGGGTCTGCCCTGGCGGGATGTGCTCGGCAGAACAACGGGGAATGGTGGTCTTTCGCGATTCGCAGCATCTGACCGGGAGCTTCGCTGCATCGCTCGGAGCAGTAATGGCGCAGAAATTGGGTATCGATGTGGCAGGCATGCCAAGCAAGGATGGCGCAGCCGATGCGCCGCAAGGTCGAGTTACGGCCTCGCGTTGATGTAAGACTTCTTCAGTTGCGCGTCGCCTGCCGCAGACTCCACGCCAGCGCCGCCCACACCGGCAGCGCGAACAGGATCCAAGGCTGGTTCTGTTGCACGGTGCCGGGCAGCATGTGCAGAAGCACGGCGACGAGAGTGGCGGCGAGTTGCAGGATCAGCACGCTGTTGGCGAAACGCGAAGGTGCGATGTCGCGGCGGGCTTGCCACACGGCGCGCAGCAGCAGGAAGGCCAGCGGGCTGAACAGCAGCAGGTTCGCGTTGGCCCAGGCGGAGTGGTGGGTGGTGAGCGTCCACAGCGTCAGCAGCAGCAGCCCGACGAGCCCGGCGGCGACGAGGTAGAGCGTGGCGAGCAGGGCATGGACGAGCCGCGCGCGCCGCGCGGTGGCCGCAAGCAGGATGGCGAAGGCGAGTCCGGCCGCGCCCAGCGGCAGGCGCAGTTCCGGCGCTTGCGCGGGCGGCACCTGCAGGCGGTTCGGCGAGAGCAGTTGTTCGTCCTGCACCAGCGGCTGCGTGCCGCCGTGGCTGTCGGGCACACGGATGCCGCGCAGATTGGTCTGCAGTTCGTAAGGCAGGAAGCTTTCGCTCCACGCGGTCATCGGCTGGTCGGCGTAGGGGCCGAGGCCGAGGTCGAGCAGCAGCATCAGCCAGGGCTGGCCACTCATCAGGCGATCGGTCTGCTGCCGGTAGCTCATGCCGCCGGCCTGCACGGCGAGGCGCGTCTTGATGATGCCGCCCAGCGCCTTGTCCAGTGCGTCGCGCACGCGGGTGGTGCAGTTGTCGACGTAGTAGTCGTAGTTGTAGCCGGCGTTCTCGGGGCGCAAGTTCCAGAACAGGAAGTCGCGCAGCGCGGCGGCTTGTCCCGGCGTGAGCGCGAGGTGCTGGCGGGTGATCGAGCGGCCTACCTGGACGTAGTAGCTCTCCTCGTCGCCGGTGGGTTCGGCGTCCATCAGGTAGTGCATGCGGCCGCGCGCGAAGTTGAGGAAGAAGTTCTTCTCGTTGAAGTCGAACACGCCGTAGTTGAAGTTCACCGCCTCGCCGCTGACGGTGTCGCGCAGTTCGATGGCGTCGTGGCCGAAGCGTTCCCAGTAGATGTCGCCCGGGCCGTAGGTGACGAGCGCGACTTCCAGGTTCGCGCCGGGAGCATTGGCGACGCTGGCGCGGGCCGGGGCGACGGCCAGAAGGAAGAGGGCGAGCAGCAGGGCGATGGTTTGGCGCATGGTCGGATCTGCCGCAGGTGTTCATGGTAGGAGCGCACCCTGTGCGCGATGACCTTGCGTTTCGGTCAGGGCAGAAACCATCGCGCACAGGGTGCGCTCCTACAAGGCGTCGATGTATCAGGCGTTGGGGCGGCGGGTGACGCGGAACTGTTGCACGCGGCGGTCGTCGGCTTCGGTGACGTGGAACAGGAAGTCGCCGGTGCCGGCCTCCTCGCCTGCCTCGGGCAGGTGGCCGAATTCGGCGGTGATCAGGCCGCCGATGGTGTCGAACTCCTCGTCGGGGAACGTCGCGCCCACTTCCTCGTTGAAGTCCTCGATCGGGGTGAGCGCGCTGACCAGCCACGAGCCGTCGGCCTGCGCGTGGATCAGCGCGGGCTCTTCCTCGTCGTCGTGCTCGTCGTCGATCTCGCCGACGATCTGTTCCAGCACGTCCTCGATGGTGATCAGGCCGGCCACGCCGCCGTATTCGTCCACCACCAGCGCCATGTGGTTGCGGCTGCGGCGGAACTCGGCCAGCAGCACGTTGAGGCGCATCGACTCGGGGATCAGCACCGCGGGGCGCAGGATCGCGTGGATGTCGAAGTCGGCGCCGTTGCCGAAGTACTTCAGCAGGTCCTTGGCCAGCAGCACGCCGAGGATGTCGTCCTTGTCCTCGCCGTGCACGGGGAAGCGCGAATGGCCGGATTCCACCACGGCGGCGAGGATGTCCTGGAGCGGAGCGTCGGCGGCGATCATCACGATCTGCACGCGCGGCACCATCACGTCGTCGACGGAAAGCTCGGTGACCTTGAGCGCGCCTTCCAGCATGGGCAGGGTGTCTGCGCTGAGCAGGCCGTTGGCCTGGGCGGTGCGCAGCTCGTCGATCAGTTCCGCGCGGTTGCGCGGCTCGCCGGAAAACAGGTGGCCCAGTCGATCCCACCAGGTGCGATGGGCCGGGCCGCTGGTACTGCCGGGGTCGTCGTTCATTACTCGGGTTGCAACTGCCCGTGTGCGGGCGGAAGTGCGAGTTTAGCGGAAAAAACGTGACGGTTCAGGGTGATGACACACGGCTTGAACCCTCTCCCCGCGGGGGAGAGGGCAGGGTGAGGGGAAGGGACCTGCCACGGTCTGCATGGACGGGATTGGGGCAGTTTCCGGAAGAGCCGGGTTTGCAGGCGAGGCTGAGGCGAGCGTGGCCCCTCACCCCAACCCTCTCCCCGGAGGGGAGAGGGAGCCAATCAGTCGCGGTAAGGATCGGCAATACCCAGCCCGGCGAGGATACGCGTCTCCAGCGCTTCCATCGCCTCGGCCTCCGCCTCCACGATGTGGTCGTAGCCGAGCAGGTGCAGCGTGCCGTGCACGGTGAGGTGAGCCCAGTGGTCGCGCGCGCGCTTGCCCTGCTCGGCGGCCTCGCGTGCCACCACGGGGGCGCAGATCACCATGTCGCCGATCAACGGCAGCTTGAGGTCAGGCGGCAGCTCGGCCTCGAAAGAGAGCACGTTGGTGGCGTAGTCCTTGCCGCGGTAGTCGCAGTTGAGCGCGCGTCCCTCGTCGGCGTCGACGATGCGGATGGAAAGCTGGGTGGCCTTGCGCCGCTTCGCCCCGCGCAGCGCGGCCTCGACCCAGCGGCGGAAGCTCACCGCCGAGGGAATGCCTGCGCGCGGCACCGCGTAGCCCAGGTGTACCGTCGCCGTGCTCACTTCGCGTCCTCGTCCTTCTGCTCGAAGGCTTCGTACGCGCGCACGATCTTCGCCACCAGCGGATGGCGCACCACGTCGCGCGAGGTGAAGAAGGTGAAGCTGATGCCGTCCACGCCGCGCAGCACTTCCACCGCGTGGCGCAGGCCGGAACGCACGTTGCGCGGCAGGTCGACCTGGCTGACGTCGCCGGTGATCACCGCCACCGAGCCGAAGCCGATGCGGGTCAGGAACATCTTCATCTGCTCGACGGTGGTGTTCTGCGCCTCGTCGAGGATCACGTAGGAGTCGTTCAAGGTGCGCCCGCGCATGTAGGCCAGCGGGGCGATCTCGATCACGTTGCGCTCGATCAGCTTGGCCACCTTCTCGAAGCCGAGCATCTCGTACAGCGCGTCGTAGAGCGGACGCAGATACGGATCGACCTTCTGCGACAAGTCGCCGGGCAGGAAGCCGAGCTTCTCGCCGGCCTCCACCGCTGGGCGCACCAGCAGCACACGCTGCACGCGGTTCGCCTCCAGCGCCTCGACCGCGCTGGCCACGGCGAGGTAGGTCTTGCCGGTACCGGCCGGGCCCACGCCGAAACTGATGTCGTGGCGCGAGATGGCGTGCAGGTAGCGTGCCTGGTTGGGGCCGCGGCCCTTGATCACGCCGCGCTTCACCTTGATGACGACGTCCTGTGCGCCTTCGCCCGCATCGTCGGTCAGCGCGTCCACGCCCGACTCGGCCAGGTGCAGGTTGACCTTCGCGCCGTTCAAGGTCTCGTTTTTGGTGACGGCGTACAGCGCGCGCAGCACCTTCTCGGCGGCGCGTGCGGAAGTTTCCTCGCCGATAGCCTTGAACAGGTTGCCGCGGTGGTCGATCTCCACGCCCAGGCGCAGCTCGATCTGGCGCAGGTGCTCGTCGAACGGCCCGCACAGGCTGGCCAGCCGGGCGTTGTCTTCCGGAGCTAGGGCGAAGTCGCGTTCGGTGGGGCCGTTGGTCATGCTTTCTGGCTTCCTCTCCCCTCCGGGGAGAGGATTGAGGTGAGGGGTGGTCTTGCGAGCAACTTTTGTGAGGCGCGAGGCCAGACTGGCCCCTCACCCTAGCCCACTCCCCGGAGGGGAGAGGGGATAAAGCTCAGGCCGCTTCCTCGGCCAGCGCATGCACGCGCCCGCGCAGCGAGTTGGTCATGGCGTCGGTGATCAGCACGTCGACGAAGCGGCCGATCATGCGCGCGTCGCCGGGGAAGTTCACGTAGCGCATGTTCTCGGTGCGGCCGGCGAGTTCGTTGGGATTCTTCGTGCTGGGCTTTTCCACCAGCACGCGCTGCACGCTGCCGACCATCGCCTCGTTGATCGCCTTGGCGTTCGCGTTGATCGTGGCCTGCAGGCGTTCCAGCCGTGCATGTTTCTCGGCCATCGGCGTGTCGTCGGCGAGGTTTGCGGCCGGCGTGCCGGGGCGCGCGGAGAAGATGAAGCTGAAGCTCTGGTCGAAACCCACGTCCTCGATCAGCTGCATGGTTTTCCCGAAATCCTCGTCGGTCTCGCCGGGGAAGCCGACGATGAAGTCCGAGCTGATGCAGATGTCCGGGCGCACCGCGCGCAGCTTGCGGATCTTCTGCTTGAACTCCAGCGCGGTGTAGCCGCGCTTCATCGCGGAGAGGATGCGGTCGGAGCCCGCCTGCACCGGCAGGTGCAGGAAGTTGGCGAGCTTGGGCACGCTGGCGTAGGCCTCGACCAGCGAGTCGGAGAACTCCAGCGGGTGCGAGGTGGTGAAGCGGATGCGGCCGATGCCCTCGATCTGCGCGATGGCGTGGATCAGCACGGCGAGGTCCGCGTAACCACCGTCACGACTCGTACCGAGGTGCGAGTCGGCGCCGTCGTGCATGGGGCCGCGGTAGGCGTTGACGTTCTGGCCCAGCAGGTTCACCTCGCGCACGCCCTGCGCGGCGAGCTGCGCCACTTCCACCAGCACGTCGTCGAACGGGCGGCTGATCTCGGTGCCGCGGGTATAGGGCACCACGCAGTAGCTGCAGTACTTCGAGCAGCCTTCCATGATCGAGACGAAGGCAGTGGGGCCTTCGGCGCGCGGCTCGGGCAGGCGGTCGAACTTCTCGATCTCGGGGAAGGAGATGTCCACCTGCGGCTTGCCGGTCTCGCGCTGCTTCTCGATCAGCTCGGGCAGGCGGTGCAGGGTCTGCGGGCCGAACACCAGGTCCACGTACGGCGCGCGCTTGACGATCGCCTCGCCTTCCTGCGAGGCCACGCAGCCGCCGACGCCGATCAACACCGGCTTGCCGTTTTGCTTGTGTTCCTTCCAGCGGCCGAGCTGGCTGAACACTTTTTCCTGCGCCTTCTCGCGGATCGAGCAGGTGTTGATCAGGATCACGTCCGCCTCGGACTCGTCCTGGGTCAGCTCCAGGCCGTGCGAGGCCTTGAGCACGTCGGCCATCTTGGCCGAGTCGTACTCGTTCATCTGGCAGCCGTGGGTCTTGATGAAAAGTTTGCCGCTCATGGTGCTGGTTACCGTGGTTCCGCAGGGCGTGGCGCGGATGGCGCCGAACCGCGCAGTTTACGCCGACGTGCCTCTGGCTGCCAGCAAGCATGCCTGCCGGATCAGGCACTTGGGGCGCTTCCGGGCGGACATGCCGCACGAAACGGCATGTCCGCCCTTGGCGAGGAAGTCGCGCGGCGGCACACTGCCGCCATGTTCGATGCCGTACGCCATGGGGGGAGTGCCGGCCGGCTCGTTGCAGGCTCCCCGTCAGCCAGTCCGATCCCGCGACGGATCGTGCTGGCCTGCGCCTTGCTGGCCGGTGCGCTGTGGCTGCCGGTGGCGCATGCGGGCAATCTGTACCGCTGCAGCGGCGCCAACGGCGAGGCGGTGTTCACCGGCAGCACTGCGGGCTACCGCGACTGCCGCAAGCTGGGCAGCTATGGCGCGCCGGCGCGGCGCGCGCCCGAGGTTTCGCTGCAGCGCGTGCGGGGAGCGGTGGTGGGCACGAAGCCGCAGGCCGATGCCACCTTGGTCTCGCTGGCGGCCGTGCGTGGCGGCGTGCTGAGCACCGCGAAGCTGCCAGCAGACAGTACGTTGCCGCCAGCTGCAGCTGCCCCGGCCGCTGCAACCACCGCAGCGGTGCCGGCCGCCTTGCGCGGGCGCTGGACCTATCAGCAGGTCAGTGGTGGTGCTGGTGCGCTGCCCGACATGCCGGCCGCCACAGCGCCGGGCGACCGCGTGCTGCGCGGCGCGGTATACCGCATCGCGCGTGCCGACGGCAGCGTGGAGTACACCAACATCCGCCCGGCCGGCCGCGCCGCGCAGGAGGCGAAGATGCTCTTCAGCTACATCGCCACCTGCTTCGCCTGCAATCTGCATTCGACCATCCACTGGGGCAGCGTGCCGCTCAACCTCACCGCCTATGCCGACGCGATCCGCACGGCCAGCGTGGAATACGGTGTGGACGAGGCCTTCCTGCGCGCGATCATCCACGCCGAGAGCGCGTTCAATCCGCGCGCGCTGTCGCTCAAGGGCGCGCAGGGGCTGATGCAGCTGATGCCGGGCACCGCCGGCGACATGGGCGTGCTGGACGCGTTCGACACCGGCCAGAACATCCGCGGCGGTGCACGTTACCTCGCCCTGCTGCTGCGCGACTTCGGCGGCAACGAACGCCTGGCCGCCGCGGCCTACAACGCCGGCCCCGGCGCGGTGCAGCGCTACAACGGCGTGCCGCCGTATGCGGAGACCCAGGTCTACGTGCAGCGCGTGGATACCTTGCGCAAGCGCTACGAGGCGGCGCTGCATCCGCCGCTGGCGGCGGCGCGATCGATGTAGGAGCGCACCTTGTGCGCGAATTGCTCTGGCGTTGATCGGAGCCAAGGGCATTCGCGCACAGGGTGCGCTCCTACTCGCTCCCGGTCGCGGCTTCCACGTTCATCGGCGGACGCTCGGTCAGCGTGGCCTCGGTGTGGAACGGGCTGCCGTTGCGCAGGCCGGAGAGCTCCACCGTGGTGCCGGGCTTGATCGCCGACTCGCGACGGCGCAGGTCGGCGGGGTCGCGGATGTTGTCGTTGCCGATGCGCAGCAGGATGTCGCGCGGCTGGATGCCGGCCAGCGCGGCCGGGCTGCCGGGGTAGACGTCGGTGACCTGGGCGCCGCGCGCCGCCGCGGGCAGGCCACTATTGGCGGCCACCGGCACGAAGGTGTAGTCCGCACCCAGCCAGCCGCGCACCACGTGGCCGGTGGCGACGATCTGGTCCAGCACCCGCTTGGCGGTGCCAGCCGGGATCGCGAAGCCGATGCCCTCGGCATTGGCGGCCTTGCCAATCAGCGCCGTGTTGATGCCCACCAGCCGGCCCTCGGCGTTGACCAGCGCGCCGCCGGAGTTGCCGAGGTTGATCGCCGCGTCGGTCTGGATGAAATCCTCGGCACTGGTGCCGTTCAACTGGCGCCCCACCGCGCTGACGATGCCCATGGTCACGGTCTGGTTGAGGCCGAGCGGGTTGCCGATCGCCAGCACCACGTCACCGGGTCGCGGCTTCTGTTCGGCGAGCCGGATCACCGGCAGGTTGCCGGCGTCGATCTTCAGCACCGCGAGGTCGGTTTCCTCGTCCGAGCCGACCACGGTGGCCTTGGCCACGCGTCCGTCGTACAGCAGTACCTGGATGTCGGTGGCGTGCGAGATCACGTGGTAGTTGGTCAGCACGTAGCCCTGCGCGCTCACGACTACGCCCGAGCCCAGGGTCTGCTCGCGGCGCGCGTAGGTGGTGAGCGTGCCGCCCAGCAGTTGCTGCAGGATCGGGTTGTCGTACATCTTGATCGCCCGCTCGTTGACGATCTTGTCGGCGTAGATGTTCACCACCGAGGGAGCCGCGGCGGCAACTGCGTCGGCGTAGGAGGTCGGGGCGGTGGCCGGTGCGCCGGACGCCGGCGCGGCGGGCAGCCCCAGCCGAGCGCGCAGGCGCTCGCCGCTGCCGGGCCAGAACAGGCCGATCACGAACGCTGCCGCGAGGCCGATGACGACACAGCGGGCGAGGAAGGCGAGCGTGCCGGCGGCATGTTTCATGTCGTGCTGCAATCCGTGACGGGCGGGCGGACGGTAGGGTAGGCTGGCCGTGCAGCCGAGGTCGGGCGAGGTTCCCCCAGCGTCGATACGCCGCGGCGCTTTTATTGTACGGTGCGGGGGCTGACGCTAGACTAACGCGATTTTCAGGGGTTCCAAATCATTGCTGGGCGCGAACCCATCCTGACGCATCATGTACCGGAGAGCCTGATGGCGAACGAAGTCGTCGATCATGGCCGCCGCCGGTTTCTCACAGCCGCCACTTCGGTGGTGGGCGGTGTGGGAATCGTCTCGGCAGCCGTGCCCTTCATCAAGTCGTGGGAACCCAGCGCGCGAGCCAAGGCCGCCGGAGCACCGGTCACCCAGTCCCTCAAGAAGATCGAGCCCGGCCAGCAGCTGATCGTCGGCTGGCGCAGCCTGCCGGTGTTCATCGTCAACCGCACGCCGGCGCAGCTGGCGACGCTGCCCAAGCAGGATCCGCGCCTCGTCGACCCGAAGTCCGACGGCGCCTCCGCCGCGCAGCAGCCGAAGTACGCGCAGAACGAGACGCGCTCGATCAAGCCCGAGTGGCTGGTGATGGTCGGCATCTGCACCCACCTGGGCTGCGTGCCGAACTACGTGGGCGAGATCAAGCCCGAGCCGTTCGACCCGAACTGGCAGGGCGGCTACTACTGCCCCTGCCACCACTCGCGCTACGACATGGCCGGCCGCGTGTACCAGGGCGTACCGGCGCCGAAGAACATGGAGATCCCGCCGTATCACTTCATCGACGACACGACCGTGCAGATCGGCGTGGATCCGAAGGGGGCTGCGTGATGGCGAACGTATTCGCGAGCATCGGCGACTGGGTCAACGAGCGCGCACCGGGCCTTGCGCCCGTGTACCGCAAGCACATGACCGAGTACTACGCGCCGAAGAACTTCAATCTCTGGTACTACTTCGGTTCGCTGGCGCTGCTGGTGCTGGTCAACCAGATCGTCACCGGCATCTTCCTCACGATGAACTACAACCCGAGCGCGGCGGGAGCCTTCGACTCGGTGCAGTACATCATGCGCGACGTGGAGTGGGGCTGGCTGATCCGCTACATGCATTCCACCGGCGCATCGCTGTTCTTCGTGGTGGTGTTCCTGCACATGTTCCGCGGCATCATGTACGGCTCGTACAAGAAACCGCGCGAGCTGGTCTGGCTGCTCGGCATGCTGATCTTCCTGGTGCTGATGGCCGAGGCCTTCATGGGCTACGTGCTGCCGTGGGGCAACATGTCGTTCTGGGGCGCGAAGGTGATCGTGTCGCTGTTCGGCACCATCCCGGTGATCGGCAGCCACCTGGTCGAGTGGATCATGGGCGACTTCCTGCCTGCGGACTCCACGCTGAACCGCTTCTTCGCGCTGCACGTGATCGCGCTGCCGATCGTGCTGCTGCTGCTGGTGGTGCTGCACCTGGCCGCGCTGCACGAGGTGGGTTCGAACAATCCCGACGGCGTCGACGTCAAGCACGGCCCCAGGGGCAACCGCTGGAGCCCGAGCGCGCCGACGGACGGCATCCCGTTCCACCCGTACTACACAGTGAAGGACCTGGTCGGCGTGGGCTTCTTCCTCATCATCGCCGCCTTCATCATCTTCTTCGCGCCGACGTTCGGCGGCTGGTTCCTCGAGCACGACAACTCGATCGCGGCGAACAACCTGCTGACCCCGGCGGAGATCAAGCCGGTGTGGTACTTCACCCCGTTCTACGCGATCGTGCGCATGATCCCGTCGTTCGCGGGCACCGCCGTGTGGGGCGTGCTGGCGATGTTCGGCGCGATTGCGGTGCTGTTCCTGCTGCCGTGGTTCGACCGCGGCCAGGTCAAGTCGATCCGCTACCGCGGCACCGGCTACAAGGTGGCGCTGACGCTGTTCGTGATTGCGTTCTTCGGCCTCGGCGCGGTGGGCGCAGGCATCACCGCGGAAGTGATCCCGGCCTGGTTCGGCAACGTCGACGTTACCGTCTGGGAGAACGCGTTCGGCCGCACGATGACGCTGATCTACTTCGGCTTCTTCGCATTCCTGTGGGCCTACACATATTTCGGCTGGGAGAAGACCAAGCCGGTTCCGGATCGGGTGACGACGCATGACTAAGCCGACGCTCTTGATGAAACGGATCCTTCCCGCGGTTGCGCTGGCCCTGGGCCTCCTGTTCGCCGGTCAGCCGGCGGCGCGGGCCGAGGGCGGCGAGCAGCTGATGGCGTCGGGCTCCAACGTGCGCGACCAGGCTTCGCTGCAGCGCGGCGCCAAGCTGTTCTTCAACTACTGCGTGGGCTGCCACTCGCTGAAGTACATGCGCTATTCGCGCATTGCCGACGACCTCGGGCTCACCGAGCAGCAGGTGATGCAGAACCTCAACTTCACCGGCGCGAAGTTCGACGATCCGGTGATCTCGCACATGCCGGCGGAGGATGCGACGAAGTGGTTCGGCAAGGATCCGCCGGACCTGTCGCTGGAAGTGAGCGCGAAGGGCGCCGACTGGGTCTACACCTACCTCAACACCTTCTACCTCGACCCGAAGAGCCCGATCGGCTGGAACAACACCACGCTGCCGAACGCGGCGATGCCGTTCCCGCTGTGGGAGCTGCAAGGCCAGCAGACCGCGGTGACCAAGCCCGGCAGCGGCGAGGTGGAGAAGCTCGAACTGGCCCATCCGGGCAAGCTGACCCCGGCGCAGTACCAGCAGGCATCGCGTGACCTGGTGAATTTCCTGGAGTACGTTTCGGAGCCGGCGGCCCTGCAGCGGCATGACTACGGTGTCTGGGTGGTGCTGTTCCTGGCGTTGTTCACCCTGCTGGCTTACTTTCTCAAGAAGGAATACTGGAAAGACGTGCACTGATTTCCGGGGAAACACCCATCGAATGCGGTAGCCCCCGGCTGCCGCGTTCGTGCAACCGCAACAGGGAATACCGCGCATGGTTCCAAGCGCCCGCTCGCGTACCGCACTCACCCTCTACACCACGGCCGACGACATCCAGTGTCACCGTGCCCGTCTGGTGCTGGCCGCCAAGGGCGTCAGCTACGAGCGCGTGCTGGTGGATCCGGGCAAGCCGCCGGAAGACCTGCTCGACCTCAACCCCTACGGCAGCACGCCGACCCTGGTCGACCGCGACCTGACCCTGTACGACGCCAGCGTGGTGTGCGAATACCTCGACGAGCGCTACCCGCATCCGCCGCTGATGCCGATCGACCCGCTGTCGCGCGCGCGCCTGCGCGTCGCCGCGGTGCGCATCGAGAAGGACTGGCTGACCGAGGTCGACACGATCCGCGCCGGCGGCCGTTCGGCCGAGCCCGCGCGCAAGCGCCTGCGCGCGCACCTGCTGGCCGCGTTGCCGTTGTTCAAGGCGGCGAAGTTCTTCCTCAATCCCGAGATGAGCCTGGCCGACTGCCTGGTGGCGCCGGTGGTGTGGCGGCTGCCCTGGCTGGGCGTGGACCTGGGCCGCGAGGGCAAGCCGATCGTCGACTACGGCGAGCGCCTGTTCCACAGCCAGGGTTTTGCGCGCAGCATGACCGAGCAAGAAAAGGCCATGCGTTCCTGATGAGCGAAGTGACCCATCCGATGAGTTCCAATCGTCCGTACCTGCTGCGGGCGATCTACGACTGGATCAGCGACAACGGCCTGACCCCGTACCTCCTGATCGATGCCACCGGCGAAGGCGTGCGCGTGCCGCCGCAGGTGGTGAAGAACGGCCAGGTGGTGTTGAACATCGCGATGCGCGCGGTGGCGAACCTGGAGCTGGGCAACGACTGGATCGGTTTCTCCGCGCGCTTCTCCGGCGTCAGCCAGGCGGTGCGCATCCCGGTCGGCTCGGTGCTGGCGCTGTACGCCCAGGAAAACGGGCAGGGCATGATGTTCCCGGCCGAAGAGGAAGGCGGCGATACGCCGCCCGCGCCGGCGCCCGACGAGCCGCCGTCCGGCCAGGGCGGCAGCGGCGACGACAAGCCCAAGCGCGGCGCGCCGTTCCTGCGGGTCATCAAGTAGCAGCGGCTTCAGCCGCGATGCGCATGCTCAGTGCAAGGTGCCACCATCACCGGAACGCCGGTGCGGTCGCAGCGGCACCACGTTGCTGCCCGGTGCGGGTTCGTCCGGGTGATCGGCCGCCGGCGCGGACAGTGCGGCGGTCGGGCGATGTGGTTCCGTGCCAATGGACGGAGTCTCCGCCGCTGCCGCCGATTCCGGCGGCATGAGCACCACGGTGGGCAGCCGCAGCTCGCTCAGCGTGCCGCCCAGCATCCACAGCGAACCTTGCTCGCGATCCGCGCCGTCGATACTCACCTCGAAGCCGTAGCCGCGCTCCAGCCGGCGCCGGCCAGCCACGCGGCGCAGGCGCAGCGCGCGCAGGCCCACGGTTTCGTCCAGCAACTGCAGGCCGTAACGCTCGCATTGCGAGCGCGCCTCGGCAGTCGCGCGCTCGCGCGCCGCGCTCAGCTTCAGCCACAGCCCGATCACGGCGGCCAGCGCCAGCAGTACCAGCAGATCGTTGACGTTGCCCATGCCTGCAGTGTGTGGGCGGTCAGGGCAGCGCGCAAGCCGGAGGCCGGCTGGTCCTTGCGATCATTCCCGATCGCGGAGACGAAACGGGCGCCCGCCCCTGGTCACACTTTTCAAACACCCAGCCGCAGCCGCAGCGATAGATCGACCGCGTGGACGTGCTTGGTCAGCGCGCCCACCGAGACGTAGTCGACGCCGGTGCGGGCGTACTCGCCGATGGTGGTCAGGTCGACGTTGCCGGACACCTCCAGTGGTACGCGTCCGGCGGTGAGCTGCACGGCCTCGCGCATCAGCGGCACGCTGAAGTTGTCGAGCATGATGCGGTCCACGCCGGCGGCCAGCGCCTGCTGCAGCTCGTCCAGGTTCTCCACCTCGACCTCGAGCAGCAAGTCCGGATGTAGCCGGCGTGCCGCCTGCACCGCGTTGGCGATGCCGCCGGCGGCGATGATGTGGTTTTCCTTGACCAGGATCGCGTCGTACAGGCCGATGCGATGGTTGTGGCCGCCGCCGCAACGCACTGCGTACTTCTGCGCCAGGCGCAGGCCGGGCACCGTCTTGCGGGTGTCGAGCACGTGCGTATCGGTGCCGGCCACCGCCGCCACGTAGGTGGCGGTGGCGGTGGCGGTGGCGGACAGCAGCTGCAGGAAGTTCAGCGCCGAGCGCTCGGCGCTGACCAGCGAGCGGGCATGGCCGGAAAGCCTGCAGATGACCGTGCCGGGCGCCACGCGTGCGCCGTCGCGCACCTGCCAGTCGATGCGCACTGCCGGGTCCATGCGCCGGAAACAGGCATCGAACCAGGGCGCGCCGGCGATCACTGCGTCATCGCGACAGGTGAGCGCGGCCGCGGCCACGGCGTCGGCCGGCAGCAGTTCGGCGGTGGCGTCACCCTTGCCGAGGTCCTCGGCGAAGGCGCGTTCCACATCGGCGGCAATCAGTTCGGCGGAGGGCGGGGCGAACGGGAGGCTGGAATTCATTCGGTGTCCGTGCCGGGCTGCGGCGTGCCGGGCTGGCGCAGGCGGCTGACGATGGCGCTCATCGCGCGGTCGAACAGTGCGTTGGTGGCCAGCACCTGGGCATGGCCGCCGGCCAGCAGCACGGCCAGTTCCTGCGGGGCGTAATCGGCCACCTTCAGTCCGCGCCGGTTGACGAACAGGTAGCGGCCGCTCATCGGGCTGATCCACGACAGCTTGGCGCGCACCATCGGTTCGTCGGGCAGCTGGAACTCCAGCCAGACGCCGGGCTGCAGCGCTTCCACCTGCCGCCATTCGGGGCTGTCGGTGGCGACCGGCACGCTTTCCTCGGGCAGTTCGTCTTGCTCGGCCGGCGGCTCGACGATGGGCTGGATGCTTTCCGGGATCGCGGCAACGGCAGCGGCGGCGACCTCGGCGGCCGGCACGGCACCGCGCGCCGGTTCGCCCAGTTGCAGACCGTACCAGTCGCGCAGCTGCGCCAGCAGGCGCTCGATGTCCTGCGGCTGGAAGGCCACGTTGACCAGGCCCTGGCGCAGCGCGCGCTCGATGCCGGGTAGCAGCTGGCGCAGCTGCTGGCGCGCGATGGCGTCCTGCGCCGGCCGCGTGCTGGCGATGAAGTCGTCCACGAAACGCAGGGCGTCGCGGAACTCGCCGGAATCCTCGCCCTGGCGCAGCAGCACGAGCACCAGGTGGTTGGCCCAGGCGCGCGCCAGCACCTCGTGCACCAGCGGCGGCAGCTTGCGGCCGTCGATGCGCTCGACGATCTCGCGGGCGGCACGGCGGCGCGCCTGCTCAAGCTTCTCGCGGCCGCGGGTGGACTCGGCCACGCGCTGCTCGGCCAGTTCGGAGCGCCGGCGGTTGGTCTCGTGGAACTGCTGCAGGTCCAGCAACAGGCGTTCGAAGATGCCGAGGTCGTCGTCGAACTCGTGCAGCAACTGGTCGACGATGGCCTTGACCTTGTCGTGCAGGCGGCCATCGCGGTCGGATTCCGGCGACCAGCCCTTGGCCTGTTCGGCCAGGGCGTCGAGCAGGCGGCGTGCCGGGTGCTGGCGGTGGGCGAACAGCTTGCGGTCGAGGATCGCCGCCTTGAGGTAGGGGATCTGCAGCCGCGCCAGCATCACCTGCATCTCGGCCGGCAGCGTGTCGTCCTCGAGGATGAACTCGAACAGCATGCCGACCAGGTCGATGGTGTCCTCGTCGATGCTGGCGACATGGCTGGGCCGCGCGCCGCGCAGCGCGCCGAGCTGGCCCAGCAGCTGTTCCTTCAGCTGCGCCACGGCCTCGCGGTCGAAGCTGCCGCCGTTCACCATGGACGGCGCGGCGATGCCGCTGGACGCCAGCTGGGTCTGCAGCACGCTGAGCGCGCCCAGCAGTTCGCCGACGGAGGGCGGCGGGCTGCCGGCGTCGCCTGCCTGGGCGGCGCGCGCGCCGGCGTCGCCGCCGCGTCGCGCGACGAACAGGCCGTGCAGGGTCTGCAGCAGTTCGGCGGCCGCGGGATCGGTGATCTCGTCCATGCCCGCGCCAGCCATCGCGGCACCGCCGGCATGTGCCGCCTGGGCGCTGCCGCGGGGCGTGCCGGCGCCGCGCGATGCCACCGGGCGCAGCTGCGGCAGCACGCCGGCGCGGGCCAGGTCGGCGTTCGCCTCGGCGTACAGCTCTTCCAGCGTGGACAGCACGTAGCGGTCGAACAGCTTGTAGATGAGCAGCTTGACGCGCATGTCCGCGCCCAGTTCCTTCAGCGACTGGCGGAAGGCCTGCGACAGCGCCGCCGGGGCGATCGGGTTGCCGGCATCGTCGACCTTGCGGCCGCCGCAGATCACCGAGAGGCGCTGGTTGATCGCGAACAGGTCGCGCGCGAGCCGGCTCTCGTGCTTGCTGCTCATGCTGGTGATCGCCAGCGATTCCTCGAGCTCGGCGTCGGCCACCAGCGACAGTTCGGACATCGCCGGTGCGGACGCCGAGGTGCCGGGTGCGGCACGCCCGGCCAGGTTGCCCAGCTCGCGGTTGACCGTGGCGAGGAAGTTGCGTTCGATCGCCGGACGGCGCTTGCGCACCTCGCGCATGCCGTCGAAGTAATGGGTCTGGGTGGCGTTGTTCTCAGCCTTCTCGGCAAGGTCGAACAGCGCGTCGTCGACGTGCTCGAACAGGTTGCCCAGGCATTGCTGCAGGCGTTTGCCGGCGATCCCGCGCACGGCGTTCAGCAGCTCACCCACGCGCTCGCCGGCGCTGGCATCGAGGCGCGGTGCCAGCGGTACGATCTTGGGCGGTTCGTAGGCTTCGTTCATGGCCACACCGGAAGTTTGTCGTTGGCGCTGCGGCGTCCTGCGGGCGAGTCGTCGATCCGTCGGCGAGGGTTCGGGGCGTGGGGGCGCTGCTTCAGTGGGCCGGGAAATCGTTCAACTGGGTGGTGCCGATGCCTTCTTCGGGCAGCATCACGGGGATGCCGTCGTCGACACGATAGATCAGCTTGCGGTCGATGGTGATCAGGCCTTCATCCATGCGTTCGCGTACGGGGCTGCCGGCCGTCGTGACCACACTGCCGGCCACGATGGCGCCGTTCAGCGCGTCCAGCTCGGCATGGCCGAGCAGGCGCACCGGCGTCTTGCTGACCGGGCAGCACAGAATGTCGAGCAGGCGCTTGTCCATGGGGCGAAATCGTTGCGGAACCGGAAAGCCGTACAATAACCATTTTTGGACGGCTGGACCATGACAGCGACGACGGAAACGCCAAGGGTGGGCGTGGTGATGGGCTCGCGTTCGGACTGGGAGACCATGGAGCACGCCTCCGGCGTGCTGACCGAGCTGGGCGTGGCGCACGAGGTGCAGGTGGTGTCCGCCCACCGCACGCCGGACCTGCTGTTCCGCTATGCCGAGCAGGCGGCCGGGCGCGGCATCCAGGTGATCGTTGCCGGCGCCGGCGGTGCCGCCCACCTGCCGGGCATGCTGGCGGCCAAGACCCGGCTGCCGGTGTTGGGCGTGCCGGTGCAGTCCAAGGCGCTGAGCGGCATGGACTCCCTGCTGTCGATCGCGCAGATGCCGGCCGGCATTCCGGTGGGCACGCTGGCGATCGGTCGCGCCGGTGCGGTGAACGCCGGCCTGCTCGCTGCCGCGGTGCTGGCGTTGCACGATCCGCGCCTCGCGCAGGCGCTGGAGAGCTGGCGCAGCAGGCAGACGCAGGCGGTGCTCGACCAGCCGGATCCGCGCGCATGAATGAATCGCGGCAGCCCGTGCTCGGCATTCTCGGCGGTGGCCAACTGGCGCGCATGCTGGCGCTGGCGGCCGCGCCGCTGGGCGTGAACACCCTGGTGGTGGATAGCGCCGCCGACGCCTGCGCCGGCCAGGTGGCGCCGCTGGTCCGGGCCGACTGGACCGACTACGCCGCACTGGAGGAGTTCGCGCGCCAGGTCGACGTGGTCACCTTCGATTTCGAGAACGTGCCGGCCGAGACCGCGCGCTGGCTGGCCGAACGGGTGGCGGTGTTCCCGAACCCGCGCGCGCTGGCGGTGGCGCAGGACCGCCTCGCCGAGAAGACCCTGTTCCGCGAATGCGGGCTGGCCACGCCCGAGTTCATGGCGGTGGATACCCGCGCCGGCCTCGACCGCGCGCTGGTCGCGGTGGGTGCCCCGGCGATCCTCAAGACGCGCCGGCTGGGCTACGACGGCAAGGGCCAGTTTCGGCTGAAATCGGCGGCCGACGCCGACGCGGCCTGGGCCGCGCTGGGCGCGCAGGCGGCGAAGCACGGGCTGATCCTCGAAGCCTTCGTGCCGTTCCAGCGCGAGCTGTCGGTGCTGGCCGTGCGTGGCCGCGACGGCGATTTCCGCACCTGGCCGTTGACCCGCAACTGGCACGTGGACGGCGTGCTCAGCCTCAGCCTCGCGCCCGCGCAGGACATCGCCGCGCTGCAGCCGCGCGCCACCGCGCTGGCGCGCACCCTGGCCGAGCGGCTGGATTACGTGGGCGTGTTCGCGCTGGAGCTGTTCGTGAAGGACGGCGAGTTGCTCGGCAACGAGATGGCGCCACGCGTGCACAACTCCGGCCACTGGACGATCGAGGGTGCGCACAGCAGCCAGTTCGAGAACCACGTGCGCGCCGTGCTCGGCCTGCCGCTGGGCGACACCGGCGCGCGTGGCCTGTCGGCGATGTTCAACTGGATCGGCGAGCTGCCCGATGCCGCTCCGGTGCTGCGCACCGTCGACGCGCACTGGCACGATTACGGCAAGCAGGCGCGACCGGGGCGCAAGGTGGGGCATGCCACGGTGTGTGCGCCGGATGCGGCGACACTGGCCGCGCGGCTGGAAGCGCTGGGCAAGGCGCTGGGGCGCGAGGCGCAGGTGGCGGGGGCGCTGGGGGTGTTGCGAGGATAAGGGTTGCGCCCATGGATGGGCGCACGTTTGGCCAGGCCCTTCGGGCTTGGCCAAACGGAGCCGGGCCCGCGACGCGGGCCCGGCGAGCCAGAAAAGGGCAGGAGCCCTTTTCTGGCAATCAGGAACGGTGCTCTGGCCCTTCGTTCTCGCCGCACTGTAGACACGAAAAAGCCGCGGATGTCCGCGGCTTTTCGTATCTGGCTGTCTGACGGGCCAAGGCAAGGGCGTTCGTACCTGATGTCAGAAAAGGGGCTCCTGCCCCTTTTTTGACTCGCCTGATTCGCAAAGCGAATCAGGCTCCGCTGCGCGTGCGCCCATCCGTGGGCGCAGGGCGCGCAAGCGCGCCCTCAGACCTGCATGGCCTTGGCGACTTCGGCCAGGTAGTCTTCCTGCACCTTCTCGATGCCTTCGCCCACGGCCAGGCGCACCACGGCGGCGACGTCGGCGCCTTCCTTCTTCAGCGCGTCGCCCACCGTGACGTTGGTGTCCAGCACGTAGGGCTGGCCGACCAGGGTGACCTCGGAGACGATCTTGTTGATCTTGCCCGCGACGATCTTCTCCAGGATCTCGGCCGGCTTGGCTTTTTCCTTGTCGGACATCGCGGCCAGCGCGATTTCCTTTTCCTTGGCGATGAAGTCGGCGGGAACGTCCTCGGCTTTCACGTAGGGCGGGTTCATCGCCGCCACGTGCATCGCGATGCCCTTGGCCAGCTCCTCGGAGCCGCCCCTGAGCGCCACCAGCACGCCGATGCGGCCGCCGTGGATGTAGCTGCCGATGGTGCCGTCGCTTTCCACGCGGGCCACGCGACGCACGTCGATCTTCTCGCCGATGGTGGCGATCAGCGCCTTGGCGGCCTCCTCGACATTGCTGGCACCCGGGTAGGCGGCAGCCTTCAGCGCGTCGATATCGGCGGCGCCGGACTTCAGCGCCACGTCGGCGACGGTGTCGCTGAACTTCACGAAGTCGGGGTTCTTGGTGACGAAGTCGGTTTCGCAGTTGACCTCGACCAGCACGGCCTTGCCGCCGGCCTGGGCGGCCACGATGCGGCCTTCGGCGGCCACGCGGCCGGCCTTCTTGTCGGCCTTGGCGAGGCCGGACTTGCGCAGCCACTCCATCGCGATCTCGATGTCGCCGTGGTTCTCGACCAGCGCCTTCTTGCATTCCATCATGCCGGCGCCGGAACGCTCACGCAGCTCCTTGACCAGTTGGGCGGAGATATTGCTCATCGTTGTTCCTCGAATGCTTGAGGCGTCGTGGCGGATCGCGCCACGACGCCGGGATGGCTTGTCGTTGCGGCGGCGGTTGGCCGCCGCCGCAACGGCTTACTTGGCGTCGCGCGGAGCGCGGCCTTCGCGGCCACCGTCACGGCGCGGCGCGCCGGCGCCCTTGCGCGGGGCGGCGTCGCGGCGCGGCGCGGCGCTCTTGCGCTCGGCCTTGGCGACCGGGTTGCCTTCCTCGTCCAGTTCGACGAACTCGTTGGCGTCGCCCTGGGCGGCGGCCGGTGCGGCAGCCTTGCCTTCCAGGATCGAGTCGGCGGCGGCGCGGGCGTACAGCTGGATCGCGCGGATCGCGTCGTCGTTGCCGGGGATCGCGTAGTCCACCAGTTCCGGGTTGTAGTTGGTGTCGACCACCGCGATCACCGGGATGCCGAGCTTCTTGGCTTCCTGCACGGCGATGTCTTCGTGGCCGATGTCGATCACGAACAGCGCGTCGGGCAGGCGGCTCATGTTCTTGATGCCGCCCAGCGAGGCCTGCAGCTTGTCGCGCTCGCGGCGACGGGCCAGCACTTCGTGCTTGACCAGCTTCTCGAAGCTGCCGTCGGTCTCGGCCGCTTCCAGCTCCTTGAGCTTGGCCACCGACTGCTTCACGGTGCGGAAGTTGGTCAGCATGCCGCCCAGCCAGCGCGCGGTGACGAAGGGCATGCCGGCACGGGCGGCCTCCTCGGCCAGCGCCTCGCGGGCGGAGCGCTTGGTACCGACGAACAGGATGGTGCCGCGCTTCTGCGCCAGGCCCGACAGGAAGTTCATCGCGTCGGTGAACAGCGGCAGGGTCTTCTCGAGGTTGATGATGTGGATCTTGCCGCGGGCGCCGAAGATGTACGGTGCCATCTTGGGGTTCCAGTAACGGGTCTGGTGACCGAAATGGACGCCGGCCTCGAGCATTTCGCGCATGGTGACTTGAGCCATGGTGTAACTCCTTGCAGTGGGCCTTTTCAGGTGGCCCGGGGGGTTGGGACCTCCACGCATCCCCGGCTTCGACCGCGGCAGCGAACGCTGCGCGCGGCACCCCGAAGAACGGTGCCGATGCGTGTGTGGCGTTGGTTTGGGCTTGTCCCGCGGGGCGGTTACAATCCCGTCTCGTTTTGCGTTGCGCGGGCGTCGATGACGCCGGGTGCGGCCTGCAAAACCGCGCAATTGTAGCCGGTGCGCCGGCGATGCGGCAAGTCGCTGGATTTCCAGCGTTTGTGCCGCCATATAGGCGAAATCATGGCGATTACCCTGAAATCCCCCAAGGACCTCGAAGGCATGCGAGTGGCCGGCCAGCTGGCCGCCGAGGTGCTGGCCATGCTCAAGGAGCACGTCAGGCCCGGCGTCACCACCGAGGAACTGGACCGGTTGGCGTACGAGCATATCGTCAACGTGCAGAAGGCGGTGCCGGCCAACGTGGGCTACCACGGCTTCCCGAAGACGCTGTGCACCTCGGTCAACCACGTGATCTGCCACGGCATCCCCAGCCCCGGCAAGGTGCTGAAGGACGGCGACATCGTCAACCTCGACGTCACCGTCATCAAGGACGGCTGGCACGGCGACACCAGCCGCATGTACTTCGTGGGCACGCCGTCGGTGCTGGCGAAGCGGCTGGTCGAGACCACCCACGAGGCGATGATGCGCGGCATCCGCGCGGTGCGTCCCGGCGCCACCCTGGGCGACGTGGGCCACGCGATCCAGCAGCACGCCGAGGCGGCGGGGTTTTCCGTGGTGCGCGAGTACTGCGGCCACGGCATCGGCAAGGTCTACCACGACGAGCCGCAGGTACTGCACTACGGCAAACCCGGCACCGGCGTGGAACTCAAGGAAGGCATGACCTTCACCGTCGAGCCGATGATCAACGCCGGCAAGCCGCACACCAAGCAACTGCCCGACGGCTGGACCGTGGTCACCAAGGACCACTCGCTCTCCGCGCAGTGGGAGCACACCATCGCGGTGACCGCCGACGGCTTCGAGATCCTCACGCCCTGGCCGGATGCGTAGGGGCGCACCCTGTGCGCGATGGCTCTGCGTCCTGGCCGCAGCAAAGCATTCGCGCACAGGGTGCGCTCCTGCAGGTAGTGCCGGGTGCCGTGGCAGACTGACGGTTCCCAACCGCTGCCCTGAATCCTGCCGATGAGCGCCGTGCTTCCATCGCTGCCCCGCCTGCCGTCGGCCGTGCCGCGCTCTGGCGTGTCGGCCGATGCGCGGCGCGCGCTGCGGCAGTTGCTGGGCGACGTGGATCGCGCGCTGGCCACCGCGTTCCGCGACGGCGCCGATGCCAGCGCGCTGGCGCGGCGGCGCGGCGAGGCGGTGGCGCGCATCGTGGCGCACGTGTGGACGGCCTGCCTGGGCGAAGTGACGGGCGCGGCGCTGTTCGCGGTCGGCGGCTTCGGCCGCGGCCTGCTGTTCCCGCACTCCGACGTGGACCTGCTGGTGCTGGCCGAGCGGCCCGAGCCGGCGCGCCTGCGCGCGCTGGAGCAATGCTTCGCCACGCTGTGGGACGTGGGCCTCAAGGTGGGCCATGCGGTGCGCGAGCCGGCGCAGTGCCGCGCGCTGGCCGCCGCGGACGCCAGCGTGTTCACCAGCCTGCTCGATGCGCGCCGGCTGGCCGGCGACGCCGCCATGGACGCGTCGCTGCGCGCCATCGTGGACGATCCCGTGCTGTGGCAGCCGCGCGAATATCTCGCCGCGCGGCTGGCCGAGCGCGACGCCCGCCACGCGCGGCACAACGACACCGCGAGCAATCTCGAACCCAATCTCAAGGACGGCCCGGGCGGCCTGCGCACGCTGGACTCGCTGCGCTGGCTGGGGCGCCGGCTGGCGCATGCCGGCGGCTTCGAGGCGATGCAGGACGCCGGCCTGCTCGATCCGGCCGAACGCGCCAGCCTGTGCGAGGCCGAAGCCACGCTGCGGCGCTACCGTTTCGCGTTGCATCTGGAGGCGGGACGGCCGGAAGAACGCCTGTTGTTCGACTATCAGCGCGCGCTCGCCGGGCGGCTCGGCTTCGAGGACGAGCACGAGAAGAACCTTGGTGTCGAACAGTTCATGCAGGGCTATTACCGCGCGGCCAGCCAGGTCGAGCGGCTGGGCGTGCAGATCGCGGAGCGCTTCGTCGAACTGCTGGAACCGCCGGGCGAGGCGAAGCCGGTGGGCGAGGACTTCGTGCGCCACGGCACGCGGCTGTCGGCGCGCGATCCGGAACTGTTCGCGCGGCGACCGGCAGCGCTGGTCGAGGCCTTCATCGCACGGCTGGACGAGCCGGGCCTGATCGGCTTTTCCGCCGAGACCATGCGCCGCATCCACCAGGCCACCGCGCAGCACGATGGCGCGCTCGCCGAGAATCCCGAGGTGCTGGCCGCCTTCCTGCGCCTGCTCAAGCGCGGCGCACCCGCGGTGGACGCGCTGTGGCGGATGAACCGGCACGGCCTGCTGGCCGCGATCTTGCCCGCGTTCGGCAAGGTGGTCGGGCGCATGCAGTACGACCTGTTCCACGTCTACACCGTGGACGAACACACGCTGCGCGTGCTGCGCCAGATGGCGCGCTTCGCCGATCCCGCTGCGCGCGCCGAATTTCCCGTCGCCTGCGACGTCTGGGCCAGTCTGGGCCAGCCCGAACTGCTGCTGCTGGCCGGCCTGTTCCACGACATCGCCAAGGGCCGCGGCGGCGACCATTCCGTGCTGGGCGAAGGCGACGCGCATGCGTTCTGCGCCAAGCTGGGTTTGCCCGCGGCCGACGGCGAGCGCGTGGCGTGGCTGGTGCGTTGGCATCTCCTGATGAGCACCACCGCACAGCGGCAGGACATCACCGACCCCGACGTGGTGCGCCGCTTCGCCGACACCGTGGGCGACCGCGAGCGGCTGGGCCGGCTCTACCTGCTCACCGTGGCCGACATCATCGGCACCAGCCCGAAGCTGTGGAACGGCTGGAAGGATCGCCTGCTGGCCGACCTGTTCGCGGCGGCGCGGCAGGCGCTGCGCCGCGACATGCGGCCAGGGCACGACGCCGCGGCGCGCATCGACGCCTGCCGGACGCAGGCGCTGGTCCTGCTGCAGGCCGAGGGCATCGATGCCGCGGCGGCCGAACGCGCGTGGAGTGCGTTCCCCGACTCCAGTTTCCTCCGTCACCGCCCCGAGCAGGTCGCCTGGCAGACCGCGGCGATCGTGCGTGCGGACGGCGCCTGGCCGCTGGTCGCGGTGCACCCGCTCTCGGTGCGCGGCAGCACCGAGCTGTTCGTCTGCACGCCCGACCGCGACGGCCTGTTCGCCAGCGTCACCGCGATGCTGGACCGGTTGCACTTCTCGGTGGTGGAGGCGCGCATCCTCAACTCCAGCGCCGGCATGGCGATGGACACCTTCCTGCTGCTGGAGGCGGACGGCCAGCAGCCGGCCAGCGCGGATCGCGCCGAGGAACTGCGCGCACGCATGCAGCGCGCGCTGGCGCAGGGCGGCCAGATCCTGCCGCCCCGGCGCAGCATGTCGCGCCAGCTGAAGCACTTCCAGATGCTGCCGCGCATCGATTTCCGCCAGGCCGACGGGCGCACCCGCATGGCCCTGGTGTGCAGCGACCGTCCCGGCCTGCTGGCCGCGGTGGCGCAGGTGCTGGTGGCCTGCTCGGTGCGCGTGCACGACGCGCGCATCGCCACCTTCGGCGAGCGGGTGGAGGATTTCTTCCAGCTCAGCGACCGCGCCGATGCGCCGCTGGACGAGACCCAGCAGGAACGCTTGCGCCAGTCGCTGCTGGCAAGGCTGGGGCAGGGGGCCTAATCGGCCCTATGCGTCACTCCGCCGCGTCGGCGCCCCACAGCGTTTCCATGCCGACCCGGATGCCCAGCGCCGTCAGGTCCACCACTTCGGTTACCGCATGCGCCTCGATGTCGCCGCGCCGCCGGATCGGCGAGTGCAGGCGCAGGCCGTCATGCGTGGTGAGCGAGGCCACCACGGGCTGGTGGCCGGCCGACTGGCGCTGGAGCACCACCGCGAACGCGCCGTTGCGCAGGCGCACGCCGGTGCCGGGTGGATAAACGCCGAGCGTCTTGATGAACACCCGGGCCAGGTGCTCGTCCAGCGCCGCCCCTTCGTTGAGGAACAGCCAGCGCAGCGCCTGCGTCGGCTGCAGCGGCGGCCGGTAGTCGCGACCGGCGACGCGCGCGCAATAGATGTCCGCCAGGGCCACCAGGCATGCCGCCCGGCCGATCTGCGCGCCGCGCTTGCCGTCGGGATAGCCGCTGCCGTCGCTGCGCTCGTGGTGGTCGCGCACGGCGTCGAGCCAGGTGCTGTTGGTGATCCCGCGCTCGCGCAGCATCGCCACGCCAAGCCGGCAATGCGCGCGCACCATTGCGTGCTGCACGTCGGACAGCGGGCCCTCGCATGCCACCAGCGCATCGTGCAGGGTGAACATGCCGATGTTCATCGTCAGCGCGGCCGCGACGATGGCCGCCAGCTCGCCGGCATCGAGTGCCAGCGCCATGCCGGTGAGCTGGCAGGCGACCGCCGCGTTCACCGCATGGCGGCTGCTGTACGGGCCCTCGGTGCGCAGCAGGATGCTGGCCAGTGCCACGTCGGGATTGATCCGGCAGGCCTCGCGCACCTGCGCGGCGACGTCGGCCAGCGCCGCCGGGAAATCCGCCGGCTCCGGGTCGCCTAGCAGGGCCTGCAGGCGCCCGCGCGCATCCAGCAGCCGCGCCAGCGGCGAGCGCGCCGGCTCCGGCGACGGCGGCAGCGGGCCGCGGCATTCCTCCTCGGAGCCGTAGAACAGGCCGTGCTGCAACAGCATCTCGCGCTGTGCCGCGCTGCCGATCACCTGGCCCACGCACAGCAGCAGGTTGCCCCGGCCGTCGTAGGCGTTGAAGCGCATGGGCAGGCCCACGGTCAGTTCGGTCGTGTCGAGCGGACGCCGCGGCACGGTTCCCCCTTTCGTCCGGATGTGGGGTCATGGCGGCAACGCATGTCAGGCCTCCAGCGGCTCCGCGCAGGCCCACGAGGCCAGCACTGGCAGCGGTCCGGGTTCGGGCAGGCGGGCGAATGTCGCGTGCAGCGCATCGATCGCGCTGCCCGCCGGCGGCGTCGCCACCGGCGTTACGCCGGCCCAGGCGTTGCGACCCTGCCGCTTGGCGGCGTACAGGCATTCGTCGGCGATGTGCACCACCTGCTCCCAGTTCAGCCGCTCCGGTTCGCTGGCGTAGAACGGGTAGCTGGCGAAGCCGATCGAGCAGCTGAGGTGCACGTGCCGGCCGTTGCCCAGCTCGAAGTTCTGTGCGGCCACCGCCGCGCGGATGCGCTCGGCGAACTGCGGGCCGGCCTCGGGCGGGGCGAATCGGGCCACGATCAGGAACTCCTCGCCGCCGCGGCGCACCGGCGTGTCGGATTCGCGCGTAACCGAGAGCAGCACGTCGCGGAACTGCAGCAGCACGCGGTCGCCGGTGGCATGGCCGTAGCTGTCGTTGATCTGCTTGAAGTGGTCGATGTCCACCATCAGGAACAGCAGCTGCGCCTGCGGCGGATGGCCGGGTCCCAGCGCCTGCCGATCCCGGCAGTGCCGGCGCGCGGCGGCGAGGTCGTGCTCGATGTGCTCGCTGAGGTAGCGGCGGTTCTTCAGACCGGTCAGCGGGTCGGTGACGATCTGCTGGGCCAGCGCCTCGTTGGCCTCGCGCAACGCGCGGTTGGCCTGCGCCAGCTCAGTGGTGCGCCGCGCCACCAGGCCGGCCAGCGCGCGGTTGCGCCGGCGCAGCGCGGCGGAGCGCCAGCGCATCAGCAGGCTCAGCGCCAGCATGCCCGCGGCGATCCAGAGCAGCCAGGCCCAGGCGGTGCGGTACCAAGGCGGCAGGATGCGGAAGTCGAACGTGGCCTCCTGGCTCTGCCGGCCGTACACATTGCGCGCGCGTACGTGGAAGCGGTATCGGCCCTCGGGGAGGTTGGTGTAGTCGCGGTAGGCATCGTCGCTCCACGGCGACCAGTCGCGGTCCAGGCCCTGCAGCCATACCTGGTAGCGGTTGGCGTAGGAGTGCTCGTAGCTGGGCAGCGCGAACTCGAAACGGATCGAGTTCTGTGCGTAGGGGATTTCCGGCGGTCGCGTGGCGGCGAGGTGGTCGGCGAACAGCACCCGGCCGCCCTGTTCGGCCGCCATGCGCAGCAGCGTCCGCGGCAGCGGGTCCGCAGGTGCGGCGCCCGTTGGCCGGTAGCGGTACAGGCCCTTGTCGCCGCCCAGCCACAGGGTGCCGTCGACGTCGTCCAGGAACACCGACATGTCGATGCCCGCCAGCGGCTGCAACGGCGTGTCCGCCCAGCGCCAGCCCTGGCCGGCGTGCACGGCGCGGCCGGTCTGCTTGCTGCCGTCGGCATCGGCGACGGCATACATCCACAGGTCGCCACGGCGATCCTGGCGCAACACGTCGACCGCTTGCGGGCCGCCGGGGAACAGCCCGGCGAACGCCGGGTCGAGCGAGAAGCGGTGGCTGGTCTCGTCGAAGCGATAGATGCCGTGCGCGGTGGTGAAGCGCAGCCGGCCGTCGATCATCACCAGATCGTTCTGTTCCGGCGGCAAGCCTGCGGCGGCGCCGAAGCGCTCGACCCCGACCGCGCGCCCGTCGCGCGGTCCCTGCCAGTCCGGCGGCAGGCTCAGGCGGATCGCGCCACCGACCCACAGGCTCAGCCACGGATGGCCGTCGGCGTCCTGCCGGATCGTGCGCACTTCCTGGCGCACGCCGGCGATGCGGCCTTCGTCGATCCAGCGGCCACCTTCGTGGCGCAGCGTGCCGATGCCGTCCGGGTAGCCCACGAACACGCGCGCGGGATCGCGCGTGGAGCGGCGCAGGCTGAGCGCCGTGGTCGAACGCGCGCTCTGGTGTGTGTCGAGCAGTTGTCGGGACGTGCCTCCGGCGAGTGCGAACACGCCGTCGCTGCTGGCGACCAGCAGTTCGTTGTCGACCTCGGCCAAGCCCCAGATCTGTCCCGTCACCCGGGGCAGCCGTTCGAAATGCGCGTCGGCGCCGTCCACCAGGCGGTACAGCCCATCGGTGGTGCCTGCGTAGAGCGTGCCCGCGTGGCGCTGCAGCGCCAGCACACCGTCCGGCAGGCCGCCGCGCTCGCCGTAGTAGGTCAGCGGCGAACCGAGGTCGATGCGGCTGATGCCGTTGCCGGCGGCGATCCACAGGCCGCCCTCGCGATCCTGGAACTGCGCCAGCATCATGTTTGTGCTCAGGCCGCTGCCGCGCGTCAGCGTGCGCAGGAGGTGGCCTTGCGCATCGAGCAGGAACAGGCCGCCGCGCAGCGTGCCCGCGGCGAGCCGGCCGTCGGCCAGCCAGCTCGCGTTGTACAGCTGGCCCTTGCGGATCGCCGCGTCGGCTTCGGTGGTCCAGGGCCGCCAGCTGTCGCCGTGGCGGATGAACCAGCCCTGCGTGCGGGTGCCCGCCAGCAGGTCGCCGGGCTGCGCGCCCGGCCCGCGCCAGGGCAGCAGCGCGTAGATCTTCTCGTCGGCGAAGCGGCTGCCGCCGGGCGACGGTTCCAGCCGCTCGCCGTCCAGTTGCAGCAGGCCCAGGCCGACCTCGCGGATGTACAGCTTGCCGTCGACCAGGAAGCTGAGGTGGAACGAGGTCTTCGGCTTCCACACCTCCATCGCGCCGTCGCGGTAGCGGAACAGCTGGGTCGAAGTGGCGAAGAACACGCCGTCGGCGGTGGGGTGGATCGACCACACGTCGGCGAAATCGCGCTCGCTGGACGGGATCTTGTCCAGCAGAGAGACGAAACGCAGCTGGCCGGTGGCATCCGGCTCCAGGTAGCCCAGGTCGCCCACCGTGCCCACGTAGATGCGGCCATCCGCGCCCAGCGCCAGCGAACGCACCGCGGCACGGTTGGGCACCGGTATGCGCTGCCAGCGCGCACCGTCGAATGCCAGCACGGCGCCGTCGACGTTGCCCACGTAGATCACCCCCTGCCGGTCCTGCGCCAGCGACCAGTTCTGCGCCGCGGCGCCGTAGCTCCGGGGATCGAAATTGCGGATGAACGGCAGGCCCGCCTCGATCGATGGCGCCGGCGCGGACGCGGCCCACGCGGGCGCGGCCAGTGCGAGGCCGGCCAGCAGGCAGCATGCGACGAGCGCCAGCACCCGGACCAGGCACAGGCGGCGTTTCATCTGCTTGTCTACGGCGGAGCCCCTCTCATCCATCACGTCCTCAGCATGGCCAGCCGTTGCGGCAGGCCCGGTACAGACCGGCAAGCAAGAGTCTTGCCGAGTCCGGTATCGGCCATCGGTCGCCGAACTTGAGCGGGCCGGAACGGGACGGCGAGGCGTCCATCGTGCCGGGGGAACAAACGCCGTCGCCGACCGGTTTCGTCCGATGCGGGACCGGCCAGAGGCTTCACGCCGCCGCCGCGATCTGATTAAATGCTATCGATTCTCATTTGCGAAGTTGCCGCATGTCATTGACCCACCGCTTCCTCAAAGGCTGCCGCCTGGTGCACCTCTACCTCGGCGTGTTCACCGCGCCGGCCCTGCTGTTCTTCGCCATCACCGGCGGCCTGCAGACCTTCGGCCTGCACGAGGCCAAGCGCGGCGGCAGCTACGCGCCGCCGAAGTGGCTGGCGGTGGCGGGGCAACTGCACAAGAAACAGGACATGGCCGTGCCGCCGACCAAGCTGCGTCCGCCGGCCGCCCCGGCGACGGAGAAACCAGCGGCCGCGATGCCGGCCCCGGCCATCCGTGCGGGGGCCGGGACGACCGCGCCGCGGGCGAAGAACCCGCTGCCGCTGAAGATCTTCGCCGCGCTGGTCGCGTTCGCGCTGGCCTTGTCGACCCTGACCGGGCTGTATCTCTCCTGGAAATACACGCGGCACGCGGGACGTATCCTCGCGATCTTCCTCGCCGGCATCGCGGTGCCGATCCTGCTCGCGCTGGTTTAGCGCGTACCGGACAGGCGCTTGCCGACCCTTCCGGTCCGCAGGCGAATCGCGGCGCGAGCATTGGTGTCCGCCGGTCGCCCTTCACGCGAGCGCGGGCTTCAAGGCGGCGGCGGTTCCCCCGTGCGGCCCGGGCGGGCACAATGGCGGGGCTCTCTTCCGGCTGATTTGGACGTCCATTCCCCATGCAAAGCATCGAATCCATGATCGACGACGCGTTCGAGCGTCGCAACGAACTGACCCAGGCCGAGATCGAGACCCACCTGCGCCCCGCGCTGGGCCAGGTGCTCGACCTGCTCGAATCCGGCGAGCGCCGGGTGGCCGAGCCGGACGAGCAGGGCGGCTGGAAGGTCAACCAGTGGCTGAAGAAGGCGGTGCTGCTGTACTTCCGCATCAACGGCAACCGTGTGGTCGACGGCGGCCCGGCGCTGGCCTTCGACAAGGTGCCGCTGCGCTTCGCCCACGGCGACGACGCGGAACTGCAGGATCTCGGCGCGCGCGTGGTGCCTGGCGCACTGGTGCGCCGCGGCGCGCACATCGCCAGGGACGCGGTGCTGATGCCCAGCTACGTCAACATCGGCGCGCACGTGGGCGCCGGCACGATGGTCGACACCTGGGCCACGGTGGGCTCCTGCGCGCAGATCGGCGCGGGCGTGCACCTCTCCGGTGGCGTGGGCATCGGCGGCGTGCTGGAGCCGCTGCAGGCCAATCCCACCATCATCGAGGACGGCTGCTTCATCGGCGCGCGCTCGGAAGTGGTCGAGGGCGTGGTGGTGGAGAAGGGCAGCGTGATCGGCATGGGCGTGTTCCTCGGCCAATCCACGCGCATCTACCACCGCGCCACCGGCGAGGTCAGCTACGGCCGCATCCCTGCCGGCAGCGTGGTGGTGGCCGGCAGCCTGCCCGCGAAGGACGGCTCGCACAGCCTGTACGCGGCGGTGATCGTGAAGCAGGTGGACGAGAAGACGCGCGGCAAGACCTCGATCAACGAACTGCTGCGGAGCGGCGAATGAACACCACGATCTTTGGCCTGCCCACCTGCGACACCTGCCGCAAGGCGCGCAACTGGCTGGATCGTTTCGCCGTGCCGTACACGTTCGTCGACTACCGCGCGAATCCGGTGCCGGCGGCCATGCTGAAGGCGTGGGCGCAGCAGCTCGGCGGCTGGGAGGCGCTGGTCAACAAGTCCTCCACCACCTGGCGCAACCTGCTGCCGCAACGCAAGAACCCCGGCAGCGATCCGGAGTGGACGCTGCTGCTGAAGGAATATCCGGCGCTGATCCGCCGCCCGGTGGTGCTCAAGGAGGACGGCAGCGTCAGCACGGGCTTCAGCGACAACGGCTTCAAGAAGTTGTTTGGCCGCTGACGGATGATCGTGCGCCTGTGCAAGATCGCGGTGCTGGCGGCGATCGCGCTGTGGATCGCGCTGGTCGCCTTCGGCAACCTCAGCGACTACGGCAGCAACTGGCCGTTCGTGCAGCACGTGCTGACGATGGACACGATCTTCCCCGACGCGCACATCCGCTACCGTGCAATCCATTCGCCGCTGCTGCAGCATGCGGCGTACGCGCTGATCATCGCGGTCGAGACGCTCGCCGCCGCGCTGTGCTGGCTGGGCACGTGGCGCCTGTGGCGCGCACGGCGGGGCACGGCCGCGGCGTTCCAGCGCGCCAAGCGCATCGCCGTGCTGGGCCTGGCCACCGGCGTGTTGCTGTGGCTGGGCGGCTTCGTGGCGGTCGGCGGCGAGTGGTTCGGCATGTGGATGTCCAGCCAGTGGAACGGTATCGAAAGCGCGTTCCGCTTCGCCATCGTGCTGCTGGCAATGCTGCTGTGGCTGGGCCAGCGCGACGACGAACTGGATGACTGAGCCCATGCCCGATCACCGCATCCGCCGCTACCGCATCAACCTGCGCATCGAGCGCGACAACGCCGCGCTGTACGCGCGGCTGGCCGGGCTGGCCGCCGATGCGCGGCTGGCGCGCGCGTACCGGCGCATCGCCGAGGGCGAGCAGGCCAACGCGGCGTTCTGGGAGTCGCATCTGCGCGAGGTGGGTGCCGCCGTGCCGCCGCCGCGCACCGGCCTGCGCGTGCGCGTGCTGGGTCGGCTCGCGCAAGCCTTCGGCACCGGGTTCGTGATGCCCACCGTGGTGCGGCTGGAACATGCCGACCACGACGCGACGCCGGTGGACCGCAGCGGCCACCGCGACCACTTCGTGCCGCCGCAGCTGCGCGCCGCACGCGGCCACAGCCATCGTGCGCAGAGCGGCAACACGCTGCGCGCCGCCGTGCTGGGCGCGAACGACGGCCTGGTCTCCAACGCCTCGTTGGTGATGGGCATGGCCGGTGCCGCCGCCAGCGATCGCGCCGTGCTGCTGGCCGGTCTTGCCGGCCTGGTCGCCGGCGCCTGCTCGATGGCATTGGGCGAGTGGCTCAGCGTGAACAGCTCGCGCGAGTTCTACCAGGCGCAGATCACCGAGCGCGCCGAGCGCCTCGCGGTGGCGCCGGAGGACGGCGTGCGCCACATCGCCGGCATCTACCGCGACAAGGGCCTGGGTCGTGCCGAGGCCGAGCATCTGGCCGAGCACCTCGCCGAGACGCCGCGCACCGCGCTGGACACCGTGGTGCGAGAGGACCTGGGCATCGATCCCGCCGAACTGGGCGGTTCGGCCTGGAGCGCGGCGTTGTCCTCGTTCTGCCTGTTCGCGTTCGGCGCGGCGTTCGCGGTGGTGCCCTACCTGTTCCTGTACGGCCACGCGGCGATGCTGGGCAGCATGGCCGCTACCGTCGTGGGACTGGCGCTGATCGGCACCGGCACCTCGCTGTTCACCGGCCGCGGCGTTCTGTTCTCGATCGCGCGGCAGTTCGCCATCACCCTGGCCGCCGCAGCGGTCACCTGGGGCGTGGGGCGCGTGCTGGGCGCGGTGGTCGCCGGTTGAGCGGCCCCCGGTGCTACAGATCCCCCGGTGCTACAGATCGCGCGACCAGATCTGGCCGACCAGCTCATGGCCGAAACTGTGGTGGCGATACTCCTTCGCCAGCGTGAACCCGGCGGCCTCGTAGATGTGCCGTGCGGCCACCAGAACATCATTCGTCCACAGCGTCATGCCCCGGTAGCCGGCATCGCGAGCGAAGGTGATGCATAGTTCCACCAGGCGCCGACCAATGCCGTGGCCGCGACCGGCCGGATCGACCAGCAGGCAGCGCAGTTGCGCGATCCCGGGATCGTCCGCGTTCTGCACCACGAACACACAGCCAACGCGAGTACCGTCGAGCTCGGCGATCCACATGCGTTCGCGCGCCGGATCGTGACGGGTGGCGAAGTCGGCGAACAGCGTGGCCACCAGCGCCTCGAATTCCTGGTTCCAGCGGTATTCGTCTGCGTACAGCTTGCCGTGGCGCTCGATGGCCCAGCCGATGTCGCCGGGGCGATGCGTGCGTATCGCAAGACGCCCGCCGCGTTCACTCGGCGTTTCCAGCATCCCGCGCACGGCAAGCATGTTGCCGAGCAGGCGTTCGCGATCGGCAGGAGGCAGTTCGTCCAGCATGGTCGCGGCCTGGGTCTGGGAGCGGCGGTCCAGGTCGGCGAAAGCGCGCCGGCCGGTGGCGGTGAGCGACAACATCGTGCGTCGGCGGTCGTGCGGTGAAGGTTTGCGCGTGATCAGGCCACCGCTCGCGAAACCGCGGACGATGCGGCTGAGGTAGCCCGCGTCGAGTCCGAGGTGGTCGCCAATCTCGTTGGCGCTGGCTTGGCCGCGCTGCGCCAGCTCGAACAGGACGCGGGCCTGGGTGAGCGAGAACGGGCTGGACAACAGGCCTTTCTCGAGCACGCCGATCTTGCGCGTATAGAAGCGGTTGAATGCGCGCAGCGCTTCCACATGGGTGGCTGGGGCGGCTTTCGGCATGGCGCGTCTCCTGTCCTGAACGCAGGATGCTAGCAAATTAATTGACTGAGTCAACTATATGGCGAGTGGGCCGCCGGACGGTTCCGTTCGCCTGATATGCTGCGCCATTGCCGACTTCCAGCCACGCGCATGTCCGATGTCCTCGACCTAGCCTGCGAACTGGTCCGCCGCCGCTCGGTGACGCCGGAAGATGCCGGTTGCCAGCAGTTGCTGGCGCAGCGGCTGGAGCGCGCGGGTTTCCGCAGCGAGCACCGCCGTTTCGGCGAAGTGGACAACCTGTGGGCCGTGCACGGCGAAGGCGGCCCGTTGTTGGTGTTTCTCGGCCACACCGATGTGGTGCCCAGCGGGCCGGAAGATCGCTGGCAGAGCTCGCCGTTCGAGCCGGCAAGCAGGGAAGGGAAGTTGTACGGCCGCGGCGCCGCCGACATGAAGGGCGCGGTGGCGGCGATGACGGTGGCGCTGGAACGTTTCGTGGCGGCGCATCCCGATCACCCCGGCCGCGTGGCGCTGCTGCTCACCAGCGACGAGGAAGGCCCGACCAACCTCGACGGCGTGCGCAAGGTGGCCGAAGGCTTCCGCGCCAGCGGCGAGCGCATCGACTGGTGCGTGGTGGGCGAACCCTCGGCGAAGGCGACGCTGGGCGACTTGATCCGCGTGGGCCGGCGCGGCTCGCTCTCGGGCACGCTCACGGTGCGCGGCGTGCAAGGCCACGTGGCCTACCCGGAGAAGGCGTTGAACCCGATCCACGCCTTCGCGCCCGCGCTGGCGGAGCTCGCCGCCGAGCGCTGGGACGAGGGCAACGCGGACTTCCCGCCCACCTCGTTCCAGGTTTCCAACCTCAATGCGGGCACCGGCGCGAACAACGTGATTCCCGGCGATCTCGTCGCGCTGATCAACTTCCGCTATTGCACCGCCAGCCGCGCCGAAGACCTGCGTGCGCGCACCGAGGCGATCCTCGCGCGGCACGGGTTGGACTACGCGCTGGAGTGGAATCTTTCCGGCGAGCCCTTCCTCACCCCGCCCGGCGGCAAGCTGCGCGAGACGGTGGTGGCCGTGTGCCGCGAGCTGTGCGGCACGGAGCCCGCGCAGAGCACCGGCGGAGGCACGTCGGATGGCCGCTTCATCGCGCCGCTCGGGGCCGAAGTGGTGGAGCTGGGGCCGGTCAACGCCACCATCCACAAGGTGGACGAATGCGTGGACGTGGCCGAGCTGGAACGCCTGCCGGATCTGTACCAGTCGATCTGCGAGCGCCTGCTCGCGGGCTGACGCGCCGGAGGTGACACATGGCTGGTGCCGCTCCAACGCAACCACCGCAAAGCGCCGCCGCGCAGCGGCGCGCGCTGATGTCCGGCGTGCTGGTCGCGCTGCCGCTGGCGCTCGCCGTTTGGCTTGCGCTGTACGCATGGCTGCCGCCGCTGGCGGGCATGGAGTCGATGGGGAACCGGCTGGCGTTCGCGCTCAAGTGCTGCTGCGTGGCGGTGCTGCTGTGCTTGTTCATGGGCATCGAGGCGGTGGCGCACCAGCGCCTCAATTCCGCGGCGATCGACCCGCTGCAGGGCGCCGAATCGCCGCGCATGAAGGTGGACCTGCGCTACCTGCAGCACACGCTGGAACAGCTGCTGCTGTTCATCCCCGGCCTGCTGGGGCTGGCGCTGTACTGCACCGACGGCCGCACGATGCGCGCGGTGGCGGCCACCACGGTGGTGTGGATCGTGGCGCGCTACGTGTTCTGGATCGGTTACCACAAGGCGCCACGGTTCCGCGCGCCCGGCCTGGTCGGCATGCTGCAGAGCGCGCTGGTGCTGCTGTACGTGTGTGGCCGCTTCGGCTACGAGCTGGCCGGTCTGCCGGGCACGCTGGTGCTGCTGGTGCTGTTCGCAGCCATCGAGGCACGGCTGGTCTGGCTCAGCCGCTGAATCGGTTCGACGCGAGGCAGCGTCCGGATGAGGTCTTTCGACGGGAGGCAGGTCATGCGGATCGAATTCCACGGTGCGGCGGGCGGCGAGGTCACCGGCTCCTGCCATCTGGTCGAAGTGGCCGGCAAGCGCATCCTGCTCGACTGCGGCATGGTGCAGGGCGGCCGCGAGGCGGAGGCGCGCAACAAGGAACCGTTCGGCTTCGATCCCTCGGCGGTCGACGCGCTGGTGCTCAGCCACGCGCACATCGACCACATCGGCCGCGTGCCACTGCTGGTGAAGCGCGGCTTCACGGGGCCTATCTGGGCGCAGGCGGCCACCTGCGACCTGTTCCCGGTGATGCTGCTCGATGCTGCCTCGCTGGCCGAACGCGGCGCCGAACGCGAGAGCCGCGAGCGCGGGCCGGATGCGCCGGAAGCGACGCCGCTCTACACCGCCGCCGATGTCACCGCGGCGCAGCGGCAACTGCATCCGCTGGCCTACGGGGCGGACACGGAAATCCTGCCGGGCGTGACGGTTCGCCTGCACGAGGCCGGGCACATCCTGGGTTCGTCGATGATCGAGCTGTGCGCGGACGGCCGCTCGATGCTGTTCACCGGCGACGTCGGCATGCGCGGCACGCCGATCCTGCGCGATCCCGCGCCGCCGCCGTGCACCGACCTGATCCTGATGGAATCCACCTACGGCGACCGCAACCACAAGGACCGCGCCGCCACCGTGGCCGAGCTGGGGCAGATACTCTCGGCGGCGCGTGCGGACGGCGGCAACGTGGTGATCCCGGCGTTCGCGGTGGGGCGCAGCCAGGAGCTGCTGTACTGGTTCGCCGAGCATTTCGAGGACTGGAACCTCGCGCCGTGGACGATCTTCCTCGACAGCCCGATGGCGGCGAAGGTGATGGCGGTCTACGACAGTCACGAGGAACTGTTCGACGCCGATGCCGTGAAGGTCTGGGCCGGGCGCATCAAGCCGTTCAAGCTGCCGAACCTGCGCGTCAGCGAGAGCGTGGACGAGAGCAAGGCGATCAACCGCATCCACGGCGGCGCCATCGTCATCGCCGGCTCCGGCATGGCCAACGGCGGACGGGTGCGCCACCACCTGGCGAACAACCTCGCCCATGCGCGCAACCACGTGGTCTTCGTGGGCTACCAGGCCGCCGGCACGCTGGGCCGGCTGCTGGTCAACGGCGTGCCGCGCGTGCGCTTGTTCGGCGAAGAGATTCCAGTGCGCGCACAGATCCACACCGTGGGCGGCCTGTCCGCGCATGCCGACCAGCAGGGCCTGCTGGACTGGTACGGCGCCAGCCCCAACCACCCGCCGGTGGCGCTGGCGCATGGCGAGAACCCGGCGCGCGAGGCGCTGGCGGCGCAGTTGCACCAGCGCTACGGCGTCGCGGTGACGCTGTCGCAACCGGGCATGCGGCTCGAAGTCTGAGCGCTCAGCGGGCGTCTTCGCGTCGCACGTAATCCATCGGCGCGCAGTCGACCAGGCGACGGAAGTCGCGGATGAAATGGGCCTGGTCGTAATAGCCCAGCGCCAGCGCGAGTTCGGTCCAGTCCGGTATGTGGCCCGCCTGCAGCTGCGCCACCGCCTCGTGCAGGCGGTAGCGCTGGATCACCCATTTCGGGCTGGCGCCCACGTAGTCGCGGAACAGCCGTTGCAGTGCGCGCAGGCCCATGCCCGCGCGTTCGGCCAGTTGTTCGGCGCGCAGCAGTTCGCGATCGCTCGCCGCCTGCGCTACCAGCGCGCGTGCCCGCGCCGCGAGCGGGTCGGGTGGTGGCAGCCGCGCCAGCAGCAGCGGTTCGACCTGCGCGGCCATCGCGGCAAGGTTCGCGCAGGTCGGAATGGCGGGTGCGATCGTGTCGATACTGGCGCCGAAAAGCTCGTGTGCCGGCATCGAACGGTTCGCCAGCATGCCCACCGCGCGGCCCAGGAAGGGGCGGAAGCCGCCGGCCGCGAACTTCACCCCGAACACCGTCTCGCGGCCTTCCAGCACGCGGCGGAAACGACCGTTGTGCACGCCCCACACGCGCGCCTCGCCGTGCTCGATCACCAGCTGCACGTTCGGGTGGGGCAGGGTTTCCTGCAGTTGCGGCGGCTTGCCGCGCAAGTCCCAGCGTACGCACCAGCAGTGCTCGACGAGTGGCGCCAGTGCTGCGGCTGGCGCTTGCCGCGCGTGCTCGAACGCGCCTGTGCCGAGCCGCGTGTGCAGCACGCCGCGGGGCGCGGCGGCGGGTTGTCGCGTTTTTCCAATCATCGGCGGACCGGTGGTGCTGGAATGCGGAAGCAGCGGCGACGATCATCGCAGAGGCCCGGCCACGGCGCGACGACCCGCTCGCGACGCAACCCTTCCACACGGAGAAACCCGTCATGCACGCCAGCGGCACGTTCACGGTGAAACTGGAGCCGCAGTCGCCCGCCCGCGCCGACAGCGGGCTGGGTCGCATGGGACTCGACAAGCAATACAGCGGCGACCTCGTGGCGCACAGCCTGGGCGAGATGCTGGCGTACCGCAGCGCGGTGGGCGGCTCGGCCGGCTACGTGGCGATGGAGCGCGTGACCGGCACGCTGCTTGGCCGGCGCGGCTCCTTCGTGCTGCAGCACGCGGGCACGATGGATCGCGGCACGCCCACGCTGGTCGTGAGCGTGGTGCCGGATTCGGGCAGCGATGAACTCGCGGGGCTGGCCGGCACGCTGACGATCCACATCGATGCGCAGGGCGGCCATTCGTACACGTTCGACTACCAGTTGCCCTGAACGATGCCTGGGGCGCGTTCAGAGCTTGCCCTGTTCCACCTGTCGCTCGCGCTGCATCAGCGTCCACTGCGCGTGCTCGGTCAGCGCGGCGTCGCCCAGCGCGAGCAGGATCGCGCGCTGCTCCGCCGGATCGCGGGTGCGGTCCAGCGCCGCGCGCGCGCCGGCGAAGATGCGTTGCATGAAGCGGTACTGCTTGATCAGCTCCTTGTCGGCCTTGCGGTACGCGTAGGCCTCGCGCACCGCGGCGATGATCGACAGCACGGCCATCGCCGTCACCAGCACGGTCTTCGACCCTTCCGACAGCCGGAACACGAACAGCGCGAGGAACACGCTGATGGTGACGCCGCCCCACAGGCTGATCGAGCCGATCGTTTCGGTGACATGGTGCAGGCCGCTGCGCTCGGCGGTCTTGCGCTCGTAGTAGTGGAGCTGCCCCGACTTGCCCGATTCGCCGACCCATTCCGCGATGACGCGCGCCAATTCGGCCGGCGCGGGTTCCACGGTGCCGGCGGGCGAGGCCAGGGCGGAGACGCGCATCACGTTGCGGATCCAGCCGAGTTCGACGTTCTGCTTCTGCAGGAAGTTGTCGTGGACGAACTCGTGCTCGCTGTTCACCGCGATGCCGGCGCGCCGCCAGTACGACTGGATGCGCAGGCCTTCCGCCAGGGCGCGGTAGTCCAGGTACTTGCGATGCCAGTCGCGGCGACGGGCGAGCACGGCCACCAGCGCGCCGAGCGCGAACAGCAGCAGGAACAGATAGATCAGGAAGTTCTGTCCCGGCAGGTGCGCATAGCAGGTGAAGGCAATGCCCATCAGCGCGGCCAGCGTGTAGGTCGAACGCAGCGCCAGCAGGATGCGCCCCTGAAAATGCAGCGCCAGCCGGTCGGCCGCATGGAACAGGCGATCGACGTTCGCCGCGGCGGCGGCCGGCGCGTCGTGCGGGCTTGTCGCGGCATCGATGGTCGCGGCGTATTTGGCGCAGTCGGCATTGAACTCGGCCATGTGCGCGAACATGCGGCGGAACTCGGTCTCGGGCGTCGTGGCCGTGTCGGTGCTGCGCCAGCGGGCCTGCAACGGCAGCAGGCCGTCCGCGGGTGCGCCGTCGGCGGTATCGCGCGAACAGACGATGTGGTGGAGCAGTCGCTCGTCGCCGGCGCCCAGCACGTGGCGCGCGCCGCGGTGCCGGGGGTGCTGGCCGGGCATGACCCCGCTCAGGTGGTACCTCACGATCTGCGCGGTGCCGCCGATCCGGTGCGAAGGCTTGCCGTCCCAGATCGCCAGCAGGATGTGGCAATGGCTGGCGATGTAGACACCGACCCGTGCGTACTGGCCGTCGCGTGCCGCGCCCGTCGAACCGGCACCGTGGGGCGACGGTGCCGCCCGCAGCGGCAGCTGCGTGACTTCGGCGCGGGCGCACAAGGCGTCGAAGCGGTCGCGCGAGGCCGGATCGGCGAAGTCCTCCACGTACAGTTCCCGCGGCAAGGGCAGCGGGGCCAGCAGGCGGGCGCCGGCGGCCAGCGCTTCCTCGGCCACCAGCTGGTCGCCGCCTTCGGCCAGCGCCGACAGCAACACCAGCGGCAGTCCGGGGAATTCCCGTTTCAGCCGGGCAAGGAAATCCCGCACGCACTGGCGGATCGGCTCGATCTCGCGTGCGGGTATGTTGCGGTGGCTGGTGACGCCGATCACCAGCGGCACCGCGACAGGCGCCGGGCTGTCGCCGCCAGCGGGCGCGGCCGTGGCGTCGGATCCGGCGGCCGTCATCAGGTGTTCTTGATCGTGGGGTTGGACGTGTCGGACGCGCCGTTGGTGCTGGTCCACGGCGTCTGGTAGATCCGGTCGCCGAAGCGCGCGAATAGCTGATAGTGCCACTGGCCCCGGCTGTCCTGGCCGGTGTGGTGGTTGAGCATGCGGAATTTGTTGGGCGCGGGGTTCGCGTGCGAACGGAAGATGCCTTCCGGCGGGTTCCGGTGCGGCCACTGCAGGCAGGGGGTGGGGCCGTCGAGCGCGCAGAACTCGCCGTGGCTGGCGTTGCCCGTGAGCGTCCAGCAGATGCCCTGGCCCTCGGGGTGCTCGTTGAATTCGTGGACGTGCTTGCCGCCGTTGACCACGAGATAGGCGTGGCCGGGCAGATCCGTGTTCAGCGTGACGCTCAGTTCTAGATTTTTGTTCATGGCGGACTCCTGCGGGTGAGAGACGATGGTTCGTGACGCTTGCTGCCGTGGGCTCCTCGTTCAGCGCGATGCTGCGGCGGTGCCTGCGCTGGCTGCCGCCAGCTGTTTCCGGAAGGCGGCATTGGGCGGATAGGCCACGCCCGCGTGCGACAGGGCGGCCAGCAACTGCGCATCGCGATAGCCGCTGTTCCACAGTTGCCGGGTCAGGGCCTGCGCTTCGGCGCGGTTGCCCAGCGCCAGCAGCGCCTGCACCCGCAAGGACTGCAGGCGCGGATCGCCGCGCCCGCCGGGTTGGTCCCGCGCCCGGTCCGCCACCTCGCGGCGCAGTTGCATGGCCGCGTCCGGATCGGCCGTGAGCCTGGCCAGCAGCAACTGGGCGTCCAGCGTGGCCAGCAGGGTCGCGCGGTTGTGCGGCTGCCGGGCGAGCAGTGGAGCGAGTCCGTCGAGCGCGGTTTTGGCCTGTGCGCGGGCTGCGGCGAGCTGCCCGCCGGCCAGGGATTGCGCCGCCTGCTCCGCCTGCGCTTCGGCGAGTTCGCGTTGCAGCTCGGCATCGGTGGGGTCCTGCCGGGCCAGCCCGGCCAGGATCGACAGCGCGCGTGCGTTCAGCGCCCGGGCGGCGACGGGGTCGCCGTTGAGGCGTCGCAGCCGCGCCAGCTGCGTGGCGTAGCGCGCCAGGTCTCCCTGGATGCCGCCGTTGCGGGGATCGACTCGTGCCAGTTCGGTCGCCAGGTCGACCGCCTGCTGCAGGTCGCGCATGCCGGCTGCATCGTTGCCGGTCATGGCCAGCGTGCGTCCGAGGATCGCGCGCACGATCAGCATGTTCTCGTGCTGGCTGTTGTTGCGCGGATCGGCCACCGCCAGCCGCGACTCGATCGCGTCGTCGGCGCTGTACTGGGCGACGGCCGTGGCGAGGTCGCCATGCAGCAGCGCGAGCTTGCCGAGGTTGTTGTGCGCGCTGCCGAGCTGCACGGCCCACTCGGCGCGGTCGAGCTGCAGCGCCGCCAGTTGCTGCGTCAGCGCGAGCATCTGCCGGTACTGGATCGCGGCCTGATCCAGTTCGCTGCGCGCCTCGAGCACGTGGCCGATGTTGTTGTCGATGCTGCTGAGTTGGAAGAGCAGGGCCGGATCCTGGCCGGCCTGTGCGCGGGCGTCCTGCAGGGCGCGCTGGGCGGCCTCGAAGGCATGCTGCGCATCGTCGAGCCGGCCCTGGTACCAGTAGGTCATGCCGACGTAGGCCAGCGTGCGGGAATAGGCGATCTGCCGGGTGGCATCCCGTGGCGCGGCATGGGCCAGCGCCCCGGCAAGCTTCGCGGCGGCCTGGTACGACTGCAGGGCGGCCGGCAGGTGGCCCTGTTCCTGGCGCACGTTGCCGATCTTTTCCAGTGCCTTGGCGCGCTGGCCCAGGGCCTGGTCGGTCACGTCGCCGGTCGGCAGGGAAGCGAAGTACGCCATCGCCTTGTCGTCGACGGCTTCGAGGATGTCGAGGCGCTTGACCTGCGCCAGCTTGTCGTTGAGGTCGCCGAGCATGAAGCCGACCAGGTTTTCCGCCTGCTTCTGCCGACGTTCGGCGTCGTTGCGGGCGACCACGGCGGCATGGCGGGCGAACAGCGCGGCGACCGCGAGCGTGGTGGTCAGCGCCGTCACCACCAGCGCCAGCGTGGTGATCGCCGCCATGCGCCGGTGCCGCCGCTTCAGCTCGCGCCGCTTGAGCCGGTCGTAGTCGAGGTCGAGCAGGCCGGCGATCAGCTTCAGTTTCGCGTTGCCCTTGCCGTCCCTGCCGGCGCGCGCGTCGGCGGCGACCGGTTCGCAGCGCCGCGCGCCCGGTTGGCAGTCGGCGCCCAGCGTGTGGCGCAGCGCCGGCGCGAAACACTCCCGGACATCCGGTTCGGACGCGTCGCCGGCGTTCGGTTCGCCTTCCACGATCAGGCAGAAGATGCGTTCGTCGCGGCCCAGCCGCTTGAACGCCAGCACTTCCTCGTTGACCCAGCGCGAACTCGCCGCATGCGGCGAGCAGATCACGATCAGGTTGCCGGATTGCGCCAACGCCTCGTTGACCTTGCGGCCGAGGTCGGTGGCGCTGGCCAGTTCCTCGCGATCGCGGAAGATCGGCGCGAGCCGCCGGGGGACCACGCCGGCCAGCGTGGTCTGGCCGATCAGCCGCCGCGGGATCGCGTAGGTTTCCAGCGCCTTGTGCAGCCAGTCCGCCCAGGACTTGTCCAGGTGGCTGTAGCTGATGAAGGCGCGGTACCGGAAATCCGGCATCGCGGAGGCTGCTGTCATGGCGCACCGCATTCCCGCAGGAGGTGATGCATTCCCTTGCCGGGAAATCCCCAATCGCCGACCGGGAATCGGGCGCCGGACAATCGCGGTGGCGCGGCGCGTCACGACCCTCGCAGCGGGACAATAGCACGCAAAAATGTGATGCACATCACATTATTTGGCGTCCATGGCCCCCGGTTCCAGCGTCAGCGTGTGCTGCGCGGGGCCGGGCAACAGCGGGGTGGGGCGGCCGTGCACCCAGTCCTCGTGGCCGGCGCCGTAGTACGGCGACAGCGGATGGTCGCTCTGGCCGCCGGGCATCTCGAGGATGCCCTCGGACTCGTGGCCGGGCGACACGTCCAGGCGTTCGGAGGCGCCGAAGCCGGGACGCGCCACGCGCGGCATGTCGTCGTCGCCGGGCAGTTCGTCGTCGGGCATGTCGAGGAAGTGCGCCACGAAGCCGGGCAGGGCGCGCGCCAGCGGGTGATCGATCCCGGCGTGGTTGAGCTCGCCCCAGCGGCGCGCGGCGAGGCCGCCGGGTTGCCTGCCCAGGGTGTCGGTCACCCGGCGCGCGGCGGCCAGCAGCAGCGCATGCCAGTCCGTGTACTTCGGATCGAGCAGGTTCATCGGCTGGCGCTGCACCAGCATCCACACCGCGGCCTCCGGATCACCGAGCCCGGGCCAGGCGAAGTCGGGATACTTCGTCTTGACGCGCGCGGCGAACGGCGCCAGCACTGCGTCGTGCACCGCGTCGCGGAACGCGCGCACCAGCCTGTAATCCGCGCTGTCCGGATCGGCGCGGTTGCGCCAGGTGGCGGTGAGCTCGCGCAGCTGGCGCAGCGCCGGTTCCTGCGTGCCGGCCAGCGTCTGCTGCAACAACTGCTGCCAGCGGCTGAGGAAGACAGCGCGGTCGTCGAGCTGGATGTCGAGCAGGTTGCCGGGCGTGAAGTCCGCGTGCGCGAACAGGTCGTCGCGGATCTGTTGCGCGCGTGCGCCGAGGTCGTGGCCACCGTGGCCGAGCAGGGCCAGGGCCTCGCCGCCCACGGTGCGGTTGTTCGCCGTCCACAGCCGGCCGTCGGCGGGGTCGAGCACGCGCGGGTATTGTGCTGGCGCGGCCCAGCCGGTCCAGCCCGTGCCGGGCTGCGACCAGTCGCCGGGCAGCAGGGCGTCGATGCCGTTGCGCAGCGGCACGCCGTTGCCGGCGATGGTCCAGCCGATATGGCCCGCGCTGTCGGCCACCAGGATGTTCTGCGGCGGCATGCCGAAGCCGGGTGCGAGGTCCAGCGCGGCCGCGGTGCTGCCGGCATGTTCCAGCTGCATCAGGTCGAGGTTGTAGCTGCGCGGCTGCTGGGCGATCCAGGCCAGCGCCAGCGGCGTGCCGTCGGTGTCCTTCGCCATGACCGGGCCCCAGCGCGTGTCCTGCACCTGCAGCGTGCGCGCCGCCTCGCCCTTCACGCGGATGATTTCCTCGTGCGTGGCCAGCTTCGCCCAGCCGCCCGGCACCTTGTAGCGAGAGGGGTCGTGCGGATCGCGCTCGACGCGCACCCAGTCCATCCAGTCGCCGTAGCTGTTGGTGAAGCCCCAGGCGATCTGGCCGTTGGAGCCCACGATCATCGCCGGCGTACCGGGCAGGCTGACGCCGGTCACCTCGCGTTCGCCGTGCGGCGCGGTGGGGTCGGGATAGCGAAGGCGGGTGCGGAACCAGATGTCGGGCACGCGCAGCGCCAGGTGCATGTCGTTCGCCAGCATCGCCGCGCCGGTGCCGGTGAGTTTGCCGGCCACCGCGAAGTTGTTGCTGCCGGGGCGCCGCGCGTCGCGGCCGGGTGCGAGCACGGCGGCGAGGTCGGCGACGGGTTTCGTCGCGGGAAGCGTGCGCAGGTCGAACACGGAGGCGTCGGGCGGCACCGGCTGCGGCGACAGCGGGCCTTCGAGCGGCGCCTCCCAGGTGGGATCGGGCGCGAGCAGGAAATCCACCAGCATGCCGGGCAGTGCCGCGCGCATCTCGGCGATGTGCATTTCGCGCGTGTTGCGGCCGTCGTGGTTGAGGTCGAGGTACATCGCCGCGATCACCAGCAACGTGTCCTCGGAGCGCCACGGCTTCGGTTTCGCGCCCAGCAGCAGGTAGGCCCACGGCCGCACGCGCAGCGCGGCGAGGCCGGCATTGACGCCGTCGCGGTAGCGGTCGAGTTTCCGCCGCTGCGCGGGCGGCAGCTGCGCATAGGCCGCTGCGGCCACCGCGCGCAGGCGATGGCGGCGATGGTCGAGGTCGGTAGCCAGCGCCGCCGGGCCGACCAGTTCGGCCAGCTCGCCCGCGGCGGCGCGGCGTGTCAGGTCCATCTCGAAGTAGCGTTCCTGCGCGTGCACGTAGCCCAGCGCGTAGTCGAGGTCGCCGCGGCTCGTGCCGGCAAGCGTGACCGTGCCCAGCGCGTCGCGCTGGATGGTGACGGGGGCCTGCACGCCGGTCGTCCGCACCTGGCCGTCCAACTGCGCGCGGCTGCCGGCGAGCAGGCACCAGCCGGCGCCGGCCGCGGCCAGCAGCAGGATCGCCACGGCGGCTGGCAGGACGCGCGACCAGCGCAGGCGGCGCGCGCTCATTGCGGCACGAACACCGCGAAGATGCCCGCATAGGGCCTGACCAGGAAGGCCGGCGCGCCGGCGTAGCCTTCGCCATCGACGAAGACCTGCGAGATGCTGCCGTCCAGGTACAGCGCGTCGCGGCAGCCCAGCTTGTCGCGGAACAGCCGCGCGAAGCCGTGGAAGTTCACCGGCACCTCGCTGACCGCGAACACCACTTCGTGCGGCGTCTTCGCGCAGACGCCGCTGCGCCATTTCAGGCTGCCGGAATCGTCCACGAAACTGGGGTTGAGCTGGCCGTCGATCACCAGCATCGGACCGGACTGGGTGGCCCAGCGCACCGGCTTGCCGTCGGCCTTGAACGCGGCGCTGGTGCGCACCGCGGCGCGGCCGTCGGGGTAGATCGCGAACACGCCGTTCGGCAGCAGCGAGAAATTGCCGGAGGCGGGGTTGCCGTGCGCCATGTTCAGCGGCACCAGGGTCTTGCCGTCCTCCACGTACAGGCCCAGCGGCGCGGCCTTGCGGTCGTAGATGCCGGCGTTGGTGGCGAACAGCAGGCGCTGGCCGTGCGCCTCGCCCCATTGCTGCAGGGTCTCGATATCGCCGTAGGCTTCGCCGCTGGCCGGGTCGCGCCAGTGCAGGCTGAGCGGATCGTGCTTCAGGTCCAGCGTCACCACGCGGTAGGTCTGGCCGTCGAAGCTCAGCTCGCGGCTGCTCGGCCCGCGCGCCGACGCGCCGCAGCCGGCCGCGCCCGCGAGCAGCGCCAGCAGGGGCAGCCAGCGCCAGCGGCGAGTACGAGACTCGGGGGATGGGCGAAGCATCATGCGCATTCGCCGATGGTCGCCGCCCGGTACGGGTCGATGCAAGTCCGCGGCAGGGGCATGGCCGGCGCCGGTACAATCGACGCTTTCCGCGGCCGTTTCGCCATGCCCTACACCCCCATCGTCGCCACGCTCGGCTACGTGCTCTCGCCCGACCGCGCGCAGGTGCTGATGATCCATCGCAACGCGCGCCCCGACGACCAGCACCTGGGCAAGTACAACGGCCTCGGCGGCAAGATGGAGCCGGGCGAGGACATCGCCGCCTGCATGCGCCGCGAGATCCGCGAGGAAGCCGGCATCGAGTGCGGACCGATGCGCCTGCGCGGCACGCTGAACTGGCCCGGCTTCGGCAAACAGGGCGAGGATTGGCTTGGCTTCATCTTCATCATCGACGGCTTCAGCGGCACGCCACACGGCGGCAACCACGAGGGCACGCTGGAATGGGTGGCACGCGACAGGCTGATGGAACTGCCGATGTGGGAAGGCGACCGCCATTTCCTGCCGCTGGTGTTCGACGACGATGCGCGCCCGTTCCACGGCGTGATGCCGTACCGGGACGGCCGCATGCAGTCGTGGTCGTACAGCCGGCTGTGAGCGCGGCGCCGGTCATCCGCATCGTCGCCGCGGTGATCCGCGACGGCGCGGGCCGCACCCTGCCGGTGCGCAAGCACGGCGCCGCGGTGTTCCAGCAGCCCGGCGGCAAGCGCGACCCCGGCGATGCGGACGATCTCGCCACGCTGGCGCGCGAACTGCGCGAGGAGCTGGGCTGCGAGCTGGTGCGCGACTCGGCCACGCTGCTGCGCCGTTGCAGCGCGCCGGCCGCGAACGAGCACGGCCACGTGGTGGAAGCCGAGGTCTACACGGTGGCCGTGACTGGCGAAATCCGCGCACAGGCCGAGCTTGCCGAGCTGCGCTGGATCACCCCTGCCGCGCCGGACGTGCCGGTGGCCGCGTTGAGCCGCGAGCACATCCTGCCGCTGTTGTGAATGTCAGGCCCGCACGCCGGTGCCGCGACGCAACCGCCGCGGCACCGGCTTCACTCAGGGTTTGAACGCGGTGAAGTTGCCGTAGGGTTTCAGCTGGGCATCGATCGCCTTGGGGTCGCCGACGATCACGATGCTCTGGTCCTTTGCGGCGAAGTACTTGCGCCCCATGGCCTGCACCTGGGCGGCGGTCACCTTGTTCGCCTCGGCCACGTAGCTGCCGAGGAAGCTCGGCGGCAGCCCGTCCACCCAGTAGTTCGCCAGCGTGGCGGTCAGGGCGCCCTGGATCTGGTTGCGCAGCAGGTAGATGCCGCCGACCAGTCGCTTGGCGCCGTTGAGCTCTTCCGCACTGGCCGGCTGGCTGGCCATGCTGTCGAACAGCTTGCCCAGTTCGGCCAGGGTGGCGCCGGTGACCTCGTTGCGCACGTCCACCGTGGCCACCGTGCTGCCGCCGACGCGGTTCGCGCTGAAGCGCGACCACGGGCTGTACGAATAGCCCTTGTCCTCGCGGATGTCCTGGGTGATGCGGCTGGTGAAGCCGCCGCCCAGGATGGTGTTGGCCACGGTCAGCGGGATGTAGTCCGGATCGTTGGCGGGCACGGCCGGACGGCCGTAGCGGATGTTGCTCTGCACCGCACCGGCGCGCGACA